>Ga0265332_10000450_pt1 | contig 28909 bp, 23 predicted proteins | sample 41926metaG_FD_202084 | JGI IMG/M metagenome (GOLD analysis project Ga0265332, IMG submission 202084) | Rhizosphere microbial communities from Carex aquatilis grown in University of Washington, Seatle, WA, United States - 4-19-26 metaG | ecosystem: Host-associated > Plants > Roots > Rhizosphere...
TCGCCCTCGGGCAACACATGAATTCAATACCCCGCTGGCCGTCTTCGCAGCCATGCTGGAACTAGCCCAACGGGCACACAACCAAATAAATTAACCAAGTGTTGCGCTTGGGTCTTGAAACCGCCCCCATACGCGGAATTGACCAACAGAAGCACAACCATCCATCCGTAGGAAATGAAAGGGTGCAATCCATTTTTTGACTTTTGCATGGCATACCTTTCATGCACATGGTCATGGTTCGACCATATATTAGTGGCATATTGGTTTGAACAAAAAGCAAGTAACTGTAATACTCGCAGTACGTTTTATAACCGTCCAGAACACTTGCCTGTATGTCACTTTCGCGGCAAACTGTGGTTCACGAACGCCCGCTGGAAGGCGACCCGTTGGACTACACGTAACCCGCCGTTCGTGGTCGACTGGTTACGCCCCAAAGACAGCCGAATTCAAACACCGCCGGCACCGCACTTTCCCACAGCGCAGCGACAAACAAACATCGCGATTTGGCCTCCGTCAGCCCACACCAGCCTTCAGCACGCTCAACGGCAACGCATGAACTTCACCCAGCAAGCGGGCCAGTGCGTGCCCCGCCGCGTCGATCACCGCGTGGCCTTTGTCTGCACTGGCCGCAGCTGCGTTGCCGACGGCACCCAGCGGGTTGTAGTCCTGCATCTGCCAGCCCAGCTTGGCGCTTTTACCATTGCCCAGGATCTCAAAGCGCTGAGCCCGGTCTTCCGAGGTCGATGCAAAGTTCTGCGCCTGCGCCATGTCCACCAGCTCCGGCGCCAGCGCCAGCATCATGGAGGTCTCGATCTCGCCGGCGTGGATGCCGAAGCGGTGCTCATGGTCACTAAACAGGGCATTCACATCCTCGCCGTTCGGGCCAATCAGCGGCAAGCCAAACCAGTTCACGCTGTAGACCAGCATGCCCAGGCGCGCGCGCAGGTCGCGCGCCACGATGTCCATCACACCCACCTGGCCGCCGTGGCTATTGAGCAGCACCAACTTCTTCACGCCGCTGGCGGCCACACTTTCGCCAATGTCGGTCCACAGGCGGATGACGGTCTCGGCCTTGAGCGTCAGCGTGCCGGCAAAGCGGGCATGCTCGGGGCTCAGGCCGACGGCCTGGGTCGGCAGAAACAGGGCCGGCACATCGGCAGGCAGGTGCGCCAGGGAGGCGCTGATGACACCGTACACCAGTGCGCTATCCACCCGCAGTGGCAGGTGCGGCCCATGCTGCTCGGTAGCCGCCACCGGGAGCACCGCCACCAGGTTGTCCAGCCCGCCGGCGGCGCGGAGCAGGGAAAAGTCGCGCGTGCTCCAGTCGGCCCAGTAGCGCGAGGGGTTGGGCAGAAATGCGGATTCGGGACGGGCGGCGGCGGGCATGGTGGTATCTGCGTGCAAGGGTGAACGATGGTAACGCGGTCCGGCTACCGGCGACAGGGTCACCGTATCATCACGGCATGTCTGCGCCCCGTCCCCGCAATGCCACCGGCGACTCGTTTTTCGCCTGGGATGGCGACGTCCTGATCCTCAACGTGCTGGGCAAGCCCTCCGCCAGCAAGGACGCCATTGGCAAGCCCAAGGGCACGCAGCTCAAGATCAGCGTCACCGCAGCCCCCAAGGGCGGTAAGGCCACTGACCACATGGTGCGCTTCCTGGCGCCGCTGTTTGGCGTGGCGGTGGCCGACATCGAGGTGGTGTTTGGCCAGGAAAACGTCAACAAGCAGTTGCGCATCAAGGCGCCCAAGAAGCTGCCGGCGGTATTCGACTCCCCCTAGCGGTGCCACAATCGGGTTCCCGCCGGCCCAGCCGCGCTGCGGCGGAACTTATCTGCTGATACTGGCTCCCAATTTGCAATGACTTCCACCTTCCGACCCGCATGGCTGCGAAATGCTACTGTTTTCATAGCGTTTTATGCAGTATTGACGTGGGCTAGCGCCCAATTATTCCCAAAGAGCCCGGCCCAGCCCGGCACCGCAACGGCGGTGGTGCAGACCGAGCAGGTGCGTGCCGAGCTGTTCGCCCATGCGCCCGATGGCGTGGCGCCCGGCAAGCCGGTCTGGGTTGGCCTGCAAATCCAACACCAGCCGCACTGGCACACCTACTGGAAGAACCCGGGCGATTCCGGCCTGCCCACGGTGCTGCAATGGACGCTGCCCGCGGGCGTGACGGCTGGCGACATCGCCTGGCCCACGCCGCAGCGCATCACGGTCGGCAACTTGGCCAATTACGGCTTTGATGGCACGGTGCTGCTGCCGGTGCCGTTGACCATAGCCCCGGGCTTCCAGGCCACGCCGTCGGGCGAGCTGGAAGTGCGCCTGTCGGCCTCCTGGCTGGTGTGCCGCCAGGAATGCATCCCGCAGGACGGCAACTTTGTGCTGCGCCTGCCCGTGCGCGGCTCCACCGGCTCGCACCGGGCCGACTTTGAAGCCGGCCGCGCCGCCAGCCCCACGGACCTGCCCGGCACCGCCAAGGCGGCTCTGGGCGCCGAGGGCTTTACGCTGACGGTGAGCGGCCTGCCCGCCGCCTGGGTCGGCAAGGCCTTGCAACCCTTCCCCGAAACCGCCGGCGTGGCCGAGCCGGTGAGTTCACCCCACACCCAGGATACGGTGACGACCGACGCCACTCCGCACGCCGGCACCCAGAGCTGGAACAACGGCGTGTGGAGCGCCTACTTCCCCTATGCCGTGGTGCGTGAATCGGCGCCGGACACGCTGCCGGTAGTGCTGGCCCTGGGCGCGCAAAGCCTGCGCACCGTCGCCCACTTCAACGGTCAATGGCCGGCCCTCGGTGCCGCTGGTTCCGCCCCTCTGCCCACGCCGGCCAGCAACCGCAGTGCCACAGCGCCGGCCGATATGGCGCCGGTGACCGCGCCCGCCCCCAGTGGCTGGAAAAGTTGGGTCCTGGCGCTGGCCGCGGCCCTGCTAGGCGGCATGATTCTGAACCTGATGCCCTGCGTGCTGCCGGTGCTGGCGATCAAGGTGCTGGGGTTTTCGCGCCACAGCGAACACACACCGGCCTCGCAACGCGCCCAGGGCCTGGCCTATACGCTGGGCGTGGTGCTGTCGTTTGTCAGCCTGGGCGCCCTGATGCTGGCGTTGCGCGCCACCGGTGAGCAACTGGGTTGGGGCTTTCAACTGCAGTCACCCGCCGTGGTGGCGGTGCTGGCTGCGCTGTTCACGCTCATCGGGTTGAATCTGGCCGGCCTGTTTGAGATCGGCAGTGTGCTGCCGCACAACCTGGCCAGCCTGCAGGCACGCCACCCGGTGGTAGACGCCTTCCTGTCGGGCGTGCTGGCGGTGGCGATTGCCTCGCCTTGCACGGCGCCGTTCATGGGAGCCTCGCTGGGTTACGCCATCAGCCTGCCGGCCGCCCAGGCACTGGGCATTTTTGCTGCCCTGGGTCTGGGACTGGCGCTGCCCTTCCTGGCCGCCGCCTGGATTCCCGCCGTCGGCCACTGGCTGCCGCGCCCCGGCGCCTGGATGGACACGCTGCGCCGCTTCATGGCCTTTCCGATGCTGGCCACCGTGATCTGGCTGGTCTGGGTGTTGGGCCACCTGAGCGGCGTGGATGGTGCCGGCGCCCTGCTGGCGCTGCTGCTGGGCCTGGGCCTGTTGGTCTGGTCGCTCGGCCTGGAGGGCCGCAGTCGCCTGGTGTTTGCTACACTTTCAGTAGTGCTCTGCGCAGTGTTGGCGGGGGCTATCGGCCCATTGATTCTCAAGATCGAGGATGCAGCCAGCGCCCCGGACGCGGTTGCTGCCGACGGCAAAGGTGCCACCTGGCAGGCCTGGGCGCCGGGCAAGGTGGAGGCCGAACTGGCCGCCGGTCGCCCGGTGTTTGTCGATTTCACGGCCGCCTGGTGTATCACCTGCCAGTACAACAAAAAGACCACACTGGGCAACGCCGAGGTGCTGGCCGACATGCGTGCCCACCAGGTCACGCTGCTGCGCGCCGACTGGACCCGCCGCGACCCGGCCATTACCGTGGCGCTCGAAAAACTCGGCCGCAACGGTGTGCCGGTCTATGTGCTGCACCAGGCCGGCAAGCCACCGGTGGTGTTTTCCGAAATCCTGGACACGCAGGCCCTGCGCGCCAGCCTGGCCCAATTGTGAAGACCCGCTCCATGTCCGACACCGCCGCCACCATGGCCGACATCCTGAACCGCTACCGCACCGTTGCCGTGGTGGGCCTGTCCCCCAAGTCACACCGCGACAGCTATGAAGTGGCGCAGTACATGCAGGTGCGCGGCTGGCGCATCATTCCCATCAACCCCAACGCCAGCGAGATCCTGGGTGAAACCGCCTACCCCAGCCTGCAGGAAGCGGCGCGCCACCACGCGATCGAGCTGGTCAACGTATTCCGCAACAGTGCCGACGTGCCGCCCGTGGTGGACGATGCCATTGCCGTGGGCGCCCGGGCCATCTGGATGCAGTTGGGCGTTGCACACGAGGAAGCGGCGCAACGGGCACGAGCCGCGGGTCTGGCGGTGGTCCAGAACCGCTGCCTCAAAGTGGAGCACGCCAGGCAATAAGTCCCTGCGACAATAGGGGCATGAACGCACCGCACACCACCCCCGGCGCCACAGGCGCACAAGACCCCACTTTCGCCAACCTGCAGAACCCCGCGTTTCTGCAAGCCTGCCTGCGCCAGGCCACCGACCACACACCGATGTGGCTGATGCGCCAGGCCGGACGCTACCTGCCCGAGTACTGCGCCACGCGCGCCAAGGCCGGCAGCTTCATGGGCCTGGCCACGAACCGCGACTTCGCCACCGAAGTCACGCTGCAGCCGCTGGACCGCTACCCGCTGGACGCGGCCATTTTGTTCAGCGACATCCTGACCGTGCCCGATGCCATGGGCTTAGGGTTGTCCTTCGCCCAGGGCGAGGGCCCCCGCTTTGCCACCGCCGTGCGCGACGAAGCCGCCGTCGCCAAGCTGGCCGTGCCCGACATGGCCAAGCTGCAATACGTGTTTGACGCCGTATCCAGCATCCGCAAGGCGCTGACCCAGGCCGACGGCAAAGGCCGCGTGCCGCTGATCGGCTTCTCCGGCAGCCCCTGGACGCTGGCCTGCTACATGGTCGAAGGCGCCGGATCCGACGACTACCGCCTGGTCAAGACCATGCTGTACAGCCGCCCGGACCTGATGCACCGCATCCTCGCCATCAACGCCGATTCCGTGGCCGCCTACCTGAACGCGCAAATTGACGCCGGCGCCCAGGCAGTGATGATTTTTGACAGCTGGGGCGGCGTGCTGGCCGATGGCGCGTTCCAGGATTTCTCTCTGGCCTACACGGCCCGCGTGCTGGCGCAGCTCAAGACCACGTCCACCGATGCCAAGGGCGCCACGGTGCGCATTCCGCGCATCGTCTTCACCAAGGGCGGCGGCCTGTGGCTGCAGGAGATGGCAGCACTGGACTGCGAGGTGCTGGGCCTGGACTGGACCGTCAACCTGGGCAAGGCCCGCGCGCTGGTCGGCGGCGCCGAATATGCGTCAGGCGTGAGCGGCCCCGGCAAGGCGCTGCAGGGCAATATCGACCCCAATGTGCTGTTTGCCCCACCCGCGCAGATCGCCACCGAAGTGGCGCGCGTGCTGGACAGCTTTGGCAAGCCCTACCAGGGCACCGGCACCGGCCCCACGCACATCTTCAACCTGGGCCATGGCATCAGCCAGTACACGCCGACCGAACACGTGGCCGCGCTGGTGGAAGCCGTAAACCGCCATTCCCGTGCATTGCGGGCATAAGTTTCTTACCACTTTTTGGGGCAGGTCATTGATGCATCCTGTTGCAGTTATGCACAAAACCGGGGAAACACCTCCCGGGACATCCCCCATTCAGGGGATGGGCGCTATTAAACCCATAGCGCTTGTAAGTGCTTGATTTATAAGGAAATCGAAAATTGCTTTTTTTCCGGGCATTCCAGCCGAAGCCTTGATTTTCAAGGCTTTGGCGGGCACCGGACACGGATATCAACAAAGTTATCCACAGATTCATTGGGTTTGGTACAAAGTGATTCCAAATCAAGCACTTAGAACCGTTTTCGCAGAATAACCTTAAAACATTCACCCAAGTGAAAACGGGCTCCATACACCCCCTCTCAACACCCCTGGCGAACCCATGACACAGTGGCTGTGTGTGCTGGTTCAGACGCCAGCCCATGCCGCGCTGGGCTCGGTGTTGAGCTACCGAAGTGAGTCGCCGCTCGCGCCCGGCACACTGGTGCGTGTGCCACTGGGCCAGCGCGAGACCCTGGGGGTGGTCTGGGACCCGGCCTCGGCACAGGCCACTGGCGAGTTCGATCCGGGCAAGATTCGCTCTATTGCCGGCACGCTGGAGGGTATTGCCCCCTTGAGCACGACCTGGCAACAACTGGTTACATTTGCAGCAAATTATTACCAGCGCTCGCTCGGCGAAGTGGCGCTGGCCGCACTGCCACCGCAACTGCGCGAGTTAAGCGCCGCCCAAGTGCAGCGCCGCCTCAAGCGTGCCGGCAAGCCCGCCGCCAACGCAGACACAACCCAGCCCGAAGCACAGGCGCCGGCCCTGAGTACCGAACAGGCCGGCGTCATTGCGCAAATGGAGTCCCAGCCTGGCCCGTTTCTGTTGTTCGGCGCCACCGGCAGCGGCAAGACCGAGGTCTACCTGCATGCGGTGCAAACCCTGCTGGGGGCCGAACCACACGCCCAGGCCCTGGTCATGGTGCCCGAAATCAACCTCACACCGCAACTGGAGGCGCGCTTCAAGGCCCGCTTTGCGCCGATCTATGGGGACGACGCCGTGGTGTCGCTGCACAGCGGCATGAGCAACCCGCAGCGCCTCAAGAGCTGGCTGGCCGCACACGCCGGTGTGGCCCGCATCGTGCTGGGCACGCGCATGGCGGTGTTTGCGTCGCTGCCACAGTTGCGCCTGATCGTCGTCGACGAGGAGCACGACCCCAGCTACAAGAGCAGCGAGGGCGCCCGTTACTCCGCGCGTGACCTGGCGGTGTACCGGGGCCGCCTGGAAGGCGCCAAGGTGCTGCTGGGCTCAGCCACGCCGTCACTGGAGACCTGGCACCACAGCCGCCCCGCCGCCGAGGGTGGCCGCTATGTGCGCCTGCACATGCCCAGCCGCATCGGCGCACCGCCCCCCGCCGCAGCCACACAACCCATGACCGCCCACCAGACCACGCGCGCCACCGCCGGCACGCCGGACGGCCTGCCCCTGGTGCGCCGGGTCGACATGAACCACCAGCCGCGCAACGCGGTGTTTTCGATCCCGCTGCTCGAAGCCATCAAGGAGCGGGTGGCGCGCGGCGAGCAGAGCATGGTGTTCCTGAACCGGCGCGGCTACGCACCGGTGCTGCACTGCACCGAATGCGGCTGGAAGAGCGAGTGCCCGCACTGCAGTGCCTTTCGCGTGTTCCACAAGATCGACCGCACGCTGCGCTGCCACCACTGCGGCTTTACCGAACGGGTGCCGCGCGCCTGCCCGACCTGCGGCAACCCGGATATATCGCCTCTGGGCCGCGGCACCGAGCGGCTGGAAGAGCACCTGGCGGAGTTGCTGGCAGACGTGCGTCGGCCCAATGGCGAAGCCGTGCGCGTGGCGCGCATTGACGCCGACACCACGCGCCTGAAGGGCGAGTTGCAAAGCCAGTTGGCCGCCGTGCACGCCGGCGATGTGGATGTGCTGGTGGGCACGCAGATGATTGCCAAGGGGCACGACTTTCGCCGCATCACGCTGGTGGCCGCTGTCAACCCGGATGGTGCGCTGTTCTCCAGCGACTTCCGCGCACCCGAGCGCCTGTTCAGCCTGCTGATGCAGGCGGCAGGCCGCTCCGGGCGCGATGCCGCACTGGGCGAACGCAGCGAGGTCTGGATCCAGACCTTCCAGCCCGCCCACCCGCTGTATGCGGCACTCAAACGCCACGACTACCCAAGCTTTGCCAATGCCCAGCTGAAAGAGCGCGAACAGGCCGGGCTGCCGCCGTTCACCGCCCAGGCCCTGGTGCGCGCCGAGGCCCGCACGCAGGAGGTGGCGCAAGGCTTTCTGAATGCCGCCAGCGTGGCCGCCCACAGCGAAATGGCGCAGTGGGAGGGTTGGGCCGAGGTCGTGGCGCAGATCACGCTGTTCCCGGCCGTGCCCATGGCCATCCAGCGCGTAGCCAATGTCGAACGCGCCCAGATGCTGGTGGAAAGCCCATCGCGCAATGCCCTGCAGCAGTTTTTGAGCGGCTGGCAATCTGTGTTGCATGCGACCCGTCAACAACCGGTGGGCAAGGGCCTGATCCGCTGGGCGATTGACGTGGACCCGCTGGCCATCTGAGCCCGCGGGCCAACCCTTCATTCGTCCTGCTTGACCCAGCGCTTGATCGCCTCAGCTGTTTCGCGCTCAATGCCGTTATAGCCGTGGTAGGCCTGGGCCTCGCACGGATCACCCACCGAAATACCGCCTTCCATGGCGATGAAGTCCGTGCCATAGCGATTGTGCGAACTGGCGGCGGCATTAAAAGGGGTCACCCGGCAACCGTCCAGAATGTGGTGCACCACCAGGTGGCGGTTCTTGTAGCGCCGTGCATCCAGTGAGGCGATGCGGGACATCGACGAGGTGTGGATTTCCCCGGCGATCTTGTCCGACAGGTATTCGGCCAGCGCCAGCGTATCAAAGGTGCCCCGGCTGGTGCCAACCAGATAGAGCTTGGCACCGGGAAAGCGCTGCTGGAGGTCATCAATCAGGGTCTGGACACGCTCCTCGACGTGGATGGAATTCGTGCTCACGGTGGCAAATTCTGCATCCACAAAATGGGGGCGGGCGCGCAGCAGAAAATTGCCCTTCATGCCATAAACCAGGCGATCGCCCTCCATGTGCGGGTTCACCAGGCCATTGCCACCGGGAAAGAGGATCAGCACGTAGCGCGGCGTTGCCGATTGCGCATTCAGGACATAGGGCACCGGCTCCCCACCCCGGGTGGATTGCGCGGTCAGCAGCAGCTCGTCGGCCAAGCCATTCTGGCATGCCAGCGCCATCACGGCGGCTACCAGTGTGGTCATCCAGCGCATGGTGTTACACCAATTCGCGCAGGCCTGCTGCGACGGTCGCCCCGACAACGCCGGCGGCCACGCGCGGGAACACGACGCGGATGCGCGTGCCCTCGCCCGGCGCGCTGTGCACGGAGATCTGCCCGCCCAGCACGCGGGTCACGATACCGTGCACGATGTTCATGCCCAGGCCGGTGCCGCCGCGACCCATCTTGGTTGTGAAAAACGGATCGAAGATGCGCGCCCGCACGGCGTCTTCCATGCCCACGCCGTTGTCGGCCACCACCAGTTCCACCGTCTGCGCGTCCACAGCAGCGGTGCTGACCGTGATGCGTCCGGGCGTGCCGGGCTCAAAGCCATGGATGGTCGCGTTGACCACCAGATTGGTCAGCACCTGCCCGTAGCGGCCGGGGAAACTGTCGCAGACCAGATCCGGGCACAGGAACTTCTGCACCTCGCAACCCGACTTGCGGATGGAGGGCTGCAGCATGTTCAGAATCTCATTGGTGACTTCCGCCAGGTCGAACTCCCTGCGCTGGTCACTGGTCTGGTCGACCGCCACCTGCTTGAAGTCCGAGATCAGGTGTGCGGCACGCTGCAGGTTATTCAGGGACAGCTCCAGGCCCTCGTCGGCCCGCGCAAAGAACGCCGTCAGCGCGGAGCGGCGCAGCGTTCCGCCGGCGAATTCGGCCTTCAACTCCTCGACTTCGGCCTGGATCGTGGACGCCACCGTCAGCGCATTGCCGATCGGTGTGTTCAGCTCGTGCGCCACCCCGGCCACGACACGCCCCAGTGACGCCAGTTTTTCGGTCTGGACGATTTCCTCCTGGGCACGCTCCAGTGTCATCAGCGTCAGCTCCAGCGACTCGGTGCGCTCGGCCACGCGCTGCTCCAGGTGTTCATTGGCATCGGTCAGCTCCTGGTTGCGGCTCTCCAGTTGCGCAATCAAATGGATCAGTGCCTGCCGCGTGGCCTCCAAACTGTCGGCCAGCGCGCCCACCTCGTCAGGGAACTTGCGCCGGATCGGCACGTCGAGCTGCCCCTTTTCGATGCGCCCCGAGGCCTCTACCAGAGCCTCCAGCGGACGCACCAGGCGCCAGTGCATGAACAGCAGAATCACCAGCAGCGCGCCAATGGATATCTGCAGACCGTGGCGCACGTACTGCATGCGCACATCGTTCACCTTGCGCACATAGCCGGCGGTGGACATCTGCAGCTCCAGCTTGCCGACCAGGGTCATGTTGCGTTCCACGACGCGCGTGGCCCGCTCGACCAGCGCCGGGTCTTCGGGAATACGGGTGCGCGACGCAAACGGGCTGCCCTTGTCATCCCAGATGGCAATGGACACGACATCGGGGTTGATGAAGGCCGCCTCCATGATGGAGTTGGCCTGCTCGGCCTCAAATTGCCACAGTGGTTCGCGCAGGGCCAGAGCGGTCAGCGCCCCCAGGTGGTCCATTTCGGTGTGGATCTGGGCAATATGCTGTTCGCGCAGGTCCGAGGTCTGCTCGATGTAGGAAAAAAACGAGGCCAGCACCACGCCCGCCACCACCGTCAGCGCAATGACCACCCGCAGCGAATGCAGGCGCAGCCACAGGGCGCCAAGTCTGCCGGACGGAGGTTTGGTGTTGAGCATGTGGTGGGCTTGAAGTATCCGCCACTGTAACGCAACTATCGTGCCCGGCGTCACGCTGCGCGACCGTCCCATCTGGCGACACAGGCGCACAACGCTGCGGCTTGCGATACCGGGCCCGGGCACGCGGCAGGGGCACACGCGGGCGTGCCGTTCACACCAGAAAATGCTATGAAATTAGTAGCTCTCTACGCAATATCCACGAGGGCTTGAGGTCTTTTTTACACAAAGTCATATGACCGAACCGGGTGTTGGACGATGCCTAGGGCATGTGCGGGTAGCCCGTAATTCTCTGGATCGCCCGGTACAGCGGTTGCAGCCGGCCATACATCTTCTGGTAGACGCGGCGGTACAGCGCATCGTAGGTGGCGTGGTGCTGCGCATTGGGCGTGAAGGTCTGGCCGATGCGCGTCATGGCGCGCACGGCGGTATCGAAGTCCGGGTGCAGCCCCAACCCCACGGCGGCGTCGATGGCCGCACCCAGCCCCGAGGTCTCGTAGACATGGGGGCGCGACGTCGGCAGGCCAAAGATGTCGGCCGTGAGCTGCATGGCGGCATCGCTCTGCGAGCCGCCGCCGGAGATGCGCAATTCGGTGATGGGCACGCCGCTGCGTTTCTCGATGCGCTCCTTGCCCTCGCGCAGGGCGTAGGCCAGGCCTTCGAGGATGGCGCGGTAGACGTGGGCGCGGGTGTGCACATCGCCAAAGCCGATGATGGCGCCCTTGGCCTCGGGGCCGGGAATCTTGATGCCGGGCGACCAGTAGGGTTGCAGCATCAGACCCATGGAGCCCGGCGGCACGGAGTTGACCAGTTCGTCGAACAGCGCCTCAGGGGCGATGCCGGTCTGGGCCGACTGGTGCTGCTCGTGGTGGCCAAACTGCTGCTTGAACCAGTTGACCATCCAGTAACCGCGAAAAATCTGCACCTCGGTGCTGTAGGCGCCGGGTATCGCCGACGGGTATGGCGGGATGAAGGGTGTCACCTCCACATACTTCGCACTGGTGGTGTTGATGGTGGCCGTGGTGCCGTAGCTCAGGCAGCCAATGTGCGGCTGTTGGCAACCCGCGCCAATGACCTCGCAGGCCTTGTCGGCGGCGGCGGCCATGAGTGGCGTGCCCACGGGGATGCCGGTGGCCGCACTGGCCTCGACCGTGATCGCGCCCATGCGCGTGCCCGGCGCCATCAGCTCGGGCAGCCATTCGGCCTTGACGGCCAGGGCCTGCCACTTCCAGTCGCTGGCCTTGGCCCAGGCCAGGCGCTTGTAGTCGAACGGCAGGTAGGCCACCTGCGAACCAATGGAATCGACAAAGCGCCCGCACAGCCGGTGGTTCAGGTAGCCCGATAGCAGCAGGTAGTGGCGGGTGCGGTCCCAGACCTCGGGTTGGTACGCCTTGAGCCAGTTGGCCTCGGCCTCGCCGCGGAAGTAATTGATGGTGTGGTGCACGCCAGCGGCGCGAAACGCCAATTGCCAGAAGGCGCTGATGGGCGGCACGGTGTCAGTGCGGCGCTGGTCCAGCCAGGTGATGGCCGGGCGCAGCGGCTGGCCGTCGGCGCCCAGGTTGACCACGGTGCCGCGCTGGGTGGTGACGGCCACGCCCGCCACCGTTGCGCGCAGTCCGGGGTGGTGTTCCCAAAGGCGCTGGCAGGCGGTGCACACGGCCTGCCAGTAGTCCTCGGGGTCATGCTCGGCCCAGCCCGGGTGTTCGGAGAAGTAGGCCTCCAGGTGCACCTGTTCCTTGGCGACGATGGTGCCATGCAGGTCAAACAGCAGCGCGCGCGCGCTTTGCGTGCCGTTGTCGATGGCCAGGATGGTGGGCTCGGTCATGGAGTGCTCCCAGTGGGGTTGGCGGTGTCCTGCGGCAGACTGTAATGCGACTGCCACAGGGCCTGGTAGTCGGCCTGTTCGCGTTCCCAGCGCGCATCGCTCCAGCCCAGCTCACCCTGGCAGATGGCGCGGATGCGCGGCAGCCAATCGACGCCACCGCCGCGCAACAACAACCCCAGGCGGGTGCGGCGCAGCAGCAGGTCTTCCAGGTGCACCACGGCCTCGGCACGAGCGGCCCAGCGCAGCTCCACCCACTGCGTCTGCGTGCCGGGGATGGTCTGCAGCTCACCCGGCTGCGCGGCGGCAACCACGCTGGCGGCCAAGGAGCCGTAGTGGCCTTGCAGGCGCTGGCGTTGGCCGGTGGTCAGTTCGGAATTCGCGGGCAGCGCATCCCCCGTTGCCAGCAGCGCCAGCGCGTGCGATGGATGGCTCACTGGTGGCAACAAGTGCGCCACATGGGCCAGCGCGTCCAGCGCAATCAGCCGGAACGTGGTCAGCTTGCCACCGGTCACGGTCAGCAGGCCGTTCTCCAGCCAGACCGCGTGGTCGCGCCCTTCCTGCGACGGGTCGGCCTTGCCGGTATCAATCACCGGGCGCACGCCGGAATAGGTGGCGGTCACGTCATCGCGGGTCAAGTGCAGCGGTGGGAACTGGTAGTGCAACGCGGCCATCAGGTAGTCCACCTCGGTGGAGGTGATGCGCGCCTCGTGCTGCAGGTCGGCGCGGTGGTCGATGTCGGTGGTGCCGACCAGCGTGGCGCCCTCCCAGGGGAAGACGAACACCGGGCGGCCGTCCAGCGGGTGCATCAGGCTCACCGCCTGCGCCACCGGCAGGCGCCAGGCCGGCAGAACCAGGTGGCTACCGCGCAGCGGACGCAGCCGGGGCCTGGCTCCCGGCTGCTGGCGCAGGCCATCGGCCCAGGCACCGGTAGCGTTGATGACGACCTTGGCATGGACATCGAACGTATCCGCACTGAGTGCATCGGCCAGTTGCACCCCGGTGACGCTGCCATCCACCGCACTCCCTGCGCGCAGCAGGTGCTGGGCACGCACATAGTTGATGGCCACGCCACCCAGACCGCGCGCCTCCTGCAGCACGCGCAGCACCAGGCGCGCATCGTCGGTCTTGGCGTCCAGATAGGTCAGGCCGCCCTTGAGGTCCGTGCGACCGATGTGCGGTGCCAGCAGCAGGAAGTCATCGGCCCCTTGGTAGTGGCGGCCGTTGGCCCGCTGATGGCGGCCGGCCAGCCAGTCGTACATCGCCAGCCCCAGTTGAAACACCCAGCGCCCCGGCTTGCGGCCGCGGTAGTCGGCAAAGGCAAAGCTCTGCGGGTCCACCAGGCCACCGGCCTGTTGCAACAGGTTCTGGCGCTCGCGCACCGAGTCGCGCGTAAGACGCAACTGGCCTTCCTTCAGGTAACGCAGGCCGCCATGCACCAGCTTCGAAGACCGGCTGGACGTGCCCCAGGCAAAGTCGCGCTGCTCCACCAGCAGGGCCTGGTAGCCGCGGCGTGCGGCCTCCAGCAGGATGCCGGCGCCGGTGATGCCGCCACCGATGATGACGATGTCCCATGCCGTCTGCTGTGCAGTAAGCAAGGCCTGCGCGTGCTGGACACAGTGAACGCTGTCAGTTGCGGTGTTCATGGCGCATCGCTGCCGACCAGCTTGCCGGGGTTCATCATGCCGCTGGGGTCAAAGTGCTGAAACAGGCTACGCATCGCTGAAATGCCCAGCGGCCCCTTCTCCGCTGCCAGGTAGGGCGCATGGTCACTACCCACACCGTGCTGGTGGCTGATGGTGCCACCGTGCGCAACGATGGCCTGGCTGACCGCACTTTTAAGGCTGCGCCAGCGCGCCAGATCGGTAGCAAAATCACCGGCCAGCCGGAAGGCAAAGGTCGTGTAGACACTGGCTCCTTGCGCGTACAGGTGCGACAGGTGGGTGTAGGTATGCACCCGCTCGCCGGACTGCGCCAGCGCGTGGGTCGCGGCCTGTTCCAGCGCGTGCATCATCGGAGTGACGCGGGTCCAGTCGCATGCCGTCTCGACCGTATCAATGGCATAGCCTTCTTTCCACAGGGAGTTGCGCAGATAGACGTTGCGAAAACGCCCCTCTTTCCACTTCCTGCCCATGAACTGGCCAATGGCCACGCCCTGGTAGCCGCGCGCGAGGCGCATCGCGCTTTTGAGCGCGTGCGCCACTGTGTCGGCCTGGCCACTGGCGCCAATCATCAGCAGGCATTTCTGCTCTCCGCAGCCGCGCCAGCCCAGGTAGGTTTCCAGCAGGCCGATCAACGTCTTGTGGCCGGCCATGGTCAGCGTGGTCAGCGTCTCGATGGGGTTGGACAGGCGCAGCATGGACAGCGGCAGCTTGGCCTGGGCGATGGCACGTACCGCGTCGTGCGCCTGCTCCCAGTTTGGAAAGAAGATCGTGTGGAATTCCTCACGCTGTGGCAGCGGCGTGATGCGCACCGTGGCCTCGGTCAGGAGCCCCAAGCGCCCCTCCGAGCCCAGAACCAGTTCACGCAGATCGGTGCCGGCGGCGGATGCCGGAAAGGTGGCCACGTTGAATGTGCCGACCGGGGTCTCGACCCGTCCGCCGGCAAACAGCTGTTCGATGCGGCCATAGCGCAGCGACTGTTGACCCGACGAGCGCGTCACCACCCAGCCACCCAGCGTGGAGTATTCAAACGACTGCGGAAAATGCCCCAGTGTGTAGCCATGGGCGCGCAGTTGCGCCTCCAGGTCCGACCCCAGCACGCCGGCGCCAAAGGTGGCCAACTGGGCCTCGCGGTCCAGGTTCAGCAGCGCACTCAGGCGTGACAGGTTGATGCTGAGCACCGGCTGCGGGCCATCGGGCACCGTAAGGTGCCCGACCACGCTGGTGCCGCCGCCCACTGGAATGACGGCCGCGTCGCAACCTTTGGCATAGGCCAGCAGCTCGCGCACCTGCTCACTGCTGTCGGGATAGGCCACGCCATCGGTGACGGCACCCACCTGGCCGCTGCGCAGCTTCAGCCAGTCGGGCAGGCTCTGGCCCAGGCTGTTGCGCAGGCGGACCTCGGGCGTGGTGTCGACCAGCGGATGGGCTGGCAAGCGGCTGGCGGGTATGCCGGCGCAGGCCTGGGCCAGTGTGGCGTCGGGTGGCGGCGCACCGGCACCAATGCGTTGTGCCAGGAACTGCAGCGCCTCAGGCTTCAACTCCAGTTCGATCGACTCATCACCCCAACCATTCCAGCGTTTCATGACCTGCTCCTTGCGCACGCGGCGCACCACCCTATTGCTACACTGGCCGCCACTGTAGCCACGCCCGCGCAGGGCGTATTGCGCTTTCATGCCAGGGGATTTGTTCGATCATGCCAAGCCCGCTCAACGCCACCACCAGCCGCCTTGGCGGCCGTGTTGCACTGGCCTATGCCCAGCCACTGCTGGAGCTGGCGCAGGAGCGTGGCGTTGATCTGCAGGCGCTGGCCGCGGCGGCCGGCATGCAGGCCCAGGCGCTGACACCCCTGCCCGACTCGTTGGCCGCAGTCGACTATGTACGCCTGCTGGACGCCGGCGCCGAACTGGCCCAGCACCCGCACTTTGGGCTGCAGGTCGGTGAGCGGGTCCGGCTTGGAACCTACAGCGTGTACGGCCTGATCCTGCTGAGCTGCCGCGACTTTGGCCAGGTGTTCCAGCAGACGCTGCGCTACGAGGGCCTGGCCCATGACCTGGGCCGCTCATCGCTCAGCGTGACCGGCAACACCGCGGAATACCGCTGGCACAGCCACTTTCCGCGGGCCAGCCGGCATCTGGCGGAGAGCGTGTTTGCCGGAGTGCGGGTCTTTGGCGCCTGGCTGGCCGGGGGACCGTTGCCGCCAGCCGATGTGTCGTTTACACACAGCGCACCGACCGACTGCAGCGAGCACCGCCGCATCTTCGGCACCGACGTCTGCTTTGATGCACCCGACAACTGCGCCCGCTTTGACGCAGCCCTGCTGTCCCTGCCCGTGCCCAATGCCGATGTGGGTCTGTACCCGGTGCTGCAGCAGCACGCAGAAAGCCTGTTGCAGCAGAAGCTGCGCCAACAGGAGAGCGCCGACGTTGTGACCCAGGTGCGCGCCAGCATTGCCCGCAACCTGGCCCAGGACAACGCCCGCCTGAGCGCAGTGGCCCAGGACCTGGGCCTGAACCAGCGCACGCTGCAACGCAAACTGCAGGAGGCCGGAGCGAGCTTCCAGCAGTTGCTGGACCAGACCCGCCGGGAGCTGGCTGAGGGCTATTTGCGGCAGCGCAGCCTGAGTCTGGTGGACATCGCTTTTCTATTGGGTTACCAGGACCAGAGCGCCTTCAACCATGCCTTCAAGGAGTGGACGGGTATCAGCCCTGGCAGCTACCGCGAGCAGCGTATCCAGGGCTGAATCAGGTCATCAGCGCCACGGCGCCAGAGAAGGTGAAGAAGGCCGCGGCGGTCGACACCAGGATGATGCGCGCAATGCGGCCGTTGTCAGCGCCAAAGCGCTCGGCCAGCAGCGAGACATTGCTGGCGCTGGGCAGTGCCGCCAGCAACACCAGCACAGTCAGCGCAAAGCGGTCCAGCGGCACACCCAACTGGATCGCCCCGGCCCCGACCAGCAACACCAGCAGCGGGTGCAGGAAGAGCTTGATGGCGGCCACCGGCACCACCTCCGCCCAATGCACGGCCTGGGCCTCGCCGGCGCGCGCCATGATTTGCGAGCGGGCCAGCACTGCGCCAATGGTGAACAGTGCCACCGGAGAGGCGGCATCGGCCAGCAGGCCCACGGTCTGCTGCACCGGCTTGGGAAACTCAATCTGCATCGCAGAGACGACCGCACCCAGCAGGATGGACCAGGGCATGGGGTTGGTTGCCATGCCCTTGAGCGCGTTCTTGACGGCCCGCCCGGCCGAGGCTGCATCGTGGCCGTCCAGCCGTGAGAGCGCAATGCACAGCGAGGTGGTGATCACCATGTCCACCAGAATCGTCACGATGGCCGGCCCCGCCGCCTTGGGACCCAGCAGCGCCACCAGGAGCGGCACACCCATGAAACCGGTGTTCGGAAAAGCACCGACCAGGGCGCCAAAGGAGGCGTCGTTCCAGCCGATGCGCCCGTGCAGCGTGATTGCCACGACAAAACCGACCATGACCAGCGCACACAGCAGATAGGTCAGCGCCACGCTGGGGTCCAGCAACTGCGCAATCGGCGTGCTGGCGCCAAAGCGGTACAGCATGCACGGCAGCGCAAAAAACAGCACAAAGGCGTTCAGGCCGGGGATGGCCGGCATCGGCAACATGCCGCGGTGGGCGGCAACAAAGCCAGACAGGACCAGGGCAAAGAAGGGGAAGGTGACGGTGAGAACTTGCAGCACTGCCCCATTGTCGGGGCATTTCCCCGCCAACCGTTAAGATGGCGCGCTTGTCCGCGAGCTATGCCTGAATGTCTTCTCCGTCCTCCTCCGCTTCCCCCGTGTCCCATGGATTGAATGCTGCCCAGCAGGAAGCGGTGAACTATATGCACGGCCCCTGCCTGGTGCTGGCCGGTGCCGGCTCGGGCAAGACCCGGGTCATCACGCACAAGATCGGCCGCCTGATCCAGGCCGGACTGTCGCCGCAGAAGATTGCCGCCATCACCTTCACCAACAAGGCGGCGGCCGAAATGCGCGAGCGCGCCAAAGACCTGATTGGCAGGGCCGCCAAGGACGTGCTGGTGTGCACCTTCCACGCGCTGGGTGTACGCATGCTGCGCCAAGACGGGGCCGTGCTGGGCCTCAAGCCGCAGTTCAGCATTCTGGACAGCGACGACGTGACCAGCATCCTGAAGGATGCCGGCGGCACCACCGACGCCGCAACCGCACGCCAGTGGCAGTGGACGATCAGCGCCTGGAAGAGTGCCGGCCTGAACGCGGCCCAGGCCCTGGCGCAGGCAACCGACGACAACGAGCGCGTCACCGCCACCGTGATGGGGCGTTATGAGGAACGTCTGACGGCCTACCAGAGCGTGGACTTTGACGACCTGATCAGCCTGCCGCTCAAGTTGCTACAAAATCATGAGCAGGTCAGGCAGAAGTGGCAAGGGCTGATGGGCCATGTACTGGTGGACGAGTACCAGGACACGAACGCCACGCAGTACGAAATGCTGAAGCTGTTGACCGGCGGCAATCCAGCAGATGGCGCCCGTTTCACAGCCGTGGGCGACGACGACCAATCCATCTACGGCTGGCGCGGCGCCACGCTGGACAACCTGAAGAAGCTGCCGGTGGATTTCCCCGCGCTCAAGGTCATCAAGCTGGAGCAGAACTACCGCTCCACCAGCGCCATCTTGCGCGCTGCGAACAACGTGATTGGCCCCAACCCCAAGCTGTTCCCCAAGACGCTATTCAGCGAGCTGGGCGAAGGCGAGCCGGTGCGTGTGGTGGATGCCGACAACGAGGAGCACGAGGCCGAGCGGGTCGTGGCCCGCATCCAGAGCCTGCGCGCCGATGGCACACCGACGCAGGGCAAGCAGTACAAGGAGTTCCGCGACTTTGCGGTGCTGTACCGCGCCAACCACCAGGCCAAGCCGTTCGAGAAGGCGCTGCGCAAGGCCGGTATCCCGTACAAGGTGTCGGGAGGCCAGAGCTTTTTTGACCGGGCCGAAATCCGCGACCTGTGCGCCTGGTTTCGCCTATGGGCCAACAATGACGATGACCCGGCCTTCCTGCGCGCCATCACCACGCCCAAGCGCGGCATCGGCCACCAGACGCTGGGCACGCTGGGGGTGTTTGCCAGCCAGTACAAGCTCAGCCTGTTCGAATCGCTGTTTTCCGGCTCTTTGGGATCGGTGCTGTCGGCACGCGCCCTGGGCAGCCTGCACGAATTTGGCCGCTATGTGAACGACCTGGAATACCGGGCCCGCCAGACCGAGGGCGCAGAAGCCGCCAAGGCCTTCATGATGGAGTGGCTCAAGGACATTGGCTACGAGAAACACCTGCTCGACGGTGAAGACAGCGACAAGGTAGCCGCAGCCAAATGGTCCAATGTCATGGAGTTTTGTGACTGGATGGCCCAGCGCTGCGGTGGGGAGATTGATGATGCGGCCGGCATCACGACGACCCGGGAGGTCAAAAACCTGCTGGAGGTAGCGCAGACCATCGCCCTGTTGTCCACGATTAGCGAGCGCGAAAAAGACCAGGATGTGGTGACGCTGTCCACACTGCACGCATCCAAGGGGCTGGAGTGGCCGCATGTGCTGCTGGTGGGTGTGACCGAGGGCATGCTGCCCTTCAAACTGAACGACGGCGCCGATTCACCGGGCGGCTCTGCCCGCGAACACGAAGCGGCGAATGAAGATCTGGCCCAGCGACTGCAGGAGGAACGCCGGCTGATGTATGTGGGCATTACCCGCGCCCAGCGCAGTCTGGCGGTGAGCTGGACGCGCCGGCGCAAAAAGGGGCGTGAAATGGTGACTGCGCTGCCCAGCCGCTTCATTGCCGAAATGGGCCTGGACCAAGCCACGATCAAGGAAGACCCGCGGGAAAAACTCAAGGCTTTGCGCGCGGAATTTGCCCAGAAGGCGGCCAACTCAGCCGCCGCAGCAGCACAGATTCGCTAGAACGGTCCTAGCGCAGACCGTCGTAGCCGGTGCGCACCGAGAAATCGCCAAAACCGGTCCCGCTCATCGAGTCCATGGGACCGAACTGCGCATCATGCAGATCGGCGAGCAACATCATGGCGTGGGCGGCTTCCTGGTTGAAGCCACTACGGGCATGGCCGGAGTCGTCAAGACCATTCATGATCAGCTTGGAAATATAGGCACTGCACTCCTTGTAGCCCCACAGCGTGCGGATCGTGTTGGCAATGCGGTGGTGGTGCAACTCTACGATTTGCAGTGCATCTTCCTTGCGCTGCTCCATGGTCCGCTCTTCCGGCGAGGCAGGCGCTGCCGGGTCTATACCGGTCAGGGGCATGGGCGCCGTTCTCTGGTAAGCGCTGGGTGTGTCGCCCAGGGGTGCAGCATCAGGTTGCAGGGCACTGAAGCGGGAGTCCTGCTCGGCCACCGCGTTTTCCCAAAGCCCCCAACTGGTGTCGGGATCGTCTTCAACGACCTCCAGACCGCGCGAATCCACTGCATCCTTGGTTGGCACCTCGCCCGGCTTTTTACCTTTTCCAAGAAAACCACTGAACATGGAAGTTCTCCGTAATTTACATCTATGCTACTCTAGCCGCGGGAACTTCGCCACCCGGCCATTGCTTGGAGCAACCAAAGGTTTGAGTCAATTAAGCTGCCTTGCAGCCCCAATACCGTTAGCACCACACCGTTACTCACCCGTGCCGGGCGCACCCGCAGTCGTTGTGCTTCCCGAAAATCACTTCTCCAGTCGGGGTGTGAACCACACGAATCTCCCCGCCACAGGGCACGGTCCGCGTTTTGGCAGCCATGGCCACCGCCAACGAACGGTCATGAACCATGATCTCGCTGGTTCCGAGCATGGCCCAATGCGGGCTCTTCAGGGTTCGATTGCTTTCAATGCGAAAGTCGCTGGTTTTCTTGTGCTTGATCAGTCTCATTTTTCTTCCTCCATTGTTGTAATTTTGTTGGACCGCTCAACTGCGAGCTATATCCTGAAATCTCAATTGCTGCCCCAAAGCCGAAATTCAAGCTTAAGCTGATCCGGGCAAAAGGTCAGTTCGCCAACGCACCCTATATGGTTCGCCACCGAACTTCGCCGAACCGAGCCACGTCTATGCCTGGCCAAACGGAAATGGAAAGCTGAAAACCCCGTCGCGGTGGACAAGGTTCATTCATCAGGAGAAATCTGGAGCGGGAAAAGAGGCTCGAACTCTCGACCTATACCTTGGCAAGGTATCGCTCTACCAACTGAGCTATTCCCGCAGGGAGACCACCGGGGTGGTCAGAGAAAAACCCATCGATAAGATGGGCAATTCAATTTGGTGGCCTGGGGCGGAATCGAACCACCGACACAAGGATTTTCAACACCCGACACGACAGTGACCGCAAACTTCGTAAGCCGAAGAAACGTAAGAAGTTTTCCGGTTTTTGGGGTGTCTCCAACCCCCTTCACCGAACCGACTACCGAACGACCGGGGTCCGGCTGGTGGCATGGCCATACGATTTTGCGATGTAAATCAACGCAATGCCCATAGCGGCCACCGAACCCTGCCGACCGGATGCCGAACCCATGCCGGATGGTTGGAACTGGTCCAAGCAGCCCTAGTCGGGTTGCCTGGATTTCGTCCTATGGGTCTCCTATGTTGCGCTCGACTGCATCTGCGGCATAGGCACAGAAGCAAGAGAGGCACCTTCCAAGAGCGACCGCGCCGAAAGTCTCGCGTACCGAGTTGCAGTGGTCCTCACATCCTGATGACCGAGCAATTTTTGCAATGTGAAAATATTGCCATTCGCCCCGAGGTAGCGCTCACTGAAGGACCCCCTGAAATCGTGGACCCGGAAGTTCTCTGGTAAGCCTGCCTTTTTCCGCAGCCGCCAAAAAACGCGGGCGATGCTCGTATACGGCAGACCTGTTTCCGGATTTGGAAACACGTATTCGCCTTTCCGCGTGGACTGCACTTGAGTCAGAATTTGCATTGCTCCATCGTTCAGCGGCAAAGTTTTCGGTCTCTTGGATTTGCTGTTTTCTGTTGGAATGTGCCAGACCCGGTTGACCATATCGATGTCGGCCCACTTGGCTTTGAGAGCCTCCATCTTGCGCGCGGCGGTGTTCAAAATAAAAAGCAAGGCGGCGCATACCGGCCTGTTGGCATCCGTAGTCAGCACCTCGACCAGCCTGGTCGTTTCCTCGGGTGAAAGATACACATCCGAAAAATTCGCCAGCGGCATCAAGGGAATGCCCTTAAGCACGTTCTTCTGAATCAAATCGAGCGAAACGGCGACTGACAGCAAGCGGCGCATGAGTACGACATGGTGATTGCAAGTAGCAGCAGCAAGGCCCTCTGCTAGCAAACCCTGATGGAAAGTCTGAACATCACGGCGATTGATTTCTGAAATCAGCACTTGCCCGAACTTTGGTCCAAGGCGCAGACGGTACATCGATTCATCCTTGATCCATGAGCGCTTGTGGATTTTGGCCATGGGCAAATAAATTGAATCCCAGAAATCTTGCAGCCGCATTTGCTCCTGGGCTGGAGCGGCTACCACGGACGCCTGCGCCTTTACCGCGATCATGTGTTCGGCACGAACCTGCTTGGCCAGTTTCCGGGCCTGGGCTAGATTCAGCTCACGAACGGTGCCGAGCTTGCGGTACACATTGGTGCCTTGGGCATTCTTAAGGCGCAGGTACCACGTGGGCGAAGCGGTTGCTGATGCCCGGCATTCCACAAACAGTCCCGGCTCATCCGCTACGCTGTACTCGACCTTCTTCTTATCGAGTGGGCAGGTCAGGCCACCACCATCTATAAAGGCCTGAAAGTTTTGAATCACAGGCATGTCATGCTCCCAGCGGAATTGTTATGACCAGTGCCGGTACGGCGGTTGCGCACGATCTTGATGGGACGACGCACAGGAACAGGTGACGGCGTGGTGCGGAATTTCGCCTTCCCTCCGCCCGACGGCGTGCGATGCCTGAACAGTTCAACCATACGCCTCCTGACCATGTATACCAGGCACATTCCTGCCACGCGACTTTCAGCCGTCAACCAATTTGCCCAAATATCGGGGCCGCAAAGCATCTCCGTTGTGTACCGGCCACTTTCCTCCAGATACGGCAGAGCTTGGGTAACCTCGGCAAGCACTGTGGCGAATACCTGCTGCGGTTTGACCGCATGGTCTTCCAACATGGTTTTGGCACGGCGACCCGAGGAGGTCGTTTCAAAATCACTAAAACTGTTTTCCATTTCTGTTCATCCTTCTTTGGGCAAGCCTCCGGCCAGCGTGCCCTTCCGGAGAGCACGTTTGGCGGGAAGCGGGTGGGTTATTTAGGGGAGGTTGCGAGCCTTATGCCACTTCGCAATCGTCTTCTTGCAGGCAAGCTGCCCACAGGTTCAATGGGAATTTGTCCCGTGCGACCAGTAACAGAACGACTGGCATCAGTACCTGGTGCTCAAATTCATCCAACGACTCCAGGAATTCAGCATCGAAGAGATGTTCCTTGCTGAGCACGACACCGTAGTCGAAGACGCATTCATCGAATTCGGCCATGACACGCTGGATAAAGGTTTCAGGGACAAGGCGGTCGTTGATCAGCGCGTAGCCGCAGTGCTCACGTTCAGGCGTTACATAGCCATTGGCAAGCCCCGCTTCGGTCATTTCCTCGACCAAGGATGCGTTGCACAAGGTGGTGGGAAACAGGTTTGTCATATTCGTATTCATTTCATTTCTTTCAAATAGGTATGTGGCTGTGCACGTCTAGTGCAAATCAGTTTGATTCTTGGCATTGGGGTGGCAGGGTGGGCAGCTTTCTGACTTCGTGGCCTTGACCGGGTGCGACTGAACCGCCGCTTCCAATCATTGGACTCAATGTCAAATTTCTGGGTACCCCTGCCCCCCCCCCCTTCTTCTGTCGGACCCAATCGCCACACTAAGTCCGACCTACAGCACATAGGTTATGCAGGCGTGTATTCGCAGAGCGATTGCTCCTTGCGGATCAAGCTGAGTGGCACCTCGCCCTTGTTGATCAGCATCAAGACGCATTCGCCCAGAACCTCCACCTCTAACGGGGTTAGCGATTCCATAAAGGTGCAGGTAAACAGATCGGAAACGCGGGTGACATCGAAACAATTCAGGCGCAAATGACTGCCCAGTTCGCGCGAAACTTCGTTCATGAATGTGTTCGATACCAAAATATCTTTGACCAAGGAGAACCCGAGACCTTTTGGTGGAGTGGTGGTGCTCGCGAAACTAGGCGCAACCTGGAGGAGTGCTGCTATCGACCCCGTATCAACATCTGCATAAGGAAAAATATTGGACATTTGAAATCTTCTTTCTCTATAAATTTGCTAAATATTTGAAATACCGTCTGGAGCATTCGCAGTGCTCCAGGACCCTCAATGAACGGCAGCCATACTGGCCAGATCGGATTTCTGGCACATTGGTGGCGCCTACTTACATACCAACTTGCCCCCTCCGTCAGAACATATCGTCGTCATCTGATTCGGGGACTGTTGAGAATTCGCTGGATTGGTTAGATTCCTGGGCGCGCAATGACTGCCCAGATGGAACCTGGCGATGGCGCAATGGGACACGCCAAGTGACCTTGCCGTTGATCTTCTTGGACTCTCCGAACAACTCGCGCAGGATGCCTGCACACTCCTTGCATTGCGGGTTCGTTGGAAAGTTGATTCCGATCGCCTGCAGCACTTCGATGGCAGTCATGGGAGGCAGATGTTCGCGCGAGGTACACGCCATGTCTACTGCATTGAGGATGCGTTCACGTACAGCACTGACAACGCGATGTGCTTTGTTGTGCTGCTCAAGTGTCAGTTCTTCCTCGGGTGTCAGCCACCACTGGACACCTTTCTCAAAGTCAATTGCCAGTTGCGCAAACAACTGCTGCATATCGATGCCATGCAGGTAATTGATCAATATGACCGGAATGGTCCACCACCGAGAGTTGCCCGTCGAATCAACCAGAAAGTTGCTGTCATTGACCGTGGCACAAAACACAGTGCGGCGCTGATATTCAGAATCCAGACGCCCGTAAGGACGGCGCACCTTGTCCATATCCGCAGTGATGAAGCCTTTGAGGCGCGCAATATCCTTCTTGAACGAACTGTCCAACTCGCCAATTTCCACAAGCCAATGCGAGGCAGCACGGGTGATTGAGTCCTTATTGCTGCCGTCAAGGTGGTGATTCAGCAGCACAACCAGCGCACGAAGTGCTTCATCTGGCACCAAGGATGCAACCCACGCTGTCTTGCCAAGGCCCTGCAATCCCTGAAGCGTGAGTACACCCCGACCACGAAATCCAGACTCTTGCAACGCAGCGGCGACGGCGCTCAATAGCCACCGATACATCAGCGTTTCTTTCAACGCCTGCGGAAACTCAGCGGCTTGCACCAACGTCGCGTAGAACGCAGGCAAGCGATCTACCCCATCCCACGGTCTGCTCATGATCCAGGCAGCAACGGGGTTGAATTGCTTTCTGTCTCCCACTGCAACCAGGAGCTCGGGAATCTTGCTTGTGGGGAACCCGTTGAGCGCGGCAATGCTGCCAATTTGGGTCAGAAGCACGTTGTCGCGATTGTCAAACGAGCCCGTATGCCCAGCTATATAGATCTCAAGCTTCTTCTTGATTACGTTATATTGAACTTCGATGTCATACGACTTCAGCAAGTGCTGAAAGTTGGCAATCGTCGGGAGAATCTGCCCACTGGGGATGCGGCCCTGATTCGGAAACGTCTGGGCATCAATCGGCTTGGCGCTGTCCAGTGCGAATACGTTGCCTGGCTGGTCGTTTGCGGGCCGCGCAGACGTTGCCAGAAATGACGTCCGGTTCGGTTTGAATTTTCTGGGTGGGGCACTACCAATGGCCTGATCCTGATTGATCAGATCCTTTGGAAGTACGAATACCTTGCCTGCCGAGTCAGCTCCGGTGCCTGCTGTATACCCATTACTGTCCACCTTCTCGGACTGCTGCTGCTGCACGGCAACACCGTCTGCCGCTGCAATATCAGCAGCCCCAACCGTCACCATTTGCGACTCTGCTACATCTGCGAATGCCGCCGCATTTCCAGGATCAACTGCCTCCACCATGGCTGTGGCATCAGTCAACCCACCCAGTGTTGGGCCTTTCGCAACCTCGCTTTCCCAGGCACCTACTTCTCCACCTGCACCTGGCTGTGCCCTCAACGCCTCCGTTCGAACGATATCGTCCCTCAGTAGTGTCCCAACGTTCTTCAGAGGAGAGCGAGCTGATTGGGCTCGAAATCCGCATCTGAATTTGTTGAGGGTGGTGTAAGTAGTTGATTTATAGGGATTGTTTCAAACATGGACAGACTCAGGATTTGTAGGATTTCGTACAGGCTGTGATGCTCAAGATGCAAACGTTTCTTCGCAATGGCGATCAGCAGGTAGGTCGATATGGCGATCCATATCTGCGTCTTGACCGCGTTCTCGCTGGTGCCAAAGAACACCTTGATGCGCAGATGCTGCTTGATCCATTTGAAGAACAACTCGACCTGCCAGCGCTGGCGGTACAGATCGGCGATCAACCCTGGCTTGAGCGTGAAGTTGTTTGTCAGGAATACCATGCGTTTTCCGGCATCGTCCTTGACCACTATCCGGCGCATCGGTGTGGGGTAATCTTTGCCCGCAAGATACCCCGACAGCACACCGGTCTGATCGCACAGCACCGTTGTATTGATTCGATCCACGGGATGCGAGTAACGTCGCTTGAACTTGGTGTTGCTCTTGGAGCGGGTCACAAAGAAGGCCTTGGCTTCGTGAATGACGAACAGCCGGGCGAAATCCAGATAGCCTCTGTCCATCAGATAGAAGGCACCCGGCTCCAGCACCAAATCGTCCATCACGTTGACCTCGTGGGTCTTTCCATCGGTTATGTGAATGAAGCTGGGGATGTTGCCCCGCAAGTCCAGCAGCGTGTGCAGTTTGATAGCCGCCTTGGTCGAGCGAAACGGTGCCCATGAAAACACCGACAGACACAGGTCGATGGTGCTGGCGTCGAACGCGTAAATCGCCGCGTCGAGTTCCACTCCAAAGGGCTCTTGCGCATACAGAGGCCGCGCCATGCCGATCAGCTGTTGGGCGAAGTCTGCATAGATTCGCCAAGGACGTGTGGCATTCGCATTGGCCAGCGTATTGCGCGAAATCGTCTGGCAACGAAATCCCATGTGATACAGCCGCCGAGCTTGCGCACGCAGGTTCACTTCGATGTCGCGCAGGGACTCGCGGTAGGTCAACTGCGCGAAAGCCATGGCGAAGAATTGATCCAGACACGAGAAGTCTTTGACCTTGTGCTCTCCGTTGTGATCTGCCACGCAACGGCGAAACGTACTCAGCGGAACATGAAGCATGAGTTGCGCAAAAACGAGCTTGCCTTGGTGCATTGGGGTTTTGGGCGGAAATCCGCAAAAAACCCAAAGTCTGACTTTCGACGTTCAAATCGAGACCAGACTGAAACACCAAATTCATCAAGCGAATCATTAACTTACGACGCTCCAATGTGACAACGTTGGGACACTACTGATCGTCCCTATGATTTCCATTTGTCGCGTCCATTCACGCTCCTGAGTTCTGCTTGCAACAACCCCCTCGCAATTTAGCGGGGGGGTACCTCAGGAGATGCGCCAATTGCCATATAGGCCATGACCAGTAACGCATCTCCCTACAAGGTATGCGTTACCAGTAACCCAACCAGGCAGCTCTATGGAAAATAGTTATTTGAAATCAATAGGTTAGAAAATTATTCAATCTTTATCGAGGGAAGGTTGCAAGTTACGTTTGTGCTCTTCTTGATTTATCCACCGTTGTGTATCGTCATTTTCATAGTCGAAGTCTGGCGTATCGCTGTCCGAAAGTTGGGCACCTTCGTAGGGAACGTGTATCGCTTCCCTCTTTGCGCGTTCATCGGCATTATTGCGATCATCAATTAGGTCGAAACGGGGTTTCCAGCCAACGCCCTCGTTGAAAGGAAAAAAGGGATCTGCCTGAATCCCAGTCAATTTCTCCAAACTGATCCTGAGCCTTGATATTGCAGCTTTGCTTTTGTTATCAGCGACTTTTCCGCGTGGGAACTTTTCCGATTTGCTGAGGCCAATCAATATCCCACCGAGCAAATTTGGAGCGTTGTGCTTCGCTCCCATTAGTCCAATCTTGCGGAAGTTCTGAATCTTGTATTTGCCATCCGGTTTTTTAACACCGATTCTGTAGTCAGCATAGATTTTGATAGTGACGTCCTCCCACTTCATTGGATTGGCGGAAGGGTCGTCGCGTTTGCCCAAGTCGACGTCGGTCGGCAGACCGATTCCGAATTCATAGTAGGCCCAGTTGCTAACGCTTTCCCAATCCAGTAGCTGTTCAGTCCCGGCTTTGCTTGGAATTTTGATGGCGTAACTGTCCTCGTTGTCCATTTCGTAAGCGAGACCACTTAGCAGCCTTTCGGCAACCATGCACCTGAGTTTGCAAATGTCAGCACGAATTGCAAGGCGCGACTTCTGATCATCGGATAAGTGGTCGATTCGTGCATTCTCACAGTCAGTCTCAGCATCATCCGAATAGGCCTCTAACATCTCCCGCAAGGTAGTACCTTCGTGCAGGTAGTCAACTTTGAGAATGCGCGCAATGGCGTCATCAGCGGTGACTGCAAGCGTTGCCTGTTTACTCATGAGGGGGGGGGTGCGGCGTAAAACTTGGACTGGTTTATGCCGAAATTCCTAGACTTGCCCGGTATTCAAGGGGACTGAGTGAGCCTAGCGATACCTTGATGCGCTTCTCGTTATACCAGTGGATGTAGG
>Ga0265332_10000451_pt1 | contig 28892 bp, 23 predicted proteins | sample 41926metaG_FD_202084 | JGI IMG/M metagenome (GOLD analysis project Ga0265332, IMG submission 202084) | Rhizosphere microbial communities from Carex aquatilis grown in University of Washington, Seatle, WA, United States - 4-19-26 metaG | ecosystem: Host-associated > Plants > Roots > Rhizosphere...
AGTCCGGATAGCCTTCGCCGTGCGCGAGCCAGCGGCCGAGAAAGCGGTTGCGGCGGGCCATCGCGTACGCGCCGGCGCCCGGCGCGGCCAGCGCGGCGACGATGGCGCTCGCGAGTTCCGGCGTCACGCGCTCGTCCGCATCGAGGCAGAGCACCCAGTCGTTCCTGGCGGCCGCAACGGCGAAAGTCTTCTGCGCGCCGAACCCGGGCCAGTCGCGCTCGATGACGCGCGCGCCGCAGCGACGAGCGATTTCCACGGTATCATCGCGGCTGCCGGAATCGACGACGATGACCTCGCCCGCGAACGCGGCCGACGCGAGGCAATCCGCGAGCACGGCGGCGGCATCACGCGTGATCACACAAAGGCTCAAAGGGAGCGTCCCGGACATGCGCCTGACGATCGCGGAGCGCAACGCTCCGCGCACAATGGGATGGCGCGCATTCTACGGGGTTTCGACGTGCGCGGGGTCGCGAGACCCGCTCCCGACGGCGCCGCGTTCCCGATGAGCACCACGAATTCGCTCCCGAAGCGCCGCACCCGGGCAATCACAGCGCAGCGCCCGACACGCGGCACCGAACCGCTGTCCGGCGAATCGGCGGTCCCGTCGTGAGCGCGATTCTCGTCGTCCGGCCATCCTCGCTTGGCGACGTCGTCCACGCGCTCGCGCTGGTTGCCGACGTGCGGCGGCACCGGCCGGAGTTCGCGATCGACTGGGTCGCCGAGGAAGCCTTCGCGGGCATCGTCGCGCTCGATCCGGACGTCCGCCGCGTCATTCCGGTCGCGCTGCGCCGCTGGCGCCATTCGCCGCTGGCGCCGGCGACGTGGCACGAGATGACGGAATTCCGTCGCGCGCTGCGGCGCGACGAGTATGCGGCAGTGCTCGACCTGCAGGAGCAGGTGAAGGGCGCGCTGATCGCACGCACCGCGCGTGGCGTTCGCCACGGGCCCGACAGAAAGAGCATCCGCGAGCCGGTGGCCACACTCGCGCACGACGTGCATCACCGCATCGATCCTGCCCAGCATCTGATCGACCGCTGCCGCCGCCTCGCCGGTGCCGCGCTCGGCTACGACGCGGACGGCCCGCCGCGATTCCGCTTCGACGTACCGCCGCCCGGTGCGTCGCTTGCGCTGCCCGGGCGTCCGTACGTCGTCGCGCTGCACGCGACCAGCCGTGCGAGCAAGCTGTGGCCGGAATCGCACTGGAGCGAATTGCTGACGGGGCTCGCCCACGCGGGTTTCGCGACGGTGCTTCCCTGGGGCAATGCCACGGAGCACGCGCGGAGCGACCGGATCGCCGCGGAGACGCCCGCCGCCACGGTGCCGCCGCGGGTGCCCCTCGAGGCGCTCGCCGCGCTCCTCGCCCGTGCCGAGCTCGTAATCGGCGTCGACACCGGGCTCGTTCACCTCGCGGCCGCGCTCGGCACGCCGACCGTGGCGCTGTTCGTGGCGACCGATCCCGCGCTCGCCGGTGTGACGCGCACCGGAGCGCACGCGCGCGATCTCGGCGGCGTCGGAGAGACGCCGACCGTGGCCGCCGCGCGGGAAGCCGCGAGCGCGCTGCTGCGCGCCGCGCCACGCTGCTGAAATTCAACGGAGTCGCGCATCCGCTTCCTCTACACACTGCTGTGGTACCTCGCGCTTCCGCTGCTGCCATTGCGGCTCGCGTGGCGTGCCCGCAACGAGCCGGGGTACGCGACCCATGTTGCCGAGCGCTTCGGCCGCTACCCCGACCCGTTCGAAAAGGCACCGGTGCTATGGCTGCATGCGGTGTCGCTCGGCGAAACCCGGGCCGCGGTGCCGCTCGTCGAACGGCTGCTGCGAACGTATCCGGGCACGACGCTCGTGCTCACCCACATGACGGCGACCGGACGCGAAGCAGGCCGCACGCTGTTCGGCGAGCGCGTCGTGCAGGCGTGGCTCCCCTACGACCTGCCGTTTGCCGTGCGCGGCTTTCTTGCGCGCATCCGCCCCTGCGCCGGCATCATCATGGAGACGGAGCTCTGGCCGAATCTCGTCGCCGCGATGCGTGCCGCGGATAGACCGGTGTTTCTCGTCAACGCACGACTCTCGCAGCGCTCCGCCGCGGGTTATGCACGCGTGCCCGGTCTCGTGCGTCCGATGCTGGCGGCGTTGACAGGCGTGGCTGCGCAGGCGCAGGCGGATGCACAGCGGCTGGAGGCGCTGGGCGCGCCTTCGCCGGTCGTGACCGGCAATCTCAAATTCGACGTGGCGATTCCGGACGCCGCGATCGCGCTCGGCCGCGAGCTTCGGGTGCGTTTCGGCGAGTCGCGTCCGGTGTTCGTCGCGGGATGCACGCGTGACGGCGAGGAGGCGATGCTGTTCGACGCGCTCGCGCGGCGGCCGCTGCCGGACAACGCACTCCTGGTCATCGTGCCGCGCCACCCGCAGCGCTTTGCCGTGGTGGCGGACCTTCTCGGCAAGCGCGGCATCCCGTTCGCACGACGCAGCGAAAACGCGCCCGTGCCCGCGGACGTGCGCGTCGTGCTAGGCGACTCGATGGGGGAAATGGCGGCGTACTACGTCGCGTCGGACGTCGCGTTCGTCGGCGGCGGCCTCGCGCCGCTCGGCGGGCACAACCTCATCGAGGCGATCGCCGCAGGCAAGCCGACGCTGGTCGGCCCCCACATGTTCAATTTTGCGGAGGCCGCCGCGAACGCGATCGCCGCGGGCGCGGCGGTCGAAGTCACGGATGCGGATGCGCTGATCGCGACGGCGTCGGAACTGCTGCGCGACCCGGCGCGGCGCGATGCGATGCACGCCGCCGCGCTTTCCTTTCACGCCGCGCACGGCGGTGCCGCCGACCGGCTGTGGCGCTGGCTCGCGCCGCAGCTCGATGCGGCGATCGGCGTCAGCCGCGCAGCTGGCGGTTGATGTCCTCGACGTCCTTCTCGTCCAGCGTTCCGACCGCGGCCTTCAGCCGCAGCACGCCGGTGAGATAGTTGAAATAGGCCTGCGCGAGGTCGCGGCGCGTTGAGTAGACGTTCTGCTGCACCGTCAGCACGTCAAGGAACGTGCGGATGCCCACTTCCTGGCCCAGCACGTTCGACTGGTACGCCGACTCCGCGGACACCAGCGCCTGCTCGAACGCCTTGACCGACGCGACCGAGCTCGTGACGCCGGTGTAGCCCGTCTGCGCGAGCGTGAAGGCCGAGCGCTTCGCGAACTCGAGGTCCTGCCGCGCCTTGTCCTGCAGCGAGTACGCCTGACGCACCTTGGAATCGACGAAACCGCCCTGATAGATCGGGATCGACGCCTGGACGCCGATGATGCCCGTCGTCGACGAGTTCGACACGCCGAGGTTGACCGAGGCGCCGCCGAAGTTGGTCCAGCCGTAGCTCGCGACGAGGTCGAGCGTCGGGTAATGGCCCGCCTTCGCGAGGTCGATCGCGAGCGTGGCGATGTCGAGGTTCTTCTGCGCGACCTTGACGTTGAGATTGTCGGTCAGCGAGCGATCGACCCAGTAGTCGAGCCGGTCGGGGTCGGGCGGAACGGGCGTGAGGCCCGGACCGACCTTCTTCAGCTCCTTGGGGAAGCGGCCGATGATCGCGCGAAGCGCCGTGACCTTGTTGTCGTAGTCGGCCTGCGTCTGGATTTCCTGCGCGACGATGTTGTCGTACTTCGCCTGCGCCTCATTGGTGTCGGTGATCGTCGCGACGCCGACCTCGAAGTTGCGCTTCGCCTGCGCGAGGGCCTCGGACACGGCCTTCTTCTGGCTCTGCGCGAGCTCGATGTTGTACTGCGCGAGCAGCACGTCGAAATACGCGACGGCGACGCGCACGATGAGGTCCTGCTTCGCGAGATCCAGCACGTAGTTCGACTGCGCCACCTGCTCCTTCGACTGGTCGTAGGCGACCAGATTCTGATAGCGGAACAGCGGCTGCGATGCCGTCGCGAGCGCGTCGGCCTGGTTGTACCGGCGCGTGAAGTCCTGCTTGGGATCGGTGTTGACCGACGCATCGTAGCGCTGCAGCGACGCGTCGCCGGTGATGCCGACGTTGGGCAGCAGGCCGGCGCGCGCCTGCGGCACCAGTTCCTGCGTGGCCTCCCAGTTCGCCTGCGCGGACGCAAGCGCAGGGTCGTTGCGCACGGCATCGCGGTAGATCTGCAGCAGATCCTCGGCGAATGCGGCGCCGGGCTGCAGCGCGAGCACGAGGGCCGCCGGCATCATGACGGCCAGGAGGCGCCGCTTCATCGTCGATTTCTGCTTCATCCATTCACCACTTTGATTGTGAGGAGCATGCGTTCGCCGTGCGGGAACAGGAAGGCCGCGCACGCGCACCGCGCCTGTCCGGCCCCGTCCTGCGGATTCTGTTTCCACCGATGCGCCGGGCCGAGCGTTCCCGGGCGCTCAAAACTCGAAACGCGCCGGCGTCGCCGCATTTCGCAGCGACTCGATCACCGTCTCGAAAAGATTTTCCGACGTCACGTCGCCCGGTGCCACCCAGCGCACGAGCTGCGCCGTCATCACCGGCCGCTCGCCGACGACGGCGAAGAGCCGTCCGCCCGGCTTCAGCTGATTGATGAATTCGCCGGGGAGGAGCGGCGTCGATCCTGCAAGGACGATGGCGTCGTACTTCGCGTCGCCCCATCCGCGCGCGCCGTCGCCGACGACGAGCTCCGCGCCGGCGATGCCCGAGCGGGTCAGCTTCGCGCGCGCCTCCTGCGACAGCCGCGGCACGATCTCGACGCTCGTCACGTGCGCGCCCTGGCTCGCGATCAGCGCGGTGAGATAGCCGCTGCCGGTGCCGATTTCGAGGACGCGCTCGCCGTGCTTCAGCTCGAGCTCCTGCAGCACGCGTGCCTCGAGCTTCGGCGTCCACATCCTCTCGCCGTCACCCAGCGGAATCTCGAGGTCGGCGAACGCGAGCGCGGCGTAGCTCGCCGGCACGAAATCCTCGCGGCGGACCGAGAAGAGGAGGTCGAGCACGTCCTGATCGAGCACTTCCCACGTGCGGATCTGCTGCTCGACCATGTTGAAGCGCGCCTGCTCGATGTCCATGCTGTTTGCCCGGCCGGACGCCCGGCCCGCGGCCGATTCCCCGATCAGCGCGCCCGGTGTCGTTGACTCGCGCAACATTATCTCACGATCGATATCGGCCACGCCTCGCAACGCGGTGCTCAATCGGCCTCGCCGGGAAGCCCGTGCGCCGTACCGGCGTGCGTCGCTTCGGCGGCGTGTGCCGCCTCGCGCGCCGCGTGCCGCGCCTTGCGCCATTCGGCGAACCGATCGAGATACGTATAGAGGACCGGGATGACGACCAGCGTGAGCAGCGTCGACGTGATGACGCCGCCGATGATGGCGCGTCCCATCGGCGCCTGCGTCTCGCCGCCCTCGCCGAGCCCGAGCGCCAGCGGCGTCATGCCCGCGATCATCGCGGCGGTGGTCATCATGATCGGCCGCAGCCGGACCTGCCCCGCCTTCAGCAGCGAGTCGTGCAGGCTCGCGCCGCCGCGCCTCGCACGGTTCGCGAAGTCGACCAGCAGGATGCCGTTCTTGGTGACGAGACCCATCAGCATGATGAAGCCGATCATCGAGAACAGATTCAGCGTCGTGCCGGTCAGCAGCAGCGCGAGGAACACGCCGATCAGGGACAGCGGCAGCGACATCATGATCGCGACCGGCTGCGTGAAGCTTGCGAACTGCGACGCGAGGATCAGGTAGATGAATATCACCGCGAGCCCGAGCGCGGCCAGCGCGGCCTGGAACGATTCGGCCTGGTCCTTCGCCTGTCCGCCGACGTCGAAGCGGTATCCGGGCGGCAGCTTGAATTCCTTCATTGCCTTGGCCACATCGGAGTTGACGTCGCCCGACGGCCGGCCCTCGGCGTTCGCGTACAGCGCGACCCGCCGCTGCAGCTCCTGCCGCTTGATGATCTGCGGGCTCGTCGACGGGACGATCTCGGCGACCTGCCGCAAGGGCACCATCCGCGCCTCGCCGTCGGGACCCTTCTTGTTCGTCGTGAGGAACAGGTTGCCGATGTCCGACGAAAGCTGGCGGCTGTCCTTCGCCAGCTGCACGTTGACCTCGTAATTGTTGCCGTCCGGCGCCAGCCAGTAGCTGACGGTGTCGCCGGCGAGCAGGGGCCGCGTCGTCGCGCCGACCTGCTGCACGGTGATGCCGAGGTCGGCCGCGACGTCGTTGTTGAGACGGATAGACAGCGCCGGATTCTTGGCCTTCTCGGAGATCTCGAGATCCGCGATGCCGGGGATCTTCGCGACCTTGTCGGCGAACTCGCCGATCAGCTTCGTCATCGTTTCGGGATCGGGGCCGAGAAGGTTGACCCAGACCGGGCGATCGAAGCCGAATGCGGGCTCGATGCCGGGAATCGGCTTCAGCGCGGCACGGATCGAGCGCTCGATCTCCTTCTGCGACTTTGCACGCTGGTCGCGGTCGACGAGCTTCAGGTTGACGCGCGCGTAATTGCGGCCGTCTTCGGTACCGATCGTCGTCATCGTCAACGCGATTTCGGGGAACGACTTCAGCATCGCCTCGACCTGCTGGACCCTGATGTCGGTTTGCTCTAGGCTCGTGCCCACCGGCGTGTTGAGGCGCAGCGACAGGAAGCCCTGATCCGCCTCCGGCACGAACTCGGTGCCGACGAGGCCTGCGATCGGCAGGCTCAGCGCGAACGCGAGGAACGCGATCCAGAGCACGATGCCGCGGTTCGAGATCGTCGCCCAGCGTGGCTTGAGGTAGCGGAAGTCGATGTGGCGAATCGCGCCCCAAAGGCCGATGGTCGGGACGTAGACGCGCCGCTTCTCGGTCCTGAGCGCCCATTCAAGGGTGCGCCCGTAGACGGCGTGCAGCCATTCGACGCCGCGCTCGAAGCGGTCCATGAAGCGGCCGAGCCAGGGCGCCTTCCTGAAGCGCGAGCCGGGCGGGTCGCGCCACACGGACGAGAGCATCGGGTCGAGCGTGAAGCTGACGAACAGCGACACCAGCACGGCGACGGCGACGGTGACGCCGAACTGGAAGAAGAAGCGGCCGATGATGCCGCTCATGAACGCGATGGGAACGAACACGGCGACGATCGCGAACGTCGTCGCCATCACCGCGAGGCCGATCTCGTCGGTTGCCTCCTGCGCCGCCTCCACGTGGCCCTTGCCCATGCCGAGGTGGCGCACGATGTTCTCGCGCACGACGATCGCGTCGTCGATGAGGAGGCCGATGCAAAGCGACAGCGCCATCAGCGTCAGGAAGTTGAGCGAGAACCCGAAGGCGTAAATGGCGATGAACGTCGCGATCACCGAAATCGGCAACGTGAGGCCCGTGATGATGGTGCTGCGCCAGCTGTGCAGGAACAGGAACACGATCAGCACGGTCAGGAGCGCGCCCTCGATGATCGTCTGCTTCACGCGGTTGACGCTCGCCTCGACTTCGTCGGCACCCGACTGGACGACGCGGAGCTCGACGTCGGCGGGCAGGCGCGGCTTCAGCGCAGCAACGGCTTCCGTGATGCCGCGACCCGTGTCGACGATGTTGCCGTCCTGGGCCTTCTTCAGGTCGAGCGTGATCGCCGGGCGGCCGTTGATTCGCGAGATCGAATCCTGGTCCTTCTCGCCGTCGACGATGTCGGCCACCTGTGACAGGTAGATCGACGCCCCGCCCTGCTGCGCGACGATGATCCGCGCGAACTGCATCGGGTCCTTGATCTTGCCCTCGACCCGGACGATGGCGTCGCTGACGCCGCGCGTGATGCGGCCCGCCGGCACGTCCTGGTTCGCCGCCTGGATCGCGCTCGTGACCTGGTCGATGCTGATGCCGAGCGCGTTAAGCGCCTGCGGCTTGATCTGCACGAGGATCTGGCGCGTCACGCGGCCGTTCACGTCGATGCTGGCCACGCCGGGAACGTTCTCCAGCGCCTTCACGATCGTCTGGTCGGTGAGTGACGTGAGGTCGCGCAGGCTGGACGTCGGCGACATCACCGCGAGCGACACCACGGGCTGCTGGTTCTCCTGGTCGATCCGCAGCACGAACGGATCCTTGACGTCGCGGGGAAATCCCGGCCGGATCACGGCGAGCTTGTCGCGGACGTCCTGCATCGCGCGGTTCATGTCGGTCGACATGCGGAACTCGACGAACACGTCGCTGCGGCCGTCGACCGAGTTCGAGCGGATCAGCGAGACGCCCGAGACGGTGTTGATCGCGTACTCGATCGGCTTGGTGACGTCGGTCTCGACGACCTCCGGTGAGGCGCCGGGGTAGACGGTGCGCACGAACACGTAAGGCAGGCTCACGTCGGGCATCTGCTCCGTGCGCAGGCGGTTGTAGGCGAAGATGCCGAGCACCGCGATGCCGACCATGAACATGGTGGCGAAGACCGGGTTGCGGATCGAAATGCGGGTTATCCACATGGCGGTGTTCCCTGGCTCAGGCAGTGCGTGGACGGACGACGCGGCGTCGGCACATCAGGCCGGCTTCGCCGGCGTTTCCGACTCGGCCTTGACGAGCGCCGGCGCGCCTTCCTTGAGATTGTCGAACTTGCTGCCGAGGATCGGCAGGTCCGGCGGAAGCGCCGACTTGAGCTCGACCCGGCCCGCGTCGTCGTCGCGCCGTCCGAGCACGACGTTCTTGCGAACAAGCTTGCCCGCGTCGATCGCCCAAACGTAGGTCTGCCCGGCGTCGTTTCTGATCGCCGAGGCCGGCAGCGTAGGCGTGGGCGCATGCGCCGCGATCGCGACGCGGCCGGTCGCGAACATGCCGCCGCGCAGGACCTCCCGCTGATTCGGAATGCCGACATACACCAGAAACGCGCGGGTCCCCGGCTCGGTCGAAGGGTTGATACGCTGGATCTTTCCCGCAAAGCGCTCTTCGCCGAAGCCGTCGATCGTGAGCTCGACCTTCATTCCGATGGTGAGCTCGGGGACGTCCGCCGCGGGCACCATCGCCTGAAGTTCCAGCGACTTGAGGTCGACGATGGTGACGAGCGGCGAATCGAACGCGACCTTCTCGCCCGGCTGGACGTGGCGCTTCGCGACGATGCCGTTCAGCGGCGAAATGGCGACCGCGTCGCGCAGCGCGTTGCGTGCAAGTTGCACCTGCGCCTCGGCCGACTTCACTGTGCCCTGCGACACGCTGTAGCTCGATTCCGAATTGTCGAATGCGTTCTGCGAGATGAAGTTCTGCTTCAGGAGCGCCTGATTGGTCGCCCGGGTCTTGGTCGCGAGCGCGAGCTGAGCCTTCGCCGATTCCATGGCGCCGATGCTCGCGGCGAGCTTCGCTTCGAGGTCGGCCGTGTCGATCCGCGCGAGCACCTGGCCCGCCTGCACCGTCTCGCCCTCGCGCACCGTGATCTGCCGCACGTCGCCCGAGACCTTGGCCTTCACCATCGCCTGGTTGAGCGGCTGCAGCGTGCCCGACACCGGCAGCCAGCGCGCCAGCGGCACCGCCTCGACGTGCGCGACGTCGGCATTGGTGAACTCGAGCGTGACCGCCGCCGAGGCCGCGTCGGGCGCTGGCGCGTTCGCGCCCTTCTTCGCATTCTTCATCGCCATGGTGGCGCCCACGGCGCCGGCGATGCCAAGTACCACCAGGGCGACGATGATGCCCCGCCGCGTCAATCGAATTGCCATGCTTTTCCCCTTGCGGCAGCGGCCGTGGTTGCGGCGCCCCCATGCGTCCGGGCCGGCCCCGGGTTGTCCGGGCCAGCCCGCCGGAATGCTCGTCCCCATTGGATGCGCATCACCGGTGGCGCAGATTCAAAAAAGTGGCGTAGTGTAGGCGGCGCGGTCGCGCAGCGCAAAGGCCGGTGCGACGGATCGCTTCCTGCGGCGACGGGCGGCACCCGGACCGGTCTGGGCTGCATATCGGCGGGATTCGCCAAGGGATTGATTGACAGGGGTTTGCCGCTGGCCAATAATTGTCTGTTGCTCTTTTGGCCAATCCATTTCCCGGGAGGAAATTTCAATGAACAGCAAGCAAAAGCTCGGGCTCACCATCGTTTCCGCAGCGGTGTTCGCCCTTTACGGCTGCGGCAAGGAAGAGCCCAAGAAGGCCGAGGCGCCCAAGGCGCCGGCCGAGGATGTGCAGGTTGTCAAGATCGGCGTCGCCGGTCCCCTGACGGGCGGCATCGCGCATCTTGGCAAGGATGACGAGAACGGCGCCCATCTCGCGATCGACGAAGCCAACGCGAAGAAGCTCAAGATCGGCGGCAAGACGATCAAGTTCGAGATGATGAGCGAGGACGACCAGGCCGATCCGAAGATGGGCCCGACGATCGCGCAGAAGTTCGTCGATGCCAAGGTTGCCGGCGTGGTCGGCCACCTCAACTCGGGCGTGACGATCCCCGCGTCGGCCGTGTACAACCAGGCCGGCATCCCGATGATTTCGGGCTCGGCGACGAACCCGAAGCTGACCGAGCAGGGCTTCAAGGTCGTGTTCCGCACCGTCGGCCGTGACGACCAGCAGGGTCCCGCGATCGCCGCGTACCTCGCGAACGAGCTCAAGGTCAAGAAGGTCGCGATCGCCGACGATGCGACGGCGTATGGCGAAGGCCTCGCGAACGAAGTCGAGAAGACGCTGAAGGCGGCGGGCGTGCAGGTCGTGGCGCGTGAGAAGACCAACGACAAGGCCACCGACTTCAAGGCGATCCTGACCAAGATGAAGGGCAAGAATCCCGACGCGATCTTCTACGGCGGGATGGACGCGACCGGCGGCCCGATGATCAAGCAGGCGCGCGAGCTCGGCGTCAAGGCGACGTTCGCGTTCGGCGACGGCGCGTGCACCAGCGAAATGACCAAGCTGGGCGGTGCTGCATCCGAAGGCATGTACTGCTCGCAGGCAGGCATTCCGACCCAGATGGCGTCGAAGGCGTTCCAGGACGCGTTCAAGGCGAAGTACGGCGACGTGAAGCAATACGCGCCGTTCTTCTACGACGCTGCGAACCTCGAAATCGCCGCCATGCAGAAGGCGGACTCGACGGATCCGGCGAAGTACCTGCCGGCCCTGGCGGGCTCGTCGTTCGACGGCGCGACGGGTCATGTCGAGTTCGACGCGAAAGGCGACCGCAAGGATGCCGAAATGACGATCTTCCAGATGCGCGACGGCAATGTCGTTCCGGTCGCGATCGTGAAGGCCGGCAAGACGACGAAGCTCGACCTGCCCGCGGCGGCTCCCGCGGCGGCGGCACCGGCTGCGGCAGCTCCGGCGGCTGCGCCCGCGATGGCACCCGCGGCAGCACCCGCGATGGCGCCGGCGATGGCGCCGGCCAAGGACGCGCCGAAGAAGTAAGCGCGTTTCAGCATCACGAAAAACGGCGCCTCCGGGCGCCGTTTTTTGCGCCCGCCGCTCCCGACACGGCGAGTGGGGATTGCCGACACCGGCCGCTCCCCGCACAATGCCCCCGGGCGCCGCCACGGCAGCACGTCCGCCGGCGGCAGGCGCTGCAGCTGCGCCGACCTCGCCCCGGTCCTTCGACTCCCGACACCCGCACCGTGGACATTTTCCTGCAGCAGATGGTCAACGGGCTCACGCTGGGCTGCGTCTACGCGGTTGTCGCGCTCGGCTACACGATGGTGTACGGCATCATCCAGCTCATCAACTTCGCGCACGGCGAAGTGGTGATGATCGGTGCGATGACCGCGCTCTCCGTGATCATCGCGCTGACCGGCCTCCACACGTCGCTGCCGCCGATCGCGATCCTGCTCGCCGGCATCCTGGTCGCCGTGCCGGTGTGCATGGGCGTCGGCTACACGCTGGAACGTGTCGCGTACCGTCCGCTGCGCAACGCGCCGCGCCTGGCACCGCTCATCACCGCGATCGGCCTCTCCATCGTGCTGCAGCACCTCGCGATGATCATCTGGAGCCGCAACCCGCTGGCCTTTCCGCAGATCATCGCCGTCGTCCCGTATTCGCTCACCGGCACCGTCAACGGCGCGACCATCACCAACGTGCAGATCGTCATCATCGTCACGTCGATCCTGATGATGGCGGGCCTCCTCGGCCTCGTCTACCGGACCAAGCTCGGCATCGCGATGCGGGCGACGTCGCAGAACCAGGCCGTCGCCGGACTGATGGGCATCAACATCAACACGGTGATCTCGCTCACCTTCGTCATCGGCGCGGCGCTGGGCGCCGTCGCCGGCGTGATGGTCGGCACGTACTACGGGATCGCGCAGTACCAGATGGGCTTCATCCTCGGCCTCAAGGCATTCTCGGCCGCAGTGCTGGGCGGCATCGGGAATCTCGCCGGCGCGATGCTGGGCGGCGTCCTGCTCGGCGTGATCGAGGCGCTGGGCGCCGGCTACGTTGGCGACCTCACCAACCTGTGCCAGCTGTCCGGCTGGTCCGACGCGATCGCGCAGCGCTGCGTCAACGACCCCAACCTCACGCTGTTCGGCAGCAACTACCAGGACGTGTTCGCGTTCATCGTCCTCATCACCGTGCTCATCTTCCGTCCGTCCGGGCTCCTCGGCGAACGCGTTTCGGATCGCGCCTGAGGCCAGCGCACATGCCTTCGTTCCTCGACCGCAAGAAGCATCCGCGCGCCGCATGGATCGGCATAGCGTTGATCGCGACGGCCCTCCTCCTCCTGCCGTTCGCGCTCGCGCACGTCGGCACGTTCTGGGTGCGGATCACCAACAGCGCGATCCTGTTCGCGCTGCTGGCCCTAGGCCTAAACATCGTCGTCGGGTTCGCGGGCCTGCTGGACCTGGGCTACATCGCCTTCTACGCGGTCGGCGCCTACGTCTACGCGCTGCTCGCATCGCCGCACTTCAACCTGCACCTGCCGTTCTGGGTGATCCTCCCGCTCGGCGCCGCGGTCGCCTGCATGTTCGGCGTGCTGCTGGGCGCGCCGACTCTGAAGCTTCGCGGCGACTATCTCGCGATCGTGACGCTGGGCTTCGGCGAGATCGTGCGCATCTTCCTCAACAACCTGTCGCAGCCGGTCAACATCACCAACGGCCCGCAGGGCGTCTACCTGATCGACCCGTTCCGGATCGGCAGCTTCAGCTTCGCGCAGGAGGAGACGATCGGCGGTCTCGTGTTCAGCGGTCCGATCAAGTACTACTACCTGCTGATTCTCATCCTGCTCGCGATCATCGTCATCAATCTGCGCCTGCAGGATTCGCGGATCGGGCGCGCGTGGGAGGCGATCCGGGAAGACGAGATCGCGGCCCGCGCAATGGGGATCAATACCCGCAACATGAAGCTCCTCGCCTTTGCGATGGGCGCGTCGTTCGGGGGCGTCTCCGGCGGGATCTTCGCGGCGATCCAGGGATTCATCAGCCCGGAGAGCTTCGTGCTGGTGGAATCCGTGATGGTGCTGTCGATGGTCGTGCTGGGCGGGATGGGCAACATCTGGGGCGTGATCCTCGGCGCCGTGCTGCTGACGTTCGTTCCCGAGGTGCTGCGCTACACGGTGCAGCCGGTGCAGGAGCAGCTCTTCGGCCGGATGCTGATCGAGCCCGAAGTGATCCGGATGCTGCTGTTCGGGCTGGCGCTCGTGCTGATGATGCTGTTCCGTCCCGCCGGGATCCTGCCCTCCGCGCTCCGGAAGCGCGAGCTCGAGACAACGAGGACCGCGCCATGAGGGCGCACCTGAAGGCCGGGCCATGAGCGAGCGCCGCATGTCGCTTCTCGTCGCGAAGGGCATCAGCAAGCGCTTCGGCGGCGTGCATGCGCTCTCCGACGTGAGCTTCGACATCCGGCACGGCGAGATCTACGGACTCATCGGGCCGAACGGCGCCGGCAAAACCAGCCTCTTTAACGTGCTGACCGGCATCTACCGGCAGGACGGCGGCGAATTCATGTTCGACGGCGCGCCGATGGCCGGGCTGAAGCCGCACGAGGTCGCCGCACGCGGCATCGCGCGGACGTTCCAGAACATCCGCCTGTTCGCCAATCTCTCGGCGCTGGAAAACGTGATGATCGGCCGCCACGTGCGCACGCGCGCGAATGTCGTCGGCGCGATCTTCCGCGACGCGAAGACGCGCGCCGAGGAGAAGGCGATCACGAAGCGCGCCTGGGAACTGCTCGAATATGTCGGCGTCGCGAAGCGCGCCAACACGCTCGCCCGGCATCTTGCCTACGGCGACCAGCGCCGGCTCGAAATCGCGCGCGCGCTCGCCACCGAGCCGAAGCTCCTCGCGCTCGACGAGCCCGCGGCCGGCATGAATGCCACCGAGACCGCGGGGCTGCGCCGGCTCCTCGACGACATCCGTCGCGACGGCACGACGATCCTTCTCATCGAGCACGACATGAAGCTCGTGATGAACGTGTGCGACCGCGTGCTGGTGCTCGACTACGGCCGCAAGATCGCAGAAGGCGCCGCCGCCGACGTGCAGAAGGATCCCCAGGTCATCGCCGCCTATCTCGGCGGCGAGGTCACGCTCAACCTTAAGGGCGCGGCATGAGACGTGCGCCCGTGCAAGCAGGGCGCAGCCAAGGCCCGCAGGGCGCGTCTGCGAGCACGGGCGGCGGCCGACCGCTCGTCATTCGGATGGTCCGGCGAGCGCACGGAGGCCGCGGCGAAGCCCGGAAAACCTTCCGGAACAGCTCTAAACCTAAGTTCGAAGGGCGCTGCGACACTCTTGCGGAGTTCGCGGCATGACCGGCGCCGACACGTCGACGCCGATTCTCGCGCTGCACAAGCTGGAGGTCGCATACGGCGGCATCCAGGCGATCAAGGGAATCGACCTCGTGATCGGGCACGGCGAGCTCGTCTGCCTGATCGGCGCGAACGGCGCCGGCAAGACGACGACGCTGAAAGGGATCTGCGGCCTGCAGCCGATCAAGAGCGGAACCATCCACTACAAGGGCGAGAGCATCGCAGGGAAGCCACCGTTCCAGCTCGTGCGCCGCGGTCTCGCGATGGTGCCCGAGGGCCGCGGCGTGTTCGGCGCACTGACCGTCGACGAGAACCTTGCGATGGGCGCGTACACGCGCAGCGACAAGGCCGGGATCCGCCGCGACATCGAGCGCAGCTTCGAGCTTTTTCCACGCCTCAAGGAGCGGCGCAACCAGACCGCGGGCACACTGTCCGGCGGCGAGCAGCAGATGCTCGCGATCGCGCGCGCGCTGATGTCGAAGCCGACGCTGCTGCTGCTGGACGAGCCGTCGATGGGCCTTGCGCCGCTGATGGTGCAGAAGGTGTTCGAGACCGTGATGACAGTGTCGCGCGAGGGCGTGACCATCCTGCTCGTCGAGCAGAACGCGCGCCTCGCGCTCGAGGTGTCGCACCGCGGCTACGTGATGGAATCCGGTGTCATCACGCTGTCCGGCGACGCGAAATCGCTGCTGCACGACCCGGCCGTGCGCGCCGCGTATCTCGGCGAGACGGCGTGAGCGCCACGCCGCGCTGACGCCCGATTCCGGCCGATGAGCGAACTCTCTCCCGAGGCGGGCGATCCCGCACCGGACGAGCCGCATCTTCTGCCGCGCGCCGTTCCGGCGAGTCGCGCGTTCCGGTGGTACGAGGATGCGCTGCGCCTCTTCAAGCAGGCGCCCGGTACGTGGATCGGCCTTGCACTGATTGCCGTGGCGACCGAATTCCTGCTGAGTCCGATTCCGGTCGCCGGGGAGGTACTGAGCGAGCTGATCACGCCGGTGGTCGCCTGCGGGCTCGTCTATGCCGCGGCCGTCACCGACCGCGGCGAGGCGCCATCGCTGCGCTATGCGGTCGCGGCGCTCGGCATTCCGGCGGGCGCGCTGATCGCGGTGATCGCCGCGAGCGTCGTGCCGTCGATGCTGCAGGCGCTGGCCGCGTGGTGGCTGGCCGACGTGAACGTGTTCGGCGCCGACACGAAAATGACCGAGCTTCCGACCGCGACGCTGATCGGCATTCACGCCATCGGCATCCTGGTGTCGCTGCCGTTCACCTTCGTGCCGTATCACGTCCTGCTGGAGCGCGTCGTGCCGCGCGCTGCATTCGTAGCGAGCTTCAGCGGGTTTGCGCAGAACGCGCTGCCGCTGCTCGCGTATTCGGCGGTGTCGCTGGTCCTGCTCGGATTCTGCATCCTGACGTCGGGGTTGGGACTCGTGCTCGCGCTGCCGCTCTGGGCGGCTTCCGGCTACGCCGCGTGGAAGGACATCTTCGACGTTCGCATCGCGTCCGGCTGACCCTCGGCATCACGCCGTGGGACGCAGCGTGAAATCCGCGAGAGCCTCCGGGATGACTTCGCTGACCTCGACGTCCTGCACCAGCGCCTGCGGCGGACCGCGCCGGCACCACGCGATCATCGCTGCCACCGCTTCGTCGTCGCCCTGTATCAGCGCCTCGACCGTGCCGTCGCGCCGATTGCGCACCCATCCGGTGACATGGAGCCGTTCCGCCGCATCGGCCGCGGCATAACGGTAGCCCACACCCTGGACGCTGCCGCGGATGATGACGCGGCGCGCGACGCTCATGCGGCGGCGACCCGCCGTGTGTAGAGCAGCAGCGCCGCGACCGTCTTCGCGTCGGTGATCTCGCCGCGGTCGAGCGCCGCCAGCATCTCGTCCAGCTCGAAGGTGACGATGTCGAGGAACTCGCCGGCATCGAGCTTCGCGCCGACGTGCGTCAGGCCCTCCGCAACGAAAATGACGATCTTTTCGTTGGTGTACGAGATGAGCGTGTGGATCGTCGCAAGCTCGGTCCACGTTGCCGCGGCGTAGCCCGCCTCTTCGATCAGCTCGCGCTGCGCGGTCGCGAGCGGGGCCTCGCAGGAATCGATCTTGCCGGCGGGAAACTCGATGAACACGCGGTCGAGCGGATAGCGGAATTGCCGTTCCGCGACAAGGCGACCGTCCGGCAGCACGGGCACGATCAGCACCGCGCCCGGATGGACGACGTGCTCGCGCGTCGCCATCGAGCCGTCGGGCAGTCGCACCGTGTCGCGGCGCACGTGGAGCAGCCTGCCGTCGAACACCGCCTCCGAAGACACGCGCGTCTCGATGAGGTGACGGTCGTCGCTCCGGTCCGGCATCGGTCAAACCCAGTCGCGGCCGACGAGGAAGTCGGTGTACAGGCGCGCCTCGGGCGAACCGGGCTCGGGCTTCCAGTCGTAGCGCCATTTCACCACCGGCGGCAGCGACATCAGGATCGCCTCGGTGCGCCCGTTCGACTGCAGCCCGAACAGCGTGCCGCGATCCCAGACGAGATTGAACTCGACGTAGCGGCCGCGGCGATAGGCCTGGAAGTCGCGCTCGCGCTCGCCGTAGGGCGCGTCCTTGCGCCGTTCGACGATCGGCGCATAGGCCGGCAGGAAGTGATCGCCCACGCTCTTCGTCAGCGCGAAGCAGCGGTCGAACCCACCCTCGGCGAGATCGTCGAAGAAGATGCCGCCGATGCCGCGCGGCTCGTTCCGGTGCTTCAGGAAGAAATACTCGTCGCACCACTTCTTGTACTTGCCGTGCACGCCCGCGCCAAAGGGGGCCAGGGCGTCGCGGCAGGTGCGGTGAAAATGCATCGCATCCTCCTCGACACCGTAATACGGCGTGAGGTCCATTCCACCACCGAACCACCAGACGTCTGCGGCCGGAGAATCCTCCGAAGCGTACGCGACGAACATGCGCACGTTGAGGTGAACGGTGGGCGCGTGCGGATTGCGCGGATGCAGCACGAGCGAGACGCCCTGCGCCTCCCACGCCCGTCCGCCGATGCCGGGATGCGCGGCCGACGCCGCCGCAGGCAGCTTCGCGCCGGCGACATGCGAGTAGCTGACGCCCCCGCGCTCGAACACGTTGCCGTCCTCGAGGATCCGCGAGATTCCGCCGCCGCCCTCCGGGCGCGTCCAGGCGTCGCGCCGGAACGGCCTGCCGTCGATCGCCTCGAGCCCCGCGACGATGCGCTGCTGCAGGTCGACGAAGTAGGCGCGGACGGCTTCAGGGTTCATTGCGGGCGATCGGGGGAATGGCGCGAGGACGCGCGGATTGTCCCGCGGGCGCGCAGTGGCCGCAATGGCCGCGGCGCGGACGGTCGCGTCAGGCGATGCGCGGAGCGATCGCGCGATGGCCGATGTCGCCGCGGAACTGCATGCCATCGAAGCGGATCTCGCCGATGGCGGCGTAGGCGGCCCGCTGGGCCTGGCGCACGGAATCGCCCAGCGCCGTCACGCACAGGACACGGCCGCCGGTGACGACGACGCGTTCGCCCTCCTTCGCGGTTCCCGCGTGGAACACCTTGCAGTCGGGATGCGCGGCGTCGGTGATCCGCGCGAGGCCTTCGATCGCGTCGCCCCGGCGCGGCTGGTCCGGATAGCCGTGCGCGGCCAGCACCACGCCGAGCGCGGTGCGGCGGTCCCAGTCGGCTTCGACGCGGTCGATCCGGCCCTCGCACGCGGCGAGGGCGAGCTCCACGAGATCGGACTTCATCCGCATCATGATCGGCTGCGTCTCGGGATCGCCGAGCCGGCAGTTGAATTCGAGCACCTTCGGCGTGCCGGCGTCGTCGATCATCACGCCGGCATACAGGAAGCCCGTGTAGGGAATGCCGTCCGCCGTCATGCCGGCGACCGTCGGCAGAATGATTTCGCGCATGATCCGCGCGTGCAGCGTCGGCGTGACCACGGGCGCAGGCGAATACGCGCCCATGCCGCCGGTGTTGGGACCTTCGTCGTTGTCGCGCAGACGCTTGTGGTCCTGCGAAGACGCCAGCGACAGCACACTGCGGCCGTCGACCATCACGATGAAGCTCGCTTCCTCGCCGGAGAGGAAATCCTCGATCACGACGCGCGCGCCGGCGACGCCCATCGAGTTGCCGACGAGCATCGCGTCGACGGCGGCCTGCGCTTCGGCGACGGTGGCGGCGACGACCACACCCTTGCCTGCTGCGAGGCCATCGGCCTTGACGACGATCGGCGCGCCTCGCTCCGCGATGTAGGCGCGTGCCGGCGCGGCGTCGGTGAACGTCCGGTACTGCGCGGTCGGGATCCCGTGGCGCTCCATGAACGCCTTGGCGTAGTCCTTCGAGCTCTCGAGCTGCGCCGCCGCGCGCGTCGGCCCGAAGATCTTCAGCCCCGCCGCGCGGAATGCGTCGACAATGCCGGCGGCGAGCGGGCCCTCGGGGCCGACGATCGTCAATGCGACCGATTCGGCCTTCGCGAATTCGACCAGTTCCGCAATGTCGGTGATCGGAACATTGGTGAGCGCGGATTCCAGCGCGGTGCCCGCATTGCCGGGGGCGACGAACACCTTGCCGACGCGCGGCGACTGAGCAAGCTTCCACGCGATCGCGTGCTCGCGGCCGCCGCCGCCGACGACGAGGACGTTCATGCCGGCCGCCGCATCAATCGATTCCGATGGACCCGAAGACGTAGAGAATGCTGCCGTGGTTGATCCCGCCGTTCAAGGTCGGGATGTACGTCGTGATCAGCGTCGCCTTCTGGTAGCGCAGCGAGAAGAGCGGCAGGATCGCCGGGAACGGGACGCCCCCCCAGATGTCGGGACGCTGCGCGATCATCACCGTATAGCCCAATCCGGGCTGAATGCCGTCGCGGCTGCCCCAGAAATAATTCCAGCCGTAGCCAACCTGGAACTCCGGCTGACGGTGCGAATCGTCGAACACCAGGAAGTAGACGTTCTCGGTGACGTTGTCGTCACGCTCCAGCGTACGCGACCAGCCGCCGCCCCAGGCGTTCTGGTTCTCCTGCGCGCGCGCCTCGGGCGTCCACGTCGCCGGGATGTGCCACGCGAATCCGGATACCAGGATTTCGTTGTGTCCCTTGTCGAAGGTGTCGACAACGTGCCGGCACGCCATGTTGACCCAGTCCCACATGTCGTCGCACGCCGCCAGCGCGGGCAGCGCGGCGAGTGGGCCGAGAATGAGCGCAGTGGCCAGCCGAAGTATCCAATGTCGTATGCGCATTCGTTCCGCCGATCAGTGTCGAAAGTGGCGTATGCCGGTGAAGACCATCGCGATGCCGAGTTCGTCGGCCGCGGCGATCACTTCCTCGTCGCGGACGCTGCCGCCCGGCTGGATCACGGCGACGGCGCCGTTGTCGGCCACGACGTCGAGGCCGTCGCGAAACGGAAAGAACGCGTCCGACGCCGCTACGGAGCCGGCGAGCGTCAGGTTCGCGCTCTTCGCCTTGATCGCGGCGATCCGCGTCGAGTCGACGCGGCTCATCTGGCCCGCGCCGACGCCCAGCGTCTGGCCGTCGCGGCAGAACACGATCGCGTTCGACTTCACGAAACGGGCGACGCGCCACGCGAACATGAGATCGGTCAGCTCGGACGGCGACGGCGACTTGCGCGTGACCACCTTCAGTCCCGTCGCGGTCACGTTGTCGGTGTCGGCGGTCTGCACCAGGAGGCCGCCGCCGACGCGCTTCCAGTCCTGTTGCGGCGCCGGCGTCGCCTTGGGCAGCGCGATCTCCAGCACGCGCACATTCTTCTTCTGCGCGATCCCGGCGAGCGCGTCCGCAGTGTAGGACGGCGCGATCAGCACCTCGAGGAACTGCGCGGCGACTGCCTCGACCGTCGCGGCGTCGACCGGGCAGTTGAACGCAATGATGCCGCCGAAGGCGGATACGGGATCGGTCGCGAAGGCCTTGCGATACGCGGCAAGCGGCCCGTCGGCGACGGCGACACCGCACGGATTCGCGTGCTTGACGATGACGCAGGCGGGGCCCTCGAACGACTTCACGCACTCCCACGCCGCGTCGCTGTCGCCGATGTTGTTGTAAGAAAGCTCCTTGCCCTGCAGCTGCCGGCAGGTGGCGATCGTGCCGGGCATGGGCGCAAGGTCGCGATAGAACGCCGCGGCCTGATGCGGATTCTCTCCATAGCGGAGGTCCTGCACCTTTGCGACCTGCACGTTGAATGCGTCCGGGAATGCGGCAGCCGCCCCGTCGGGGCCGCGCGCGGTCAGCCAGTTCGAGATCGCGCCGTCGTAGGCCGCCGTGTGCGTGAACGCCTTTCGCGCGAGCGCGAAGCGCGTCGCCGTCGACAGCGCGTTGCCGGTCGCGAGCTCCGCGAGCAGCGCCGGATAGTCCGCCGGGTCGACGACCACGCCGACGTGATTCCAGTTCTTCGCCGCGGCGCGCACCAGCGTCGGCCCGCCGATGTCGATGTTCTCGATCGCATCGTCGAGCGTGCACCCCGGCTTCGCCACGGTGGCGCGGAACGGGTACAGGTTGACGACGACGAGATCGATCGGGGGAATCGAATGCTTCTCGAGCGCGGCGGCGTGCGCAGGGTCGTCACGGCGCGCGAGGATGCCGCCGTGGACCTTCGGGTGCAGCGTCTTCACTCGCCCGTCCAGCATTTCCGGAAAGCCGGTGTAGTCGCCGACCTCGGTCACCGCCACTCCGGCGTCGGCGAGCGCCTTCGCCGTGCCGCCGGTCGACAGCAGCCGGATGCCGAGCTTCGCGAGCCCGCGCGCGAATTCGACGAGCCCGGTCTTGTCGGACACGGACAGCAGCGCCTGCGTGCAAGGATGGGGCATGTGAGTCGTCGGAGTGGCGGGGGCTCAGCGCGGGCGCGGCGCCGCGAGCGCATGGCGGTGCGCGCACGGTTCCTTGCCCGACGGCGGGCAGACGCAGACGAACACGGGCAGGGCCTTCAGCGGATGCCGTATTTCGAAAGCTTGGTGCGCAGCGTGTTCCGGTTCATGCCGAGCATGTCGGCCGCCTGCGTCTGGTTGCCGCCGACACGCTCCATCACCGAAGCGATGAGCGAGCGCTCGACGTTGCCGATCACCATGTCGTAGATGCCGTGCGGCGGCTCGCCGTCGAGCTTGCGGAAATATTCGTCGAGCGATTTCTCGACGACCTTGCCGATCTCGTTGTTGCCGTTGATGCGCAGTGTCTTTCTCACGCGGCCAGGGCCTCCCCGCCCCGAAGCGACGCCTCAGTGTTCCGGCCGAACGAATCCCGCGCATCCACGACCGTCGCCGAGGGCGGGCGATAGTCGAGGCGCTCCGAGCATCCGGCCAGCACGTCGAAGTAGTTCCTTACCGCGGAAAGCTGCGCGGCGACCGTCTCCGTGGCGTTGATCGCGCTGCGAAACGCGGCGCCGCCGGAAAGGTCGCGGGTGTACCAGTGAAGGTGCTTGCGCGCAATGCGCACGCCTGCCGCTTCGCCGTAAAAGTCGTAGTGGTCGTCGAGATGGAGCAGGATCGCGGCGCGCGCTTCGGCAACGGTCGGCGGCGCGAGCAGCGTGCCGTGTTCGAGGAAGTGGCTGATCTCGCGGAAGATCCAGGGGCGCCCCTGCGCGGCGCGGCCGATCATCAGCGCGTCGGCGCCCGTTTCTTCAAGCACGTACCGCGCCTTCTGCGGCGAATCGATGTCGCCGTTCGCGATCACGGGAATCCGCGCCGCGGCCTTGACCGCGCGGATCGTGTCGTACTCGACCCGGCCCACGAAGGCGCACGCGCGGGTGCGGCCGTGAACCGCCAGCGCGGCGATGCCGGCGTCCTCGGCGATGCGGGCGATGGAGAGCGCGTTGCGGTTGCAAGGATCGCTGCCCGTGCGGATCTTGAGCGTCACGGGAACGTCCACCGCGCGCACGACGGCGGACACGATCGCGGCGACGAGCGCTTCGTTCGCGAGCAGCGCGGACCCGGCGGCGGCGTTGCAGACCTTCTTCGCCGGGCAGCCCATGTTGATGTCGATGATCTGCGCGCCGCGGCCGACGTTGTAGCGCGCGGCCTCGGCCAGCATGGCCGGATCGGAGCCTGCGATCTGCACCGACACCGGTTCGACTTCGCCGCGGTGATCGATGCGTCGCTGCGATTTCTCCGTCCCCCAGAGGCGCGGGTTCGACGCAACCATTTCCGACACCGCATAGCCCGCGCCCATCCGCTTCGCGAGCTGACGGAACGGCCGGTCGGTGACGCCGGCCATCGGCGCCACGACAAGATTGTTGGCAATAGTGTAGGAACCGATGCGCACGGCGGGACGATCAGATTTCGCGGCTTGAGGAAACGAACGGGGGACCCAAATTATAACCGCTCCGGCCCGTTCGCGAGCAATGCAAATGTTCGCGCCGGCATGGACGAACGCCGCGAGGCAATGGCACGAATCTTGGAAAGCGGCCGGACGCCGCGACCGGGCTAGCGCAGCCCGAACATCATCGCGCGCGAAAACGCGCGTTTCACCGGCGGAATGGCGTCGAGGAAAGTGAGTGCCAACCCGCGCGGCCAGCGAACCAATCCGGCGTCGCTGGCGAAAATCCCGACGAGTCCGTGCGTGAAGGCGATGCCCGCCATCCGGTCGATCCTGCGCGAGCCGACATAGCGATCGAGCATCGCGCGCTTGCCGATGTCCTCGCGCGGCGAGTCGAGGATGGCCAGCGCGAGTCCGTAGGCGTCGCGCAGCCCGACGTTGAACCCCTGCCCCGCGACCGGGTGCAGCGTCTGCGCCGCGTTGCCGAGTGCGACGCAGCGCGTGCCTGCTGTTTTCCATGCAAATTCCAGCACCAGCGGAAACGTGCGCCGATCCGCGACGCTCGTAAGGCGCGGCAGGCGCGAACCAAACTGGTGCGCGAGATCTTCGAGAAACGACGCATCGTCCTGGAGAAGCCTCCCTTCCGCGAGTTCCGGCGGCATCGTCCACACGAGTCCGTAGTGGTCGCCCTCGGGCAACAGCGCGATCGGACCCGCGGATGCGAATCGTTCCCAGGCGATGCCGCCCGGGTCGGGCTCGGTGCCCACTCTCGCGACCATCGCTACCTGATCGTAATCGTGCCGCTGCCGCGATGCGTCGGCGAGAACGCCGCCGGTGCCGTCGGCGATCGCGACGAGACGCGCAACGAGCGGCTGCCCGTCGCCGCCGGCAAGTTCGACGGCGGCATACGCGGCGATCGCGCCGACCGACGTCACGGACACTTCGTGCAGGACCGGCACTTCCGCGCGCAGGAGTGCGGCATCGAGCGCGGCCTGCAGCGCGCGATAGCTCGCGACATAGCCGAGCGCCGGCAGGCCGACATCGGCGGCGGTGAGCCGCGTCATGCCGAAGCCTCCGGATTGCGACACGTCGATGTCGGTGATCGGCGTGACGGCGCCGGGCGCTGCCGCGAGCTCCTGCCAGACGCCCTGCCGCTCGAGGATGAGGCGCGCGCCGTGCGACAGCGCGAGCGAGCGGTCGCCGCGCAGCGATTGGCCCCTGGCGCGGGCGTCGAGCACGACGACGTCGAGGTCGGCATCGCGCAGCGCGAGCGCCAGCGTTGCGCCGACGGGTCCGGCACCTACGATCACGACGTCATGCATGGCATCTGCCGGCGCTGCGCGCCCGCTCGTCAATGGTCGGAATTGCGACCACCTATCGGGCGCACGCCGCCTCGACTTCGGCGACCGACTTCGGCGAACCGTGCGTGAGGTTCTCGTGGCCGCCTGCGGTGACGAGGACGTCGTCTTCGATCCGCACGCCGATGTCCCAGAACGCCTCGGGCACGTTGTCGGCGCGGCGGATGTACGTGCCGGGCTCCACCGTCAGCACCATCCCCGGAACCAGCTTCTGCGACGCGCCGTTGACCTGATACAGACCCGCGTCGTGCACGTCGAGCCCGAGCCAGTGGCCGGCGCGGTGCATGTAGAACTGCTTGTAGCTGCCGCTCTCGAGCACGGCGTCGAGCGTTCCTTCGACGAGGCCGAGATCGATGTAGCCCTGCGCGAGGACGCGTTCGGCGGCCTGGTGGTAATCGTGGAAATCCGCGCCCGGCTTCACCGCATCGAGACAGGCGAGCTGCGCCGCGAGGACCAGCTCGTAGACGTCCTTCTGCGGGCCGGAGAATTTTCCGCTCACCGGAAACGTCCGCGTGATGTCGGACGCATAGCTCTGGTATTCGCAGCCCGCGTCGATCAGAAGCAGCTCGCCGTCCTGCAGCTGGCGGTTGTTGTCGCGGTAGTGCAGTACGCAGGCGTTGGGTCCGCCGGCGACGATCGACGGATACGCGACCGCCTGTGCCCCGCCCTTCAGGAACTCGTGCGTGAGCTCGGCCTCGACCTGGTACTCGTACCAGCCGGGACGCGTCGTGGCCATCGCCCGCCGGTGCGCGCGCGACGAAATTTCCGCGGCGCGGCGCATCAGCGCGACCTCCTGCGCATCCTTGACGAGGCGGAGCACGTCGAGCGGCTTTCTCACGTCGACGATTTCCTCGGGTGCCGATACGCCGGTGCGCGCGCGGGCGCGGACCTCGTTCAGGAGATCGGTGACGCGCTTGTCCCACGCGGGAATGAGCCCGAGCGGCGTGTAGAGCGCCGGCTGGTCCGACGCGAGATCGGGCAGCAGCGCGTCGAGCTCGTCGATGGTGTGCGCGTCGTCGAAGCCGAAGATCTCGCGCGCAGCGTCGGGCCCGTAGCGAAAGCCGTCCCAGATCTCGCGCTCGGCGTTCTTCTCGCGGCAGAACAGCATCTGCCGGTCGCCATCCTTGCCGGCAACGAGGGCGATCACCGCCTCGGGTTCCGTGAAGCCCGACACGTAATAGAAGTAGCTGTCGTGGCGATACGGGTAGAGCGAATCGCGGTTGCGCGAATATTCGGGTGCCGTCGGAATGAGCGCGAGGCCGCCCCCGGTCTGCGCGCGCATTTGCGCGAGCAGTGCGCTTCGGCGGTCACGGTGGGCCTGATGGGCGTTTTTCATGGGTCTGCGATCTGGCTGCGGCGAGGCCGGCAATTATAGAGGCTAATGGCGCGCTCCTTGCGGCGTGCAGCGGTGATTTACGTTGGGTTACCATCGGAAAATGCCGCCGACAAATGCCTCCCAAGCAGCGGATCCGGCCGCACCGAGCGGCAGCGCGCTGCACGAGGCGAAACTCGCGGCGCGGCGGGCGATGATGGCGGCGCGCGATGCGCTTCCGCCGGCGGCACGCACCGCGGCCTCCGCCGCGATCACGGCGCGCATCGCCGCGCTGCCGTCGTTCGCCGCGGCAGGCACGGTGCTGCTCACGCTTCCCTTCCGCAGCGAATGGGACACGCTGCCGCTGGTCGACCTCGCGCTCGCCGCCGGCAAGACCGTCGCCGCGCCGCGGGTCAATCGTGCGACCCGGATGCTGGAGCTGCATTCGCTCTCCGATTCGGCGCGCGAGCTCTTGCCGGGCGCCTACGGCATCCCTGAGCCGGAGGCGACCGCGGATCGGGTCGGGCCGGAATCGGTGGAATGGGTGCTCGTTCCCGGCGTCGCGTTCGACCGGACCGGCAGGCGCCTCGGCTACGGGGGTGGCTATTACGACCGGCTGCTGCCGCTTCTCGGGCACGCGACGCGGGTCGCCGGCGCGTTCGACCTCCAGCTGGTCGATCGGGTGCCGTGGGCGCCGCACGACGTTTGCGTTGACGTCATCGTCACCGAATCGCAGACGCTTTCCATCGAGCGCGTCTGACCCGCAATGCGCTAGGGCCGGGGCGCACCCGCCCCGCCGCTGCGGACCTTCAGCGGTCGCCGTAGCCCAGACTCTGCAAAGAACCGCGCCGGGTGCCGTGAAAGTGTGTACTCACACTGTGCGTCAATTCGCGTTCTCGCGATCCTGCATCGCGTCCCGGTGTTGCGGATGCGCCGTTGACTCTTTGGAAATAGATTCCATCTAGTGGTAAACTACGCCGCGCCCCGCCGCCCAGCCTGGGTCCACGGGGCGCGCAGGCGCAACCTGACCCGCGCGCATACAATCTCTTTCCCGAAAAAAACCGGCCGCGGCATTCGCGGCAAACGGTGAGCGATCCGGAGGCAGCATGGACGACATTCCCGACCACGACCCGCAGGAAACGCGCGAATGGCTCGACGCGCTCGAAGGCGTTCTTGCAAACGAGGGGCCGGATCGCGCGCACTTCCTGATCGAGCAGCTGATCGACAAGGCGCGCCGCAACGGCGCGTACCTGCCATTCTCGGCGAACACCGCCTACATCAACACGATCCGGGCCGACAGGCAGGTGCGCCTTCCCGGCGACTTCAACATCGAGCAGAAGATCCGGCACTACGTGCGCTGGAACGCGATGGCGATGGTCGTGCGCGCGAACAAGGACACCAATGTCGGCGGCCACATCGCGAGCTTCGCGTCCGCCGCGATGCTCTACGACATCGGTTTCAACCATTTCTGGCACGCGCCGTCCGCCACGCATGGCGGCGATCTCGTGTTCGTGCAGGGCCACTCGGCGCCCGGCGTCTATGCGCGCGCGTTCATGCTGGGACGCCTTTCGCCCGAGCAGATGGACAACTTCCGGCAGGAAGTGGACGGCAAGGGCATCGCGTCATACCCGCATCCCTGGCTGATGCCGGATTTCTGGCAGTTCCCGACCGTGTCGATGGGCCTCGGCCCTCTGATGGCGATCTACCAGGCGCGCTTCATGAAGTACATGCAGGACCGCGGGATGGCGAAGACCGAAGGCCGCAAGGTCTGGGCGTTCATGGGCGACGGCGAGATGGACGAGCCCGAATCGATGGGCGCGATCGGCATGGCGGCGCGCGAGAACCTCGACAACCTGATCTTCGTCGTCAACTGCAACCTGCAGCGCCTCGACGGACCGGTGCGCGGCAACGGCAAGATCATCCAGGAGCTCGAGAGCGATTTCCGCGGCGCAGGCTGGAACGTGATCAAGGTCGTGTGGGGACGGCACTGGGATCCGCTGCTCGCACGCGACAGGAAGGGCATCCTGATGCGCCGGATGATGGAGTGCGTCGACGGCGAATACCAGACGTTCAAGGCGAAGGACGGCGCCTACGTCCGTGAACATTTCTTCAACACGCCGGAGCTCAAAGAGCTCGTCGCCGACTACTCCGACGAGGATATCTGGATGCTGAACCGCGGCGGGCACGATCCGTTCAAGGTCTACAACGCGTTCCACGCCGCCGTGAATCACCCGGGCCAGCCGACCGTCATTCTCGCCAAGACGATCAAGGGCTACGGGATGGGCGAATCGGGCGAGGCGCAGAACATCACGCATCAGCAGAAGAAGATGTCTGCCGAGTCGATCCGTCGCTTCCGCGACCGCTTCCACCTGCCGGTTCCCGATGACAAGCTGGACGAGGTGCCGTACCTGACGTTTCCGAAGGGCTCGCCCGAATTCGAGTACATGGAGGCGCGCCGAATGGAGCTCGGCGGCTACCTGCCGGCGCGCCGGCAGAAGTCCGAATCGCTTGCGACACCCGACCTCGCCGCGTTCGAGCGCTTCCTCAAGAGCACCGAGGACCGCGAGATCTCGACGACGATGGCGTTCGTGCAGATCCTGCAGCTTCTCGTGCGCGACAAGACGCTCGGCAGGCATATCGTGCCGATCGTCCCCGACGAATCGCGGACCTTCGGCATGGAGGGAATGTTCCGCCAGCTCGGCATCTGGAACCAGCAGGGCCAGCTCTATACGCCGGAGGACTCCGCGCAGCTCATGTTCTACAAGGAGTCGAAGAACGGCCAGATCCTGCAGGAGGGCATCAACGAGGCCGGCGGCATGTGCGACTGGATCGCCGCCGCGACGTCGTACTCGACGCACGGCGTGCCGATGATCCCGTTCTTCATCTTCTATTCGATGTTCGGCTTCCAGCGCGTGGGCGACCTCGCGTGGGCGGCGGGCGACATGCGCGCGCGCGGCTTCCTGCTCGGCGGCACCGCGGGCCGGACGACGCTGAACGGCGAAGGCCTGCAGCACGAGGACGGGCATTCGCACATGATCTCGGCGACGATCCCGAACTGCATTTCCTACGATCCGACGTTCGGCTACGAGGTCGCCGTCATCGTCCAGGACGGGCTGCGCCGGATGTACGCGGAACAGGAGGACGTCTACTACTACCTGACGGTGATGAACGAGAACTACACACAGCCGGCGATGCCGGAAGGGGCTGCGCCCGACATCATCAGGGGGATGTATCTCTTCAAGGCGGGCGCGAAGAGCGCAAAGGCGCCGCGCGTGCAGCTGCTGGGCTCGGGGACGATCTTCCGCGAAGTGATCGCGGCGGCCGGGCTCCTGAAGAGCGACTGGGGCGTGGAGTCGGACCTCTGGAGCTGCCCGAGCTTCACCGAGCTCGCCCGC
>Ga0265332_10000452_pt1 | contig 28852 bp, 22 predicted proteins | sample 41926metaG_FD_202084 | JGI IMG/M metagenome (GOLD analysis project Ga0265332, IMG submission 202084) | Rhizosphere microbial communities from Carex aquatilis grown in University of Washington, Seatle, WA, United States - 4-19-26 metaG | ecosystem: Host-associated > Plants > Roots > Rhizosphere...
CGCGCCGAGGCCACGAGTGGGGGCAGTGCAAGAGCAAGGGCAGGGCCCGCACCGAGGGCGACGGTCACAAGATGATCGCGAGCAGGCGCCGGCACGGATGGACGGGCTACCTCCGCGTCTACCCGTGCAACTTCTGCGGCGGGTTCCACCTGACGTCGCAGCCGCTGCGCGTCGTGCAAGACAGGGCGGCAGCATGACCGACGCGCGCAAGGTGCCGATGCCAGAATGGACGGTTGCATATTTTGGCGACAAGGCCGGCCGACTGTTCATGCAAGGCGATGGAATTGGACTCGAATGGCGGGGGAATGTTGTCATCGTGCCGGACTTTGCAGAACTGCATCGCCGCGCCGCCGCGCCGCCTGCCCGCGAGTGGAGCGATGCGGACTGCTTCGCTGCGATCGAGCCTATCTTGGGCGACAAGGTGACAGACGTTGAACTGGACATCTTCCGCGCCGGTCTTGCCGCCGGGGCAGCGCCCGCAGCCGCAGCGCCCGCAGCGGAGAAATGCAAACACGGTTCGGCGTGGGATAAACCATGTGACTTTTGCTACGAAGAGGCCCTTCGCGGACGCAAACCGCAGAAAGTTACGATACGGCCGCCGACAGCAGAACCGCCCACGCTCTACACAATCCGATTTTATCCATGTGGTTGCTGCGGTCGTGGCTATGGAGATATTCCTGCGCATTGTCCGGTGATTGACCACAACGACGCATCATTTATTGGCGCTTCGATGAAGCCGGAAGCCATGTCAGCGCCCGCATCCGAGCCGCGCAAATCGCACGATAGCGGAGGGCCGCACACGTTCGGCAAACTGACCAAGCCCGCAGCCGAGCCTGCGCCCCTCTGCGACTGTTCGCACATTCGCTCTGGTGGCGTGCATGACAAATGGTGCGCTTCTATTGGTGGCTCCGCAGCCGAGCCGCAACGCGGGCCACCGTATGAGCATGAGTGTCAGCGCACATTGAGCGAGCAAGGGAAGCCGTATCCGTGGGGCAAGTGTGCGATCTGCCAGAGCGGCCCATGCAAGCGCGACTATCCCCATCTGTACGCCAAGCCCGCAGCCGAGCCTGCGCCCGATGAGTATATGTGCCCGAACTGTGTCACGCCGTGGAAGTGCAACGGGCCACACATTGATCGCACGTTGCTGCGGGAGGATCAGGAACGAGAGGACGCCAAATGATCACGAAAAAAGAGGCAGACGAGATGCAACGCAAGATCGTTGCTGACATGCAGTCCGCAGCCGAGCCCGCACCCGGGATAGTCAAGATAGCAGTTGGACCGTGCGGCGGCCCTGTTGAGCCTACGCCCGATCAATCCGCAGCACGCAGCCGGTACGTTGACGAGGCCATTGATACTTGGAACGAGGCAAAGAACGAATTTGCTAATGCTGCAAAGCGTATTAGCACCGATCAATCCGCAGCCCGCGAAGCGGTAGTTTCTACCCAAGGTAGCGACAAGCCCGGGACTCGTACCCCCGGATCGCCGAGCGAGGCTGCGGACCCCGCGCCCGATCAATCCGATACCGGGCCTATGGAGCGGCTCGATCTGTTGTTTGTGTCGGCGGTGTGGGAGAAAGCCAAGGCGAGGGGTATTGCCGCAATCTCTCATCCAGACGGATGGGTGCTGACAGCAACAGTCGCCCTCGTTTCAGCGCAGGAGAAGTCTAAGCGTGACGACGCTCTAATCTACAAGGAAACAGAAGCCACATACAACGCTATCAAGCGAGCAGAACGGGCTGAGACTTCTTTGAAGCAATCTCAGGAAGATTGCCGCATGTTGCACTCTATCGTGGATTGGAAGCCAAAATGAGCATGATGCGATGCGAGAAGCACGGGCCGTGGGACAGCGACATGATGACCTATTGCCCCGGCTGCGAACCAGACTGCCAGTATTGCGACGACACCGATCCACTATGTCCGGTGAAGTTGCAGAATGCAGCCAAGCCCGCTTCCTCCGATCTGATAGCGCCCGACCTCGTTGCGAGGCTGAACGATATGCTACTCATCGGCCTGTCCAACGTAACGATGACATTTGCAGCGCAGCTCATACGCGAAGCCGCCGCCACGCTGCGCACGCTGCAGCAGGAGCGGATAGCGGAGATTGACCAGCAATGGCGCAACTGGGGAACGATAGAGGTTGCCATACGCAATCCTAGCGTCGCGGAGTTCATGCGGCATTGGGAAGGACGAGCGACCAAAGCCGAAGCCGCGCTGCGGCGAGTCGCAATAACCTGCGTCACCGCCAACCCAGACGTGCTGCACCACTCCAAATGCGCGTGCTGTGGCGGCAGATGGTCAGGCCGTCCGACGATGCCGGAGCAGCACATTGGCGACTGTCCCGCAGCAATCGTGGGAGGCGACCGTGGCTGATGCGCCGAGGGAAGTACATCTGCCGCAGCACCACGCCCGCCGCTATCTGACGCCGTGCAAGGACGACGCCGGGAACGTGTTGAGCGAACGCTACATCCTCGCCTCCTCCGTCGAGCAGGATCGGCGCGATGCTCTGCGGTATCGGTGGCTGACGACCGACAATGACCCGAGCGGGCTCGCTGCGTCATTCAGGACGTGGCTGCGTGAGTCGTGGCAAATGCGCGTCAAAGACCTGCACGCCGCAATCGACGCCGCACTGGCAGGGGGCGAGACGTGACCGAGATCGAGAGCGGCATCCCGGTGCCGGGCGGCAACAAGCCGGTGCGGTGGCAGATGGACAAGCTGCGGGTCGGCCAGTCGATCTGGGTGGCGAAGCTGAACGAGCGGACGGCCGCGTGCAATGCGGCGCGCCGGCAGGGCGTCAAGTACGTGGCGCGTGCGAGCGTGAAGGACGGCGTGCCGGGTCACAGGATCTGGCGCGTAGCCGGAACGACGAAGCGCGCGGTCAAGGGCAATCCGAACAGACTGGGAGGGTTCTAATGAGCATAATCAGTTCGCCGTGGGAGGATCTCGGGGCGACGACCGCGCAGGCCGCTGGCATCCGTCGGCCGATCAACATCAAGCGGTCTGCGTTCGAGATCCCGCGCATGGTCAGCACAGGCGACTCGATGCGCGTCGAGTTCAGCAATCATCGCGGAGAGGTGACCGATCGCACGCCAGATCTCCCCGTCGATAAGCCGATGTTCGTGGACGCGATCGTCAAGTTCGAGGTCGAGGACGAGTTCGGGTGCGACGTCGGCATCGGGTTCGTGCTGTGCGGGAGGCGGAGATGAGATGCGCGCGCTGCCGGCGTGAGCTGGCGAACGGTACAAGTATCGAGAGGGGGATGGGCCCGACATGCGCGGCCAAGGCTGGCCGGCGGGCAGAGATAGGTGGCGAGCTCTGGGAGGGGCAGCCGGTACTGGATGGAGTTGGGACTCTGGAGGAGGTGGGGCTTGTTTGTCGTCGGCTGGCCGATGGCCGGTTGGCGACGAACGTCCCGCATGTCGTGAAGCACCACAGCCTCAACGGGTTTGAGTGCTGGGACGGTGGAAGCGGGTCCGCGGAACTCGCGCTCAACGTCGCGCACTTCCTGTTGCCGCCGACCGGCTCGCACATGGACCGCGTGTATGGCGGGGTCGTGGTCAGCAACGACGCGGCGCGCCTGCATCAAAAAATGAAATGGGATTTGATCGCGATGATGCCGGAGTCCGGCGGCCGGATCCCGATCGAGGATCTGCGCGAGTGGATTGCGCTGAAGCTCACCGATCGGGTGGCGGCATGACGCCGGACGGCAAGCTGGAGATCGGCGACAAGATCTGGTGCTTCAGGAGCGAGCGACGCATCTACGGGCCGCCGGACCCGAAGAACGGCATGTCGCGCGGCGGCCCAATCTATCGCGAGCACTGGGTGCAGATCGAGATCACGGGAGAGACATCACGCTCGTGGATCACCGTGTACGGCAAGTGCCCGAAGGCCGGCGGCCACGGGTGGGCGCTCACGCAGCGCGATGTTGACATGGACGTCTGGTATCACGAGCACCGACACCGCGTCGTCCGGTTGGTCGACCGTCAGCCGCGGGAGGTGCTCGCGTCCATCGCGTTCGACATCGGGTACGAGCCCGAGGCGCCGAGGTGAGCGCGCGCACCCGACGCGCCCTCCGCTACTGGGGTGGCGCCCTCATCGTGATCTCGATCGTCTGGGCCGTCGTAGACTTCGTGCGCTTCGTGTGGCGTCAGGTCAGCGGGTAGCGTCTACTGATTCTGAATGCGCGAGCGGTTCGTCTCGATCATCTCCGTGATCTGGTTGCGCCGCTGCGCGAGCTGATCGAGCTCCGCGCGCTTCTGGTCGGGCGTCATGTTCTCCGACATCTGCACGAAGCGCTGACGCGCGCCGATCATCCCGAGCTGGTTCTGCGCGGCCGCGTACATCGGGTGCATCTGGATGTCCGCCGCACGCTCGCGCCGGATCTCCATCGCCTTCTCGGGCTTGCCCATCTTGATCTGGTTCGTCATGTCGCCGAAGCTCTGCTGCACCTGCTTCAGGTGCTCGTAGAACTGCTCGACGAACCGGCTCTGGTTTTGCGGGAGCTCCTTCGCGAAGTCGCCGACGAGGAAGTAGTTGTCGATTTTCTTCGTCGCCTTGTCGGGCGCGCCGACGATCGGGCGAGCCAGCAGGTCTGCGGTCGCGACCGCATGCGAGCCCACCCAGCCGAGGTACGCGTTGACGAGGAAGTCGATCTGGTCCGGCGAGAGCGTGCCCTTGTCCGCGGTAGCGCGCGGCAGGAATGAGAGCGCCGCGGCGTTCGCATTGCTGAGACCGCGCGCGAGCTGCGTCGTGTTCCCGCTGTAGCGCTCGGTCGGGCTCAGGTTCTCGTCGTGCGCGTTCTCGATCGCGCGTCCCGTGAAGACGTCCTTGTTCGCCCAGAGCTCGATGGCAGGGAAGACGCCCTGCGGTATCGGGTTCAGGTTGAGCTGCGAGCCGATGATCGGGATCAGCCGGTTGGCGAAGCGCTCGCGCTCGCTCGGCGCGAAGCCGGACAGCGCGGTCTCCAGCGCGCGGTCGACGACGGTCGCGAGTGCGCCAACCTCGAACGGCTTCGGGATCCGGTACATGGTCTTGCCGACCTTGAACAGCCAGTTGTTGTCGCGGTCGAATTCCTCGGCCTTCTGGATGTCCTTGTCGTCGCGGTTCGCGAGGCTCAGTGCGATCGTGGCGAGCGTGATCCCGCCGATGACGCCGGCGAAGCGCTTCGGATCTTCGGCTGCCCCGCGGCCGAGCTTGTAGATGCCCTGCATGCGCGCGTTCATAAACGGGACGACCTGCGTCAGCATCCGCACGGCGGCCCACGTACCGTGGAGGCCGAAGTCCATGACGTCGCGCGCAGCGTACGCGGCCTCGAAGTGCGCTTCGTCCGCGGACTTCCCGGCCTTGATCATTGCGTCGTACTGCTGGCGGTAGATGTTGGCGCGCGTGATCGAGTCGGAGCGCTCACCGGTTTCCTTCCACCAGTCGAAGGCGTGGCCGAACATGGCCTTGACCTTGCCCGGAGTGTCGAGGACCGTGGACTGATCGACGCCCTGCGCGACGAGCCGCTTGAGGTATGCCGCGCGATCGTAGTCGAGCTGCTGGCCCATCCGCATGAATGCCCCGCCGGCTTCCATGTTGCCGTACGCCGGGTTGTTCTTGTCGCTGTACTTGAACCCGTCGATCCAGTTCTTCACGAAGTTGTAGGTCGTGGGGTTCGCGGCGAGCGCGGTGATCTGCTCGCGCAACGTGTGGCGGATGCGGAACACCGGGGACCACGTCGTGCCGACCGTCAGCGCGTGCTTCATCGCCGAGAGACCCTTCATTATCGGTCCGCGGAACGGCGTCTGTTCGAGCGAGCTTACAGCGTCGAGGACGAGCGGGTCGTCGACAACATAGTGGACTTGCTTCCCGTCCTTGAGGACGTACACGCTGCCCTTCTCGACGTTCGGGTTCACGGTGTGCGCGATGCCCAGCTTCTCCGCTTCCGCGAGCGTACGCACGGCCGCCTGATTCTTCATCGACGCCGACAGCAGATGCCCCCAGTTCTGCACCGTGTTCGCCAGCAGATCGTGGAGCACGCCCTCGCCGCCCTTCAATTTCTTGAACGCGTACTGGTTGACCATGCCGGACAGGTTGCCCATCTGGACTTCGCGTCCGCCCTCCTCGGCTTCGCGGAAGAACGGGACATAGAACTGGTGCTCCCACAATGCACGCTTCTCGCCGTCGATGATGCCGGACTTCTCGGCGATGTCCATGACCGACTTCGAGAACGTGTTGTAGTCGCGCAAGACCTTCGCGTACGTCATCGGCCGCGACTCGCCACCCGGGAAAACGTCGGCCGCGTGGATCTGCGTGTTCAGAGACTTCAGGCGCGAGATGTCGTCAGTGCCGAACAGGTGCTCGCGGTCCTCCGCGGACAGGCGCTCGGCGCGATTGCCGGCGACCCACGTGAAGAACCGATCGGTCTCGCCTTGCAGCGGTTTCAGGACGTCGAGCAGCGACTGCGTTCCCTTCTTGATCTGGAGCGCACCCGCGCTGTTGAGTTCGAGCTGGCCCTTGTCGAGCGATGCGGCGAGTGCCGAGTCCGAGGAGCCGGCCATCCGCAGGAGCTTGTACGGGTACGCGCCGATCTTCTCCAAGATCGGGCGGAACTGGTCGACCGTCCCTTGGATGATCTTCAGCCCCATCTGATCCTTGAGCTCGCGCCACCGCTGCTTCAGCGGGGCCTTCGAGACATAGACGCCGGCCTTGCGCAGCGTGTCGCGCATTCCCTCGTCGTGCTCCACGAGGTGCTTGACCCACGGCGGCATGTTCGTGTCGGAGATCGGCTGCGCCTGCTTCGTCGGCGCCGGCATCTCGACGTTGCCGCTCTTGTCGAACTCGGCGCGCGGGTCAGCATCGGACCTCGACTCCATGAATGACGGCTTGCGCTGATCGAACTGGCCGTTGTTGTCCGTTGCGCTCTTGATCTGCGTTGGCTCGAACACGAGGTAGTCGCTGCCGCCCGCTCCGCCAAGCTCGGCGGGGCGCTCGCCCTTCTTGAAGATGATTCCATCGCGACCGTCTCGCTTCGCCTTCGCGGCGAGCCGCGCGACACCGAGCGTGCTGTGCTCAGAGATGTCGTCGACGACGAGCGGATTCTTCATCGACAAGTAGACGTCGAGTACGTGCGGCTTGTAGTGGTTGCCGTCATCGGCTACGGCAGAGGCGTCTCTGCCGGCCATGCGCGCTCGATCAACGCTATCCGAGAACCAGATGCCAGCCTTTGAATCGTGAGATCCAGACACCGATCCAAGGCGGCTCTTGTCGAAGGCGTCGAACGGACGCACAGATCCTTGCGGCTCGAAGTCGTCTTGGAGCCCGGCCGTCCCGTGATGAACGACGAGTGGCTCGCCCTTAGCGTCGACGACCTTGCTGTCTCCGAACCACTTGCGGAACGCCGGCGTCTTCGTCTGGTCGAGTGACTCGCGCGGGTCCGCGTCGGAGCGCGCGAACAGCGGCTGCTTCTCGCGACCGCGGGCGGGGACGTCGAAGCCGGGCTGGCTGAGAGCATGCTTGCCGGACAGCTCCGACTCCAGCATCGTGCGCAGCCCGGGAGAATCAGTGTTCGCGAGTTCGCCGCGCAACTTGGTTTCCTCGGCGTTCTCGATCCGCACCTCGCCGACGCGACCGCCCCCGAGCTTCTTCAGGACATCGTTCGCGACGTTCGGGACGATCTTGTCGTAGAAGGCCTTCATGCCCTCGCCGCCGACCTTGAGGTCTTCGCCCTTGAGCACGGTCACGCCATTGTGGGCCGGCTCTGCCTCGCCCAGCTTGCGCGCCACGTCCTTTCCGACCAGATCCTCAACGCGCGACATGGGGATGTCGGACTCGTCGAGCAAGCTCACGTTGCCCTTCGACACCATCAAGCGATACTTGCCGTCACCGCGCGGGGCCAGCTTCACCGTGTCTGCCTGCTTGCTCAAGTCGTACCGCTCCGCCTGCTGATCTCCGTTCGTCCACGCGATGCGATCGAAGCCGTTGTCGGCCGCGTAGCGGATCATCCGCTTGAGCGCGAGCGCGGTCCATGCTTCGGTCTTGTTGACGAAGGGGGCAGACGGGACATCACTATTCTGCACGTCCCTCGCCGCGCGCATGGCGGCGCTTGCGTCGTCGTACTCTTTGACGGCGGCCTCGCTGTTGTCTCCCTTGCGAATTGCGTCCTGCGCCGCGTTGTACCGATCCTCCGCCAGCTTGCGGGCGACTACTGCGGCGTCGTCTTTGAACCCCTGCTTCCGCCCCTTCTGCGCCCAGTCGGATTGCAGCTCTTCGAGGAACAGCACCTTCTTGCCATCGGCGTCCGTGCGTTCGTTGAAGCGGACGTGGGCGAGGATGTTGGGTTCGTTGAAGTGCGAGGAGTGGAACTCGGGCTTGCCGTCCTGCTTCTTCACCTTGCCGTAGGCAGCCTGCGCGGAGTCCCACTCGGCTTGATTCGCATCCCACCTCGGGTCGTCCGCGGGAACGCCCTCGTCGTAGAGGCGCTTGTTCTCGGCGCCAATGCGGTCGAGGTGCTCTTGGGCGCGATCGACGACCTCTTGGCGAGGCAGCGTCAGCAGGAGCTCCCGGTAGTTCTTGCCGCCGGGGAGTTGCCACGAGCCGTACTTCGTGTCGGCAGCCTGCATATCGCTGATGGCGCGATGGGCCTCGGAAGAGGTGCCGTAAGACGCGGAGTCTCCGGTCCTCCCTTGAGAGTCGTGAACCTCCCAAAGGCCTGACTTCTCGTTGCGAATGGCGTACAGCTTACTCGATGGATCGTCGTTGCCGCCGAGCATCTTCTCCTCGACGCGCACACCGTTCTGGTCGAGGAAGCTCTGGACGTCGGCGCGCGAGACCTTGCGGTACTTCGCGTCCGGTGCGTCGGCGGCGAGCGCGAGCCAGTCCTTGATGCCAGATGCTTCGAGCTCGGCGCCCTTGACGGTCCCGTCCTTCGATCTCGCGTCGAGCCAGCTCGACAGCATGCGCGCATCCATCTCCCCGGACTTGGGGAACGGCGCCTTCTCGTCGAGGGCCTTGCGGAGCGGCGAGTACCAGAGCGGCTCGTGCTTCGGCTCTTCGTTCGGGTTCGCGTCCGACTTGCTGAAGCGCGTGCCGTCGTCGTCCATCGCGCGCGTGTTGCGTGACTCGGTCGGGACTGCGTTCTCGGCGGCGTCACCCGGAGCTTCGAGCTCGGGAGCGTTATCGTGACCAGCGAGCGTCAGCTCTTTGTTGGTCTCGGCAAAGTCCTTGTCGCCGGCTTTGGCGTCGGCTGCGGACTTGCGGTCGGCGACGAGGTCGTCGAGGCGTCGGGCGATGCGCCGGATTGCAGGCGTGTCAGCAACCGGGCCTGTTTCCCGAGCAACTCCTCGTTCGGCTGCTGAGATGCGGCTTGCAGCGACAGCGTCTCCATCAGCCGCTTGCGCCTCTCCGCGGGTGATATTGTGGTATCGCTCGGTGTCGAAGTATTGTCCGAGGGTGGGAGTTTCGGCGATGAGCTCATGGGTGAGTGCCCCGTCCTTGATCAGTTGCAACGCCGACCGAGTTTCGCCCTCGGCGGTCGTCATGTTGTAGAGTGTACGCCAGAACGACCACGACGTCTCCTGCACCTCGGCAGGGCTCCACGGCTCGCCCATCGCCTTCGTCAGCGCCTTCGCGGCCTCGCGGTAGCGAATCGACGGCGCGATGTATCCCGGGCTCTTGATGATGAATTTCTTGCTAAGGTCGGACTCGGGCGGATCGATGTCGTCGCCAGAGAGCAGCGTCTGCATGATCCCAGAGAACGCGGCGTTGTGACGATCGTTCGTGACCTCGTTGAGGTTGCCGATCAGGTTCTGCCGGAAGCTCTCGACCTTCGGTCCAGAGAGCTGGACGTCGCCAGTCTCGTGACGCAGCGCGCGGATCGTGTTGAACTTGTAGGCGTCCATGACCTCGGCGCCGGCTTTCTTGCCGTCGTCGGTGATCATGTTCTTGTTCAGGATGTCGACGATCGACTTGGCGTCCGTCGGGCGCCCCTTGCGGTTCCACTCTGACCAGACGGTCGCCGCGTTGTAGAAGTTCGTCGGGACGTCCGTCTGCGGCGAGAGCGCCGCCATCAGGGCAGAGAAGCGCGGGTAATCCTGACCGTACATGGCCTCGCCGGCGATGCGCGATTTCTTGTACCAGTTCCGCGCCGCTCGCCCAGCGAGCGCGGCGTGAATGTAGTCGGCCGTCTTGGGCAGGAGGTTGAAGATCGCGGCGAAGCGCTGGGCACGCTTGAGCGCGACGCGCGGCACCCCGCTCTTGAGGATCGCGCGCTCGGCCGGCGTCAGCGCCGTACCGGCCGCAGACGTCAACGTCTCGTCGGCCTTGCGCGAGATCAGCGCGCTCTCGCCTTCCTTGCTGTGTTCGAGGAAGAACTTTTTGTTGAACGGTCGCCATGCTTCCGCGCCCGGGCCGTGGAGCTCGCCGACGTCGCCGACCTTCTGGGCGATCGCTTCCTGCTTGAGCTCGACCGCGACCTTGTGCGCCTCGTCGGCCGTGAGTGCGCGATCGAGCGTCGCGACCAGCGTCTGCTCGGTCTTCGACTTGCGGACCTCGTCGACCTTGATCTTGACGCCGGCGCGCTTCAGGGCCTTCAGCGCATCCTCGCGCGTGATCCCCTTGCCGTCGTTCGTGTCGAGCCCGATGTTGACCGTCGCATCGCCGGACCTCGGGTCGGCGTCGATCTTGCGCTCCATCGCGTCTGGCTTGCGCGGCTCGTATCGATCGGCGTGAAATTCATCGGGCAGCAGGCCAGACTTCTGCGCCGCGTACTCCGTGGTCTCCTGCGATGCCGTGCGATTCTTCTCGCCGTGCGGACCCCAGTTGACCCACGAGTTCTGACCGCGCGTCTCCGACGTCATGGCCGCGCGCGCCTCGGGCGAGAACATCGCGCTGTGAACGCGCCACGCGTTCTCTTCGCCGTCGTGACGGAAGCCCACGCCCTCTTCGATGTGGCCGAAGTAATCGTGGACCGCGCGGAACACGTCGTTCGCGAGCAGGGTCTTGCCGCCGACCTTGATGTCAGTCGGGGAGAGCAGCGGGTTCTCGCTCGGGTCGAATGTCTTCGCGGCCTCGGGTCCGCCGAATCCCTCGTCGGTCGAGTAGACCCACATGTGGTTGTTGTCGCGCACGTCCTTGAAGACGTCGTGCGGCAGCTTGTACGGGTACGGGTGCTCGGCGTCCGTGAACGAGACCTTGAGCCCCGTCTTCATCATGGCGTGCCACTGCGCGACCGTCTCGTCGATCATCTTCGAGTACGCGCGCTTGACCTCCGGCGATTGCGGGGCGTGCGCCATCGCCTCGTAGGCGTCGGCGACGGTCTTCGCGTATGCGGGGTCGACGCGGGCGAACTTCGTGGGGGGTTCGTACGGGAGGCCCGCCTCCTTCATGTAGGAGGCGGCTGCCTCGCGCGCGGGCGCGAACGGCCCCGGCGAGGACTTGGGGAGACCTACGAGTGGCGGGCGATCCGGCCCTTGTGCTGACTCAGCGCTTCCGCGCTCATCTCGTCCGCCGGGTTCGACGGCTTCCGCAGGTCGCTCGCCCAGACGTGCATCTTGTCCCAGCCCGGCACGGGCTCGCCCGTCGCCAGCGCCTGCTCGATCTGCGCGGTCACCTGTGCGGACGGCACCGCTTGCAGGGAGGCCGTCGGCACCAATTGCCCGAAACGCTTCTGATACAGGATGCGCGCCGCCATCTGGCGAGCCAGAGAGTCGCCGCTCGGCAGCACCCCCGTCTTGACCGCCTGATCGATCGCCGCTTCGTGCGCCGCGATCACCTTGTCCGTCTGCTCTGTCTGCGCGCTCATGGATGTCCTTGAATAGCGAATACGCCTTCGGCATTGTCTCACGAAGGAGCTTCGGATTGGTGTAGAAGAGTGACTGGAGCTGGGCGAACGTCTCGTTCTGGAGGTTCCCGCGATGCGCCTCGTCGTCGTTGACGCGGTCGTGCATCATTTCGAGCGGGTACTTCAGGTACTGGCGCACCAGCGGATGATTCATCGCCGCCTGATAGGCCTCCTTCATTATCCCGCCGGTCGGCGCGCGGCGCCCGTTCTCCGAGGCGGGGCCGATGCCGAAGCTCGGGTGCGACGAGCTGAAGTAGCCCTCGTCCTTGGAGATCTCGTCGTGCGCGTGGCCGTGCTCGTGGAGGATCGTGCCGACGAGCTTGCGCATCCAGAACGGATTCGTGGACGCGGCCCGTATCATGTCGCGCGATATTCCCATCGACTGGTCTTGCCAGTGATAGACGCCCAGCGCGCCCTCGCGGTCCATCGTGTAGATGTGGCGCACGCGGTTGAGCAGGGAGTCCGGGGCGCCGGCGTCCTTCGCTTTCTGGATCGCCGCGGCCAGCACTTGCTTCTCGAACGTCGTGGCCTGCTGCGGCTTGTCCGTGAAGTGCTGCGCCGCGTTGAGCTTCATCGGCGCCTCGGTCAGGCGCTTGGCTTGCGGTACCGTGTTGTGATCGACGAGCGCGGTGCTCGGGTCGATCGCGTGCTCGATGTCGTCCTCGGGCCCGAGCGCGCGCTGCTTGCCGTCGCGCTTCGATTCCGCGGCGATCTTTGAAAGTCCTGTTGCGGCACCGGGACCGCTTTGAAGGTTTTCGGCCGATCCTTTATTAAGCGCGTCGGCAGGCTGAACGGCGAACTTGTTGCGCGCGAGCGGGTGCGGCACGACCTCGTGCTCTGCGCCCGTCGTGGCCGTCAGGTTGTCCGCCTTCGCTTGCGCGGCCGCCTGATCGAGCGGGAACTGCTTGCGCGCGGGCGACGCCATGACGCGCTCGAAGTCGCTGACGGACTGATGCAGGCCGGCGCGGTCGCCGTCGTCGACGGTCTTCGGGCGCACGTTGCCCTGCGAGTCGGCGATGAATTCGTTCGGGCGCTTGGCTGTCGGGGAGGGGAGCTCGCCGGCGCGCTGAAGGTTCGCGAATTGCTCGCGATGCGCGTCCGAGAGTGCTGAACTGGGGACGACGGTGAATCCGCCGCCCGGGTGAGGTACGACACTGAGGTCGTAGCCGGACATCTCGCCGACCTGCGCGACGTGCTGCGCGCGGTCGAGCGGGACCGAGCCCATGATGCCGGCGGTCTTGTTGAGATCGTCGTCCTCGCGCTGGGCCTTGTAGTCGGGCGGCTCGGGGAGTGCGGCGGGCTGCTCTGCTTCCTGCCCACGGCGGTCGAGTGCCTCGCCTGCCGCGCCGGTGCGGATCGCATCGGCCGCGGCCGCGGAGATCGGCCCGTTTGAGGCGAGCTGCTGGAGGCGAGCGTCTTCGGCGTCGCGCGCCGCGTACGTCTCGTCGGCGATCTTCTGGGTATAGGCCTCGTTGTTGGCCGTGTCGATCGGGCCCATGCCCGTGTCGTTGCCCATCGGCTGCGCGACCTGCCCGGGGGCCGGGAGCGCGAGCGGCGCGTCGGGCGCCGGCGGGGCTTCCTCGGGCTTCAGGGAGTCGTGCGGGCCCTCGAACCACGAGGGGTCGACGCCGATCGGCTTGCCCTGCTTGACGGCCTCCAGCGCGTTGTCAGCGAAGACGTGCGCGGCATCCTTGTCGGTGCCCTTGACGGCCTGAGCGATCTGCGAGGCGGCCTTGATGCGGAGCTGCGGATCGATCGACGGGTCGGTGAGCGCCGTGCGTACGGCCTGCGCCTGCTTGACGGTCCCGTGCGCGCCCCAGAGCGCGAGCGGGATGAAGCCCGCGGCGCCCGCGGCATTCGGGGCCAGCGAGTCCAGCGCGGCTTGGCCCGTGGTCTTGCCCTGATCGAGGGCCGTGCCTTGGTCGGCGAGGTTCTCGCCGGCCGCGCCGGCCGCGCCGAGCCCGACGTTGACGGCCGCGGTCTCGGCCGCAGCCTTCGCGGCCTCGGGCAGGAACTTCTTGGCGACGACTTCGCTCGCGGCTTCCGCGGCGTCCTTGGACGCGCCACCGACGAGCTTGCCGGCGATGCCGCCCGCGAACGGGATGGCGCTGACGCCGGCCATGAGGCCGCCCTGAATGAGGGCGTTGTTGCGCGCCGCGGTCTGGGCGTCGGCCTTCGACATCCCGGCGGCCAGCGCCTGCTGGTACTTCTCGTGGTAGGCCTGAAGCCCGGCCTCGGAGCCACCGCCCAGCGCACCGCCGACGATGCCGCCTACCGGGCCGGCAACGGCCGTGCCGGCGATCGAGCCACCCACGGCGCCAGCGAGGAGCGGGAGCGCGCTGCCGGGCGCTTCCGCGGCCCCGGCGAGGAAGTTCGTGACCGGGCCGTGCGAGTCCGGCTGGGCAGCAAGATCCTGCCCCTGCGCGGCGCCCTTGCCCCAGTCTTCGAGGGCCTTGCCGACGTGCGAGATGACCCCGGGCTCGACGCCCGCGGCCTCACCCGCGCCCTGAAGGACCGAGCCTGCACCGGCCACGCCCTGATAGAGCCCGCGCTTGCCGGCCGTGATGATCTCGCCGAGCGCGCTGCGCGGCTTCCCGAACTCGGGATCCGCGAACGGGTTGGCGGCCGCGGGCTGCGCGGGATCTGCTCCGAAATTCGGATCGGCGAAGACGTTGTCGGCCATCAGCTATTCCCGAGGTACTGCTTCGAGGCGCCCGGGCCGTACTGGGCATCGAACTGAGCGGCGAGCGCCGGGTTCGCTTGCAGGGCCTTGACGTGATTCGGCGGGATCGCCGGGCCCTGACCGGGCTTCGGCGTGATCATGTTCGACCAGTCGGTGAAGTTCGGGACGTGCTGGAGCGCGTCGCCGCCCATCATGCGGGCCGTGCTTTGCAGGAAGTCGCCGTAGACCTTGAGCTTGTCCTCGTCGGTGATCGGGCCGCCCTTGCCGGTCATGGCCTTCTGGTACGTGGCGAGTGCGTTGCGCGCTTCCTCGCCGGCCTGCCCGGGCTGCGTCGCCCGCTGCTGGAGGTCCGTCAGATGCTGCTGGTGCAGGAGGTTGTACTTGCCGGCTTGGATCGCCTGCTCGCCCGCCGTGAGCTTCTGCCCCGCCTCTTGCCCGGCGATCGTGGCCCCTTGCCCGGCGATCGCGCTGGCCTGACCCGCATGAATGATCCCCTGCGCGGCCGCGGTGTTCGCGAGCGCGGTCGGCGCGACTGGCGCGTTGGCCGCGATGACCCCGGCGTTCGCGGCCTTGAGATCCTGCGTCGAGGCCAATCCGGCCGCGACGTCCGCCTTGTGGCCGGTGATTTGGTCGAGCGCGCCGCCGGTGTGCTGGCCCCAGCGCGCATTCATCTGGGCGACCCGGTCGTTGCTCGCCGCGTCGCGCGCCGTGATCCACGCGCCCGCGGCATTGGAGCCGCGCATCATCGCGGCAGTCGCTTCCTGCTGGCCCTGAACGTCTTGCGCATTGCGCGCCGCGAGCTCTGCGCCGGTGTTCGAGAAGCCGATGACCGGGCTGGCATTGCCTACCATCGGGGCCGGCATCGTGCCGTCCGACGAGATGCCCGGGGTGGCCGGAGCAACCGGGGCCGCGACCGCGCGACCGGGTTGGTTGCCGCCTTCGTTTCCGTAGGTCTGCCGGCCCGCCTGTGCAGCGGCCGTGATCGTGCCCGGAGCCGCGGATGCGGAGGCTGTGTCTGCGCCCACGCGCGCGTCGCTACCCGGCGCGCTGACGTTGACCGACGGATCGGGGCGCGCGTTGTACGACTGCGCGCTCGGGCTGTTCGGGCGGATGACCGAGTTGAGGGCGTCGCCCGGGCTCGACAGCCACTTGGGGGCCACGAACTGCTGCTCCTCGGGGATCGGTTGCGCTGCCGGCGTCGGAGCGCCGATCACAGGCGCGCCCGCGGCCGAGCCACTCATGCCTGCATTGCCACCGACCACGGCATCGCTGTCGCCGGTCGCATACATGTTGGGGTAGGGTTTCGTCGGCATGGTGATATTTTATGATCCCAGAGGTATAGATCGGAAGCGAAAAGCGCACGGGCCCGAAGGCCCGCGCGGTCATCCGCTGATTGCGATGTTGGTGTTCGTCGAGGTCGACGTGCTGTACGCGGTGCTCGTCTGCTCGTGGATCGACTCTTGGTACGACTCGCTCTGCTGCTGCGACTGGGAGAGTCCGACGGTGCCGCTGAATCCGGCGCTGACGCTGGTGCCCGCGAGCGCGCCTGCGGCGAGCGTCGCAGCGATCTGGCCGGCGGCCTTGATCGCGTCGGCGTTCACGGTCGTGAACTGGACGAGCGCCGTCACCGACTCCTTCCACTCCTCGATCTTCGCTTCGTAGAAGGCGATCTGCACCTTCGCGGCCTCGATCGTGGCTTGCAGGGCCAGCTCGGCTTGCGAGCGCGAGAGCCCGAGGTAGACTTCCTCGCGATGCGTCTCCGCTTCGTAGGCGCTGACGCGCGCCTGAATCTCTTGGAGCTGCACCGATGCGTACGCGCCGAGGCGCGTGAGCTCGCCGAGCGCGAAGTCCAGCTTCTGCTTCGAGACCGCGAGCTTGATGTCCGCTTCCTTCAGCGTGATCTCGGCAACCGCGGTGATCGCTCCAACGCGCGCTTCGTACGCCTTGGCGTTCGCCTCTTCGAGCGTGGCCTTCGCGGACTCGCCTTGGATGCGCGCCGTGTAGGCGTCGAACTCCGACTTCTTCGCGGACAGGATGGCCTGCACGCCCTCGATCTCACCCTTGTAGAGCTCGATCTTCGTCTTCTGGAGATCGGCCTTCGCGGTGGCCGCGCTGATCAGCGCCTTGTACGCCTCGACCTGCGAGTTGAATGCCGTGACCTTGGCGGTGAACGCCTCGATCAGATCCTTGTTGATCTCGACCTTCGTCTTCTCGGCCTCGATCTGCGCCTTGTAGGCGTCGATTTGCGACAGCACGTACTGGAGCTTGGTCTTGAACTTCTCGACCGCGAGTCCGAAGATCTCCTTGCGGACGTTGAACTCCGTGACCTGCGCGTTGTAGATCTGGATCTTGAAGTCGACGGTCAGCTTTGCGATGTCGAACGAGCGCTGCGCCTGACCGTTGAAGATCGAGACGAAAATGTTTTCGAGCTCGGTGCCGGACTTGACCGCGAACTGGCGATTCGCCTGTTCGAGGTCCGCCTGCTTGATCGCGACCTCGCGCGACTGCTTCGAGAGCTCGACCTGATTGTCGCGACGGACACCGAGCGTGCGGCCCATGAGCGCGCCGGGCGGCAGCATCCAGCCCTTGGCTGCCCACTCGTCGTTCGCGCTCTGGATCTGCGCGTCTGCCGCGAGATCGAGGCGACCGCGTTCGCGTTCCCAGATCGCTTGCTCGACGACGACGGGGATGCCCGTGCCTCCGGCCAGCATCGTTTGAAGCGTGGCCTTCAGGGTGTCGGCGATCCACGCGTTGTACTTGGGTTCCGTCCAGATGATGCCGGGGTCGGGGACGTTCGCATCGAACGTCGGCGTCGCATCCGTGAACGGTTCGAGCGAGCTGACGTTGAACGACGGCAGGTCGATCTGCGCGAGGTCGGGGATGTTGCCGTAGTCGGCAACGGGGGCAGAGCCGGGGATGTCGAACGAGAGGTCGAGGCCCGGGGGCGTCGGCAGCGTGACGATCGCAGGAAGCGGTGCGTCGGGCAGGCTGTAGCCTGTGATGATCGGAATGTACGGCGGTATCTCAGCCGCGATGTCGGGGACGACGATCGTGTCCGGCGTGAACGGCGGCAGAGTCAGCGGATCGACGGAGCCGAAGTCGGGGACGGCCTGACCGCCGGTGCCGATGCTGCCGCTGAAGTTCGCTTGAATCGTCGGGGGTACAGGGGGCGCCGGGATCTTGACGTCCGCCATGATGGTGCCGAGCGCGGCGATCGCCGTCTTGGCATCCGCGACCGCGGCGATCGCGTTGTTGTGCGACTGCGAGATCAGATCCTCGACGAAGGCCTGCGTGGACTCCGTGTAGCTGGGTGCGCTGGGGATGCCGGGAAGCGTCGGGAAATCCATTGTTACCTCGTGCGCGTGGTGTCACCCACGCGGATCTGTACACCGTTGATGCCGAAGGCGGCACCACCTTGATTGGCGAGCGTGACGCGCACGTAGTTGCCGACGACGCCGCGGCCGACGGGCGCGCGATGCACGCGGGCCGGGCCGCCGACTGGCGAGCGCGTTGCATACGTGTTGCTGCCGAGCTCGGTCTCGACCGTGACGTTGATCGGCGCGGCCGTCGTACCGGAGACGTAGACGGCCTCGGCGCACTTGCGCTTCGCGCTCCCGAAGTCCTCGCGGTCGCTGGTGATGCTCGCGTTGATCGCGGCGCCACCGTCGGTGTCGGCGCCGAACTGGTAGATGCCGTCGGGGCCGCACGCGATCAGCTCGTCCTCGTGCATCAGGTAGCTCTCGTACGGCGTCTGCTGCCAGAGCGAGGCCGCCATCTTCAGCGAGCTCGACCAGTAGCTCGGGGCGAGCGGGTCGATCGGATTGACGACCGAGCGGAAGTTCGCAGACGAGACCACGCTCGTCAGGGCATCGAGCCGCCCGGTCGTCGCATCCTCGAACACGAAGTTCGAGGCCTCGTTGTGGATGACGAAGGCCGACGGCGTGGCCGCGTCCATGACGTTGAACGACGACAGGATCGAGACATCGAGCCCGTACGTCAGCGCGTTCGCGAAGTTCGCAGTCGAGGTCTCGCTGTGCCCGACGGACAGCGCAAGCGCGTTGACGAGCGAGAAGTTCTCGACGACGTTCTGGTAGAACGTGAACTGCGGCGACGCCACGCTCGCGAAGTTGAAATTCGAGATGACGTTCGCGAACGGCAGCACCGTCGCGACGCCCGTCATGTTGAATGACTCGGTGAGGCTCGCCTTGGTGGACGGCGTCGCGCTGTCCGACATGACGAAGTTCTCGACGACGCTCGCCTTCGTGACGATCGTGTTCGAGCCGGCGCCGGTGAACGCGAAGTTCGAGGCCAGCGTGGCAACGGGCGTGCCCGTGGCGACGCCAGTGAAGTTCGCGCTGGACGTCTCGTTGTGCGTCTCGCCGCCGGTCGTCGTGCTCGTGAAGCTGAACGTGTCGACCTGATTGTTCGTGACCGTTGCCATCAATATCCTCCGACGAAGACCGTGGTGTCAGCGGTGTTCGATTCAGATCCGACCACGAGGCCGAACCCCTGATAGTTGTGCGACGGATTCATCGCCCAGCGCGGCGGCTCGGTGATCACCCACGCCTCATCGCCGACGGCGTTGACGCTGGCCCCGAAGTACCACTTGTACGACGTGGGCAGGATGCACATGCTCAGGATCTGGGCAAGCGGCGTGACCAGCGTCGTGTTGTAGTTCCCGACCGTCACGTTGTTGATGAAGCCGTTGAACTTCATGCTCAGGCCAGCGTTCCACGGATCGTCGTCGAACATCGTGATCGCGTAGCCCTCGCGGCAGTACGCTGGCAGCGTTGCCACGTACCATTGCATCCGCGAGTTATAGGGCGGAGTGATCCGCCTCCAGTCGAAGATGTCGCTGATGTATCCGGCCGGCGACCATCGGGCGTCGAAGCTCGTGAAGCTGTCGTAAGGCGCGCCGCCACCTTCGTCCATGACGATGTGCGGCACCCACTTGAGGAGCCGCGGTTGCTCGCCAGTGAAGAACGCGTGGAGCACGCAGCCCCACGTGTTGTTCTCGTGGTCGTCGGTGCGGATCGCGTTGAACTTGGCGGTGGGGTACCCATACGTGGGGTCTGGCTCGCCCCACGGGTGCATCAGATTCGCGTATTGATACGGACCCCAGTACGGGTACCGCCCGAACGGGTCGCTGGTCTCGTAGTCGCCTTGGCTGTCGAACTGCCCGAACGCCAACGTCGGTGCCACAGAGTCGTCGCCGTTACCGTAGCTGACGAGGAAGCCAGCACACGCTTGGCGCGTGAGCCGGCCCTCGTGGATCTTCCGCATGACCGCGGTGCCGGTGCCGACCGGCAGACTGTGCGCCGTCGCCGTGAGGTCGTACATGCTCAGGTTGAGCGCGATCTCCCAGTATTCGCCGGTGCAGCTCTTGTAAGCGTCGGTGCCCCACGTCTTGACGGACCACCGCGTGGTGTGCGCGAGCGCGCCGCTCTCGCTGAACGCCCAGCCCACCGTCGGGCTGTGCGGCTGGCCGCCGTCGGTGACGTAGAAGGGATCGAGATCCCCGGGCATCAGGAGCTGGAGCACCGTGCCGTTCGCAATCGCGGCCGTGAGCTTCGCTCCGGTCGGGAACGTGTCGCCCGACGGCAGGCCGCCGAACTCCGAGACCGCCGCAGCCATCGCGGCGTCGCCCGATCCGCCGAGCGGGATCACGCTGCCGTCAGGCAGATTGAGCGGGACCAGCGGCAGCGGCATCGCGAGGACGCCGCGCGTCGGCGAGATCTCGATCAGCCAGTGGTTCTTCGTCCCGGCCGTGTAGATGCCGTGGGTCGTCGCCCACTTGTAGTTGTACTGGACCGCGATCGGGTGCGGCGTCGGCGTCGGCGGCGCGGTGCCGGCCACGAAGGCTGGGTTCGCGTCGGCGATGTAGCCGAGGCCCTGCACGTACTGGACGACGCGCTTCATCGTCCCCGAGTACCACGAGGCCTGCGCGTTCAGGTACTGCGAGTTCCCGACGGTGTGCGGGATCGCGAGCTTCGTGTTGTCGTGATACCCGGCCGGCACGCCCTGTGCCGTCGAGCAATTATTCGATGGTGCGAATTCGTGCAGGCTGTAGACGGTCTTGCCGTTCACAACCGCGCTGCTGATCTGTGCGCTCCGAATGATGCCGGAGAGCATGGAGAGGCCGAGGCCTGTGCTGGCGACCGGCGTCTCGTCCGTGAACTCAGGCGCCACCGGCTGATCGACCGGCCCGCTGGTCGTCGTGATGTGGACGATCTTCTGTCCCTTGACGAGCAGGACGGTAATGAATGCGTCGTCCGAGATCTTGTTCGACAGGAAGACCGGGAGGTCATCGCTGCCGTTCTTCGCCTGCATGTCGAGTGCGCGGAAGAGCAGGGAGCGAGCGGGCCCCATGAGAGCCCGCCCGTCCGCCTGCGATCCGTCAATGCGTACGCGGACGTCCGTCGGAAAGTAGTCGGCGGACATCAGCGCCTATTACGTCGAGGTGCCGTCGACGGCGTAGCCGAGGTTGAACGTGTCGCCGTTCGAGAGCGAACGCGCGCTCGCGAAGCGCGAGGCCGACATCAGCTTGCCCGTGGTCGCGCCCTTGGCCGAGGCCGAGAGCAGGCCCGCGCCGTTGACCGTCAGGGCCGTGGCCGTGATGATCGTGAAGGCCGCGAGTGAGCCGCTGTTGTCGACGGCGCCCGCGGAAGGCGTGCCCGGGACGTAGGCGACGCGAGTCGTCTGCGTGTAGCCTTCGCTGCCGCTCGTGATTTCCGTGGCCGTCGAAGCAAAGTTCGAGGCCGTCCACGAGGACGTCGGGGAGATCGCGCCCGCGTAGAGCGCGAGGTACCACGCGGTGATCTGCGTTCCGCCGCAGACGCCCTGCGTGAGCAGGCTGTTCAGTCCCTCGGTCGGGACGAGGTTCGCATCGGTCTGCCAGTCGGCGCCGTTGACGCCGTGTATGTAGCGGCCGTGAACCGCGAAGCGCGCGCGCGGGAAGAGGATCCCGCCGTCGCCCATGCGTTCCCACTGGTTCTTCGTGATGTAGCTCGCGAACTCGCGAGCGTGTTTGATCAGTTCCTTCGAGATCGAAAGCATGGTGTCTCCGTGCGGGTGGAAAGAAAACTGCGGGATTACGGGGTGGTGTCTGCGGTACCGCTGCTGCCGAGCGCGAGGGTCTCGGTCGCGGAAATCAGTTGGGGCACGCCCTTGCGCGTGAACGCCGCGGTGGGCGCCCGCCCCGATCCTTCGAGGATGATGCGATGCGACTGCGGGGACTCGACGATCCCGTTCGGCCGCCCCACCTGATAGCCGTGCGGCGACAGCCAGACCGCGACCTGCTTGTCGCCAGAGCTCGGGTCGCCGTCCATGAGCGCGCCGTCGACGACGAGCCCGCTGTGACGGATGACGCCGTTGCCGGCCACGACCTCGATGCTCATGTCGGTGGGCGTGCTGCCGCGCAGGAAGTACACGCGCGATTCCGTGCCGACGTAGATGCCCTCTTCGACTGGGCACACCATGTGCCCGGCGTCGCCTTCGAGGGCGAAGAAGTTCTTGCGCGGATCGTAGAGCCCGTGGTTGAACGGGTCGCTGTAGAACAGGAAGCTGCCGAGCGCCGAGTACAGGCGCCCCTTCCACGCCGCGAGCTCGGAGCCCGGGGGCAGGAGGTCGCGCATCCACGTGGTCTCGCGTCGACCGACCGCGCCGCCAGCGAGGTACGTCACGGACGTCGAGGCCGCGACCTCGTCGGCAAGGTAGAGCTCGTCGCCGTTGCCCGTCGTGCGATAGATGCGGTAGCGCGCGGCATCGCCGATGACGCCCGGGAGCTTGATCTTGATGCCGCCGTCGACGGCGAGCGTGATCCACGCGCAGTCGCTGAGACCGCTCTCCTCGCCGCGCGCGCTGACCGCCGAGATCGCGACGCCGTAGGTGCCGGCCGTGATGCCGCCGATCGCCGTGTCGAGGATCGGACCAGCGCCGAGCATGGACGCGACGCCGGGGATCGTGACCGCGCTATCGATGCGCAGGATCTGCCCGCCGGATGCGTAGACGGCCGCGCCGATCTCAGCGAAGCGCACGGGGCCGGGCCAGAAGCCTGACGCCACGGACGTCGCGGTCATCGCCGCGCCTGTGCCGCGCAGCTCGTAGACCGTGCCGCCGACCGCGCAGAACGTGCGCGTCTTCGCCCGGTTGTGCCAGAGCGAGCGCGGTGCCGCGAGCGTCAAGACCTTGGTCGCGCCGTCACGACGATCGTAGTTGCCGCTCGTGTGGATCGCGAGATTGATCGCGCTCCTGACCGCGCCATTCGGGATGTCCGTGTCCGGGGACACGACGTCCATGCCGAGCGGTGCGGAGAGGATGTCGACGTCTTTCATGCGGTCCCTTAATGGCTGATCGAGGTTGCGCCGAAGGCGCTGGTGTCGCCCATCGAGATGGCCGGCGTCGTGTACGAGTAGAAGCCGCCCCCGCCGTCAGTGACGAGCAGGCCGCCCCAGATCGGGTTCAATCCGGCGAAGCCGGTGACCCGGCTGAAGCCCATAGCGAGCTGGTCGCCTGTCGTCCCGTGGCCCCACGATGACGCCACATCGATTTGCGCCTGCACGTTCACGCTGCCGAGCGCCGAGTAGTCGGCGCCGGATGGCTTCACGTTCTGCAAGAGCATGAGTCCGCCGAGCCCGGCGGGCGCGATACCGGCCGGGCTGATCGTTCGCGCGTTCGAGTACCCGACGTAGGCCGCGGGCTCACCGTGCAGCCCCACGGGACCGAAGGCATCCCAGACGACCGCGTGGTCGAAGCCCTGCATCTGCGCGGTCTGCGGCGAGTGCGAGATCCACGTGCCGATGCCGAAGCGCGCGCCGTCGGCGCCGATCGGGTAAACGTACTGGATGTGGTTCGTGATCACGACGGTACCGAAGTTGCCCCAGCACCCGCCGTCGAGCGTGTTGTCGCGATCGCCACCGCAGAAGATCATGTGCGGGGAGATCGTGACGGTCCCCATGCCGTATGTGGCAATCGGATTCGGGTAGACGTAGCGCGACGTGCCCGGGCCGGTCGTGCTATGCGAGATCACGTTGGAGCCAATGACCCCGGCATTGATGCCCGCGCAGCGGATGATCGAGTCGGCGTCTCGGCACGCGATGCCTGAGCCTACCGCGCCGCCGGGTATGCTGGCTGGCGTGATCCAGCTCTCATGCGGGCCCACGATGTCCGCGCCAAAGCTCGCGTCATCGAACCCCGACGGGAAGAGTGTGCGTCGCGAGAAGTCGACGTAGTCGCTGCCGATGCAGAGCGCGTTGATCCCCGAGGGCGCGGCCACGCGCTGCATAACCGCGGCCCCAATCGCGGAGGCGTCGAAGCCAGTAAGCGTGAGGTAGCGGTCGAAGTATTCGATCTCGCTGGCGCCGAAGCGCAGGCTGTCGATGCCGGCGGCGTTGAGCGAGACAACGACCGCGCTGTTCGTGATCGCCGCGAGACCGAAGCGCGGTCCCACCATCCCGGCGTTCGCGGATAGGTCGCACTGGAGGCTGTTCCACGCCGGAGCCGTCCATCCCGTGGAGAGCAGGAAGTTCAGGGCGTTCCATGCGGGCGCCGTGTAGACCGTTAGGCCCGGGTCGATCTCCTGCGTCTTCGTGGCGATGGCTGTGCCGAAGCCACTCCAGTCCGCGCCAGACGTGAAGAGGTACTGCGTCTTGTTGTGGAGGACGGCCGTGCCGAAGCCGCTCCAGTCCGCGCCCGAAAGGGTGAGCGTGCGAACCCCGGGCGAGACGTCGATGTTGACGGCATTCCACGACGGCGCCGTGTAGCCGTTTGGCAGCGCGAAGTTGACCGCATTCCATGCGGGCGCGCTGTACGCCATGCTACGGTCCCGGCGTCACGGCGTGAAAGATCGCCGAGTTGTCCCCCGTGGGGCCGACGGCGACGATGTCGTAGCTGCCGCCGGAGGCGAGGTTCGCGCCAGAGACGGTCTTCGTGTGGTCGATGGTGAAGTTGCCGCTGCCGTCGCTGGTGGTGGTGGCAACGAGCGCGCCGGTCGTAGAGTCCAGCGCCCAGATGACAACACCAGACTTGTTGACGCCGCCCTCCTTGACGTTGCCCGTGAAGGAGAGCTTGTTGTAGATGAACCGCATGATCCCGCGGGAGTCATTGCGGCGAATGCACCCGATGTACGGGTCGGCCACCAAGCTCTGGCACTCGTTATCGGAGAGCGCGCGATTCCAGATCCGAAAGTTATCGAGCACGCCGACGAACTTGTTGTTCCCCGAGTCGTACCCGAACGTGTTCGACGGCGTGCTGTTCGAGCCCGGCACGCCAGTACCGCTGGCGATGTCAGTGCCGGAGCCCGCGTTGCTTCTCCACCAAGCCCGCCAGTTAGCGGCCGTCGTGTTCGCTGTCCCGTTCGCCGCGCGCACGACGAACACCACGGGCTGCAAGAGGCTTACCGCGGGCGGCCCGCCCCACTGAGGAACGGCGGACCCGTTCTTGCATCCCACGGCAAGGTTTCCGTAGCCGGAGCTGCCGGAGCCTCTGAACGCGTACGCGACGACGGAGGCGCCAGTCGGGTACAGGCAGAAGATGCTGTTGAATGTCGCGATGCCGGCGTAGTTCTCGACCCACGAGAACGTGCAGGGCTGCGAGTCGCTGGTCAGGAAGCGGTTGGTCGACCCGAGGTCGACGTACCCGCCGCCCCCCGTATCATTCGTCTTCCACCCCGATCCGAGCACTCCCGTGCTGAGGGTCACCGTCGAGCTGAGAGCGAACGCCGCATACGCGTTCTGGAGGATGTCCTTCGGAGCGCGGCTTGCATCGTTCGCCGTGAGCCACAGCGTCTGCGATCGCAGGATCGGGTGCCCGAAGTCCGGCATCACGAACGTCGGCTTCGGTCTCCACGCGGTGCTCATGTTAGACGGACGTCAGTTCTTGCAGGAACGCCTCGCACGTCACCGTCTGCCCGGTGTTGCCCGTGACGTCAGCGCGCACGTACATGACGGTCGGCGGGATGTCGATCGCCCATTCGTTAACCGAGCTGTTCACGGTATCGCCGGTCAGCGTCTGGAAGAGCTTGAAGTTCGAGTTGTCGGCCGACGTGTAGATCTTGACCGAGGCCGCGATCGTCGGGCCCGTGCCGCCGTTGGTGATCTTCGCGGTCAGGAGCGCGCCGAGCTTGGCCGTCAGGTCGAAGGCCGTGCCCGTGGTCGTTGCGCTTGCGCTGTTCGAGGTCGCGGCAGCGATGATCGTGCGGAGTGTCTTGGCGACGGACATCAGACTTCCTTCGGCGGTTCGACGATGACGGTGTCGGCGCCCGCCTGATGGGCGGCAACACGCAGCGCTGCGTCATCAGTCGGGATGTGGCGCCACGTCAGGTGCGAGCCCAGCTCCTGCGCCTTCGCGTGCGCCCAGTGGACGGCTTCGTCGTAGGTGCGCGCGATGACGTGCAGCACGCTCTTGTCGATCGGGTCGACGGCCGGGGCCGCGACGATTTCTGGTTCGTTGCTCATGCGCTCCCCTTACAGCCTGAAGATCTTGTTGGTGCCCGTGTCCCACGCGACGATGATGTCGCCACCGTTCGGTGTGATCGGGAGGCCCGTCGCCGTGTCGATGTAGGCGATGAGCGGCGACGTCGAGCCCGTGCCCGTGTCCTTGTAGATCAGGATCGATGTGACCTGAGCGCCGGAGACCGCACTGAACGTCGTGTTCGCTGCGCCGCATGCGCCCGCGGTCGTGGTCTTCGAGCCCAGAGCGACCGGGCCGGCGACCGGCGTGCATGCGCCCGTGACGTCGGTCAGGTACACGTGGGTCGACAGGTTGACCGAGTACGTGCTGGGGAGCAGGTACACCTTGATCGTGTCCGAGCCGAAGTTGATGCCCGCAGTCGCGAAGAGCGCGCGCCCGTTGTCGTATAGACCGTTGCTCATTCAGATGCTCCAGTGTTGGGTTGCGTGCTCATCAGTACAGGCCCTCGAATTCTTGGTACCCGTGCTCGCGGTTGATCCACGTCTCGTCGATCGCGCTGCTGCGCTGACCGAACTCGGCCTCGAACTCGGCGAGGCGAACCTTCGCTTCGTCCGGGTTGTACTTCTCCTGCCGATCGCGCGACATGAAGGCGCGGTAGAGCATCCAGTCGACGAGGCGCAGATGGAACCGCTCGTCGATCTCGGGGCCGACGTCGACGGTCTGCGGCGCATACGTGATGGTCCCGGTGGCCGGCGAGGCGGGTGATCCCGCGACCGCGTACGTGAACGTCGAGGTGTCGACGGCCGTGATGACGACCGATCCGTTGTATGGCGACTGGTTCGCGCCAGCGATCAGCACGGATGCGCCGGTCGCGAGCGTGGCATCGGGTGCCGCGAGGACAGCCGTGGCGACGCCACCCGCGCTCGTGATGCCGGTGACGGCGAGGGCGGTGCCCGTGCCGACGCGCGTCATCGGCGCCAGAGGCAGGCGAACCACGATCAGGTTCAGCGTGTCGTCGGCGTCCGGCTTGTCGACGAGGCGCAGCTTGTGGTTCTCGACGGGCGCCCACGTCATGGGCGTCGTCGCTTGGTTGGTCTCCCACCCGGGGTAGTGGCGATCGAGGTCGCGCGGGTGGATCTTCGCGAGCGGCTGCTCCTGCGCGGCCAGCTTCGCGCGCCGTATGAAGAGCACGCGCGGGTCCACGTTGTAGATCGCGGTGCCCGCGACGACCGGGATCTGGCACACCGCAGCCGTCGTCTCGTCGAGGAGCAGACGGCTGCGACGACATGCCTCGGCCTGCGCCTCGTTGGCGACGCGATCGACGAACGTGTCCGACCACAGGTAGTCGGTCTCGACGTCGTCCGCGAGTTCGCGGAATACCGTGGCGATGTCTTGCAGAATCATGGCTGGAGGATCCGGTTGACGGTCTCACGGCCGACGTAGGCCGCTTGGATCGCATCCCAGACGGCGGCCGGTCGGACGTTGAACGCGCACATGGCCGCGTGCGATTGCTCCTCGCGCGGGCAGAACTCGTTCGTGTAGTGGAGCTGGTGGCACGGGTAGCACGGGACGTCGTCCGCGTGCAGGCTCGTGGTGTTCGCCCAGTCGCGCGAGAGGTTCTCGACCGACGAGTGCGAGAGGATCAGGATCTTCGGCATCGACTCGAAGGCGACGGCGTTCATCACGCCGGTCTCGGGGCCGATCACCATGTCGCACTGCTTCGCGAGCGCCAGCGTCTTGCGGATCTCCAGCGTGCCGGAGAGCGCATGCACGCGGGGCTCGTTCTCCCAGCCGACCTCAAGGATCTGGCACGCGTAGTCGCCGACGAGCAGGACGTGTGCGTGCGAGATCTCCGTCAGGAGTCGCGCGATCACCGCGTCCATGTGCGGGTAGCTCTTGTGCGTCGAGCTGCCGGACAGCGCCCACATGATCACGAACGGACGCTTGCCCACGCTGCCGAGTTGCAGACCCTTGTTCTGCTGGTCCGCGATGTCGGCGATGCGGTTGCGCGCCCACGACCGCTCTGCGTCGGTCTCGTAGAAGTGGTACTCGGGGAAGAACGGGAGCTCGGCCAGCTTCGCCGTGAACTCCATGTAGTTGTGGTTGCACATCTCGTGGCGCAGTGCGTGCGGCCACCGATGGTCGGAGCGCCCGGGCAGCTTGATCAGCGCACCCTCGACGCTCTCGCACAGGTTGACGAACCGATCGAAGCGCAGCTTCTGCACGTTCCAGAATTCGCCGAGCTCGTGGTTCGGTACCTGATCCTTGTCCTGAATGAAGAACGCGTCGATCCGCGGATCCTCGCGCAGCAGCTCCTGCCCGCTGGGCTCACACATCCACGTGACGTGGTAGCCCTGCCGCTTGAGCTCGTCGAGGATCGACGTCGCTTGGATCGTGTCGCCGATCGCGCCGTAGCGCACGACGCACGCGGTCTTCCTGCCCTCGGGCGCGACGGCCGTGCTCACGGCATCGAAGCGATCGCCATGCAGGCGAAACACCTTGAGGCCACCGACCTTGCGCTCGATCACGAAGTGGCCGCCGTCCTTCAGCAGCTTGTGCGCGATCTCTTCGGCCGCGGACATCGGGACGTCCACGCGCTTGAACACGTAGTCGAGTGCCTTCGGCTTGATCGACTTGATCGTGTCGAGCCACTCGTGGACCGCGAGCTCTGCCTTCACGCCCTCGGGGATCGTCTTGTCCCCGATGAGCCTAACGCCAATGAAATGCGGGAACGCCTTCTCGGGCCCGAGGCCGAGCTCGATGCCGGCGCCCCGCGTGAACGGGACGATGTTGTACCGCACCCCCGCTGGTGCCCCTCCTCCAGAGCGCAGCATCAGCTTGCGAGCTGCGCTGAGAGTTGCGCGTCCGCGGGCGCCGGCGCCTTGGCGACCACGGTTGCCGACACACCGACCTTCGCCGGAGCGACGACGGGCGCGGCCTTCG
>Ga0265332_10000465_pt1 | contig 28329 bp, 26 predicted proteins | sample 41926metaG_FD_202084 | JGI IMG/M metagenome (GOLD analysis project Ga0265332, IMG submission 202084) | Rhizosphere microbial communities from Carex aquatilis grown in University of Washington, Seatle, WA, United States - 4-19-26 metaG | ecosystem: Host-associated > Plants > Roots > Rhizosphere...
TCGCCCTCGATCAGCAGGCCATGCTCGAACGGGTGCAGCAGGTCGAAGATGGCGCCGCCCATCCCGTCGCCCGCGGATGCGAGGACGAACACCGGGGTCTCCGGGTGCAGCCGGGCGACCCGCCCGGCCTCGTGGACCCCGCTCCCCGGCGGTCCCTCCGCGATGATGACGGCGGTCTCCCTTGCCTGAGCGTGATCCATCGCGTCGAGCGTGGGCAGCAGGTGATCGGTCCAGCGGACCGGGTGCGCGGCAACGACGGGCAGCGAGGCCAGTAGCGCGCTCGGGGCGGACGCGAGGTACTCGCGCCTGATGTCCGGTGACCGCAGGTCGAGCAGGGCCACGCCGGCCAGCGGCAGCGGAACAGGCGCGTCCCGTGGCGGTTGCAGGCCGGGCGCCGCCGAACGGCCGGCCGCGGCCGCCTTCACGAGCTCAGTCCGCTCCCAGGCACGGCGGGCCAGTTCGAGCAGGATGGCCAGCGTCAGGGTGCTGTCCCCGCACACCAGCAGGTGCCTGGGCCGGGTGCGCAGCACCTGTGATACGAGGCCGCGGGCGGTTGACTCGGCCGAGCTGAGCGCGTCCTCGAACCAGCCGCCCGGTGTGCCGCTGTGCGTGCCGCGCCAGTGGTCGGCGTGCCTCGGGTCGTTGATGAGCGCCACCAGGTGCGGCTGGCGGTCCGGGTCTGGCTGATAACGCCGGAGAACGTCCTTGGCCGTCATGATGACGGCCTCGTTGTCGGGGACCCGGTCGCGCAGCGCGTAGAGGTAGCTGAGCGCGCAGCCGCGCACTGCGGAGATGATCGGCCGTTGCAGGCGGGGCGACGCCGGATCGCCGATGACCACGCGCACGCCGGTGAGCTTCGCCTCCTCAAGCAGGGGGTTGTCGTCGTCCGGCTCGATCACGATGATGTCGCGCGGGTTGCGCGCCTGCTTGGCGAGCCGCCTGAGCAAGGGAAGGGTCGCGGGGCTCAGGCCCGTGAAGATGGTCGCGTCGCGCGCGAACCGGGACTGCAGCCGGTTAAGCGGCTGCCGCCAGAGGACCGATGCCACGGCGAGTGCCCCGATCAGCGTCGCGCCGAGGCCGTCGATCTGGCCGAGTTGCAGCGCGAGCGGCGGCTCCCCCATGCACGCGGCCCCGGGGGTCACGCTCTGGTAGATCATGTTCGGCGGCTGGCCCACGTACAGCTGCAATATCCAGAACGTGATGCCCGTGGTGCTCATCTGACCGCGGCAGGGGACGTAGGACGCCGTGCCGAGGACCGCGGCCACCAGCACAAGCACGACAACGGCGATCAGCCCGATCGGCGGCCGGTCGCGCCTGCGGGGCCACCAGTAGGCGGTTAGCCCGGCAACGAGCAGCGCCATCGTGGCAACAAGCGTCCAGTCCTGGTCCGGCCGGAGCAAGGGCTGCCACCAGGTGTGCGCACCGTCCAGCCAGCGCGGGTCGTATCCGTACACAAACGCGCCCCAGCACAGCAGGCCGATCGCCGTCGCGGCGAGCGCCGCGGGGACCAGCCAGGCGTGCCGCGGCCAGCCGGCCTGGCCTGCTGCGTGCGACGACATCGCCCGTGCCCTCACCTCCGCGGACGGCAGGTGGCCCCGGTCTGTCGATCCAGAGCCGGCCGTCCGCGTTATTTACGCTCTCGAATTCAAGATTGCCATGCGGTGCGGAAACACGTCGAGAGCGAAACACTGTCGGGTCAAGGCACGCGGTGCCGAAACTGCGAATCCTGCGCAGACCAGCCGCTATGCTCTCATCAACAGTTTTCTTGGCGGGATGGAGCCTTCAATGGCCGCAGGCGATCCGCTCTGGGACAGCAGGTACGCGAACATCGACATCAGCAAGCCGAACATCGCTCGCGTATACGATTGCATGCTCGGCGGGAAGGATAACTTCGCTGCCGATCGCGAATTCGTCGCGGAGGTATTGCGTTTCGCGCCGAAGGCGCCGCTCGCCTCGATCGCCAATCGTCAATTCCTGCGCCGCGTGGTGCGGTACCTGGTCGTTGAGGCGGGCGTTACGCAGTTTCTCGACCTCGGATCCGGGCTGCCGACCCAGGGGAACGTGAGCGAGGTCGCGCACCAGTACAACCCGGACGCGCACGTCGTCCACGTCGACTACGACCCCATCGTCTACACGCACAGCAAGGCACTGCTCGCCGACGCGCGGACGACCGACTTCGTGGTGGGCGACGTGCGCAGGCCCGCCGAGATCCTGGCCGATCCGCTGGTTCGCGCGCTGATCGACTTCGACCGCCCGGTCGGCCTGCTGATGTTCGCGATCCTGCATCACGTCGATGACGCCGATCACCCCGAGCGGATCGCGGACGAGTTCCGCGACGCCATGCCGAGCGGCAGCTACCTGGCCATCTCCAGCCTCCGGCTGCCCGGGCTCGAGCTGCCAGAGCAGCGCGCGATCACCATCGAGGGCGAGGCCCTGCTCGTGGGGACGCTCGGTTCCGGGCGGTGGCGCGAGGACAGCGACATCCTGTCCTGGTTCGGCGACTGGGAGATGATCGAGCCTGGCCTGGTATCGCTGCTTGACTGGCGTTCCGACGAACCGGACCGCGTCCCCTTCCCCGAGATCCAGAACAGCTTCTTCGGCGGCGTCGCCAGGAAGAAGTGACGCGATTCGAGCAGGCCGGGGGATTCTGCAAGACTGATGCTTGCTTGCCCTGAGAACTGCTCGCCCAACGCGGCTGCGCGCCAGCGCGCCGCGGACTGACCGGGGGCCAGATGGAACCTGCCGCGACCAAGCCCGCTTCACCAGCATCCAGGCTTGAGCGTCAGTCACTCGAACTGCGCACCCAGCGCCTGGCGGCCGCCCGCCGGCGGGCCACCGCCCTGCTCGCGGCCGTTACGGGCGTGTTCATCGCGGTGACCGTGGTCGGCGTCCACGGGACGCTACTCGGCTACGTGCAGGCCGGCGCCGAGGCGGCCATGGTCGGCGGCGTCGCGGACTGGTTCGCGGTCACTGCGCTCTTCCGCCGGCCGCTCGGCCTGCCGATACCCCACACGGCGATCATCGTCGAGCGCAAGGACCAGTTCGCCGCGACCCTGGGCCAGTTCGTCCAGGAGAACTTCTTGAACGCCGACGTTCTCGCCGAGCGCATCCGCTCGGCCGGCCCCGCGCCCCGGCTGGCCGCGTGGCTGTCGGATGAGGGCAACGCCGCGCGCTTCGCGGGCCACGCCGCGGACCTCGTTGTTACCCTGGCCGGGACGCTGCGCGACGAGGACGTGCAGAGCGTGCTGACCGCCGAGGTGATCAGGGCGGCGGCGGCCGTCGAGGTGGCGCCGCTCGCCGGGCGGGCGGTGGGCGTGATGATCGCCGGCGGCCATCACGGCGTGCTGTTCAACGGCCTCGTCACGGCCGCCGACCGCTACCTCGCCGAGCATCATGACGAGCTCAGGGAGCGGTTCGAGGAGGAGGCGCCCCGCTGGCTGCCCGACGCGGTGTACGGGAAGGCGTTTGACCGGCTGTATGCCCGGTTGCGTGAGCGGCTGGCCGCGATGGCCGACGACCCGGAGGACGAGGCCAGGCGGCAGTTCGAGGCGTGGGTCGCCGGCCTTCCCGAACGGCTCAAGACCTCACCGGAGCTGCGCGAGCGAGGGGAAAGCATCAAGCGCGACCTGCTGGCCAGCGCCGGGCTGCGGGACTGGACCTCGTTGCTGTGGAAGAACACCAAGGAGACGCTGCGCGTTCAGGCGGCCGACCCCGACTCCGAGCTCCGCCGTCGGCTGGCCGCCGCGCTGACCGCGGCGGGCCGCAGGCTCAGCGCCGACCCCGCGCTGCAGGAGAGCCTGGAGCGGGTCGTCGAGTCGGGGGCCCGCACCCTCGCCGGCCAGTTCCATGACGAGCTGGCCGGCCTGGTCACCGGGACCATACAGCGGTGGGATGCCGCCGAGACATCGACCCAGCTGGAACTGCTGCTAGGGCGAGACCTCCAGTTCATCCGCATCAACGGCACGGTCGTCGGCGCCGGGGTGGGGCTGGCATTGCATGCCATCGCCCTTGCTCTCAGCTGAGCGCGGACGCTCGCGGGAGCGGCCCGTTCTGGCCGGTCACGAAGTTTACCGGCATTTGTCAGCGGACGGCGTGTTTGAAAACGCGTTTTCTGAGCAGTCGTTAGTGGCCCGGGACCCGGGACTTGCCCGCTGAATAGGAGACTCCGATGATCATCCTCGGACTTATCTTGCTCGTTATCGGCTTCGTCGCGAAGATCGCGATCCTCTGGACGATCGGCATTATCGTGCTGGTCGTCGGCCTCATCCTGGTTCTCCTCGGAGCAACGGGGCGCGCGGTCGGCGGTCGCCGGCATTACTGGTAGCCGGCATTACAGGTAGCCAGCCCGCGACGCCGGCGCGGACCCGGCGGTCAGGTGCCGCCGGGTCCGCCCATGCCGTCTATCACCTCGCCCTTGATCCTGGCCAGGTTGTCGGCAAGCTCAGACGCCTCGCCGAGGTTCCAGTCGGGCATGATGAACTCGTCAAAGCCAAGCTCGGCGTACCGGCCGAGCTGGTCGGCTACCTGACCTGCCGAGCCGGACAGGACGGGCCGGCCGGCCGGGGCCGCGCCGCCGCCCAGGTCGATGAACGCGTTGACCGAAGTCCGCATCGTCGCCGGGTCGCGACCGACCGCCTCGCAGGCCTCGATCAGCGCCGCGCGTTGCCCAGCGGCCTGTTCCGGTGCGCCCCAGGTATTCCACTCGTCGGCGTGGCGCGCGGTGATGCGCAGCATCCGCGGGCCGCGGGTTCCGACGAGGATGGGCAGGGGCGACTGGACCGGCTTGGGATCGCACGGCGCGTCGGTGATGTCGTAGCAGGCGCCGTGGAAAGTGGTGGACTCCTCGGCGAGCAGCGAGCGGACGATCTGGATCGCTTCCTCAAACCTGCTCACCCGCTTACCGGGCGGTTCCAGCTCGATGCCGTAGGCGCGGTGCTCGTTGACCTGCCAGCCGGCGCCGAGCCCGAGGACCATGCGGCCACCGGACAGCACGTCGATCGCGGCGGCGCGCTTGGCGAGCAGCGCGGGGTGGTGCACCGACGTGGGTGAGACGAGGGTGCCGATCCGTACCCGGCTGGTGACCGCGGCCAGGGCAGGCAGCAGCGCCCAGACCTCGTACGCGTCGCCGCGCGCGGGCGTGGCGTCGCCGGTGTTCGGCATGTAGTGGTCGGCGTACCAGACACCGTGCCAGCCGGCGTCCTCCGCGGCGCGAACCTCAAGCAGGAGGTCGGCGGGTGCGCGGTTGTTTACTGGCCAGAGCGAGAACTTCACGGGACAACTTTACGTAAGTGGACCGCCGGGGCGCTTGGCGCCCCGGCGGCGGCGGTGCCGGCGGGCTTGACGCGTTGTCACGCTTCGGCCGGCGCTTCCGCACCTCTACCCGACGACGCGGCCCAGGCCGCACAGGTACATGGTGACCTGGTGCGCGATGTGCAGGTCGGTGATCACGCTAAGAGCGATGAGAGCGGTGCCGATGAGCAGCGCCGCCATGATCGAAAGCACGATACGCCAGTACCTGACGCAGATACCGCCGACGATGAGGACGAGCAGAGCGATCGTCTGCCCGCCATCCGAGTGCAGAAGGTGATTGGGCATGGTGTGCCCCCTGACACGTGTAGCCGTCGTGATGGCGTGACGACCGGACCGTGCAGGCGCTCGCGGGGCTTGTCAGGCGCCCGCGTGTGCAATGGTGCTACTCCATGTTGTAGGACAGGATCCATGCACTGGTCCGGTGCGGATGCGGCCGGATTTGTACCGTCCGGCCGCGCCTCACCGATTACCAGCGTTGAAGCCAAGTGGCCATTTCCTCCCCCTTACCCCCTGAGGCGGTACTACGGCCCATAGAGCTCAGACCGTTCGTATTGCCTCAGAGTCCCATGCTCTGTATTCCCGTAACTTTGGTAATCAGTCGTCACTCAAGGAACGAGCTGGGCAGATCGGTACATCACCTAGGTGACGGCCGCGCCGGGCAAGTGGCGGAAGGGCCGTTACGTTACGGGCGGCCGAAGCCCCGTGGGCCAGAACCGAATCCCTGGCCGGGGAAACCAGGGCCACCGTGCCCGGGCCAGCCGCCGTAGCGGGACCCGTAGCCGCCGTACCACGACCCGTGGTAACCGAAGCTCGCCCGCCCGTTGTACTGGAAGCTGGCCTGCGAGCCGTCCGCCTCCGTCCAGGGCCGCGATCCGGCGGTTGACTGAGGGCGCGTCGTTGCGGCCGTCACCGGGTACGTCGCCTGCGGCGTGGCGGTCGCCCGCGGCGTGGCGGTCGCCCGCGGGCGCGCCGGCGTGGTCGGCCGCGCGGCGGCCGTGGTCGCCGGTACCGTCTTGGGCGCGCTTGCCGTGGTCGGGGCGCCCTGGGCGGCGACCGCCGTGCCGCCGAGGCTGAGCGTGGCCGCGAACACTCCGGCGGTGGCGATGGCCGCGAGGGCGAGAAGCGCGATCATCGCGGTGATCAGGCCGGTGCGGAAGCTGATCTCCTCAAGCCGGGCATTGACGGCCGCGTGAAGGCGCGAGTGAGCGCGCGTTCCGCTGTACCCGCCCGCATTCACAGACATGGACGATACAGATAAAGGCGGCGGATTGTTAGTGTTACGACCGATTCGCGCCGAAACCAGCTGGGTCAAAGAGCCGGACGAGGCTTGCCGGGGGCGACGGTGCGGGCCAGGATCCCGAGCGTGGCGCGCAGCGCGCTCTCTGGTACCACCGGGAAAATCGCGGCGTCCTTCCAACTCTGCTCGATGGCCGACCAGTCGTAGTACGACGTCACGAGCGTGCCCGCGTCGATTGGCTCAAGGCGGTAGCCGTAGACGTGGCCGATATTGAACTGGCCGCGGATGGTCCAGGCAATTTCCCTGTCCGGCTCGAGTGCGACGATTTCGACGGTCACGTCGTAGAGGCCGAGCGGGTAGTCGTTGAGCGCTTCCCTGTCCATGTGCACGACGAAGGTATCGCCCGCCTTGGTGACAATTGCCCCGCTGGCTTCCATCAGCATGCCAGAGCTGTCGATGGCGACGTGGCCCCTGGGATCGGTGAGCACTGCGAAGATCGCTTCCGGCGTCGCGGCGATGGCCCGCTGAACTTCAAGTCGTTCCGACACGAGCCGATTCTCGCACGTCGGCGCGATGGCCTGCCATTAATGCGTTGATGAGCGATCAATGCGCGGCCTAGTGTCGAGCCCATGTCGATCACCGTCCGGCCAGTGCGCGATGCCGGGGATTATGCCGCCTGGCGGCAGGTGCGCATTGCCGTAGTCCCCGGCGAGCGGGCGGACTCAGTGGAGGCCCTGCGCGCGCAAGCAGGCCCGCACCGCGAGTTCCTGATCGCCGAGATGGACGGCGTGCTGGCCGGCTCGGGCCTCGTCGGCAAGTCGGACCTGGCGGGCGCGGGTGCCATGGCGGTGCGGGTGCTGCCGGACATGCGCCGCCGGGGCGTTGGCACGGCGATCTTGCGGGTACTCGCCGAGCGGGCCGCCGCCCTGGGGTTCGACGTGGTGAACAGCCACGTCGATGACCCTGGCTCGGCGCGGTTCGCCGAGCGGTACGGTTTCCGCGAAATGGACCGGGAGGTCGAGCAGGTCCGCGTGATCGGTGACGAGCCGGCGCCGACCCTACCGGACGGCGTCGTGATCCTCCCGGTCAGCGAGCGGCCCGGACTATGGCGGGCGGCCTACCACGCCGTGGGGGTACAGGCATTCCAGGACATGGCTACCCGAGCACCGCTTGAGGTCAGCCTGGAGCAGTGGGAACGGGACTGGATCACGGATGAGGACGCCATGTTCGTCGCCCTGGCCGACGGTGAGGTGATCGGCTGCGCCGGGCTCCTGCCAGATACCGACGACCCGGGCCGAGCCGAGCAGGCGCTCACCGTGGTACGCCGGGACTGGCGCCGTCGCGGCGTGGCGGCCGCGCTCAAACGCACCTCTCTGGCCTGGGCGGCGGCTCACGGGCTGCGGGAGGTCTACACCTGGACGCAGCGCGGCAACCATGACATGCGAGCACTCAACGAGCACCTGGGCTTCGTCACGAGCAGGGAGAGCCTCAGCGTGAGCGCCAGCCTGCCGCTGCCGCTATGACTTGTCGACGAGGTCGCTGACCGGCTTCACCCCCGCCGTGCCGTTCCGCAGGCGCCGCAGCAGGCCGCCGAAGTACCACAGCGCGGCGAGCACCAGAGCGTAGCCGAGCATCTTGTCCGAGCCGTGGAACGGCGCGGGGAAAGAAAGCGCCACCATGATCACCACGGTGTAGGCGAGCACGAACCCGATGACGGGCCACGCCCACCGGCCGAGTGAGAACGCGCCCGGGATGCTGTCCGTGGTGCGCCGCCTGATGGCGTAGGCCACGGTGATCAGGAAGTAGATGATGTAGGGGATGATCGCGGTCGCGCCAACGAGCGTGCCGAACGAGCTTGGCTGGTTGTACCCGTAGATCATCACGCCGATGTCGATCACACCGAACACGAGCAGCGCCACCACGGGCGTCTGGCTGCGCTGGTGGATCTTCCGCAGCGCGCCGGAGAACGGCAGCATGTTGTCCCGCGACAGCGAGTAGACCAGCCTGGCCTGGGCGCCGCTGCCGACGACCAGGATCGAGAACATCGAGAAGACGACGAACGCGACGAAGACCTTCACCAGCCAGGACGGCAGCCAGTAGCCCGCGATCGCCAGCAGCGGCAGCGGCGCCGACTCCACGGTCTTGAGGTCGGGGATAGCGAGCGTGAAGCCGATCAGCGCGACCATGCCAAGCACGACGGAGCCGGCCACGGCCCACAGCACGCCGCGGGGCACGCTGCGGCGCGGGTCCACCGCGTCCTCGGACATGTCGGCGGCGAGCTCGAACCCGACCAGGGTGAAGGCGCCGAGCAGGCCGGCCAGGGTGAAGGCGTACCAGGTCGGGTTGTGGTAGACGGAGGTCGTGCTGGTGAGGATGCCCGCGCCGTACTGTTCGGGCTTGGACTTCACTCCCCACAGCACGAGCAGCAGCACGCCGAACACGACGGTTCCGATGATCTCGGTGAACACCGCGATGTTGTTGACCCGCGCGGCCACCTGGATGCTGATGAGGTTGATCACCACGGGCAGCAGCATCAAGATGATCGCCACCGCGAGCACCAGGTGCGGGCTCGGGTTGTCGACGTTGAACTCGCTGAGCAGAAGCGGCGCTGCCACCTGCAGCATGATCGCGCCGCCGCCGACCGCCATGTAGAGCAGGCCGGCGAAGCCGACGAACCAGCCGTAGCTGGGGTTCACCAGCCGCGCGCTCCACTGGTAGGCGTAGCCGGCCAGCGGGATACGGGTGCCGAGCTCGGCGACGACCAGGGCGATCATCAGGTTGCCGACCCCGACGATCGGCCACGTCCAGATGGAGGCGGGCCCCCAGTAGGCGAGGCCGAACCCGTAATTCAGGAAGATTCCCGTGGTGATGGAAACGATCGAGAACGCGATCGCGAACATCGAGAAGAACCGAAGCGAACGCCTGAGCTCGGGCTTGTAGCCGGCCCGCTCAACGACCGACTCCGGAGAGTCTGCCTGGTTTAGCGGAACGGGTGCGGGCGCTGCCGGGTCGGGGTCGGCTGCTCTGGAGGACATGTGACCTACTTTCGGTTTCGCTATCTCACTCGGACTGCTCTCTGGGTTGCGGTTGCTTGCTTGCTGATTCGCTTGCTTACTGGCCGACCTGCTTGCGGACGGCGGCGAACCCCTGGTCGGTCGCCTCCAGCGCCCGCGCGATGTCGTCGCCGGTCATGGCGGCGGAAACGAACCAGTTGTGCCGTGGGTGCAGGTAGGTGCCGCCGCGCAGGGCCTCGGCCGCGAACACGTCGGCCAGCCGGTGGTCCTCGTCCCCGGCGAAGGAGAGGTACGGCATCGCGGCCGGGCCGGTGTAGCTGACCGCCAGGTCCCACGCGTGCGCCTGCGCCAGGATCCCGGCGCGCAGCGCGGTGCCTGCCCGCTCCATCGCCTCGACCGCGCGCTCTTCGGCGAGCGCGGTGATGGTGGCGATCGCCGCCGCCATCGGGACGGCGGAGAACCAGAACGAGCCGGTGACGTACAGCTGGCGCGCACCGTCGCGGAACGCGTCGTTACCGAGCACCGCGGCGAGTGCGTGGCCGTTCGCTATCGCCTTGCTCCAGGCGGACAGGTCGGGATCCACGCCGACCGGCTCCCAGCTGGAGCCGAGGTGCAGCCGGAACCCGCAGCGCACGTCGTCGAGGATGAGCGCGGCCCCGGCGGCGTCGCACAGCGCGCGCAGGCCGCGGGCGAACTCGGGATCGACCAGTTCCTGGTCGTGGCCGGCGTCGTGCTTGAACGGGCTGACCAGGATGCCCGCCAGGTCGTCGCCCGCCTCGGCAGCGGCCTGCCGCACGCTGTCGAGGTCGTTGTAGGTGTAGTAGCCGAGGTTGGCGCGGTCCTGCGGGGTGACGCCGGCCGGCCGGGGCGTGCACCAGGGCGCGGCGCCGTGATAGGCGCCGGAGGCGACGAGGATCTTGCGCCGCCCCGTCCGCGCCCGGGCGATCGTGCAGCACATGGTGGTGGCGTCGGTGCCGTTCTTAGCGAACATCGCCCAGTCCGCGTGCCGGACCGTCCGCACCAGCAGTTCGGCGAGGTCCACCATGACCGGGCCCGGGGCGTTCTGGCAGTCGGCGAGCGCGGCCTGGGCCGCCACGGCCTCCTCCACCCGGGGGTGCTTGTGGCCGAGCACGACCGGACCGTAGCTGCACATCAGGTCGACGTACTCGTTGCCGTCCACGTCCCAGACCCGCGCGCCGCGCCCGCCGCGCATGAACTGCGGGTAGACGGCGGGCAGCAGCGCGGTCGACTGGTGCCCGTACATCCCGCCGGGGATCACCGCCCGCGCGCGTTCCCGCAGCCGCTGGTCCACGGTTCGCCCGGTCGTTTCGCTTGGCTGCTCAGTCATGGACCTGCTCCTTTTCCTGTTCGTGTTGCGCTGCCGCTTGCTGGGCGGCCCGCCGCGCCGCCGCGGCGGCGATCCGGCTGGCGGCCTCCGGCTGGGCGCGGCCGAGGAAGTCAAGCACCTGGCCGAGGCTCGCGATGCCGGCGTCCGACCCAAGGCCGGTGGCGGCGAGCGAACCGCAGGCGATGCCGAGCCAGGCCGCGTCGACGCAGCCGGCCCCGGCAAGCAGCCCGGTGAGCATGCCCGCGGTGAAGGCGTCGCCGCAGCCCGTGGTGTCCACCACGTCGACCGGGATGGCGGGCAGCGCCACCGGGGCGCCGCCGCCCGGCCAGGCGACCAGGCAGCCGTCCGCGCCGCAGGTGACGGCCACGCCGCCGGCGCCGAGCGCGAGGATGTCCGCGATGGCCGCGTGCAGGTCGTCGCGGCCGGTGAGCGCGAGCAGCTGGTCGGCGTTCGGCAGGAACCAGTCCGCCGCGCCGAGCAGCCCGGCGATCCGGTCCAGGTCCCGCGGGCGGCCGGGGTGCAGCACGTCCACGGCGACGAGCGCCCCGCCTGCCCGGGCCGCCGCGACCACCTGGGCAAGCCCGGCACCGACGATGCCGCCGAGCGCGTCGGGGCCGCCGATGAGCAGCGCGCGGCTGCGGCGCACCCGGTCCAGGTCGACGTCGGCGAGCTCGAGCAGCGACGTCGCGCCGGGCACGTGCAGCGCGGGGCGCTCGCCGTTCGCCCTGATCGGCAGGATGGTGGCCGAGGTCTGGACCCCGTGTTTGCGGGCCAGCCCGCTGGTGTCGACACCGTGCCTGGCCAGTGCGATGGCGACCACGTCCCCGAGCAGGTCGTCGCCGATCGCCCCGACCGCGAGCACGTCGGCGCCCAGCTTGGCGAGGTCGACGCCGGTGCCGGCGGCGGTGCCCGCGGCCGTGGCCCGGATCTCGGTCAGCCGGGCGCTCCCCTGGCCTGGCGGTATGGCCTCGACCGGCCTGCCGAGCACGTCGAGGATGTGGGCCCCAAGCACGGTCACCGGGCCGAGCGGCCAGGTTCCCGGGATTTCGCGCTGACGGCTGGTCATGGGCGCGGCGTCCTTCCCGTGGGCACCGCGTCCTTGCGGTACGTTGAGGGGATATTAGACGGACGTCCGATAAAACAACAGATGCTGCGGCGAGCGGGTTGGGAGACCCTGAGTCATGCCGAAGATCGTTAACTGGGATGAGCGGCGCGACGAGATCTTGGCTGCCACCTGGCGGGTGATCGCGCGCGACGGCATCGCCAAGGCCACCATCAGGGCCATCGCCCGCGAGGCGCACTGCTCGGCGGGTATACTCGCACACTACTTCGACGACAAGGCCGACATCCTCGGCTCGGCGCTGATGCTGTCGCACCGCCGGGTGGTGGCGCGAATGGACGTCAGGGTGGCCGGCCGGACGGGGCTCGACGCGCTCGGCGTGATCATGCTCGAGGCGCTGCCGCTTGACGACGAGCGCGACCTCGAGGCGCAGATCGAGATCAGCTTCTGGGGACGGGCACTTGGCAACCTAGAACTGCGGACGGTGCAGAACGCCGAGTTCGACCGGTTCGCTCGTCGGCTGCGCGCCCACCTCGCGGAGGCGCGGGAGCACGGCGAGCTGCGCGCCGGCGTGGACCTCGACGTGGCGGCCCACCAGCTGCTCGTGCTGATCGACGGGCTCAGCGCCCAGCGGGTGCTCTACCCGGGCCGGGTGCCGGCCCTCAGGCAGCGGCAGATGCTCGACGCGCTGCTCGACAGCTTCCGTCCGTTTCCTCGCTGACGGCGGGCATGGCAGTTCAGGCTTGCGGCAGGCCGCAGAGCCGGTCGGATATCTCGCGGAGCCGGCGCCTGGCCTCCGCATCGCGGGCCTGCGGGTTCGGCTCGGCCCCGGCGGTCCCGTTGAAGAAACGGCCGGTGACCCCGTCGAGCCCCGGGTCGGTGACGAGCCGCAGGGTCGCGCGGACGCCATCTTCCAGCGAGCTGGCGGGCGCTGCGCCGGCGTCGAGGACGATCTTGGTCGGCATGAACGTCGCGGGATGCAGGCAGTTCGCCGTCACCTGGCGCGGGTCCAGCTCGTCGGCGAGGTCGAAGGTGAACATGATCTGGGCGAGCTTGCTCTGGCGGTAGGCAAGGAAGCCGTCGTAACGGTCTCGCAGCATGACATCGTCGAAGTCGACCGGCGCCTGGCCCAAGGACGCGACGTTGACGATGCGAGCCGGCGTGCTGTCCTGCAAGCACGGCAGCAGCCGCCTGGTGAGCAGGTACCCGGCAAGGTAATTGACGGCGAACCGGAGCTCGTGCCCGTCACTGCTTTCCTCACGGCGGTCCGCGCCGTTGGTGGTGAAGCCGATGCCGGCGTTGTTGACGAGCGTTCCTAGCTGCGGGTGCTCGGCGGCCACCCGATCGGCCAGGCCGCGGACCTCGTCGAGCGACGCGAAGTCGGCGCGGAACCAGTGCAGGCGCCGGCTGCCGGTGGCTGCGGCGATGTCGTCGATCGCCTGCTGCCCGCGGGCATCGTCCCTGCCGTGGATGAGCAGCGTCGCGCCGGCGGCGGCCAGCTCTGCCGCCAGCACCCGTCCCAAGCCATCGGTTGCCCCGGTGATCAGGATGGTCTGCTCGTCAAGTGGCCGCATCAGCGCCTCCTTATCCTGCTAAACCGGCCAGCACCGGATCGCGAGGAGTCAACCGATCCTTACATGTCTCCGGGGGCGATGACCGGTGATTCGATGCAGTCGGCCACGGAGCGGAGGAACCCGGCCCGGCGCGGCTTGCTGGCATGATCGTGGTGGTGAAACGAGTCAAGGAGACGAGATGACGAACGCGGACTGGACCGATGACGGGCGGACTCCCGAGCAGCGGCTCGCGGCACTTGGCCTTGAGCTGCCGGCGCCGTTCCCGCCGGCCGCGTCCTATCGCTCGGTGCGGGTGCACGGGGATATCGCCTACGTTTCCGGGCACGGGCCGATGCGGGGCGGCGCAGCGGTCTACCGGGGCAAGCTCGGGGCCGGCGTGGACATCGAGACCGGCAAGCTATCGGCCCGGCTGACCGCGCTGAACGTCCTCGCCTCCGTTAAGGAGCAGGTCGGCGAGCTCAGCCGGGTTACTGGCTTCCTCAAGCTGCTTGTCCTGGTCAACGCGACCACGGACTTCGAGTTTCCGCACCAGGTCGCCGACGGCGCGAGCGACCTGCTGTTCGCGCTGTACGGCCCGTCAAGCCGGCACGCGCGCTCCGCGATCGGCGTCGCCTCGCTGCCGATGGGCATCACCACGGAGGTCGAGGCGATCCTCACCCTCGGGTAAGACCGCCGCCCGTTCGGGCGACCCTCGGCATGTCTGGCAGGTGGAGTTATCCCACGGAGGAACTGACGATGACGGGCTGGGTGTCCTGGCCGTTGACGCTGTCGAAGATGCCCGGGGCGTCCTGGAACTCGCCGCTCGGGTTGCCTTGCATGGTCGAGGACTCGATCCGCAGGGTGCCGCCGCCGGCGTTGACGACGAAGAAGATGCCGCCGCCGCCCTCGCGGGCGGTGTTGCCGTGGATGACCGTGCCAGAGATAGTGAGGTCGTAGGCGTTGCCGTCGGTGTAGATCGCGCCGCCGCTGCCGCCGCCCGGCGTGCCGGCCTGGGCGGGGTTGGCGCCCCAGCCGATCGCCTTGTTGCCGGCCAGCAGGCAGTTGATGATGTCGAAGTTCGCGTAGAGGCCGCTGAGCGCGCCGCCGTTGGAGCAGCTGTCGTCGCTGAAGGTGTCACCGGTGAGGTAGACGGGACTGGCCGGGTACATGCCGACGGCGCGGATCGCGCCGCCGCCAAGGTCAGGGCCGCTCGCGTAGCAGCTGTCGCCGGAGAACACGGAGTTGACGACCTTGAGCTGGCCGCCCTCGGCGAAGATGGCACCGCCGCCGTACACCGAGCTGCCACTGACCTGCGGGGTGGCGGAGTAGGCGTCGGTGACGTCGAGGTTCTCCACGACGAGCTGCGGCCACTGCTGTTGCCAGCCGGCGTTCATGGACAAGACCTGGGTCTTCCCGCCGCCGGTGAGCGTCACCTTGCCGCCTCCGTCGAGTACTACCAGGCGGCTGCTGGCGGCCACGATGGCCGCGGCGGTCATGGTGATGGTGACCGGGGACGGGCCGCAGCTGAATGTGATGACGCCGCCCGCGGCGACCGCCGCGATTACCGCCGCCGACGTGCAACTGGCCGGCGTGCCGTTACCGATCACGTGGTCCGGGTGGCCGGTGACGACCGCCTGCGCGGACGCCGGGACGGCCGCGTGCCCGTCAGGGTTGCCCGCGGCGGGCCGGGCACCGCCCGGGCTGGCGGGGGCCGTCCGCGGCGCGGCAGTGCCGGACGCGCCCGGCGCCGTTTTGACGGCGTGCACCACGGCGGACGCGACCGCCACCGGCGCGCCTGGCGCCGTGGCGGCGCTGGGCACCGCGGTACCCGAGACCGGCGCCGGCGATGCGCCGGGAACCGGCCCTGCGCACGCGGTAACCGTCACGCCCGCGGCCGCAGCGGCCAGGACCGCACGAGCCACCCGGGCAAGGCCCCGGAGGACCCTGTCGCGACCGTGCACCGACCTCATGGCGCATGATGCTAGACCTACACTCACCGCGGGTACTAGGACTCAAGGCCACACCTGCGAAGGAGCATCCATGTCTCATAGCGTCTATTCGGTTAGCGAGGTCGTCGGGTCCTCTACGGAGAGCATCGACGATGCCGTCAAGGGAGCGATCAGCCGGGCCGCGCAGACCCTGCACAACCTCGACTGGTTCGAGGTGGCGGAAATCCGGGGCCGGATCGAGGACGACGGTACCTGCCACTTCCAGGTGCGGGTGAAGCTCGGCTTCCGCCTGGATGAACGTCCCTCCTGAGGGGAAGCGGGGCGGGCTCGGCATGGGCCGGCTACACGCCCAGCCGAGTCCGTGTCCCGCATGGTCCGTTTGCTGGGGAGGCGGCTGGGGTAGCCGCAAAGCCGGACGCCGGATCGCGACGGCGGGTTTGAGCATGCGGCGGAGGACTGACTGACATGGCGAGCGTGAGCACGTGGGAACGGATAGAGCGCCGGAACCTGCACCGCCGGGAACGGTGGCGCAGGCATCTCCGGCCGGGGGACCGACCGGACCCCTCGAGCCCGGCCGGCACGGACAAGCTGCCGCAGGTCAAGCACATCGTCATGCTGATGATGGAGAACCACTCGTTCGATAACTACCTCGGCACCCTCGGCCGGGGGGACGGGTTCCCCCTCGGTGAGGACGGCGCGCCGGATGCCGCGAACCAGGACTCCGCGGGCACCATGATCCGGGCCTATCACGCCCCGTCCACCGTGCAGCAAGACGGCGTGCCCACCCAGAGCTGGTGTGCCAGCCACATCCAGTGGGCCGACGGCAAGATGACCGGTTTCGTGGCGGCGACCGAGCAGGTCATGCCGGAGGGCTGTGACAAGACCGCGGCCATGGGCTACTGGACCGAGCAGGACCTGCCCTTCTACCACGGGCTTGCGAGGACCTTCCCGCTGGCCGATCGCTGGTTCAGCTCCTGCCTCGGGCCAACGTTCCCGAACCGCCGGTTCCTGCTGGCGGGGACGGCCAACGGGCTGATGGACGACCTGCCGTTCAACCTGCTCGACCGGCCGAAGGCGGGCACCATCATGGAGATGCTGACCCGGCACGGCATCTCCTGGGTCAACTACCGGCCGGCCGGCAGCGACCAGACCCAGTTCCGCCGCTACCTGCGGTACCGGAGCCGTCGGCACCGACACCACCTGACCTCCTACGGTCGGCCGCTGCGCAGGACAAGCGAGGCGTTCAAGCGGGACCTCCAGTTCACCGCGGCCATCTACCCGCTCGGGATGGCCGGCTACATGGCCCACGTCCGCAGCATCGACCAGTTCTTCGCGGACGCCGACTCAGGAAACCTGCCGTCGTTCTGCATCGTCGACCCGGACTTCCGCGGCTTCTCCGAGGAGAACCCGCAGGACATCCGCAAGGGGGAGAGCTTCGCCGCCGAGGTGATCAACCGGGTCATGCACGGCCCCGGCTGGGCAGACACGCTGCTCATCTGGGTGTACGACGAGGTCGGCGGCTACTACGACCACGTGCCGCCGCCCCCGGCGGTCCCGCCGGACGACGTGCGCGGCAGCAGCATTGCCACCCGCCCAGGCCTGCCGCGCACCCTGCTCAAGCTGCTGTTCCCCGGCTACGTGCGCCATGCCGAGGAACTCGTCGCGGGCCCGGACGCCTATGACACCTACGGGTTCCGGGTGCCTGCGGTGATCGTGTCGCCCTACGCGCGCCCGGACTGTGTCCTTTCCGACGTGTTCGATCACACCTCGGTGCTCAAGCTCATCCAGGAGAAGTGGAACCTGCCCGCGCTGACCCGGCGGGACGCGGCGGCGCTCGCGCCCCTCGGCGCGCTCGACCTGACGGCTCCGCCGGCCTTCCTGACACCGCCGGAGCTGCCCAAGCCGGCGCTTGAGTGGGGCAGCTGGTAGGCGGCGGGGGAGAGTGGATCCGGCTCCGTTGGGATCCTCCCGTGGTTATTAGGTAAAGCTGATCACCACTGTGAGTGATGGGGTGGAAGAGCCCTGCTACGGGCTGGGACTAGCGCGTGCTCAGCGTGCGCGCGAACGCGGCGAACTCCGCCAGCGCATTGTCGGCCTCAGGCAGGAAGCCGAACAGGATGAAGGAGTGCACGCTGTCGGCGACCGGGCGGAATGTGACCGGCACGCCAGCGTCGCGGGCCCGGTCGGCCAGCCGCTGCGCGACCGGGAACAGCGCCTCCGGCTCGGCCGCCTGGATGAGCAGCGGTGGCAGGCCGGACAAGTCCGCGCGCACCGGGGACACCAGCGGGTGGCCGGGATCGGTGTCCTGGATATAGCAGGCGGCCAGCTGGATCAGCGCGATGCGGTTGAGCCACGGGTCGGAGTCGGCGGCGGGGCCGAGCTGGTCCGCCGACAGCGCCAGGTCGCAGAGGGGGGAGACGACATGGAGGCCGGCGGGCATCCGGGTGGCCAGGCCCAGCCCGCCCGCATCGCCTTCCGCGGCCCCGCCGCCCGCCGCGCGGCCGCCCGCCCCGTCGCGCAGGGCCAGGGCGAGGCTGAGGGCGAGGCCGCCGCCTGCGCACTCGCCGCTGACGATGACCGGGGCCCGCGGGTACCGGCGGGCCAGCCAGCGGTAGGCGGCGAGCACATCGTGCAGCGCCGCGGGAAACGGGTGCTCCGGCGCGAGCCGGTAGTCGGGGACGAGCGCCCAGCCGCCGGCCGCCTCAGCCAGCCGTACGGCGAGCGGCACCGACAGCTCCGCCGAGCCGAGCGCGTAGCCGCCGCCGTGCAGGTGCAGCACCACCGGTGCCCGCGAGTCCGGGGAAGGCGACCGCGCCGGGCGCCCGATAAGCAGCGCGGGCGTGCCGTCGCAGCTGACCGTGGCGGCCGGCCCGCCCCCGGTCGGCGGATGCAGCCTGTCCCGGACGAACTCGGCGTAGCCTTGGCGCTCGCCGAGCCAGCCCGCGGCGCGGTGCTCGCCGGTCAGCGCGCCGCGCCACAGGTCGTAGGCGCGCCGCGCCTCCGGGCGGCGCATCGGGTTGCCTGGCCCGGCCGTGCTCTGCTCGAACTCCGCCGCCGACTGCCGCGCGGCGGTGACCGGGTCGTGCGCGAGCAGCCATTCCTGCATCGGCGGTCCGGCCGGGCTGAGCCGCTCGAGCCCGCGAAGGTAGCCATTGCGCGCCCGGACTTGGACCGGGTCGCTGGTCTGGCTGTTGCGCAGGTTGACCCGGGAGGACTCGAGCATCCGGGCGGTGCGGGCCTTGCGGCGGAACGCGTACTCCCGCAGCGCTGCCTGCTCGTTCCCCGCCCCGGCCCGCTGCAGGCAGGCGGCGAGCATGACCGCGTCCTCGAGTGCCATGCCTGCCCCCTGCCCCGCGCTTGGCGGCGCCGGGTGCGCGGCGTCGCCGAGCAGCACCACGCGGTCCGACCCCCAGGTCTCCAGCGGGTCGCGGAAGTAGATCCCGGTGATCAGCGCCCCGTCCATCACCGCGAGCAGGTCGCGCAGCGCCGGGCAGGCGTCCGCCAGGGACGCGCGCAGGTCGGCCAGGTCGCCGGACGCCGTCCAGGACTCACGGTGTACCTCGGTCGCGGGCACGAAGGCGCTCAGGCTGTAGACGCTCTCCGGGTGCCCGTCGTGCCGCAGCGGGTAGAGCAGCACGTGGCGGCGCGGACCGTACCAGGACATGATCTTCGCGTCGTAGCGGGCCGGCACCTTCTCCCGCGGGATCAGCCCGCGCCAGACCACGACGTCGGTGAACCGGGCCTCCCGCTCGCCGATGAGCTGCCGCCTAGTCGCCGAGCGCAGGCCGTCCGCGCCGACCAGCACGTCACCGCGCACCTCCTCCCCTCCTGCGAGCTCGACGCGCACGTCGTCCGCGGTCTCCTCGAAGGCGACGACGCGGCTGCCAGTGCGCACGCACTCCGCCGGCAGCTCGAGCAGCAGGCTGGTCAGCAGGTCGGCGCGGTGCCCGCAGTAGTACGGCTCGCCGTACTTCGCCGCCCGCGGCTCAAGTGACGACTCGGTGATGAGCTGGTTGTCGCCGAGGCCGCGCTGCTCGGCGACGTCGATGCGCGCCGCGGTCTTCCGCCAGAACGCGTCGGCCTCGAGGTAGCTGAGCGCCTTCATCGCGTTCACGTACAGCCCGAGCCCGGCCCCGATGGCGGTGAACGCGGGGGCTTGCTCGAGCACCAGCGGCTCGATGCCGGCCTTCCGCAGGGCGATGGCCGTGGCAAGCCCGCCGGTGCCGCCTCCGGCGATGATCACGCGCACTGGGATCCCCTAACCGTGCAGAGTAGGCCGCTTCCGTTCGGGATACTACGGGTCGGTACGCCGGGGTCAGCGGCGCCACAGCCGCTTCGTCGCGATGCGGGCGCCCTCGGCGAGCGCCGCGAACTTCGCCCAGCCCACCTTCGGGTCGACCTCCCTGGTGGCGGCCTGGGAGGCGAAGCCGCAGTCGTTGCCGATCAGCACGTTCTCCCGGCCGACGAGCTCCGCGTACCGCACGGTGAGCTCGGCGATGAGCTCGGGGTGCTCGACCCAGTTGGCGCCGTTGCTCAGCATGCCGGGGATGATCACCTTGCCGTCTGGCAGCTTCACGTCCTCGAAGGCGTGGTAGTCGTGCATGTGCCGGGTGTTCATCACCTCAAACGACACCGCCTGGGCGTTGACCTTGAGCATCGGCTCGATGAAGTCGCGCAGCCGCAGGTCGTAGACGTGCGGGCCCTGGTTGATGCCGTAGCAGGTGTGGTAGCGGATCTTCTCCGGCGGGATGTCGCGCAGCGTGTAGTTGATCAGCTCGACGGTCTCCGCCACGTGCCGGTCCCGCGCGGCCGGCTCGGCCGCACCGTGACCCCACAGGTCCGACGCGGACGGGTCGTCGAGTTGGATGAGGAAGCCGGCGTCGATGATGGCCCGGTACTCCTCGCGGGTCGCGTCGGAGAGCGCCGTGAGGAACTCCTCGCGCGAAGGGTAGTAGTCGTTGTCGTGCTGGGCGAGGCTGGTCGGCAGCGCCGCCGACATGAACGCCTCGGTGTAGTCCTTCCCGGCCAGCGCGGCGCGGAGGTTGGCGATGTCGGCGGCGAGCGCCTGCTGGCCGACGTACTTGACCGGCCCACGGCACACCAGCCGCTTCGGCGGGCTGAGCATCGCGCCGTACATCGCGGTCTTGAAGTAGCGCTCGTAGTACTCGGGGAAGTCGGCGACTTCGCGCCACGAGCCGGGCGACTCGCCCGGCTCGTACGGCACCGCCTCGAACCCGGCCAGCCGCTCGGTCAGGTACGTGGTGAACCCGCTCTTGCGCTGCTCGCCGTCGTTGATCACGTCAAGGCCGGCCTCGACCTGGCGGCGGACGCACTCCTCGACGGCCGCCGTCGCGCGGGCCTCGAACGCGTCGGTGTCGTAGGGGCGGTCGTTCTCCTTGGCGCGCATCAGCTCGATCAGGTCGTCCGGCCTGGCGATGCTGCCCGTGTGCGTGGTCAGGATCCGGTCTGTGCTCGTCTGCACGGCGAGTCCCTTCGTGTCCCTCGGGTCGGGCGATGTCGTACTTTATAATATAAAGTTAGTGGCAGACGGCAAGAGCTATCACGCTGCGTGCTCATCAATGACCGAGGAACACCGTGACGTATGGCGATCCAACCCAGGGCGCGACGACCAAGGCCGACGGCGCCTACCTGGAGATGCGGAACCAGATACTCCTCGGCACCCTTGAGCCGGGCAGCCGGGTTGACTACATGCAGCTCTCGGCCGCCCTCGGTGTCTCGATCACCCCGCTGCGCGAGGCCCTCCGCCGACTTGAGGCCGACCACCTGGTCATACGTAACGCGCACCGGGACGTGGTGATCGCGCCGCTCACCCGGGAGGAGGCGACCGAGCTCGTCGCCGTCCGGCGGGAGCTCGACCTGCTCGCGGCGCGGCTCGCGGCCGGGCAGATGACGCGCGATGAACTGGCCGCGGCGCGGGAGCTGGTCGCCAGCCGGGATGAGAACGAAGCGCTCCGCTACCTGCGGGACGCCGGCCTGCCCGTGGCGGTTGGCGGCGTGCACAACGTTAACCGGGCATTCCATCGCATGGTCTACTGCGGGTCACACAACCAGGTGCTCATCCAGTACCGGGACGCGATCTCGACACGGACGGAGCGGTACGTCATCATGGCGCGCCAGCTCAGCACGGTCCCGGCCGGCACCTACCGTTCGCTGCACGAGCGCCTGCTCGCCGCGCTTAAGGCCCGAGACGCGGCCGCCGCCACGGACCTCATGCGCGCCCACTACCGGGAGCTTGACCTCGACTTCGCCGACGTGATCTTCGGTCAGGCGCCGGCGACCTCGCTCGCCTGACGGCTAGTGGCTGGCGGCCGCGCTCTCATGGTGGACGGCGGCGAGCAGGGCGGCGTAGCAGCGGACGAGCGCTGCGTGCTCCAGCTGGAGTAGTTCGCTGTCCGGATGGCAGCCTTGCCTGATCCACTCGTCTGACAGGTCCATGGCCCGGGCCCGGTGCACCGCGGCCGGGCGGACCGCGGCCTCGGGCTCGTCATACAGGTAGTGGTACAGGCGGGTGAGCGACTCCACCAGTTCCTCAGGGGGCTCCACGTTGCCGGCCGCGAGCGGGTCGTCCTTGTGCTGGCCCTCGCGGTGCGCGCGCCACCAGTCGACCTCAAGTTCCGCGGCCTTGGCCGGGTCGGCGGGCTCGCCATGGACGACCGCGACCAGGGCGTAGAAGCGGCGCATGCAGGCCACCGCACGCTCGGGCTGGTTGTCTGGATAGGGCGCCCAGAGCTGGTTGGCGCGAAGCACTAGCCAGGCGCCGCGCATCGTCTTGAGCCAGCCAAGGCCGAAGCCGACCCGCACCAGCCCTACCGAGGCGAAGAGCACCTGGGGCCACTTCCTCAGGTAGTACCCCACCCAGGCCCGGTACTCGAGGTCGGCGAGCCGAACGGGATCGAATGACCGCAGCCTGCCCGGCTCCCCAGCGCTGACCTTGCCCGTGCCCCCCATGGACGCCTCCTTATCGCATTACTGATACGCCGCCGCCCCCCAGACCGGGTCACCGGGCTGCCCACCGTGCGCTAACGATGCCCGGTTCGTGGGCGGCGGTGTTCAGCAGGATCATGGTCGTCAGGCTCTCACTTGAGCTGTCTGGGATTACTCGGCAATGGGTGGCGCCCAGCGCGGGCGCGGTATGAGGCAGAACGGGTGGCCGGCCGGGTCGGGGCAGTCAAGCACCACGTGGTGCAGTCGTCCGAGCATGCGGTCAGCATGCCACGCGGTCATGCGTGGTCTTGCCGCGAGCGGCATACTGCGCCGCTCAGGTCATAGTCGGCCGCTAGAAGGTCATATCCACTATGTCGCAGGAGTGTCGCCAGGATCACACGGGCAACGGACAAGGAGATGCGCACATGATCATCGATTGCGCCCACTACCAGGACGGCCGCAGGACGGACGAGCGCGGGATGCCGCTGGAGGAGGTGGCGGCCCGGCGGGGCGAGGGCGGCTTCGTGTGGCTGGGGCTCTACGAGCCGGACAAGGCGGAGCTTGACCATGTCCGGGAGGTCTTCGGCCTCCACGAGCTGGCGGTCGAGGACGCGCTCAGCGAGCACATGCGGCCGAAGATCGAGCGGTACGACGGGGAAGTTCAGCTGGTCATCCTGCGTACCGCGCGCTATGACGATGACGCCGAGGAGGTCGAGTTCGGCGAGATCAGCGTCTTCCTCTCGCCTTCCTTCGTCATTACCGTGCGGCAGGGCGTGGCGAGCGAGCTACGCGGCGCCAGGCAGCGGCTTGAGCAGCGCCCTGAACTGCTGGCGTTCGGCAGCGCGGCGGCGCTGTGGGCGATCCTGGACCAAGTGGTGGACGGGTACGGGCCGGTCGTCACCGGGCTCGAGCGCGACGTCGACCAGATCGAGGCCACCGTCTTCTCAGGTGCCGCCACGCCGACCGAGCGCATTTACTCGCTGCGCAGCGAAGCCACCGACTTCTACCGTGCCGTCCACCCGCTGCTCCCGGTGATCGCCTCAGTCGAGCGCCTAGCTGACAAGAAGCTGCGGCACTACCTGCGCGACGTGCAAGATCATCTGCTGCTCGCCGACGAGGAGGTAGCTGCCCAGCGTGACCTGCTCGGCACCATACTCGAGGCCAACATGGCGGTGATCTCCGTGGAGCAGACGAGGATCAGCATCCGTCAGAACTCCACGATCGAGCAGCTCACTATCCTGGCCACGATCTTCCTGCCGCTCACCTTCGTCACCGGATTCTTCGGCCAGAACTTCGGCTGGCTGGTGCGCAACGTCGACGGCCCCGCCGAATTCGTCATCTACGGCATCGGCGGGCTGGTCATACCGCTGGTCCTGCTGTTCACGTGGCTGCGCAGGGCCCGCAGGGCCCGCGGCGCCGCGGGCCCTGCGTGACCCTCCGAACGCTCTAGCCCTTGCCGGCGAGCTCGTAGGCGAACGGCAGCGCGTCGAGCGTGCCGATGCCGGTCACCAGGTCGTAGCCCTGTCCGGCCGAGTAGCCCTTCACGGTCACCGGCGACTTGCCGCCCTTCGGATAGAAGGCGACGGTGTTGTTGCCCGAGGTCACGTCCACGATCCCGGCCGCGTGCTGCGCGTACATCTTGTACAGGGCGGGGTTGATGACGCCGAGTGAGCGGCCGGCGATCTGGTCGGCGATCGCCACGATGGCGGCGAACTCCGGTGTCGCCTCACTCGTGCCGCAGGCGAGCGACCAGCCCTTGGTGGTGTAGCTGCTGTAGACATCCACGGCACCGTTGCAGGCCCCGCTCATCGAGATGTCCGGCACGCCGCGCGCTGCGCCGGTGATGCCCTTGACGCCGTTCTGGAACGACGGCCGGGCGAAGAACTCCGACCCGCCGCCCCCGGTGGCGAAGGGCGACGCGCGGGTTGAGCCGGTCCAGAATTTGGTGAACGTCTGGTTAAAGGTGTCGTTCCACGCCACCGAGGTGAAGCTGCCGTCGCCGCTGCGCTCAAGCTCGGTACCGCCGACCGCGGTGACCAGCGGGTCGGTGGCCGGCCAGGCCGTGACGCGGTGCCGGTAGTAGGTCACCCCGTCGTTCTCGAAGTTGGTGGCCCCGGCGTCACCGGTCCCGGCGAGGACCGTCACGTGGTGGCTCTCGGCGTCGGTGTAGGCGGCGCGCAACGGAGCGATCTGCCCGTAGCCCGTGAACGTCTGCTCGGTCGCGGCGAACGACTGGCTGATCACCCCGACCTTGTAGTGCGAGAGGGCGTACTCCTCGGCCGCGACGATCTGCGGGAAGCCGACCACCCCTTCGGTCTCGGACGCCGGGGTCTCGACGAGCAGGATGCTCGCGCCGGGGGCGAGGGCGTGCGCGTATTCCACGTCGAGCGTGGTCTCCCCGGCCCAGCCGACCATGTCGCTGTTCTTCGGGTTGAGCTTGGGTATCGCGCCGTCCGGGGCGATGACCGTGAACTTCGGCGGCGCCGGGTAGCCGAACTGCGCGTCGAAGGCGGCCAGGTCGGCCTTGATGGTCGGGGAGCCGAACGCGTCGACGATCATGATCGTCTCGCCCTTGCCCGTCGCCCCCCGCGCGTAAAGCGCTGGCAGGTCATAGGCGTTCCGTAGGTCACCGGGGGTGTAGCAATCCAGGCTGTCGGCCGCCTGGCAGTCGGAGTCCGTGGGCGGTGCCGCCTTCGGCGCATGGGGGAGGATGATCGCGTCGGGGTAGACCGCGATCTGGGGCGCGGATGCCGTCACGACAGAGGTAGGCGAGGACGGCGTGGTGGTGCCAAGGGCGGCGCCGCCCGTGGCCGAGAGCGTCGCCGTGGCGGCCACCGTGGCCGCCGCGAGCGCGGGGAGGAGAAGGGCGGTGCGCACCGTCCAGGCCTGATGCATGGAGGCACCATAGCCAAACAAACCCGCGCTTTGCGACCGAAAACTGCGAACGTTTATTACCTGTGACCTGGGCGCTTAAAGGCCTAATCAGAAACGCAGTAACCGGCCGCTGCTCGTGCCCCGCGCGTCTCGGATGACCCGGTTGAGGTGCACGAGACGGGGCAGTTAATCGCCTGTCGGTGTAAAGGGCGTTCGTCAGGAGTGATGGAGTGGAAATCAAGCTGGTGCTTTCGCTTCCCCGTGAAGCGGTCAGCGTGCCGGTAACCCGCCAGGTCCTCGACGGCTGCCTGCAGTCTCTCGGCGTTACGCCAGACACCCGCGCTGACATTGCCCTGGCGCTCAGCGAGGCCTGTGCCAACGTCATACAGCACGCCGGCACCGACGAGGAGTACGAAGTCCAGGTCAGCGCGACGAATCGCCGGTGTGTCATCGAGGTGGTCAATTCCGGCGGCCGTGAGTGGCCGTGCGGTGCCGCTTTCGCCGATGACCCGCCTCCCGCGACCGCCGAGCATGGCCGCGGCCTGAAGATCATCGATTCGCTGGTCGACAACCTGCAGCTGACGAGCACCGAATACCGGGGTACGACGGTCCACTTTGAAAAGGAACTTGAGTGGCTGCCGGGGGCGGCCGGGCAGCACCTGTCCAACGGCAACGGCATCGGCTAAGCGCGTCGCTCAGCCGGCGCCTTCCGCGGCGATGGTCGCCGACACTCGGAGGGCGGCGTGCTTGAGCGCGGGCACGATACGCGCCGCGGCGTCGTCGGTCATCCGGGCCTGCGGGCCGGAGGTGGAGATGGCCAGGGACGCGGGCGCGTCAGGTACGGCCACCGCGAAGCAGCGCACGCCGACCTCCTGCTCGCCCTCGTCGATGGCGTAACCCTGCTCGCGGATCACCGCCAGGTGGGCGAGCAGCAGGTCGGGATCGGTGATGGTGGTGGGCGTGTAGGCCGGCATGCCATCCCGTCCAAGCAGCGCGCGCGCTTGCTCCGGCGTGAGTTGCGCCAGCAGCGCCTTGCCCACCGCCGTGCAGTGCGGGCGGACCCGGCGGCCGGGCTCGGTGAACATCCGCATCGAGTAGGGGCTTGGCACCTGCGCGATGTAGACGACCTCGCCGCCGTCGAGCATGGCCAGGTTCGCCGTCTCGCCCGTCTCCCTGACCAGCTGGGCCAGGAACGGCCGCAGCCACGTGCCGAGCATGCGGCTGGAAGTCTCGCCGAGCCTGATCAGCCGGGAGCCCAGCGCGTAGCGCCGGGACGCCTCCTGACGGACGTAGCCCCGGTTGACTAGCGTGCGCATCAGCCGGTGCACGGTCGGCAGCGGAAGCCCTGAGCTGGCCGCGAGCTCAGAGAGCGCTAGCGCGCCACCGGCGTCGGCCAGCATCTCGAGCAGGTCGAAGGCCCGCTCGATGGACTGCACACCGCCCGCGGCGCGGGCAGTCTCGTGCCGGGCGGCCGGCGTCAGCCCGGCACCTGGAGCGAGTTGATCACTCTTCCATCATACAGAATTTAGAATTCACGCTTCAAAAGCTGGTGATGAGAGAGGCGAACCTGGAGAAGACGGAAACATGACCAGTGACAAGACGCAGTGGGTGGACCTGGCCTCCCGGTCGCTCGGGGCCGGCGTGGTCTGCGCCGACGACGAGCTGTTCGCCGACCGGGAGAACCTCATCAAGGCCGCGGACCCGGTGTTCCAGCCGCACACGTTCGGGAACAAGGGCCAGATCATGGACGGCTGGGAGACCCGCCGGCGGCGCTCTCCTGGCAGCGACAGCGCGGTCGTGCGGCTCGGCTCCGCCGGCGTGGTGCGCCATGTCGTGGTCGATACCGCCTACTTCACCGGCAACTACCCGCCCGAGGTGTCGGTCGAGGCGTGCGGCGCCGAGGGGTACCCGGCGCCAGCCGAACTGGCCGCGGCCGACTGGAGCACCCTGGTGCCGCGCAGCGCGGTGGCCGGCAATACCCGCAACGAGTTCGACGTCGCCGTCGAGGAGCGCTTCACCCACGTGCGGCTGACTATGTTCCCGGACGGCGGGGTGGCCCGGCTACGGGTCTACGGCGAGCCGGTGCCTGACCCGCGGCTGCTGCCCGCGACGATCGACCTGGCCGCCCTGGTGAACGGCGCCGTCGTCACCGGCTGCAGCAACATGTTCTACTCCGCGCCCGCCAACCTGCTCATGCCGGGCCTGGCCCGGGTGATGGGCGACGGCTGGGAGACCTCCAGGCGCCGCGATGACGGCAACGACTGGGTGGCGGTCCGGCTGGCGTGCGCCGGCTCGGTCGAGGTCGTCGAGCTGGACACCTCGCATTTCGTTGGCAACGCGCCGGGCTGGGCAGCCCTCGGCTACGACGGCGGGGACCTGATCGAGCGCACGAGGCTGCAGCCAGACACCCGCCACCGCTTCGCCGTGGCCAGCGGCCCGGTGGCCGAGCAGGTGCGCCTCGACATCTACCCGGACGGTGGCATGGCCCGGCTGCGAGTGCTCGGCACGCCGACCAAGGCCGCCCGCGAGGCACTGGCCGACCGGTTCCTCCGCCTGCTGCCGCAGGCGCAGCTGGCCGTCCTGCTGCAGCTGGCCGGCCTGCCGCCCGACGAGGCGGGCCGCCGCGCCCGCGCGCGAACCGGGCTGGCGGGCTTGCCCCCGGCCGGGTACGAGCAGTTCCGCCTCGTTCGGACTAATTCATAAGAAAAGCACGAGAGATCGCGGAGTCATCATGGCCATCACCTTTGGCGACAACCAGTACGGCAAGGCGGAGGTCCGCCTGGTCCACGTCACCCGCAACGGTGACCGGCATCAGGTCAAGGACCTGAACGTGTCGAGCGCGCTGCGCGGCGACTTCGCCGACGCGCACCTGCTCGGCGACAACTCCAAGGTCGTCGCCACCGACACCCAGAAGAACACGGTCTACGCCTTCGCGCAGCAGTACGGGGTGGGCGAGATCGAGGCGTTCGCGCTGCGCCTCGGCAGGCACTTCGTGGACGACTTCGAGTGGGTGACCGGGGCGAAGATCAGCATCCAGGA
>Ga0265332_10000466_pt1 | contig 28116 bp, 17 predicted proteins | sample 41926metaG_FD_202084 | JGI IMG/M metagenome (GOLD analysis project Ga0265332, IMG submission 202084) | Rhizosphere microbial communities from Carex aquatilis grown in University of Washington, Seatle, WA, United States - 4-19-26 metaG | ecosystem: Host-associated > Plants > Roots > Rhizosphere...
AGCTGAAGCGGAGCACCCGGCAGGGCGGGGGCGTGGCCAGGGGGTCGGTGCTGGCGGGCGTGGCGGTGGTGGCAGTGGCAGTGGTGGTGGCAGACACGGCGGTGGTGGGCAGCGCGAGAAGCGCGGCGGTGACGCCAGCGAGGATCAGGCAGGGTGGGCGCCAGAACGGCCGAACCGGCGGTGGTCGAGGGGGTGCGCCAGGCAGGAGCCACATCCGTTGGCTCAGGCTAGCATCAGCTTCTGGTCGGTGTCCTGGATCGTGCCGTCCTTCGAGGCAAGGAGCGCCTGACACGCCTGGCCGGCATGATAGAACTCCGCATGTCCGATGGGGTCCCTCGTGTGACCAGGGCCACCGCGATCCAGGCTGCGATCGCCCGCGCAGCGACCGTCGGTGCTCTGGTGCACGCGTTTCTTGCCTGGGGCCCCCTTCGGGCCCCTCGGATGGCGGTTGCCGCGGCGCCTGCGGGGCCAACCTCGACCGCGGGCGAGCCAATCTTGACAGGCGCCGACGTGCGGGTGCTCGAGCAGCGTGGATGGCTCGAGCGTGATGATGCGCGGACGCTTCGGATCCTGGGAGCGTATGGCCCGCGGGTGCTGGGAGTCGAAGGCGTGCACTTGGCGGATGTCCGCATCGCGCACATCGAGGCGCTTGAGTGCGCGATCGGGAGGGTCGCGGCCCGCCGCATGGGGGTGGCTCAGTTCTTCGCGGATGGCTTGTTTCGCGGCGGGGCGGTCTCGCTGACCGTGCTCGTCGACGGCCAGACCTCCCGGGCTCTCGAGCGGGCATTCGACCTGCACACGATCTTCCCGGCGGTGGCGCGGGCGGGCGGGGGCGGGCGTTGGGGTGGGGCCGGGGGCGGCGAGGAGGCGCACATGCTCTTTCTCATCGCCGGTCAGGGGAGGCTGGCGATGGCCTACGATCGCGGGCTCACCTACCCCCACCCCGACGACGCTTACGCGATCTTCGGAAACCGCGACTATCACATTTACCCGTTCCTGCGGATGACCATCGGCCTTCACCGAGGCAGCCCGGCGCTCCTCGACATCGCGACCGCCGACGGACCGGCGGCCCCCCTCCACCCCTTCGAGAAGCGCGTGCTCTTCCTGTCCCCCGCCATCCACAGCCTCACCGTCCACGACCGCGACGTGACCGCCGATACCAGCATCATCGACCGCAAGATCCGCCCCCCGCCGGTGGAATGGCGTGAGGGCCCGGTCAAGGGCGGCGCCCGCCTCCAAGAGCTCGGTTGCCCGGCGGAGGGGGGCTGAGGGGGCGGGGCACCGCTCGGCCTGGGGACGCAGGTACGGATCGCCCGTCCTTGGTCACTGCGGGTGTTTGCGCCGCAGGGCGATGATAGTGTGAACGAGTGGTGGGATCCCTCTTTGGATTTGCACGAAGCCCGACGTGGTTGTTGGGACGGTCATGGGCTCACCGACCAACGTGATACACAGAGCTGGCCTCTTCCTGGCCCTGCTTTCCGTGGCCCAGGCCATCACCTGTCGGCCGAGCTCCAGGCAGCACCCCGCCTCCGACGTCGCACCCGCACCACGATTGTCTGTCGAGTGGGGTGGGTGTGCCGGAGTTCGAGAGGGACCCATCTGCGAGATCGGTAAGGATGGGACCCTGACACTGTGGGTTCCCGGCGCGGCCCCTCCACAGTGGCAACTGAGAGCGGACCGCGAGCTTGTCGAGATTCGGTCGAAGCGTGTCATCGACGGCGGAACCCAGGTCTCGTTGGTGCTCCGTCCCGGTACGCGTCGACTCTGCATCCTGGACGAGCGAGGCGATGTCCTCTGGGAGCTCCGGCTGGGCGACGCCACCTCTCACGAGCAGATCGACCGGTCCATCGATCTCGGCCACAGGGGAGAATATGCCGCGGCCCTCAGGGCCCTCGATGACCTCCGAGGGCACGCGCGCCCCGAAGAGCGCGGACCAGCCGATGCAGCCATCGGGCGGATGTCCCTCGCACTCGGAGATGTGCGAAGAGCCGAGCCCGCCTTACGCGCGGCGATTCAGGCGGCGATCGCGGAGGGAAGGCTGGGAGATGCCGTACGGGATAGCTCGGCACTCGTCTGGGCGCTGGTCATGCTGGAGCAGCGGTTCGGGGATGCGCGAACCGTCCTCGACACGCTGAGGCGGTGCGGGAGTCAATTCTCGGAAGGAATCATCTGGATCGACTACCACCAGGCCCTGCTCGCAGAACAGACCGGCGATATCCGGACTGCCCTGCTCAACTACCGAGCCGCAGAGCGTGGGGCTCATCGTCTCGATCGCTCGGGACTTGGCCGAGATTCGTCCATGGGGGTCGCTCTTCAACTGGCACGCGTGGGGCGGGTCGGAGAGGCCATAGAATCCATCAGAGACGTACCCGTTCCAGCCGATGCCTGCGCAAAGGCCACCTGGTCCTTGAACCTGGCCTGGATGGCTCTCCAGGGTATCCGCCACGAGACCCGAGGCAAGTCCGGCATCGATGCTTGGCAGGCGCTCCTGGAAGCCGAACGGGCCACCGCAGCATGCCCCGATCCCCACCGACACCTCCTCGCCTTGGTGAACAGCGCGGAATTCGCGCTCGAGAGCGGTGACGATGTGCAGGTCGAGCGCCTCGTCTCGGCCCTTCAGGCCCTGCCGCCCAATCCCGACGTTCTCTTCGGGGCTTGGCGTCTGGACGTCCTTGGCCGTTGGTACCTCCGGCGCGGCCTGGCGACTCGCGCGCTCGCGGCCTTCGAGGATCAGCTTCGAAGAGCCCGCGGGGCCGGCCTCTTCGACGAAGAGTTCCGGGCCGAGGTTGGATCGGGCCTGGCGCTCCTCGCCCTCCGGGACCGCCCCGCGTCGATCGTGCATCTGAAGTCGGCACAGGCGCTCCTGATGCGAATGATGCGCCAGATCCCTCTCGGCGAGGGACGCGGCAGCTTTCTCGATGGTCACGACGAAGGGGTCCGAACCTTGGTAGGGGCCTTGGTCGCGGGGGGCGCCACGCGGGAAGCGCTGGCGGTGGCTCGCCAGGCCAGGTCTGCGGAGCTGTTGCAGGCGGCGCGAATCGATCGCCTGGCACGATTCTCCGTGGAGGCTCGAAGGAAGTGGGACGATGCGGTTGGTCGGTACCAGCACATCCGACGAGAGGTCGAGGCCGAGGCAGAAAAGGATTGGACGCTTCCGAAGGAGCAGCTGGCACAACGGCGCTCTGCTCGACAGCAGCGTGCGGAGCAGGGCCACGCGGTACTCGACGACGCTTACCGCGTCCTCGTGGATGAGCAGCGCGACCTCGTGCTCGCCGAACCGAATCCGACCGAAGTGTACTTGGCGTTCTTTCCCGGCGTTCGGGAGTGGTATGCCTTCGCGGCTGGTCCGACCCGCGTCACGGTGGAATCCATCGCAGAAGAAGACTTCGCTTCTCTCGAGAATGCCGGCAAGATCTTGGCCCGGTTTCGTCCGCTCTTGAACTCCGCCAACCATATTCGCCTGTTGCCCTACGGCATCTCCGACAGCGTCGACTGGCACGCAATTCCATGGAACGATCGCCCGCTGTCCGCTTCCTTCAATGTCGAGTACGGCCTGGACATTCCCACCCGCGTCGGATCCGACGTCTCGCCGTCCGGGCGCGAGCGGTTCGCGGCATCGGAGGCGTTACCACGCGTCTTGGTCATGGCCGATCCCACTGGCGACTTGCCGGCATCGAGGTTCGAGGCGGCCTCGATCTCATCCGCGGTCGCTGGATGGCCCATCACCATCCTGCGGGGCGGTCAAGCCACCGGCGCGTCGTTGCTGTCTGCGCTTCCGGGGGTGGATCTGTTTCATTACGCCGGTCACGCGGTGATCTCGGGGAGGGAAGGAGCTGGTGCCGCCTTGGTCCTGGCGGGCGAATCGCGAATTGAAGTGGGTGACGTGCTGGCAGCCCCATCGGTTCCGAGCTTCGTCTTCCTGTCCGCCTGTGAAGCGGCAGGCACCTCGCGGGTCCAACCCTCGCTCATGGGGCTCGGACAATCGTTCGTTGCGGCAGGATCACTGGCCGTCATCGCTCCCAATCGTCCGATCCTCGATCGAGACGCCCAGGAATTTGTGAGCGCCTTCTACCCAGCGTTCGTCAAGGCCATGAAAGACAAGCGTGGCGAGAGATCGGCCGCGGGAGAGGCCTATCGAGCTGCGGTGCTCGCGCTGACCGCCGGAGGGCCGGCGCCGTCGAAGCCGCTACCAGTTTCAGGATCCGGATGGGAGAGCTTCAGGCTCTTTGGCCCCTGACCCATGGACAGGGCGAGGATGCGGAAGAGTCGGCTTCTTGGATTCAGACCAAGGCAACGCTACACTCGAGACCCATGCGATGCGCGTCGAGTTTGCGGTCACTCTCCTCTGGCCTCTGCCTGGCGGTCCTCGCAATGATGGGGGCGTGCGGTATCAGCAAGCCGGCCAATCTCGGCGATGCCGGCACGGGGCCCCAGGACGCGTCCGGGCCCATCGCTGGCCACGGCGGAGCTTCGACGGGGGGGGCCGGCGGCGCAGGCGGCGGCGCAGGCGCTGGTGGCGGGGAGATCGGCGGCCGTGCGGGGATGGGAGGGGTCGGCGGAACCCCGACCGGAGGCGCAGGCGGTGCCGCGGGGGCCGGTGGGTTCGGAGGGACCGGCGCTGGTGGACTTGCCGCCTCAGGCGGGGGAGCGGGATTCGCCGGAAGCTCGACCGGGGGTGATGCCGGGGCGATGGCTGGGCGCGGAGGAGCCGCTGGGGGCGCAGGAGCCGCTGGGGGCGGAGGAGTCGCCGGGGGCGGTGGAGCGGCTGCGGGTGGAGGAGCGGCTGGAGGCGGTGGAGCGGCTGGAGCCGGAGCCATCCCTTGCAGTGGATTGACCCTCGCAAACACCTGCGGGTTGTACTGTGGCAGCCTGCGGCTCGCATGCACGGGGGCCAACAGCCAGTTTCCTGGGGCCGACCAGACCGCGCAGAATACTGCCTGTATCGCCGCCTGCCCGACGTGGAATTGCGGGCAGTCCACGGACAGCACCGGGAACAGTTTGAACTGCAGGGCAAACCAGGCAAAGACAGCGCTCGCCGCATTCCAGACAGCGGGGACGGCTTCCCTGGCGCAGTGTCAGGCCGCCGGCCCGGAGAGCCCAGTCTGTAGATAGGCGCACTCGCCCCTCTGTGCGGCTGGCCTCCGCTGCCGGGGAACTATGGCAAGATCGTCTGGTAGTCGGTCTGAAGCGACATCTGGCCGTTAGGATCCGTGTACCAAAAGTTCACTGTCAGAGTCACCCACAGAAGGTCCGTCGGCGGGGAGTACGTCATCGACCAGGCGGCCGTGGGGGTCGAAGGGAGATTGTCCATCAGCAGATCACTCCCCACAGGACCGAAGGTGCGTGACGAATAGGAGGTCGCGGTGATCGAGGCCAGAGAGATCGAGGCATTCGAGAACCACCAATTCAGCGTGCCCGACAAACGGCTGAGGTTGTTCTCGAAACGACACCCGGGACAGCCAGAAATGTAGGCCCCCTGGTCGACCGCTCCGGGCGGCAGTTGAGCGGAGACGGGGCCAGTTCGCTGTCGGCATCCGGACACGTCGCACAGTTCCAGCTTCGCAGTCGGGGGTTGGTCGGATTGCGGCCAGTGCGGACCATCGTACGAAGTTGACGGCAGGTTGTCGCAGCCAAGCACCGATTTCCGCTTGCTCCGGGGTACCTTCATCTGGTCGGCCATGAGCGTGCTGTCGAGGGCTCCGCACAGGAACACGCGATGGACGTTGTAGGAGCACGGACCAAAGGGTCTGCCGAGGCAAAATTCAGTCTGCGCCCTGTTGCTCCTGCGGGGGTCATCGAGGTCGACCCCCCCCTCATAGAGGTGTCCCATCACCTCGTGGGCGTCGAGCTCCGGACGGGCAGCCCAGGTGGCGCTCGCTACACCCGCGACGATCGCCGCGGCGGCCGAAGTCCCGGACAGAGGGTAGCTGTACGAACCTGCGGTGGGGCCCGCCGTGGAGACCGATGCGGCCAGGGCGGCCAGACGGGGTTGACCCCATCGACGGTTCGGCGCGACCCGTCGGTCGAGCGGATCCAACCCTCCAACCGCGTACACCAAAGGAGCGTATTCGGCCTTCGAGGCTCGGGAGGGGATTCCGAACGCCTTGCAAGCGGTCTCGGATGCGGCGGGCATGGTCTCGAAGGCGGCCGGAATCATCGGTCCGTCCGTGCCGGTCAGGTTTCCTGCCGGAGCAATCACCAGCGCGCCCAGGCAAGAAGCGCGCGTGAGCACCTGGATCAGTGGCTCGAGGTTGACTCTGTTTAGAGCAATCTTGATCGGATCGAGGCCGACGGAAACGTTGATGATGAGTCGGTCATGTCCGCCCTGCTCATGCTCGAGGACGTTGGAGATCGCCGAGACCAAACTGTCAACGCTCAGCGAATCAATCCCGCCGGCGCCGGTCGGTTCCCCCGCCCGCCGGCTTTGGACGTCCAAGGGATGCACAGCCACGAGCTTCGGGCACTGCGGACTTCCAATGCCGTCGCAGTACAAACTTTCGACGATTCGCTGAACCGATCGGGCGTGGACTGGGGGCCGACGTGGATCTGCCTGCTCCTCCGCGGCAGCGTCGATGATCGCGACTCGTACCTGGACCTGACTGGAAGGGAAGTGCTTCTCGAGGAGGTCCTTGCGAGCCACCACCGGAATCCCCCGTGCCAGCTTTTCGAAGGTCCTGGTGAGAGGCTTCCACACCGTCTCGGGAAGCGGTGGGTTCTCGTAAGGCCCCTGGCTCACCGGCAGGCCCTCTGGACCCTTGCCACGGGGAACACAACCCGCAACGAACACGAAAGCGGCGACTCCCAAGCCCACTTCTGTAACCCGAAGATTCCGCATCTATCCCCCTGTCACGGACCTGTGGAGAAAATCCACTGGAGTAGGCCGAAAAGCGGCCGCGAGCATACTCCGCTCCCATGACGTACTCCAGCCCAAATGTGTTCGGCAGGGGGAGTGTGACGTTCGGTTCGTTCGCTGGCGGTTGCTACCGCCCCGGGTATTCCCGTCCCCCCGACAGCCCGGACCAGAGCAGGCGGTTGAAGGCGGCGGCGGGGATTCGGTCTTCCTTGCGGAAGTCGAAGTTGCGGGTGCGGGCAGCCCACCAGGCGGCGGGGTGGGTGGGCTTGAGGGGGGCGATGCGGCCGGCGAGCTTGGGAGGCAGGGGGAGGGTGGTCGAGGTGCGGAGGATGTCGCTGGGCTGGGCCTCGAAGGTCCACCCGCGGGCGTGAAGATCGAAGACGTCCGCCATCGGGTGAACCCCGCCGTCGTGCAGGTTCAGGTGGTCGAGGCCCAGGATGTCCTCGATGGTCCGCAGCATGTTGACCGTCGCGTAGCGGGTGGAGACGACCGCGCCCTGCCGCACGTAGGGGCCGACGACGTAGGCGGTGCTGCGGTGAGCGTCCACGTGGTCGGGGCCGTCCTGCGCGTCGTCCTCCAGCACGAAGACCAAGGTGTCCTTCGCGTAGGGGCTGTGGGCCACCTTGTCGATGAGCAGCCCCACGGCGTAGTCGTTGTCCGCCTGCTGGATCTCCGGGGTGTTCACCCCGTCGATCGCCGTGTCGAAGTTCCCGGTGTGGTCCTCCATGAACCGCACCATCTCGAACTCGGGCAAGTTGCCGCTCGCCACGAAGCCATCGAACTCGCGCTCCCACTCCTTGAAGCGCCAGGTGTCCGGCAGGCTCGGATCGAACCCCCGGAAGTAGGGATCGGTGATCGGGAGCAGATCGGCCCCCGACGGGATCGCCACCTTCAGCCCGGCCTTGAAAGGCTCGCGCACCACCGGGATTCCACCGAGCGCGGCCGGCGCGCTGTAGAGGGTCAGGTCCAGCCAGAACCCGTAGTTGCGCACCGACTTGCCCGCGCGCAGCGCCGCGTTCCAGATGTAGCCTCCCCCCTCCTCGCCGTCGGGGCCGTCGAGCTCGACCTCGTTGCGCAGCCCTGGCAAGAGGTCGGGGTCGAGCGGGTTGATGGGATCCTTGGCGGCACGCTCCGCCGAGGTGGCGAAGGCGTTGTTCACGCCGCGAATGGTGCCCTCGCTGTCATACGAGGTCCCTCGACCGGCGTAGTCCACGGAGGTCCCCTTGTCGTTGATGTCCGAGCTGCGGGCGGCCGTGCTCCACTGCCAGCCGTCCTGGCTGACCTCACCCGAACAATAGAAGTTGTCGAGGTTGACGAACCGGTCGGCCGCGGCGTGGAAGTTCGGGGTGATGGCGCGCGGGAACTGGGTGATGCTGGGATCGCCGTTGCTGCCCCGGATGTCCCCCAGGATCTGGTCGTACGTGCGGTTCTCCTTCACGATGTAGATGACGTGGTGGATCCGCGCCCGCAGGACCCTCATCACCTCCTGCTCCTCGCCCGTCGCGGAATGCCTGAAGCCATTGTTCTCCGCCACCACCTCGGTCAGGCGCGCGAGCTCGCCGTCGTCGGGGACCGGCAGGGTCATGAGGCCGGCCTTGGTCAGCTGCCACACGTACTGATTGCCGCTGCCGTTCTGCAGCGAGGCCGGGCAGCCGGGCGCGGAGGTGTTGCTGGGGCTGGTGCTCGCGCACTCGGTGGGGTTCGGCCCGGCGTTGCTCTTTCCATTCACGACGTACAGGGTCTTGCCGTCCCGGCTCACGCTCACCGAGCTCGGGTACCAGCCGGTCGGGATCAGGCCCTTCACCCGCCCCCCGTGGCAGTCGCCATCGAGCGCGATCACCGCCACGGCGTTGCTGCCGGCGTTGGTCACGTAGAGGGTGCGCTCGTCCGGCGAGAGCGCCAGGCTGTTCGGGCTGCTGCCCACCGGAGCCCGACCGCTCCGACCGCGCGCCAGCACCTCCGTCGGCGCGGTGGTCGAGATGGCGTCGACGATCTGGTTGGTGTGCGTGTCGATCACGTAGACCACGTCGGCGTTGTCGGCGGCGACCAGCAGGTGTCGCTCGGCCCGGTCCAGGATCATCTTGTTGGGGTTGCCCTGCACCTCGATGCGGGTCACGACCCGGGGGGCCTTCCCCCCGATGTCGACCACCACGATCTCGCGGTCGCGGATGCTCGACACGTAGGCGGTCCGCTTGCCTTTGATGGTGACCCAGTAGGGAAACTCGCCACCCGGAACCCCGGCCTCGGCGGGATCGATCTTCCCGGGACGCAGGTCGAGCTCCGCGGTCTTGGTGTGGCTCGCCACGTCCACCACGCTGATGGAATCGTTCTCGAAGTTGGCCACCACCACCTTCTTGCCGTCGGAGGTGACGGCCACCCCGGCGGACTCCGCGTTGACCGCGCTGCCAAAGCCCGGGACGTTGACGTAAAGGCCATTGCCTGCCCCGTCGTGACCGAGCTCGACCGGGGCTCCGCTCTCGGCCCATCCGCCGGCGCCGAGCCTGAACGTATGCAGGTTGTCGTTGCTCCCCCCGGAGACGAAGAAGCTCTTGCCGTCCGGAGCGAAGACGAGCCCCATGAACGTGTTCGGAATCTGAAGAGCCTGCCTTTGCACCGGCGCCCGCCCGGAGACGTCGTACACGAAGACGTACTCGTTCGACTGGCCAGGGATCGCGCGCCCGTCGGCGTCGTTCACCAGGTTGAAGCCGCTGGTGAGCACGAGCAGGGTCTTTCCGTCCGGGCTCAGCGCCGTCGTCACGGCCTGGCCCGCCACGTAGCTCGGATTGTCCACGAGCTTCGGATTGAGCGCGGACAGCTGCGCGCCACGGGCGGCTCCGGGGGTGATGGTCTGGTTGGTGGGCAGGACCTCCCGCGTGGAATTGGCCCCTGCCAATCCCCCGCTGACCAAGGACGTCAGCACGGACGCCGACAGGAGCATCGCCGCCGACGAGAACCACGGAGACTTCGGTCGCATGAAGAGCATGTTGGTACCTCCTTCGCCGCGAGGCGAGATGAGCGCTGGCGGGTACCATTAGAGAGACAAAGCCCGGCGCTCGCCCGACACAAGTCGTTCAAACTTGCGTCACGCCGCGGTTTCGGTTCGGCCACGGGAGCCCCAGCCAAGACCGCAGACCGCAGACCCCTGACGGCCGACGCTCGCGCTCGGCGCCAGGATCAGGGCTTCGAGCTGGCGGGCGTCGCCGTGGTGGCGGCCGGCACCACCAGCACGGGGCACGGTGCGTGCTGCACGACCTTCTCGGCCACGCTCCCGAGGAGCGCGTGGCTCAAGCCGTGGCGGCCGGCCGTCCCCATCACGATGAGGCCAGCGCCGATCCGACGCGCGTGCTCGACGATGGTCGTATGGGTGCGGCCGAGCTCGGAGGCCCCCGTGCACTCGACGCCGGCCCGACGGACCTCGTCGACCACCTGCTCGAGCTGCTCCGCCGCGCCGGCCACCACGCGCTCGAACACCAGCGGCGTCGACAGCAGATCGGCGGGCGGCGGGAGCACCAGCGACGGATCGATGTCGACGTGGAACACCTCGATCGGGGTCGGGAAGGTCTTCGCGAGGCGAATGGCCGCACGCAACCCCGCCTGCGATGCCTCCGAGAAGTCGGTCGCCACCAGGATCCGGTTCAGCTTGTCGAAGTCCATGTCCATGTGGGCCTATGCTGCCACATCCCCGCCGGCGAAGCCGGCCCCCGGCGCGAAAACCTCAATTCTTCTTGAGCTTGAACTCCACCCGGTTGCCGGGGCCTTCGGACGGTGCGCTCAAGCGTGGCGGGACCAGGAACAGGCGCTCGACGCCGCTCGGGGCCGCCCTGGCGAGCGCTCCGCGCACCACCGTGGCCCGCCGCTCCGCCAGCCCCCGCAGGGCATCGTCGTCGACGATGGTGTTGGCGACCAGCAGCTTCTCCATCTCCGGCACCGGGAGCTCCTTCGGCCGGCCGAGGGCCGTGCGCGGCTTGGGGAAGCTCTCCGCCCGGTAGGCCTTGTCGACCAGCCGGGACCGCTCTGCGAGCTCGAACTGGACGTCCTCCGGATCGGAGGAGACCGAGGCCCCGCTCTCCACCAGCTCCAGCAACTTCTGCGTCTTGAGCTTGCGCTCGTACAGGTTCTGCTTGAGGCTCTCGCGATCGCGCGCGCGGTCGGCCCCGCCCTCGATCTCGAACGAGAGCCCCGGGCGTTGCTCCAGCGCCTTGGCGAGCGACAGCAGCTTGGCCTTCCCCTTGGCGTCCAGGCTGGCCGCTCCGGGCGGGAAGTCGACCCGCGACAGCTCCTCGCCGCCGCCGAACAGCGAGGCGATCATCGAGAACGGCGCGGTGGCGGCCTTGACGATCAGGTTGCCGAGCACCTTGAGGACCGCTCGACCGATCTTGAAGTCCGGGTTGTCGAGCGATCCGGCGATGGGCAGATCGATGTCGATCACCCCGTTGCGATCCTTCAGCAGCGCCACCGCCAGCCGCACCGGCAGGCCGGTCGCATCCGGGCTCGGCACCTTGTCCCCGAAGGTGAACTGGTCCACCACCAGGCGGTTCTTGGCGTCCAGCTTGCGATCGGCGATGTGGTAGTCGAGCGACAGCGCCAGCTTCCCCTTGCTGATTCCGTACCCGGCGTACTTCCCCGCGTAGGGGCTGGTCGGCGGCAGCTCGAAGTCCTTCAGGTTCACCTTGAGGTCCACGAACAGATCCTTGGCGAGCGGGTTCACCTTGCCGACGATCGAGAGCGCGCCCGAGTGATCCACGCTGCCGCGGAGATCGACATCGGCCTGGGTGGCACCATCCGCCGACAGGCCCGAGACTCGGCCTGCGAGATCGGTCAGCTCGGCGGCGTAGCTCGGGCGGATCAGGCGATCGGTGAAGCTGACGTGTCCCCCCTGCAGGGTCACCTGTCCGATGCTGATGCGCGGCCCCGGCGACGCCTTGGCAGCGGGCTTCGCGGGCGCCGGGGCCGCGTTCGCCTTCGCCTCTTCCTTCGCCTTCGCCTTCGCGGCCAGCGGTGGCGAGGCGCCCGGGGACGGGGCCGGCGCGGCGGCCGCCGGCGTCACTATCTCTTCCACGTTGAAGTGTGCGTCCGGGAAGATCATCAGGCGCGCGAAGAAGTCGGTGAGCGAGATGTCCTGGATGGTGAGCGCGGCCGGCACCGTCGAGAAGACGAGCCGGCCAACGTGGAAGGACCTCCACCGCAAGAACTCCTCGTGCTTGGCGCCATCGATCGACGCGAAGTTGGCGACGTCGATGTCGCCGTTGAAGCCGAAGCGCACCGGCGGGGGGGCGGCCGCCGGCCCGCGCGGCGGCGGCGGCGTTGGTCCCGGGGCCGGGCCCGGGGCCGGCGGCAGCTCCAGCTTGACCCGTCCGTTGACCGACACCGCGCCATCGGTGACCACCAGGTTCACCTGATCGGCGAAGTACGGCTGCAGTGGCGGGATCTCGAGGCCGCGCAGATCGAGCTTGAGATCCGCCGACACCGGCGCGAGCCCGGCGGTGCCCGCCAGCGACAAGCGGCCGCGCTTGTTGATCCCGAGCTTGACGTCGAAGGTCCCGCGGGGACCGGGGGCGGTCCCGAACCCGGAGGCCTCGATGGTGATGGGCGAGACGATGAGGGTCGCCTTGGGCTTGACCAGGCGATCCTCGAAGCGGGCGCCCCAGTCGGCGACTCCCAGCCGCCCGAGCTTGACGTTCCAGGACGGGGAGCTCTCGTCGGCCTGGGCTGGCGTGCTCGCGCCGCCAGCGCCCGCGCCGGTTTGAGCCGAGGCGCCGGCTCCGGGCGCCGGGGGCGGTGGGACCAGCTGCGTCAGATCGATGATCCCCGCCTGGTTGCGCTCCGCCGCGATCCGGCCACCGTGGGTGGCGATCTCCGCCACCGCCGCCTCGTGGCGCGCCGGATTGACCTCGATCCCGCGGAGCGCGAGCTCCTTGACCGCGAAGAAGTCGTCGTGGGCCCCCGCGCGGCGCAGCCCCAGCGCCGCGATCTCGACGAAGGCATCGGTCACCTGCACCGCCGGCGCGCCTCCGGCGCCGCCGGCGCCGAGGTGGTACCTGGCGCCGAGGCCGACGCGCCCTTCGCGAACATCGAAGGCGATGCGTTCTCGGTAGTACGGCGCGAAGCGGGCGGGCTCGATTCCTTCGAGCTTGATGGAGCCGCTCGCGGCGAGCGGCTCGAGCGAGAGAGTCCCCTCGTGCGTGAACACCCCGCCCGGCACCGCGCGAAAGCCGAGCGCCACCGTGGCGGGCCTGGTCCCCCTGACGTTCGAGAGGCCCTTCACCGAGGCGGTCAGATCTTCGACGCGCAGGTCGAAGGCCGGGTGAACGGTCTCGTCGCGCGCGTGCAGCGTCGCATTCTTCAGCGAGACGACCCCGATCTCGAAGCGTGGCGGGGCCGGGTGAGGCGCGGGGGGGGCGCCGCGCAGGGGGGCCGTGGAGGCCGGCCCGGTGCCCGCCGGAGTCTTCCCCGCCGGAATGACCTCGGCCGCCGCCGGCCCTGGCGCGGGCGCCAGTTGCTCGAGGTTGAGCGTGCCGTTCGCCAGCCGGCGCGCATGCACCTCGAGCCCATCGAGCCCGATGCGATCGATCTTGAAAGTCTGCGCCAGCAAGTCCGCGCTCCCCACCACCACCTCGAGCTCGCGGAACGAAAGGAGAGGGGCCGAGCTCTTTTCCCGGGCCACCACCTTCTCCAGGGCCACCCGGCCCTTCGCCGTCAGACGGGGCGCCTCGGCGGCTGGTCGCACGAACGACACGTCGACGTTCACCGCGAGCAGGGCCGAGCCGAGCTCGAAGCGCAGGGGCACCGGGACGTACCCGAGGTAGCGGGTGAGGTCGAGCTCGTCGATGCGCAGCTCGAGGGTGGTCTCGAGGGAGTCCTTGAAGGGCTTGCTGCGCCCGAGCACGGCGAACGGGGTGCCGTCGACGCTCAGGTGCAGACCGGGCTCGACGAAGGTGTCGATGAAGGTTGGCAGGGTCGAGACGAAGGGGATCCCGAGCTCGAGCCCGGAGATCTCGTGGGTGCTGCCGAGCGGCCGATCGTCGAAGGTGAACTTGCCGTCGGAGATGTGAATGTTGTTGACCGAGAAGCGGGCGGGCGGAGCGCCCTCCGGCGGCGGCGGTGGCTGGGGCTTCCCGGTCGGCGCCGACAGGCGCGCGAGGATGTCGGAGAAGTTGTAAGCGTTGGGATCGGCCCACGCGGCCGGCGTGGCGGCCAGCCGCACCAGGTGAACCCGCGGGGATTCGAGGCGAATCTCGCGCACCACCGGGGCGCGCCGGTAGACCGACGCCAGCTCGGCGTTCACGTACAGGCGGTGAAATCCCACGAAGGGCGTCCGCCGATCGGCCTCGAAGACCTGGAGATCCTCGACGGTGAGCGACAGCGAGAACGGGTTGGCGCGCACGCGTCCCACCGTCACGCGCCGGCCAAGCACGGTCCCGAGCTGGGTCTCCGCGACGTGCTTCACGATGGGGGGCACGATGAAGAAGCCGATGACCGCGATCACCGTGGGCGTGACCACCGCCACGATCCCCAGGCGACGCAACCAGCGCCGGCGGCGGCCGGGCGGCTGCGGCGGGCGGTCCGCGGGCGGGACCGCGGTCTTCAAGCTGTCCTCCATCCGAATGTCCTCGCTGATGCGCACGCCGACGACGTCACGTCCCTTTCATACCGTCGGAGCCGCCGCGCGACCAGACGACGGACGTCTCGCCCACCCGATCGCCCCCGCCCGAGGCCCGCCGCCCGCCGCGTTCCTCAGCCGAACAGCACGGAGCGCATGGACAAAGAGCCGAGATCGAACCCCTTGATCGGGAAGCTCACGGGCCCCCGTCCCTCGGCGGCGCCCACCGTGTAGAGCAGCGGCAGGTAATGGTCGATCGTGGGATGGGCCATGCGCCCCGCCTCGGTGCCCACCACCTCGGCCAGGAACTTCCCATCGTGCTGGAGCAGGGCGCGCTCGACGTCCGCGTCGAAGCTCGCCGCCCACGGGGGGAGGTCGAGCGCGCCGCGCGATGCGTGGCCGAAGGCATAGCGCAGGTTGTGGGTGATGTTGCCGCTGCCGAGGATGAGCACGCCCTCCGCGCGCAGGGGCGCGAGCGCGCGCCCGATGGCCAGGTGGTCGGCGGGGGGCATCCGCCCGTCGATGCTGAGCTGGACCACCGGCACGTCGGCGTCCGGGAGCATCTGGCGCAGGACGCTCCAGGTCCCATGGTCGAGCCCCCAGTCGAGCCGCACCGTCGCCCGCCCGTCCCCGATGAGGTGGGTGACATGCTCGGCGAGGGCCACGTCGCCCGGGGCCGGATACTGCACCTGGAAGAGCGCATCGGGGAAACCGCCGAAGTCGTGAATGGTCTCGGGGTGCGGGTTCCCGGTGGTGAAGGTGCCGGGCACGAACCAGTGGGCCGAGACGCAGAGCACGGCCCTCGGGCGGGGCACCAGCCCGGCGAGTGACCGGAAGCCCTGGCTCCACCGGTTGTCCTCGATGGCGTTCATCGGCGAGCCGTGGCCCACGAAGAGCATGGGCATGCGGCTGTGAGGTTGCTGGGGTTGCATGAAGCTAGGATGCCCCGGTTGGCTGGCACGGTACATAGGATGGCCTCGTGGTCGTCCCGCGTCGGGACGCGACGGAGAACGCGGACGGCGACGAGGACGAGGAGGAGGACGAGGACGGGGGCGAGGTCCGTGGCCGAGGACTCAGCGGCTCGCGATCCGGTCGAGGGAGGTCTCGAGATCGGAGAGGAGATCGTCCACGTGCTCGATGCCGATGGACAGGCGCACGAGGTCGGGCGGGCAGATGCTGCCCGGACCCTCCACGGCGGCGCGGTGCTCGGCCAGGCTCTCGGTCGATCCGAGCGAGGTCGCCCGCTTGAAGAGCCGCAGCTCGCCCACGAGATTGTGCGCGGCCCGCTCTCCCCCGCGGAGCCGCACCGAGAGCATGCCTCCAAACCCGCCGCGCATCTGGCGCGCCGCCACCGCGTGGCCGGGGTGCCCTTCGAGCCCGGGGTACAGGACCTCGGCGATCCCGGGGTGGCGCGCGAGCCGGGCCGCGATGGCGCCCGCGCTCTCGCTGGCTGCCCGCACGCGCAGGTGCAAGGTGCGCATCCCGCGCAGGAGCAGCCAGGCCTCGAAGCTGCCGAGGATCGCGCCACCGCCGGAGCGCACCCGGCGGAGCCGCTGCCAGGTGGCCCCGTCGGGCTCGCCCGTGACGAGCGCGCCGGCCACCACGTCGGTGTGCCCGTTCAGGTACTTGGTCGCCGAGTGCATCACCAGGTTCGCGCCGAGCGCGAGCGGCTGGGTGTGCACCGTGGCGGCCACGGTCGAGTCCACCACCAGCGGGGCGCCCACCGCCCGCGCGATCGCCGCGGCGCCGGCGATGTCGGTGATCTCCCATCCCGGGTTGGCGGGGGTCTCGACCCAGATGAGGTGGGTCGGGGCGCGGTGGGCCCGGGCCGCCAGATCGTCGAGCCGGCCGTTGTCGTAGAGCTCGACCTCGAGGCCCCACGCGACGCCCTGCTCCAGCAACCAGCCGCGCAGCGCCCAGTACATGGCCCGCGGGGCGAGCACCCGCTGTCCCGGGCCGAGCGTCTGGAACACGGCGGTGGCGGCGGCCATGCCCGACGCGAACACCATGGCGGAGCGGCCGCCCTCGAGGCGGGCGAGCAACGCCTCCACCTGATCGAAGGCGGGGCTCTGGTCGCGGGCATACACCCGACCACCGGGGAGCACGCCGTCCGCGTCGCGCGCGTAGGTGGTCGCCACGTGGATGGGGGGCGCGAGCTCCTGGAAAGGCGGCGCCTCCCAGCCGAGGCCCTGGGCGCTCAGCGTCTCCGGCCGCCAGGCGGGCAACGCGGATGCGGATGCGGCATCGGCCTGGCCCTCGTCTCGTGGGCCGGAGTCCTTCGGCATCGCCCAACGATCGCACGCCCCCTCCATGGCGGCAACCGACGGCGCGGCATTCGCTTGGCGCCCCCCCGCGGGGCGAGGGGAAAGGGCCACCCAGGGAGAGGCCCCATTTCATTCGGCTCCCCGGGGGAATCTGTGGGCGACACCGCGAAGTCTTGTTCACCTCCTGCTGTCCGGGCGAGCGGAGCGCGGCTTTGCCGCGCGGAGCGAGAGGGGCGCGGGGACGTGCGAGCGGCAGCGAGCCACGTCCCCGATACAATCGCCCCCGCGCCTCCCCGCGCGCGCCGAAAGGCGCGCTACACTGCCGCGGCCTCCAATGTCGGTCCTCGCCCGGGCGCTCGCGCTCCTGCTCTTCGTGTTCCTCGTCGTCGGGGGGACCGTGACCGCCATCGGGGTCGGGCGGGTCCGTCGGACGTACGATCTTCCCTTCCCTCCGAGCGCGGGCGCACGCGCGACGGATCCGGCGGAGGTGGCGCGCGGAGGGCGCCTGTTCCGCACCGCGTGTCTCGGCTGTCACGCGGGGCCCGGGGGCGGCCGCCCGACGGGGGCCCGGGTCCTCGGCGCTCCGGAGTTCCTGGGCGAGATCTGGGCGCCGGACGTCACCCGGGACAGGAGGGAGGGCATCGCCCAGTGGACCGACGGGGAGCTGGCGCGGCTCCTGCGCAACGGGGTCGGGCGCGACGGGCACTACGCCGCCGCCATGCCGCGCTTTGGTCGCCTCGCCGATCCGGAGGTGGCGGCGCTCCTCGGCTTCCTGCGCGACTCGGATGATCCCCTGGTGGCGCCGGGGGGGGGCCCCGCGGCTGCGGTTCCGCGCTCGCGGCTCAGCCTGATCGGGATGCTGGTGCTCGCGTATTCGGTGGGGATCGACACCGCCGGCGACCCGGTGGTGGCCGCGCCCGAGCGCGCGGCGACCCCTGCGTACGGGCGCTACCTCGCTGCGTCGGTCTACGCCTGCGTGGAGTGCCACACCGAAGGGTACGCGCCCCTGCGCGACAAGCTCCGCTCGCCGTCGTTGCTCGGGGGCGGGCTCGATCTGCGCACGCCCCGCTCCGAGCCCATCTATTCGGCCAACCTCACGGCCGACGCCGAGACCGGCCTGCCGCCCGAGGTGGATGCCGCCGCGCTCGGACGCATCCTGTCCACCGGCATCGGCGCGCGCGGGCTTCCCCTGCGTCCGCCCATGCCGGTCTTCCGGTTCATCGGAGATCCCGAGCACCGCGACGGCGATGTGCATGTGGATCTGGATGTCCGCGCGCTCCTCGCGTTCCTTCGCTCCGTGCCGCCCGTGCACCGACGGACGCCCGACGGTCCGCCGCGCGAGGCACCCCGGCCCGATTCGCCGCCCGAACGCCTCTTCGCGACCCTCGGCTGCGCGAGCTGCCACGGGGATGGGGCGCCGGGACGAGCCGATCTGGTGCGCGCGTCCCGGCTCTCGTCGGTGGACGCCATCGCGGCGGCGATCCGCCACCCCGAAGCCAGTCACCCCGCCAGCCAGATGCCCACCTACGCCTCGGTGCTCGACGGGCCCGCGGCGGCGCGCCTCGCCGCGTGGATCCGGTCGTCGTTCTCCGCGCCGGGCGGCGGCGAAACGCGCTAGAAAGACCCCGGGAACCCGCAGGAGGAGCCTTGCTGCTCGAAGTCGTCGGTTTGAAGAAGGTGCTGGGAGGCGCCGTCGTGTTCGACGACGTGACGTTCGCGGTGGCCGCGGGCTCGTCGACGGTGATCCGGGGCGGCTCGGGCTGCGGCAAGACCACGCTCCTGCGCTGTCTCAACGGGCTCGAGCCGATCGATGCCGGCTCGATCCGCGTGGACGACGTGCGCCTCGTCGCGCCGGGTCCGTTCCCCGCCCGTGCCCTGCAGGACCTGCGGCGGCGCCTGGGGATCGTGTTTCAGCAGTGGAACCTGTTCGCGCACCGCACGGTGCTCGACAACGTGACCGAGGCGCCCATCCACGTCGCGCGCCAGGCCCCGGCGGCGGCCGTGTCGCGCGCGCGACAGTTGCTGGAGCGGGTGGGCGTGCACCACCGGGCAGACGCGTACCCCCATCGCCTGTCCGGGGGCGAGCAACAGCGGGTGGCGATCGCGCGGGCCCTCGCGATGCAGCCCGACGTGCTCCTGCTCGACGAGCCCACCAGCGCCCTCGACGGCGTGCGTGCGGGCGAGCTCCTCGGCCTGCTCGCCGAGCTCCGCGCGACCGGGCTGACCCTGGTCACCGTCACCCACGACGATCGGGTGTGCGACGCGCTCGGGGAGCAGGTGCTCACCCTCGAGGGGGGCCGCCTGCGGGCGGGCGCTCAGCGGTAGAGACGCTCGAGGTCGCTCACCAGATCTTCGAAGGGAGAGGTCTGCCGCTCGGCCCCCATCTGGTCCCGGCCTCAGGCGGTCAGGCGTCGCTCGAGGTGGGTGGCCAGCCGCGACAGCGGGAAGCTGAGGGCGAAGTAGAACGCCGCGCAGGCCAGGCCCGGCAACAACCAGCCGCGGGTGTCGACCGCGGTGATCGACATGCGCTTGGTGAGCTCGACGACCGAGATCACCGAGACCAGAGAGCTGTCCTTGAGGAGCGCGATGAAGTCGTTGGCGATCCCGGGCAAGGCCACGCGGGCCGCCTGCGGCAACACGATCCGCCGCAGGGCGAGCCGACCGGACATCCCCAGGCTAAGGGCGGCCTCGGTCTGTCCAGGCGGGACCGCGGAGATCCCGGCCCGGTGCAGCTCGGATTCGTAGGCCGCGTAGTTGAGCCCGAGCCCGAGGATCGCGGCCCCGATGGCGTCGAGGCGCAGCACCGGGGCGAGCCCGTAGTAGAGGACATAGAGCTGCAGGAGGACCGGGGTTCCTCGGAAGAGCTCGACGTACGCAATGGCGAGGATGCGCGCCCGCCGGCCGTAGAGGCGGATGAGAGCCAGGCAGAGGCCGAGGGGGACCGCCAGCGCCATCGCGCCCGTCGAGACCAGCAGGGTCATGAGCGCCCCGTCGGCGAACAGCCGGAGGTGCCGCCATCCGAAGCGCGCCGGGACCGCGACCACCGAGGCGGCGGGCGCGAGCTCGGACCCGCTCGCCACGCCGGAATGGGCATCGGGCGTCCCCCCGTTCATCCGGCTCCCCCCGGCGCCGACTTCGGCGCTGGCAGGGGCGGGCGCGTGCGCGGCGAGGTTCCAGCGACCGAGGATTGTGGCCAGCTTGCCCGTGCCGGTCAGCCTGGCCAGCGCCCGGTCGAGGGCGGCGAGCAGCTCGGTGTCACGCGGGCGGAGCGCGATGGCGTAGCGTCCGGTGGCCACGTCGGTGACCACCCGCAGGTGCGGATGGTTCGGCAGGTAGCGGTCGATGATGATGTCGTCGAGCAGCACCGCGTCCGTGCGGTGGTTGTCGAGGTCGATGAGCGGCTCGTCGACGCCCTCGTAGGGCACCGGCACGGCCCCGCTCGCGCGCAGGGTGTTCCAGGCCTGGGAGGCGGCCAGGGTCCCGACCCGCAGGCCGCGCAGGCTGTCGAGGTCGCGCACGTGCGCGTCGTCGGCGCGCGCCACCAGGCGCTCGTGGAAGAGGCAATACGGGGCGGAGAAGGCCACGCGCGTGGCCAGATCGGGCGTCACCTCGATGCCGTTGAGAGCCACGTCGAAGTCACCACGCTCGAGGGACGGAATCAGCGTCGACCAGTCGTTTTGCACCAGCTCGGCGCGGATGTGCGCAGGCTGGCGCGTCGGCGAGCCCGGAGTCGAACCGGCGGCGACATCGTCCTCGAGGGCGGCGGCCAGCGCCTCCGCCAGCTCGACCTCGAACCCGACGAGGTGGCCTGGGCGGGCCGGATCCTCGAAGACGTAGGGCTCGCCGCCCTGCTGATCGGCGCCCCAACGCAGCACCCCCGAGCGCCGCACCCGCTCGAGCCCCCCGCCCGCACCGGTCTCTCCCATCACCCGGCGAGCGCAAGGAAGGAGGCCGCACGCGAGGCCCGCGACCACCACCAGGACCAGCCGGCGCACGCCCATGCGCATGCACACGAAAGAAGGTGGAGAGGGGAGCCGCACGAGCAACGCTGATACGGACGATACCTCAAACGGCCCGGGCGCGGACCGCGAGAGTGCTGGCGCGCCGGCGGCAGCGGCAGCGTCAGCGCGAGGGTGACCGCCACCACGGCATGCAAGATATAAGATGTCGGAGATGTCCACCCCGAGCGTGATCCTGGATTTGCCCGGAGCCGAGCCGTTCCCCGAGGCTCTGCGGCAGAAGCTGTCGGCCGCGCCGCCGCCCGCCGACGGCGGCGCGCGCTTCACGAACCGGCTGCTGCTCGAGGAGAGCCCCTATCTCCGGCAACACGCGCACAATCCCGTCAACTGGTTTCCCTGGGGCGAGGAGGCCTTCGACGAGGCCAGGCGCCTCGGTCGTCCGATCTTCCTGTCCGTGGGGTACTCGACCTGCCACTGGTGTCACGTGATGGAGCGCGAGTCCTTCGAGGACCAGGAGATCGCGGCCTTTCTCAACCGCCACTACGTCACGATCAAGGTGGATCGCGAGGAGCGCCCGGATGTGGATGCCGTCTACATGAGCGCGGTCCAGCAGCTGACCGGGTCCGGCGGGTGGCCCATGAGCGTCTGGTTGACGCCCGAGCGAGAGCCCTTCTTTGGCGGCACCTACTTCCCACCGCGCGATGGCGCACGCGGCACGCGCCATGGCTTCCTGACGTTGCTGCGGGAGCTCGACGAGACCTACCGAAAGGAGCCGGAGCGCGTGGGCCGCGCCGCCAGGTCCCTGGTCGAGGCCGTGCGGCGGGACATGGAGGGGACGCCGGAGGGTGGAGCGGGACGAAGAGGCGAGGGCGACGGCGAGCTCGACGCGATCCCGGGGCGGCAGTCCATCGAGCGGGCGGTCGACTACTTCAAGCGCGCCTTCGACGCCACCCATGGCGGCCTGCGCCGCGCGCCCAAGTTCCCGTCCAACGTCCCCATCCGGCTGCTGCTGAGGCACTACCACCGCACCCACGACGTGGACGCCCTCAACGTGGCCCTCGTGACCCTCGAGAGGATGGCCGGCGGTGGCCTCTACGACCAGCTCGCGGGCGGTTTCCACCGCTACTCCACCGACGCCGAGTGGCTGGTGCCGCACTTCGAGAAGATGCTGTACGACAACGCCCTCCTGGTGGTGGCGTACGTCGAGGCGTACCAGCTCACCGGTCAGCCGTTCCTGGCCCGGGTCGCGCGCGAGACCTGCGACTACGTGCTGCGGGAGATGACCGCGGCCGGGGGCGGCTTCTTCTCCGCCACCGATGCCGACTCGGAGGGCGAGGAGGGAAAGTTCTTCGTGTGGACCGAGGCCGAGATCCGCGAGGTCTTGATCGCGGGCGGGCTCGATCCCCACGGCGATCTCGAGACGTTCCTCCAGCACTACGACGTCACGCCCGAGGGGAACTGGGAAGGCACCACCATCTTGCGGGTGCCGAAGCCGAACGAGGAGGTGTGGCAGCGCCTCGGCCGCGCGCGGGAGCTGCTCTACGCGCGCCGGCTCTCGCGGGTGCCCCCGTCCCGCGACGAGAAGATCCTCGGAGCCTGGAACGGGCTCATGATCTCGGCGCTGGCGGTGGCCGGGCGGGTGCTCGGCGAGGCCCGCTACACGGAGGGGGCCCGGCGCGCGGCGGACTTCGTGCTCGAGCACATGCGCGACCCGCAGGGCGACCTGGTGCGCAGCTTCAAGTCCCGGGCGGCGGCGGCGCGGACGTCGACGTCGACGTCTTCGGGCCTCGGCTTTCTCGACGACTTCGCGTTCGTGACCGCCGGGCTCATCGAGCTGTACCAGTCGACGTTCGAGCCGCGCTACCTGCGCGAGGCGCTGCGGCTGGCGAATGCCACCGAGCAGCACTTCGCCGATCCAGGCGGCGGCTGGTTCATGACCGGTGCCGCGCACGAGGCGCTCATCGCGCGCGAGCGGCCGGCCTACGATGGCGCCGAGCCGTCCGGCGCCTCGGTGGCCTTGATGAACGTCCTGCGGCTCGGCACGTACACCGACGATTCGAGGTGGCGGGGCATCGCCGAGCGCGGCTTTCGTTCTCTCGCCCACGTGCTCGGCGACCGCTCGGTGCTGCTCACCGAGGCGCTGCTGGCGCTCGACTATTACTGGGACGAGCCGCGCGAGATCGCGCTCGTGTGGCCCGAGACACGGACGCGGTCCGCCGCCGCGCCCTTCCTCGCGGCGCTCGCCCGAACCTACCTGCGCTCCTTCGTGCTGGCGGGCGGAAGCCCGAGCGAGCTGGCCGCCCTCGGGGACACGGTGCCGTTCGTGGGAGGCAAGCTCACCCGAGCGAACCACGTCACGGCCTACGTCTGCCGGCAAGGCACCTGCGCGTTGCCCACCGACGATCCGGATGCCTTCCAGGCCCAGCTCGCCGGCGTCACCGAATGATGCCGCTCTGGTCCGTCCATCGTGACCGGCCTCCGAGATCAGGGCCCAAGTCCCGTCCTCGTTCCCGGCGGCGCGTCCCGCCCCATCGTCAACGTGGCCGCGACGGGAACAACGTCGCCGCGACGTCCGCCGGGGTCGCTCCCGAGTGTCGCGCGACGAACGCAATGGCCACCTGCGACAACCTCCCGCCCGCCCGGGCGCGGCTGGCGTGGAGGAACGCCGCAAGGAACGACGGCGGGAGCGCATCGTCGTGCCGGCCCGGCACCGCCGGACGGCTGCGCGCCACCAACGCCGCGGCCACCAGGCGGTGGTAGGTCCAGATCCAGCGGATCCATTCTTCCGCGTCGCCGGCCACGCCGCTGGCGCCGATCTCTTCTCGCTTCGCCATGGGCTCGGTCGTCGCCTCCGCGAGGAGCTCGGCCCGGCGCGCGAGCTCGGGCGCACCCAGCCGGTCGAGCTCGCGCAGGCAGCCCGGGAACTCCTCGGCGAGCGCGCGCATCGCGGGCCGGGTCGCGGGCTCGTTGCCCGCCCCTGCCGACCCGGCCGCGCGCGCGGCGGGTGTCCCTGTCGCGGCCGCGTCCCGTGCCAGCCGCCATTGCAGGAGCTGGCGATACTTGCGCGCGAGCGCGGCACGCGCGGCCACGCCGAGGGGCGGCGCCGGCATCGACGGCTTCCCCGACGGCTCGACCGTCCGACCGGCCCGACGCCGCTCGCCGCTCACGGGCTCAGCTCCCGGAGAGCATCCGCGACCGCCGCGGCGAGCTGGTGCCGGTGCCGCGCCAGGTCCTCGGCCGCGGCCGAGCCCCGCGCGCGCCAGGCGAGATGGCGCACGCCCTCCACCACGTCCCCGAGCGTCTCCGCGAAGCGCAGCGCACCGTAGCCGGCGAAGGGCGCCACCACCAGCGACGCGAGCCCGAGCTCCCAGCCGCCGAACGCCCCGAGCGCGACCGCCTCGAGGAGCCAGGCGCCCGTCAGGAAGGCGGCCCCGCCGATCATCTTCAGCGTGGACCACACGTCCTCGTCGCGGGTCATGCGCCGGGCGGCCACGTCCGCCAGGCGGTACGGGACGAAGCCGGTCAGGGCTCCCCACACCGCCACGGGCACGAGCAGGACCGCGCGGAGGGCCGTCAGCGCCAGCCGCCCCGGGGACACGCGCGGGGTCTCGAGCTGCCAGGGATCCTTGACGCCGAGGCGGGCCAGCGCGCTGGCATAGCGCTCGGCGATCTGCGTGACCTCCGCCAGCTTGCGGGGGTTGCGTTCCTGCAGGCGTGGGTATGCCTGCAACAACGTCCTGGTCCGCACGTAGCGGGCGTCGGGCGCGTCGTCGTCGGGCGCCCGGGAGGTCCAGCTCGCCACGCGCGCGATCCCGGCCAGGAGATCGCGCGTCTCGGCCTGCAGCACCAGCTCGTCGAGCCGATCGCGAATCTGCGCCGTCAGGGCCTCGATGGCCGCCCGCGGGTCCGCCCGGTAGGCGTCGACCAGGGGCGCGAGATCGATGGGCGCTCCGACGACCACGTGCACCGCCGATCGGAAGGTGGCCTTGTCCCGGTATGACAGACCGACTGGAATCAAGCGCGGGAACGGCCGCCCGGCGCCTGCTGTCTCGCCAGCGCGCCCGGCCGCCCCGTCCTCGGACCCGTCTTGGGCCTCTTGCGCCGCCGAGAGGGCCAGGCGGGCGGCCCCCGATTTCAGTGGCTTGAGCTGCGGATCCGAGTGCGAGGTGCCCTCCGGGTACAGCGCCAGCTCCGCTCCCTCGGCCAGCGCCGCCCGGCACCGAGCAAAGCTCTCCTCGTTCCGGCTGACGGTCTCACCGCCCTCGGCGACCCGCATGTCCTGTTGCCGGTAGACCGGGAAGCATTCGAACGCATCCATCGCCAGGCGGCCGAACGGGTTTCCGTACAGGGTGCTCTTGGCCAGAAAACGCACCCTGCGGCCGATGGTCACCCGCAACACGAGCGGGTCCATCAGCCCGTTCGGATGGTTGGCGACATAGATCGTCGGGCCGCCCGCCGGCAGGTGCTCGGCCCCCTGCAGGCTGCGGAGCGGGTAATACAGGCGGATCAGGAGCTCCGCCAGCCATCGCAGCACCCTGGTCGCCAGGCCGCGCATGGGAGGAAGCATACCCGAGAACCGCCGTGCCCTCGGCCGGGTGGGGGAGGGATGGGACGATGGGAACGAGGACGAGGACGGCGACGGGCAATTGGGGGAAGAGGATCGTTCCCGGGCGGGAGGGCCGAGGCCTTCAGCTACGGAGGCTGTGATGGAATGCCGAGGCGCTTCAGCCGCGAGGCCAGGGTCGTCGGCTTGAGGCCGAGCAGCGCGGCCGCGCCTTGCGGGCCGTAGATTCTGCCCTGGCACCGCGCGAGGGCCCGTCGCAGGTTCTCGCGCTCGAAGCGGCGCACGTCGAACTCGGGGACCACGCCCCCAGGCACCACGGAGTCGACCGGGGGCGACGGCAACGGCCCCTCCAGCGCCGGCACCGAGACCATGGCGATCCCGCCCGCGGCCGTCTCGGTGAGGGTCGCACCCTCGGTGCCCTCGCCGTCCGCGGTACCCATCTGCCCCCCGGGCGCCTCGTCGCCCGCGTCCCACAGATGGAGCACGTCGGAGCTCCCCGCCGAGATCACCGAGCGCTCGAGCACGTTCAGCAACTCGCGCACGTTGCCCGGCCACGGGCGCGCCGCCAGGTCATTGCGCTGGGCCGCGCTCAGCACGAGGCGCGGGCGGCGCAGGCGCTGACACACCCGCTCGAGCAGGCGCTGCGCCAGCTCGGAGACATCGTCGCGCCGGTCGCGCAGGGCGGGCAGGGTGATGGGGTAGACGTTGAGCCGGTAGTACAGATCCCGCCGGAAGCGCCCGCGCTCCACCTCCGCGAGGAGCTCGCGGTTGGTGGCCGCCACCACCCGCACGTCGGTGCGCCGGGTCCGGCCCTCCCCGACGCGCTCGTAGGTCCCCTCCTGCAGCACGCGAAGCAGCTTGCCCTGCAGCTCGAGCGGCAGCTCGCCGAGCTCGTCGAGGAACAGCGTGCCCCCGGTCGCCGCCTCGAAGCGCCCGATCCGATCCCGGGTGGCGCCGGTGAACGCGCCCCGCACGTGCCCGAAGAGCTCGCTCTCGGCCAGCTCGCGCGGGATGGCCGCGCAGTTGACCTCGACGAAGGGGCCGGCGGCCCGGTGGCTGCGCTGGTGGAGCGCCCGTGCCACCAGCTCCTTGCCGGTCCCCGACTCGCCCTGCACCAGCACGGTGGCGTCGGTGCACGCCACCGCCGACACCGCGTCGAGCACCTCTCGCAGGCGCTGGCTCGTGCCCACCATGTCGGCCAGCGCATCCGACTCGACGCTCCGGCGGAGCTGCTGATTCTCCGCCACCAGCTGGCGCCGCATCGATTCGACCTGGGCAAACGCGCGCGCGGTGGCGATGGCGGCGGCGGCGTGGTTGGCGACGATGCTGAGCACATCCATCGCGGTGGGCGTGATGGGCGCGCGCACGAAGACCCCCAGCACCCCGAGCAGCTCGCCCCGGCACGCGAGCGGCAACCCCGCGAAGCCGGCGATGCCCTCGGCCTCGACCCAGGCCGGGTGGCGAATCTTGGGATCGTGCGCCGGGTCGGTGACCAGCAGCGGGCGCCCCTCCGCCGCCACCAGCCCGACCTTGAAGGCCCCGACGGGGATGCGGCGAAAGGCCCCGTCCAGGCGGTCGGGGACGGTGGTGTGTCCGGTGCGCGAGCGGGCGGCGCTGGCCACGAGGTGCAGGCACCGGGTGCGGTCGGTGCACACCACGTGGTTGGGACAGCTCGCGCATACGTCTCCCGGCTCGAGCAGCCACACTCGGGCCAGGGCCACGTCCTCGTGCTCCGCCAGGCGCCGCGCCACGAGCGGGAGCAGCTCGCCGAGCGTGCGCTCGTGCGCGAGCTCGAGCAAGAGCCCGCGGAACGCCTCGGAGGCCGCCACCCTGGCGTCGGACCACAGCACCCCTGCACGCTACGCGAAAGCTCGTTTCGGCAACGCAAATTCGTGGTCGAGAACGACGCAAGCTCGTGTGGGCCGCACCCGACACCGCTGCCGTTTTCCAGATGCTGGCGCGCTCGATACCGGGATGAAACCGCCGCTCGCACGTCTCGAAACGTCGCGATCGATCCACCGCGATTCCCCAGGGGATCGCCCGAAGGTGGGGCTCCTTCTCCTCGCTGGCTCGGCGCTTGCTGAGCTCGCCGCTCGTTGTCGAATCACGGAGGCGAGCGCGCCGGGACGCGCGCTTCGCCCGGTCTCAGCACCGCATCCCCGCATTCGCGCTCAGCCGCGCGTGCGTCGCACCCAACCAACTCTCTTCTTGCCGGAGGACACATCGCATGGCCGCCATCACGCATCCGCTGCACAAGGAAGGTGACTTCCTGGTCGACGCCGAAGAAAAGGTCTTTGAAGACGTCAAGGCCGCCCCCGGCGAGAAGGCGCTGGTGACCTTTCACACCGTCCCCTTCGAGGGCTCCATCGGGCTCGTCAACATGCTGCAGGCCACCCGCCTCATGCGCAAGGGCTTCGAGACCAGCGTGCTGCTGTATGGACCGGGCGTGATGCTCGGGGTTCAGCGCGGCTTTCCGAAGCTGGGCAGCGAGGCCTTCCCGGGGCACCTGGTCGTCAACCAGAAGATCGGCGGGTTCATCGCCGAGGGCGGCAAGGTCTACGCCTGTCGGTTCGCGCTCTCCGCGCTCTACGGCCAGACGGAGGCCGCGCTCATCCCCGGCATCCGTCCGATCAACCCGCTCGACGTCCTCGACCTCGTGCTCCTGCACCGCAAGGCGAACGCGTTCATCCTGAACACCTGGACGCTCTGAGCACCACGATTGCACCAGGTTTGCAAGTGGTTGAAGAAGCCGTGTCCACCTCCGCCTGCGGCAAGGTCCGCGCGGCCGCCGTCCAGCTCGCGCCAGCGCTGGGGGCGGGCAGCCGCGCCGCCACCACCGAGAAGATCTGCGCCGCCATCCGCGCAGCCGCGCGTGA
>Ga0265332_10000482_pt1 | contig 27632 bp, 26 predicted proteins | sample 41926metaG_FD_202084 | JGI IMG/M metagenome (GOLD analysis project Ga0265332, IMG submission 202084) | Rhizosphere microbial communities from Carex aquatilis grown in University of Washington, Seatle, WA, United States - 4-19-26 metaG | ecosystem: Host-associated > Plants > Roots > Rhizosphere...
TCCTCCAGCGGTGGCGCGGGGGGTGTGCCGGCCGTCTCGAGCAGCGGCTCGGGCGGGGGGGCGGTGCAAACCGCAGACGCTGGAGCTGGGCCAGTTGTGAGGGATGGGGGTGGGCCGGTTGCCGGTGAGGGCGGGCCGGGCACGGCGGCTCCGTGGGACTCGGGTAGCCCGACCGATACGGATCCTGGCACCGATGGAGACGGCGAGTACAACATATTGCCGCCGTACAACAACCAGCCTCCCGGGCTGACACGTCAACCGGGTGTTCCCGTCGGAACGTTGACCGCGTCCGTGAACTTTCCGAGTGCCGTCTACAATGGCACGATGTTCTCGTATCGACTGTACGTTCCGGCGCAGTACAACAAGGCGGTACCGGCCGCGTTGATGGTCACGCAGGACGGCCGGCAGTGGATCGATCGCTTCAGCGTAATCTACGACAACCTGATCGCGGCGGGCAAAGCGCCGATCACGATCGCGGTGTTCGTCCCCGCGAGCACCCCCGCGATGCGCTCCCAAGAATACGACACGGTCGACGACACGTATTCGAAATTCGTAATGCAAGACCTTTTGCCGCTCGTCAAGGCGAACTACAACATTACGGACGACCCAGCGGGGCGCGCCACCTCCGGTAACAGCTCGGGAGGGATTGCGGCCTTTTCCATTGCTTGGTTCAGGCCTGATGCATTTCACAGAGTCCTCACGAGCAGTGGCACGTTCGTGAACATCGGCGGCAAGGGGGGGGACAAGTATCCCGCGATGATTGCCGCCGCGCCGATGACCCCGATTCGGGCCTATTTCTCATCGAGCTTGGGGGACATGCCCGGCTGGCTCGACGCGAACCGCGCAATGGCAAACGCTCTCAAGGCCAAAGGAAACCACTACCGCTTCATCTGGGGTGACGCGAGCATTGGGCACGGCGGGGGGGCCATGCTGAACGGCGACTTGCCGTATGCGATGGAATGGTTGTGGCGGGGGTACGTGCAGCCGAAGTGATGTCGAACGCGCGACGGCAGCCGCCAGCCGCGCGACAATTCGGCGGAGCGGCCCGAAAAGGGACCTTCTTGCGCGCCGAACTGGCTCGGGCGTGGCGCCGTTGGGCGGGGCTACTTGAGGTAGGCGGCGAGGCCGATGTTTTGGTCGCGCAGTGCCTGGGCCACGACTCCCGCGACCTTGATGGCGCCAGCCGCCTCGAAATGCGTGTGGTCGTTGCAGAAGAACAAGCCCACCGCACTGGTCGTGGACGTGAAGTCGAGAGCGTTGGGGCACAGGCCGAGGCTCGTATAGAGCGCAGCCGACAGCTGAGTCAGGTCGATGACCGGGACGTTGTTGGCTGCGGCCGCGGCCTTCGTCTCGGGCCCGAATCCACGGTTGGCAGTCACCGTGGCGCCGGTGCACTGCATGTAGCTGGTCGAAGTCAGGAAAATCGGCTGCGCGCCTCGGGTTTTCGCAGCCTGCGCCATCGTTCCCAGATACGTCTGGAAGAGGGCGGTGCCGACGTGACGATTGCAGGTGGGGTCCCCGTCGTTGATCCCGAACTCGATGAAGAGATAATCGCCCGGTTTCATCCCGTTCGTCGGGTCGAGCATGGCTTGCCAGCGCGCCGAGTAGGTCATCGGACTAATGGCGCACTCTCCGTTGGCCCCCATCGTCGTCTGCACGTTGGGATCGTAGAGCCAAGTTTGAATGCTACGGCCGCCAGCCGCGCTGTTCACGACGGTGGCATTCGCGGTGAAGTAAGGTTGAAACTGGCTTCCCCAGCCGCACGGGCAAGCCGTCGTGCACGGCTGCATCGTCGAATCTCCTGCGAGCCAAACGGTGATCTTCTTCGATGGATCGGCCGGGATGCTGGGGACTCCAGCGTCGGGGTTGGCTACTGCGCCGGCATCGCCACTCGGACGCAGACCGGCGTCGTGAGCACCGCCGGCGCCGCTACCGCCCCCCGCGTCGATTCCCACGGTCGCTCCGGAGCCGCCGGTCCCGCCAGAGCTCGAGCTGCTCCCGGCCCCGGAGCTTCCGGAGCCGCCGCCGCTGCTGCCGCTGGAGCTACCGGTTGCTGTCATGGTGCCGACTGCAGCCCCGCTGCTGCTGCCGCCGGTGCTGCTGCCGGTGGACGCCGCAGTCGTGTCGCTTCCACTGGAGCTGCCGCCATTGGGTTCACCGACGACCGCGGCGCCGCCGTCTCCGCTCCCCGTTCCACGCACACTTCCCGCACTGCAAGCGACGGAGGTTGCAAACCCAGGGAGCAGAAGGGCTCGCAAGAGGTGTTCTTGCCATTTGATGTTTTCGCTCATCTTCGCTCCGTGGAAACCGAATGCACCTTCGTCCCCTCACCCGAATCCTACATAACACGGCATCGAATGGTTCGCTCGCCGACCAATGGGCCAATCGGCGCGATCGTCCGTTGACGTTGTATATTGAAAGCACGGGCGCCTTGAGCGGTGTCCCGATAGACCAGTGGCGCGCCGCATCGGACACTCACTGGGATGCGCGAAGGGGAATCACGCGAAGTCGCGTCGATCGAACGCCAGGGCGCCGATGACGAGCAGTGCAGTCGCGTAAAAAACGGCGTGCAGCGCGGCGGTTCCGACGTAGGGCCACACCGAGACGTTGGCGACCTCGCCCAACAGGAGGGAGCGCGGAGGCACGTACGTGTGCAAGTTCGGAAAGACGCGCGCGAGCGCCCGTCCCCCGGCGGCGAACGCTTCGCCGAAGACCTTGCCTGGCAGGTGCGCGAGCGTGTCCGCGGACCTCCCGATGACGAAGACCATGGCCGTGAGCGCTGCGGTGAGGAACGGTGACGAAAATGAAGCAAAAAGCGTTGCGACCGCTGCGACAATCGCCACCTCGCACACCGCGAGCAGGGCCGACGCCAACACGAGCTGCCGCTCGTCGAACGCCGGTGCGGCCACCCACCAACATGCGAAGACCAACGCGAGCGCCCACGGGATGGCCACGAATACCCGGGTGTAGCGCGCGCGCACGAGGAGCCCCGCCAGAGCTCCCAGGGCCACGAGCGAGATCCCTCCGACCTTCCACGGCGCTTGCCCGACCTCCAGCGCGAGAAGTGCGAGGACGGCCGCCGCGTCGACCGCCACGAACACGAGCACCGTGAGCATCGCGCCGAGATACTTGCCGACCAGGTATTCCCAGCGACGCATAGGGCGGGAGAGAATGGGGAAAATCGTCTTGTATTCGAGCTCGCGATGGAGCGACGTCGACCCCATCACGATGGCCACGAGCACTCCGTAGAGCGACAGCGAAGCGGCGCCGAGGTCGGCCACGACGCGCGCCTCGTTGTGGAGAGAGAGGGAGGCGACGATGATCGAGTAGGCGCACGTCGCGAGCGCCACAGCGAACACTCCGAGGAGGATGCGCGCCCGCACCGCTTCCCGGTAGGTGTTCAAGGCTATCGCGAATACGCGGGCGGACACGCGAAATTCAATAGCCTACCGTCGCTCCCGTGACGAGCGGCCCTTCGTATGCGGCCGTCTTTCGTTCGAGAAGGGCGCCGCGAACACGCTCCGGAACACTCAGCGCGAGGCCCCGCACGCGATCCTCGAAGAGGGTCCGCAGAAGGCCGTCCCCCATGTCGATCAATATCCCGTAGGTGACGAGCGTGCGCGCGCCGTCGATCGGATCCGAGCGAAAGAACCCCCATGCGTCTTCGATGTCGTGCGGCCGGGTCGGCACCAGCCAGAAACGCACGACGTTCCCGTCGCGGTGAACGCGGAGCGTGTAGCTCACTTGCACGACGGCTGACCCGTGGGTCACCTCGACGAACGAGTCGCCCGCTTCGGCGCCCACGTACCGCGCGCCTCGGGTCTTCGGCAGAAACCGCCGCCAGCCGCCGACGTCATCGAGCAGTGCGGCCAGCTCCGAGCTTTGCGCGTCGACGATCGCGTACGCCACGCCTCCGACGTATCTCCGCCCATCGCGCTCGAACGCCTGGGTGCGGGCGACCGAGCTGCCGCGCAAAAGAAGGTCTGCCTCGCCGCGTGACAACCCGTCCGGGCGGGCGACCCGACCCACGAGCAGCCAAGCTGCGACCAGGGCCACAGCGATGCAGTGCCCGCGCATGAGACCCCATGGTAGGAACGCCTCGAGAGGCGCGCAACCGGGCTCGGGACGCCCCGCGCGGAAACGAGCCCCGATGCGAGGGCTTCTCCCACCTTTCCCGAGGCCCCCGAGCACAAGTCAGCGGACAATCACCAGCCGCACGAGCGGGCCAATGGCGACCTCGAGCTCGCCGAGGGCTTCGTGCAGGTCGCCGTCGATCATGTACTTCACGCTTCCGTCGGAGCTCGTCACGACGGCGCGGCCGGTCACCGCCTCGAGTGCCTTGCCGGCGCGCATCGGCTCACCTCGGTGGATCCGAGGCAACTCACGAATGAACGACAGAGACGACGCGTGGATTCCCAGTACGTGAAAGCAGCCGGGGTGATCCATGCACCGATGGAATGGCTTGAATTGCAGCCCAATCTGCGAAATCGTTCCGGCTGCCACGGCCAAGAAGTCCCGCTCCCCCCAGCTCGCTCCGTTCTCGATGGCGACCGAGCCGCGGAACGGGCGTGCCATCCGACGGATGGTTTCTCCGCCCATGAGAGCGCTTCCGATGCCCCGGGTGAGCGTCTTCAAGGCGACGAGCGACGACGGTTCGCCCCCTCCGGCGCGGTAGTACTCCGCCAGGAACCCTTGGACGACGCCCGTTCCGAACAGGAAGCCGTAATCCGGTTTGCCGCCGGCGCGCGGGGCGATGCGCATCACGTGCCGGTGGACGTTCTCGAGGTCGAGCGCGCCGCGTTTGGCGTAATCGTGAACGAGCTGTTCGAGCAGCCCGTCCGGTTGGCCCCGCCTCACCCCGACCGAGTTTGCGACGGTGTTCATCGTTCCGCCGCGGAGCAGCGCGACTTGAGGCATCGTTGCCCCGCCGTACACATCGATGAACCCGGTGAGCGTGACGTGGTTGGTCCCGTCGCCGCCGCTGATCGCGAGAACGTCGATGTCGACCTCGCGGAAGTCCTCGGCGATTCGGTAGAGCTCGTCGATCGACCCGGCCTCGCGCAGGACCCCGTGATCGCCGAGGGTCCGGGCAAGGCGCGAAGCGGCCCCGGGATCGCGCAAGTTGCGCCCACTCTTCGGGTTGAGAACGACACCGATGCCGGGCACGAAGCTCGATATGGCCATCCGCTGCGGTTGCCGTCAATGTGCTTGGGGGAGCGCATGAGGCGAAGCGGCGAAGGGCGATGTGCCGGCGCGAACGCGGGTTCGCACGCGGGTGCAGGGCACCCCGAGCGTGCAATCGTATCGCGGACGACTTATTGAACCGAGAAGATGGACACGAAAATTCAGGTCGATGCCGCGCGTCGAGCCGTGCTCGTCGTACCTCACGCGGACCTCGCGACCCTGATAGTCACCGGACAAGACCGCGTATCGTGGGTCAACGGCTTGTTCACGTGTGACCTCGCCAAGCGCGCGGCGGATCAAGCGGTCTATGGCCTTGCCGTTGGGCGCAACGGCCGCGTGCTGTCGGACGCGACCATCGTCGTGGACGATGCGTCCGCGAGGGTGCTCGTTGCCGTGCCGAGCACGGTAGTGGCCTCGTTGCGCGCGCACCTCGAGCACTACTTGGTCATGGAAGACGCCGAGATGGCCGCTCTGACGGATGGGTTCACCGCGTGGGGGCTGCACGGGGCAGGGTCCGCGGCGGTGCTCGACGCGGCGTGCAGCGCCGGCGGCGTGGGCGGCTGCCTGGACCGCACCGGCCTGGGCGGCGCCTTCGTGCTTGCTCCGGTGGATCGGTCTGCCGCCGTGCGCGAGGCGATCGAGCGAGCCGTCGCCACCGCCGGCGGCTCCGTCGGCGACGAGGCGGGGTGGGAAGCGCTTCGCCTCGAACGCGCCGTGCCGCGGTTCGGCGTCGACTTCGACGACAGGACATATCCGCAAGAGGCATCCCTCGAAAAGACCGCCGTCCGCTTCGACAAGGGGTGCTACCTCGGGCAGGAGATCGTGTGCATGCTCGAGCTGCGCGGCCACGTGAAGCGCAAACTGGTACCGCTGGTGCTCGACAGGGGGGCGCCGCCCGTGCGCGGCGTCGCCGTAACGGACGACGCCGGAGCGACGCTGGGGGAGGTGACGAGCGCAGGGTCGTCGCCGACGCTGGGGAGGACCGTGGCCCTCGCCTTCGTGAAGCGGGCTTGGGCCCAGGCCGGCAAGCACGTGTTCGTTGCCGGCGTCCCCGCCGAAGTCGTTGAGCGCCCTGCGTGACCGCCGAGCTCAAACGGGATTGGGTGCCAGCGAGGACGCACAGCCAGCGGCGCCATGGCAGGCGCGCTTTCCGCAGCGCGCTGCGCTGTTGCTCACTTCGCCGCCGCGGCAGGCAGGGGCTCCCACCGCAGCGATTCGCCGACCTCGCTCGATATCTTCTTGGCGAGCCATGGCCGCAGGATGGGCATGATGAAAAGCCCGGCACCTTGGCTCTGCTTCCCCGTCGAGAAGAACGCGACGAGCCGCCCGTCGGGGCTGCACGCCGCGTACGTGTTCGCTCCTTCGTGCCGCGTGAGGCGGCGAACGCTCCCGCCGCTGCTATCGGTGGCGATGATGTCGGCGCCCGCGCCGACACCCACGGTGTAGACCACCAGCAAGCCCTGAGGCGTGTCGCAGAAGACCGGCGCGCTGGCCATGAACCCGGCGGGCGAGATGGGTTTGCCTTCGACGTATACGCGCTGCACAGGGCTGCCGGCGATGTACGCGCTCTTGCCGATGGGGCCAAAGGTCGGGTGGTTGGCGAAGGGAGCCGTGGCGATCGGCTGCAGGCGCCCGCTCTCGCCCATCCAGAGCTGGCTTCGCCCCTCGTCCATGACGGTCAACGCCATCTTCGAATGATCGCCGCTGAACGCGAGCCCCATGATCGACCCGGGAACTTTCAGCGGTACGGGCGTGGCGTTCGGGCCGGAGACGAGGTGGAACGGAGAAAAGTCGGTCGACAGCGCGTAGTAGATCTGCCCCCCGGGCCCGAACGCAGGCGAAAGGGCGGTCGCGTCGATGGGTCCGATCGCGCGCAGGTCGAAGCCGTCGGCGTCGATGGCAAATACCCGCCGCCAGCGCCCCACCTTCTCGACATACGTCATCTCGCTGGCGAAGCCGCCTGGCCGACCGGTGAGCGCGCCGAGGAGCTGATCGACGAGCCGGTGCGACGCAGCACGCACCTCGATCGTCGTCGTGGGGACCAACGCGTGGAAGGCCGGCTTCGCTTCCGGCAGCGCCGCCGTGGCATCGCCCACAGCGGCGAGGTGCGCCTTCTGCGCCGCCTGCCCCGGCGCCGGAGTCAGGTAGGCGTCGCCTACGAGCTCGGTCTTGGTGGAGTCGTTCGGTGCTGGTTGCGAGAAGACGCGCAAGACGTACTCGGCGCCCTTGCCCCGCCAGGCGGCCAGATCGAGCGCCGACGTGTGCGTGAACGGACCCACAGGCGCAGTGTTCTCGTCGAGCAATTCGAACTGGCCGCTGAGCTCCATGTCGCGACGCACGACGAGGTTGACGATGCTGTCGGCGGTTCCCGTCGTAAGGATCGGGACGACGGCCATCTTGGGCAGCGGAGGCAGACCTTGCGCTGAGCCGTTGACGTCGATGGTCCCGAGAAGGGATTCGTCGAGCGGCTCGCCTGCGGGCGAGGAGGGATCCGCGGCGCTCGTTCGCGAGTCGAGAGCACAGAAGGCGAGGGCGAGCGCCCCGAGCGCGAGCGGCAGGACTCTCATTCGCATCGCTTCGGGTCGTTGCAGTGCAGCTTGAACGATTGTGTTTTTCCGAGCATCTCCGGGTACATCGGCGGTGGGGCGGGGAGCTCGACGCCGCTCGATTGGATGCGCGCGAGGGTCGCCCGCACCTCCTCGTCGAACGTCGGGTCACCGCTGGGCTTGCCGACGGAGAAGCTACCCACCTTCCGGTCGTCTGTCACCGTGACCGACACCACGGCCTGCAGTGTCTTGAGCTTGTCGAAAGGGATCTTGCCGGCAATCGGGAAGCGGGCGGCAAACCATTCGGCCAGCTGCGCGCGGTACATGTCGGCAGCCCGCGCTTTGAGCGGGTCGGTCTCCGTGCCGTTCGCCGCCCCTTGTTCGGATCCTTCGGCCGATGCGACGGTGGTCACGGCCCCCGCTTCGGGCGGCGCGTTCATGCTCGACGGCTCGGCCCGTCCGGCGTCGACCAGCGCCGCAGCAAGGCCCGCGTCGGGTACGCGCGTCTTGGGAATCGCCTCGAGGGTCTTCTCGGCCTGAGGCGAGGGGAGCGCGGCCTGGGACTTCGCAGCCGCCGGCCGCCTGCGCTGCCACTCCGAAGGCAGCTTGGACGGTGACTTGCTTCCCAGCTTAAGCACGGGCGTGATCGAGACCGCGATCGGCTGCGCGTTGTCATTCGAGATGTCCGCTTGGACGAGCTCGGGCGACGGGAGCGAGAACGAGGCGACGAAGACAAGCTGAGCGAGGAGCGCAGCCGCGCAAGCGATCGTGATTTCTTGCGCGTCGAAGTTGCCTCGCGCAGCCCCCGTCACGGCCGCGTCTCCTCCGGCTCGACGAGCAAGTTAAGCGATGTGACGCCCGCCGATCGCGCGGCGGCGACCGCGCGAGCGACGACGCCATAGTGCGACTCCTTGTCGGCGCGGATGTAGAGCTCGTGCTCTCTCTGCACGCGGGGGTTCTCGAGCAACGCTCGCTCGACGTCTCGGGTGACGTCGTCTTCGCCGAAGAGAATCCGCTCGTCTTTGGTGATCGACACGACCAACTTTGCGTCTTTGACGGGCGTGTTCGATGCCTGCACCTCGGGCAGATCGATGTGAAGCCCGCTCGTCAGCAGCGGAGCCGTCACCATGAAGACGATGAGGAGTACCAGCATCACGTCGACGAGCGGCGTGACGTTGATGTCCCGGATGGCCCCCCCGCTGCCGCGGCTGCCCGAAGAGAGCGCCATGGTCGAATCCCCCCTCCGCTTAGGGGCGCTGCCGCGCGCCAGCCGGTGGGAATCGCGAGCCCGCGACGTTCGGAATCGATGGCTCGGCCCGGAACGCCTGTTCCGCGAGGAGCGCGATCCATTCGGCGGCGGCCGCCTCGAGCTCTGCCACGTAGTCGCCCACTCGCTTGTCGATCCAGTTATAGAAGAAGACGGCCGGAATGGCCGCGGCCAGGCCGATCGCCGTCGTGATGAGCGCCTCGCCAATGGCTGGTGCAACGACCGGAAGGCTGGCGGTCTTGGCTGCGCCAATGCGGATGAACGCATCCATGATCCCGTAGACGGTGCCGAACAAGCCGATGAACGGCGCGCCGCTGGCGATGAACGCGAGCAGCCACATGAGCGCGCGGGCGTTCTGGCCCTCGGTCAGGATCGCGCGATCGGCCACGGCGCGCAGGCGCTCGATCGGCGCCCCGGCCCCGCGCACGTAAAGCTCGCCGATCACACGCGCGCCCGGCGAGCCACTGCGCGATCCCCCAGCCACCTCGAAGAGCTCCATGGCCGACGTGACAGGTCGTGTTCGCCGCTCGAAGTCACGCTCGGTCGAACGCAGCCTCGCCAGCTGCATCAGCTTGAGCATTGCGATGATCCACACGAGGAGCGAGCAGCCGACGAGCAGACCGATCGTGATCTTCACCGGCCAAGCCGCATGCCCGAGAAGCCCGACGAGGTCGAGCTTCACCGTGGGCGCCTCCCCGGGCGAGGGCGAGCTGGCGCTGAGGGAGGCGGCGACCTGGAGCAGGATCATTGACCGAGCATGATGTCGACACGTCGGTCGCGCGCCCAGCTCGGCTCGTCGTTGCCCGTGGCGTCCATCGCGCCGCGCGTCGTCGACTCGGCCTTCGCCTTGTCCATCCCCTTGCCGGTCAGATAGGTCGCGACCGAGTCGGCGCGCGACTGTCCGAGCGTGAGGTTGTAGTCGCTGCTGCCGCGCGGGTCGGCATGGCCGATAAGCTTCATCGTTCGCCCTTTGAGCGGCCCGCTCGTGAAGCACGAGATGAGCTGCGTGAGGACGTGCGCGTCGTCGGGGCGGACGTGTGCCGAGTCGAACGCGAAATACGCGTCGGGGTCCTTGATTCCGCACGCCGTCGTGATCTCTTGAGAAATGCGCACCGCGCTCGCGGTCGGCGAATCGGGCGCTTGCGGCGGCAGGCGGCTGACCGGACTATCGGGCGCCTTGGCCACGGGAGCGGGCTCGGGCGCCTTCGCGGGCGGCGTGTCGCCCCCGCACGCGAGCAACGCGAGCAAAGGGAACGTCGCGAGCGCCGTTGCGAACGGGGCTGCATGGCGTGCAAACGATGTCAGCATGAGGTCCTCCAATCGTGCGGCCGAACAATCGGCCACGGGTAACCTTTCCGTGTCCGCAAGATCAAGTGCTCATCCTTCGCTCGAGCTTGAATCGGCGCTTGCCGTCGTCCGCATCGGCCAAGCGGGAGACGCGGAGCATCGCTAGAGCAATCTCGCAGATTCGTCCGCCCTTGTGCACCCTCAAGTGAAGGCGATCGCCGTCGCTCTTGAGGACATCGCAGTCGCCGAATGCGAAGTGAACGACCGCGTCTCCCGGCTCGGGAGCGGGCGCGTCGACCTCGGACGGTGCCCCGGGCCGGGGCGGTCGCGCGGGCATCGCGGTCCCCGCGTGCACGGGCGATGGTTGGGGCGCGCGGGCGCGCGGTTCGCGCTCGGCGCGATGGCTCGCGTCGAGCGCACCCGACCAGGCGGTCGGAGCGACCGGACGCGCCGGGACCGGGCGCGCCGCCGCTTGGGCCGAGACCGATCCGACGAGCCATACGCCGCCCTCCTCGTCGAGCGAGCGAGCGAGGGCTAGGTCGTCCAGCGCGGTGACGAAGACTTCGAGCGCGACGATCCGCGCGGCCTCGATCTCGCCGGCCAGCGTTTCGATGCGCCCGTCGGTCTCGCGCGCCAACAGAGCGCGCAGCGACAGAGACACGTCGCCGTCCGATAGCCCGATGCTTCCCTCCAGCGAGAGCGCTTGCAGCGGACCTTCGATGCGCCGGGCGATGCCGAGAGCTCCGCTCGCCGGGAGGTAGGCGGACAACGCGACGTCCGCGAGAACGCCGCTGCCGCGCAGCCAGCCGCACGAGACCTGCTCGTCTCGAAGCGCGGCCCGGATGGCTTCGAGGACTTCGTCGCCCGCCGAAAGGCGCAGCACGAGGTGTCGGGACTTGTCGCTTCGGTGGATGCCGGTCGGCACGGGGCAGAGGCTGCTTACTCCATCTTCACCGCGGCGCCCAGCGCAGGCCGAGGGTGAAGCGAAACCTAGGCGTCGTAATCGGCAGGGAGCCGTCGAGTGGAATCCCGCCGCCGCCGCCGAGCTGAACGGCAAGGTCGCCGCTGCGGACAGGTGCCGAGCGCGCGGAGACCTGCCACTCGGCAGGCGTGACGGCAGGCCTGACGAAGGTGGGCAGCGCCCACGCCTCGAGCGTCACGGCGAGAAGCTCTCGCGGCAGGATGTCGTAGCCGATCCCGAGAGCCCCGACGAGCTCCGACCCCACACGGGCATCTTCCAGCCGCGCGGCCGGTCGGAGCCGCCCTCCAACCTCGGCTCCGGCAAACCATGGGCCGGACCGATAGTCGCCAGCGATGCTGGGAAGCCAGACGCCCCAGCCCTCCCCCGCGAACTGGTCTTCGTCGCCTGTGGGCGCGCTCATCTCGAAGCGCGCCACGATCCCCAGCGAGCCGAGCGGCGACGTGTCGGGAGCGACGTGCGTGTGCGCGACGATCGCGTAGGCAAAGCCGAAGCGCATGTCGCGCACGGCCGTGTCCTTCAGTCCCGCTCCGCCGGTCACCGGCGCGAGGCCCGTGCCGCTTTGCCCGAATGTTAGCGGGAGGGCGAGGTCGACCTCCAGGCGGCTCGTGAAGCCGTACGACCAGAGGAAGGTGCCGTTCACCTGGTCGTCCACCGCGTTGTCGGCGCTGCCCTGGTGGGGGCCCGGCGATGCGAGCTGCAAGACGATCGGCCGCGACAGGTAGCTGGTGACGAGACCGAAGCCGATGTGGTCCGAGGAAATCGTCTCGGCGGAGCCGACGGCGACGAAGTGGGCGGGGCCGGCGTGAGGCCACAACGTGTCGTCGTTGATGCACGTGCTGAGCGGGCCCGAGCAGCCGGCGGCGCGCGCGGGACGTGCGAGAGCGGCGAAAAGCGCGATCGCGGTCACGCCAAAGCACGCGAGGACGACGATGCGGGCGCGCATCGACGGGGGACCCTATCACGGCCGGCCCGAGGCGCTCCGTGATAAGAGGGCGTGACGTGCGCATCACCCACGCGACACCGCTCGTCTTGGGGAGCGGCTCGCCACGCCGCCGCGAGATGATGGCGACGATCGGGGTCCCCTTCGTCGTGCGCGTTGCGAACGTCGACGAGACGATGGGGCCCGGCGAGGCGCCCGACGCCTATCTGGATCGCGTAACGCGCACGAAGCTCGACGCTGTGCGCGCCACCGAGGCGCTCGACGGCGCGGCAGGGATCCTCGTGGCGGATACAATCGTGGTCTTGCCGCACGGCGTCGTCCTCGGCAAGCCGGCTCACGACGACGAAGCGCGAGCGACGATCGAGCGGCTCGGGGGGTTGACCCACGAAGTGAGCACGCGGTTCGTTCTTGCCGAGGTCGACGACGGGGCATCCATCGCGCACGCAGAGACGGTGACGACGCGCGTCACCTTTCGGCCTCTGGCGCGCGGGGAAGCGCGCGCTTACGCAGCGACCGGGGAGGGGAGAGACAAGGCCGGAGGGTACGCCGTGCAGGGCAGGGCCGCGGCGTTTATCCAGCGGATCGAAGGGAGCTACACCGGTGTCGTGGGGCTACCCATGTGCGAGCTGGTGGTCGCGATGCGAGGCCTCGGGTGGTGGTGACCGCGCCACCCGGCTCCGGGCTCGCCGTCCGTGCGCGCACCCGCGACGCCGTGGGTGTCTTCGCCCTCGCTCTGCTGGCGCGGCTCGCGTTCGTCGGGTGGGCCCATGCGCGCTTCCCGGCGGTCGAAGACGGCCACTACTACGACCTCCTGGCACGGCGCATCGCAGCCGGTGCGGGCTGCACCTGGCTCTGGCCCGATGGCGCCGTCACTTACGCGGCCCACTATCCCGTGGGCTATCCCGCCCTCCTCGCGCTCGGATACATCGCCTTCGGTCCCTCTCCGGCGGTGGGGATGACGATCAACGCGGTGCTGGGCGCCGGCAGCGCCTATGGGGCGCACCGGCTGGCCGACGGCGACCGAGTCGAGCGCTGGCGGCCGATCGCCGCCGGCGTCGCCATCGCGTTGCATCCGGCACTAGTGCCGTATACGGCGGCGCTCATGACCGAAGGGGTGACTGCGTCGCTCCTGGTCGTTGCCGCCGCCATTGCGAATGCGGCGCGTAAGTCCGACCGGCCGTGGCCGTGGATCGTGGGAGCAGGGGTCGTCGTGGGGGTAGCGACACTCGTGCGGCCGCAGTGCCTGGTCCTGGCCCCGGTTCTGGGGGCGCTCGCGGCGCCGGCCCGGGCGGGGGCCCGCCGACGGCTGGCCCGCGCGGCCGCTGTTGCCGCCGTTGCGCTCGCATGCATCGCCCCGTGGACTGCTCGCAACTGCGTGCGGATGCACCAATGCGCCCTCGTGAGCGTGAACGGCGGCTGGAATTTGCTCATCGGGGCCCAGACGCGGACCGGCGGCTGGGAGCCGGTCAGCGTTCCCCCCGAGTGCGCGACGGTGTGGGACGAGGCGGGCAAGGACGCGTGCTTCGCGCGGGCCGCAAAGCGGCAGATCGGGGCGTTGCCCGGCGATTGGCTCGCTCGGATCCCCCGCAAGTTGGGCGTCACGTTCGACTATTTCGGCGCGGCCCCCTGGTACCTGCACGCGAGCAATCCTGCGGCGTTCGGTGACCGAGCGAAGACCGGCCTCGGCGGTGTCGAGACGCTGGTCTGTCGCTTGTTTCTCCTCGCGGCGCTGGTGACCTGCGGGCGCTTGCCCGGAAGGCGGGTTCTCGCGCGAAAGGGCGTCGCTCTCGCCGGTGCGGTCGGGGCGCTCACGTTGCACGGATGGATCGGCTACCTGGCGATCGTCGCGTGTGTGGCTCTCGCCGGCTGGCGGGCATTGGCGCGCGCGCCCACGCCCGTCGTCGCGGGGGCCGCGATCATTGCGGCCACGGTGGCGGTGCACTCGGCGTTTTTCGGCGCCGGACGCTATGGGCTCATCGTCGTCCCGTTTGTGACGATGATGGGGCTGAGCGGCGGGATGGACGGGAGGCATCGCCCTCGGCCATGATTGGGATATGCGGGGATCTTTGTTGTCGTTGGCGCTGCTGGTCGCATGCGGCGGACAGGTCGCTACCACGGGGGACGATGGCGGCTCCTCGCCGAGCGCGAGCCCCGCTAGGGACGCTGGTGGCGGCAGCAGCGACTTCGCGATCTGCCCGCCCGACGCTCCGATAGTGGGCTCCGCCTGTACGCGCCCGCCCGACCAAGGCTGCGTGTACATGGAGTACGTCGTGGTCTCTGCGACGACGAAGTGCCAGGCCTTTGTGTGCGACTCGAGTGGGCATTGGCAGGGGGCCATGGGCGGGTGTTGAAGGCGCCGGGACCGGATCGGGCGGTGAAGACCGCGCTCGTGATTGGGGCGACCGGGCTGGTGGGGTCTGAGCTCGTGGGTCAGTTGCTGGACGACGAGCGGCTCGGCAAGGTGGTCGGATTCGGCCGGAGAAAGACGGGCCGATCGCATCCGAAGCTGGAGGAACACGCGATCGATTTCGATGTGCCCGAGTCGTGGTGTTCCATGGTGAAGGGGGACGTGGCGTTTTCGTCGCTCGGCACCACGCTCAAACAAGCCGGCAGCCAGGCAGCGCAGAAGAGGGTCGACTACGACTATCAATGGGAGTTCGCGAAGGCGGCGGGCAGGAACGGCGTCACCGTGTACGTGCTCGTCTCCGCCGCGACGGCGGACCCCCAGTCGACGCGGTTTTACTCGCGAATCAAAGGCGAGCTCGATCGCGATGTGCAGCAGATCGGTTTCGAACGGATTCGGATTATGCGGCCCAGTCTGCTCGGTGGGGAGCGCAACGACGCACGCGCCGGAGAACGAATCGGCAGCGTTCTCCTCGGCGCGCTGAACGCGATTGGCATTGCGCGCAAGTACCGCGAGATCCCAGGCAAAGTGGTTGCCAGAGCGATGATCCAGGCTGCGCTCGACCCGGAAGCCGGGACCCGCATTTTCACGCTCGACGAATTGTTCGTCGAAGCGGAAAGAGCAGGCTGATCTTCGTTCGCTCGCAATCCGCCATTCTCTCATCGGTCGGCCCGTCGGACTCGTGGCCCGACCACGCGACAGCGGAGGAGAGCCCCAAACAAAACACGAGCACCCGGGCTCGAGAGCCCAGGTGCTCGGGTCGACGTCGCTCTGTAAGCCGAGTTCTGTCTCGCGCCCGGGTCACCCCGGGGCGCGGAGGCGATCATTCCTCTAGGACGGCGGTTACCCGCCGCCTCGAGCGGCCTACCCGCAGGCTCGAGCGAGCAGCTCTCGTGCGCCTGCCTACGCGGCCTTGCTCCCGATGGGGTTTGCCGTGCCACCCGCGTTACCGCGGGCGCGGTGGGCTCTTACCCCGCCGTTTCACCCTTACCGGCGGCGCGTCCGGAGACGCGCGTTCGGCGGTCTCTTTTCTGTGGCACTCTCCTCGGCGTTTCCGCCACCGGGCGTTATCCGGCATCGTGCTCTGTGGAGCTCGGACTTTCCTCCCGCTGCGCCACGGATGCGGCGCAACCGGCGATCGCCCGAGCGGCGTCGACGCGACGGAATGTGCCTCTTGCCCGAGCGCCGCGCAAGGGCTGAGACGCTCGTCTCGGTTCTCAGGCCGCCACGCTGGCCAGCTCGCCCGCCCGCGTTTCGAGGTGGCGCTTGATCTTCTGCTTGGCGCGCGCTTCGAGCTGCCGCGCCCGTTCGCGCGAGACGCCGAGGCGACGGCCGATCTCGGCGAGCGACAGCTCCTCGGGACCGTCCGCCATCATACGGAACTGAACGATGAATCGTTCTCTGGGATCGAGCTTCTCGACCGCCTCGCGCACGCACTCGCGAATCGCGTTCGAGCGCTCTTCCACCAAGAATTCCTCTTCTTGCGTCGGCGAAGCGTTCGGGAGCGTGTCGAGCACGGTCGCCGACCCGTCGTCGAATACCTTCGCGTCGAGCGAGACGTCGCGCGCCTCGAGGCGGTGCGCCAACATGGCGATCTTCTCGCTGGTTGTTCCGAAGCGCTCCGCCAGCCGCTCGTTCGCCTCGACGAGGTCGCTCGTCGCGGCGAGAATGCGCGCTTTCTCGCGGCGCAGCCGGAAGAATACTTTCGACCGCAAGGGCCCGGCCCCGACCCCCACGATGCTCCACGCGCGGATGACGTGATCGAGCACGTAGGCGCGGATCCAGTGCGCGGCGTAGGTGACGAAGCGCGTGCCGCGCTCCGGGTCGAACTTCTTGAGAGCGATCATCAGTCCGACGTTGCCCTCCGAGATGAGGTCGGCGACGCGCACTCCATACCGGCGGTAGCTCAGCGCAATCGCCACGACGTAGCGCAAATTTGCCTCGACGAGCTGACGCGCGGCCTCGCGGTCGTCTTGGTCGCGCACCCGACGGGCGAGCTCGTACTCAGCTTCGCGAGAGAGCGCTTCGATCGCTTGCACGCGTGCGATGTAGTTCGACAGTGTCACGCTGCCTTCGGGGCTGCTGCGCGGGGCTGCGGCGCGAGAGCGCTGGGTCGGCTGCACACTGGAAACGGGCATGGCTGGGCTCGCGCCGCCGGGGGGCGACGGCTCCACCATCCGTTCGATGCAGGGTGCGTGCGAGGGATCGTTACACGAGCTCGGCCACGCGTTCGGGGTCCGCACCCTCAGGGCCGGATCCGCCCTTACCCAGGACTCAGGCGCTGAAGCTCGAGCCGCAGCCGCACGAGCCCTTCGAGTTCGGATTGTTGAACTTGAAGCCGGCCCCGTGAAGCCCTTCGACGTAATCGATCTCGACGCCCTCGAGGTACTGGAAGCTCATCGGGTCGACATAGAGCTTGACCCCGTTCGACTCGAACTCCTCGTCCATCTCTCCGAGCTTGTCTTCGAAATAGAGGTCGTAGCTGAAGCCAGCACAACCACCACCGACGACGCGCAGGCGCAGGCCCTGCCCCATCAGGGCCTCGGCCTCGGCAATTTCTTTCACTTTGAGCGCAGCCTTTTCGGTGATCGTGATCATGGGCATCGGTCCTTGCCTCTGGCGAGCGTCTTGGGCGTGTTCCGAGACGCCTTGCGCCTAGTCCTGTCTCCACTATAGGGGTGCCGACCCTGTTTCGCCACCGTGCTCGACCGGGGACGTTCAGGGTCTTGTAGCTTTGCGCCCCCCAATGGCGAGCAGAGCGCCGGAGTAGCACACAGCCTCGAACGCGCCGGCCTCGAGGGGGGCAAGGGCGACGACCGGGGGTGTACCCCGGGCCGCGGCTGGCGGCGGTGAGCAAGCTTCGCCCAGCAAGTCGACGCCTCTTGCGGTCGCAACCCCGATCGCGCCCTCGGCGGTGGCGAACGCGAAGGCGCCGGTCGAATCCACCAAAGGCGGGGTGTGAGGGAGGACAGCCAGCGCCGCCGCTCCCCCGTCGGTGCCGACCGCGATCGGGCGCACGGCCAGCGACACGCGGGCCACTTCGTTCCCTGCCGAATCGAGGGTCACGCCGACCTCCCCCGTCGGCGTCAGAAGTGCAACGTACGCGCTGCCACCGCGCATCGCAGGCGGACCGAGCCAAAGCCCGCCCGTGGCCACCGCTCGGGTCGTGGCCATGCCCTGCAGGAGATCGACGGCGGTCAGGTGCATCCGATCCGCGCTGACGGCCACGAGCGTGTGATCGTCGGCCAGCGCCGCGTTGGAATCGATGGGGGAGCCGAAGCTCGCGACGCGCGCCGCGTCGGGAGCCCCCGGTATCCACGACCAGACCGCGCCGCTGAACGTGACTCCCACGACCCTTCCGCCCGCGGCCACGAGCGGTAGAGACGTCGCTTCGAAGAGGGTCGTGCGCGCGCGTACCGCACCGTCCGCGTCGAGGACCGCAAGCTCATGGGTCGTGGCAACGACCACGCCTCCGTCATCCAGCGGGAGCGGCGACGGGTGGGCCGCGTCGCTGCGTCCAAACGGGACGCGCCAGCGCACCGCGCCGTCCCGCACGGCGACAGCCTCCCCGGCGGCGTCGACGAACACGACCGTGTCGTCCGCGAGGAGCGCAGATGGGCCCGGCTGTGCAGCCCCGGTCGATACGCGCCACCGCTCGGTGCCGTCGCGTGCGATCGCGATGACCTCTCCGCGCCCCCCCACGAGGTACGTGCAGCCCCGCGCGTCGACGACCGGAGCGTGCTCGATGAAGGCGCCGAGCGGTATGCGCCATTCGGTTCGAAGACCGGAGCCCGGAAGCTCGGTGCGTGTCCGGCCCGTCCGCGCGGCGTCGACACGGTCCGCGCGCGCACCGCCCGAAGGCCGCCCCACGATCAGGGTCCGGGGGCGCTGGACGTTGGCGGTTTGTCCCGACGCCATCACCGCGACCGCGATGGCCGTCCCCGCCGCCGCCCATGCCGTAGCCCGCCGCCCGCGCGCCTGGCGGCCGGGGGCCATCATTTCGCCCGGAGGACGAACTCGGCCTCGATCTCCGGGACCGTTTGGGCCGTCGGGGACCGAAACGCGCGTGTCACACGCCCATACGCCCGGAGGGTCTCGCCGCGTGCGAGCGAGAGGTCTCGGCCGACCACCACACGGGCGATGCAGGGTCCCTTTGCGCATCCGCGCCGGTCGTCGACGAGGGCCACCGTGCGGTGCGGTGACCCGCGCGCTTCTTCGACTTCGCCCTCGACGACGATGTACTCGCCCGTCTGCGCGGCCGCGATGTCGCGCATGGCGGCGTCGTAGCCGATGGCGCCGCGCTCCTCGAACGCTTTGGCGGCATCGACGAGGCTCGCCACCCTGGTAACCGGGATATGGACCGTGCGCGGTGCGAGCGCGCCAGTTCCAGCGCGCACCTCGATCGTGCGCTCGCCCGGCGCGTCGATGGCAACCGTTGTCTCGAACGCGCCGTCCGGCGCGACTGGGACGGCTGTGCCGTCCACCGTGACGGTTGCACCTTTGGCCGCCCGTCCTGCGATCGCAAGCTTGTCTTCGTCGGTCACCGTGCTCGCCCCGGGCGAGTCCACTCGCAGAGGAGCCACGGCGATCCGGGCACTCACGACGCCCGTCTCCGGCGCGTGGCCCTTGGGCACGACGACGTAAGGGACGTCGATGGCGATAACCCGCGATTCGTCCGCCGGCCCCTCGGCGGCTGCGGTCTCGTCGAGCACATACGTGCCTGCCCCGGCGGCGTCGAGGGCGATTGGCTTGTCGTCGACGCGCACGTCGGTCTGCGCGGGAGCTTCGACGCGGATCGTGATGCAAGGATGCGGGCCGTTCATCGTCGCGACGTCCGCGCGGACGCGGTACGCGACTGGAACGACGAGCTTCACCGTCTCGTCCCGACCCATCCCCGGGCGGTCGATCGAGAGCGAGAGCGCGTTGTCGCCGACGTGCAGCGGCGTGGCCAGGGGAAGGTCGGCCTCGCCGGCTGCGAACGCAGACCTCGCGGTGCCGAGCGAGACCAGCGTTCCATCCTGGCAGCTCGACGGCTCGCAGGTCAGATGCAGCACATCCTTGCCGTCGGGCGCGATTCGCGGTTGCGCGGCAATGGGGGGCGCACTCCGCCACAGAAGGGCGATCGCCGCTCCGCCCACCAGAGCGACGCCACCCGCCAGAAGCGCCGCCACGGCGAGCGACGCCCCGCTCCGGCTCGGGGCGCCCGGTCTCGATGGCAGGGGCTCATCCGGGAGCGGGGCTGGCGGCGGGACGAAGAACGCGGCGATGGGCATCGTCTCGCCCAGCGTGCGCGGCGGCGGCGGCCGGAGCGACGTGCTCGGCGGGGGTGGCAGGGGCGACGGGGGTGGATTGGCTGCCGGATCGCCGGGCCGAAGGGGGGCGATCCCGGGGAGGGCGACGCCGAGCATGGTCTTGTTGCGGACGGCCGTGGGCGCGGGGGTCGGCGTAGGCTGGGGCGAGGGGCCCGCGAGGGACGGGAGGCCGACGATGGTCCTCTTGCCCATCGGTCCGACGGGTTGGGCGGCGGGCGCCGCGACCGGCGCGGGGAGCGCCAGCAGCGTCCGCGCGGCAGGTGGAGTCACAGGCACGGCAGCCGTGGCGGCGGCTGCGGCGGGGGGAGCGGCGGCCGTGGCGGCCAGCGCAGCCACTTCCGCGGCTGGAACAGCCCCTGCCGGAACAGCCCCTGCGGTGGTAGGACCGGTACCGGTAGGAGAAGCGGCGGCGTCGGTAGGAGCAGTAGGAGAAGCGGCGGCGTCGGTAGGAGCAGTAGGAGAAGCGGCCGCGTCGGTAGGAGCGCTAGTAGGAGCGCTAGGAGAAGCGGCCGTGTCGGTAGGAGCGGGGCCCGGGCCTTGCTCGAGCACCAGTGCGCCGCACTCCGCGCAGAACTTCGCCGTCGCGGATAAAGGGTGCCCGCATTGTACGCACGCGCGCGTCGTCATCGGGAGATCCACCCCATCATAGCTGTCTAGCCACGCTCGGCCTGGCAATCACCGGACAGAACCTGTGCCGAGCGGCACTAGTCATCATCGTGCTCCGGGCCGCGAAGGCCATGCTTCTTGGCCATGTCATGCAGATGCTTGCGGTCCATCTTCGCCTCCCGGGCGGCGGCGCTGACGTTGCCGCCGTGGCGCCCGAGGAGCCACTTGACGTATCGCCGCTCGAACTCGGCGTCGAATTTCGCTCGCGTCTCGCGGTAGCTCTTGGCCGGATCGAACTGGAACACGTCGCCCGTGGATGCGCTGGCGGCGGGCAACGACACCACGTTGAGCTCGGTCACCCCGGCGGCGCGCGCGAGATAGACCGTGCGCTCGAGCACGTTGCGAAGCTCGCGGACGTTGCCCGGCCAGTCGTGCGCCACGAGGCCTTGCATGGTCTCGTCGGCGACGGTCAGGTTGCTCGCACTCGCCTTCAAGATGTGCTGCACGAGCGCCGGAATGTCCTCGCGCCGCGCGCGCAGCGGCGGAACCGTGATCGGAACGACGGCGAGGCGGAAGTACAGGTCTTCCCGAAACTTCCCCGCCTGCACTTCGCGCAGGAGGTTGCGTTTGGTCGCGGCGATCACCCGTACGTTCGTCTTAACTGTCTTGTTGCCGCCGACACGCCGGAACTCTTTCGTCTCGAGCACGCGCAGGAGCTTCGGCTGCACGTCGAGCGGGAGCTCTCCGATCTCGTCGAGGAATAGGGTTCCCCCGTCGGCAAGCTCGAACGCCCCTTGGCGGGCGGCGACGGCACCGGTGAACGCGCCGCGTTCGTGCCCGAAGAGCTCCGACTCGAGGAGCGAGTAGGTCACCGCGCCGCAGTCGACGACGACGAACGGGCCCTGCGCGTGCGCGCTCTCCGTCCAAATCGCCCGCGCCAGGACGTCTTTGCCCGTTCCCGTTTCGCCTTCCAGCAGAACCGTGGCGTCGGTCTGCGCGATGCGCTCGAGCACACCGAAGATAGAGCGCATGGCCAGGCTTCGGCCGATGGCGGCCCCGAACCATGTCTTGTCGCTCGGCATCACCTCCACGTTGCGCGCGGCGGGGCGCAGCGCGATCTCAACTTCGCCCACTTTCAGCACAGTGCCTGGCTGGACGATGGCCTCCGACACGCGGGCCCCTTGGACGCGCGTGCCGTTGGTCGAGCCGAGGTCGCGCACATGCACGCCATCGTTGGCGCGCGTGAGCTCGCAGTGGTGTCGCGACACCGTGTCGTCTCCCAGCACCAAGTCGTTGTCTGGCGCTTTGCCCACACGAACTTTGTCGCCGAGCGGACGGCTGGTCCCTCGCGCGCTTCCCGAAAGGACGACGATGTGGATCCCCCCCTTCGTGTCCGGCGGCCGAACCGCGCGCGTCGCGATCTCAGCGGCATCGCCTTCGGTGAGCAGCTCGTCCTCGCCCTCGCCGGGGGCGTTCATCGCGGCACCCATGTCGAAACGTCGATCGAAGTCACCCCGCCCCGAAGGGCCACCTGCCGGCGCACGACGCTGTGCTCCAAGTCGGCAGCGACGAGCTCGATTTCCACAGTGTACTCCCCGTCCGGCAAGCGCGGCTCGTGCGTCACGACGCGCGGTGCCCGACCCGCCGGGTACCGGAAGCTTACCTCGCGCGTCCAGTCGTCGCCTCGCGCGTCCTCCGACCAGCGTGCGTCCACCTCCTCGACCCGTTCCGCCGCGCCGCCGAGGACGTAGTGCACGGTCTGGTCCTTGGGCCAGCGCTCGCCGGCCAGGAACACCGCGAGGGGGACGGCCGCCGCGCCGAGGATGAACCGCCCGACGCGATTTCGGTCCATCAGCGCCCTTGCGCCTCCACCGCAGCCGCGCGAACGCGGGCCACTAGCCCCGCGATCACCGGATCGGGCATGTCGAACTTGGGCATCTTGCCCTTGCCGTTCTTGATCACGGCCGCGATGTCCGTGTCGCTAACCTTCGACTGCCACTCTTCGCGGGTCAGATCCGGCGCGTGGACCATCGGCCCCATCTGGCCGTCGCCCTTTCCCATCGGGCCGTGGCACGTGGAACACTGCTGGCGCCAGGCGATGTCGACGAGCTGCGTCACGTCGCTCCCGGCTCCGGCCGCCGCTTGCTGCCGCGCGCCCTGCGATTGCTTGTCGTCGTCGGCCGAATGATGGTCGCTCGGAGTCCACTCTTTGAGCGAGCCAGCGGACGGTGGTCGGTCGCACCCCGCGAGCGCGAAGCCGACGCCGATGCGCGCGAAGTAGAAGAGGTAGAAGAAGCCGGCGATGGCGCGGCGGCGGACCGCAGGGCAAGCAGGCGACGAGAAGAACGGCGGAGGAGACGCGACCACGGCGGCGCAACGTAGTCCGTGGGGCCCGAGGGGCCAAGCTGGCTTGCTGAGAAAGGGTGGGGGCGTTAGGTTCCTGGGTAGGCGGCGACCGGCTTTCCAGCCCGGCGCCGACCCGAGGCAACCATGTACTCCGGTGGGAGCGGCGGCGGGTCCGCTGTGCAAGCCAAGAAGGTCACGGTTCCCGAGCTTCGCCGCAGAAAACGGGGTGGGCTGCCGCTGGCGATGGTGACGGCCTACGACTTCACGATGGCGCGTCTCGTGGACGCGGCCGGGGTGGACCTCATCCTCGTGGGTGACTCGCTCGGAATGGTGGTCCAGGGGTTGGCCAATACGTTGCCCGTGACGATTGACGAGATGTGCTACCACGGCCGCGCCGTCGCCCGAGGCGTATCGAGGGCCCACCTGGTCGGCGATATGCCGTTCATGAGCTATCAAGTGTCGCCCGCGCAGGCGCTCGAAAGCGCGGGCCGGCTCATCAAAGAAGGAGCCTACGAGAGCGTGAAGATCGAAGGCGGGGAGGAGACCGCCGAGCATGTCCGTCGCGTCGTCCGCGCTGGAATCCCGGTGATGGGACACGTCGGGCTGACGCCGCAGAGCGTGCACGCGCTCGGCGGGTTCCGGATGCAAGGCAGAGGGGAGGAGGCCGCGGCCAAGATCGTCGCCGACGCGCGCGCCATCGAAGAGGCGGGGGCGTACGCAATCGTGCTCGAGGCGATCCCGCCCGACGTCGCCGCGCGCGTGACCGCCGAGGTCGCGGTGCCGACGATCGGCATCGGCGCGGGGCCGGCGTGCGATGGCCAAGTGCTCGTCTGCACGGACCTGCTGGGAATGGCGCGCGACCACGCGCCCAAGTTCACGAAGCGCTACGCGGAGCTCGGCGATGCGATCGTCGACGCGGTGACACGCTACGTCGCCGAAGTGCAGAGTGGCGCGTTCCCTACTGCCGAACACGCCTACAAGCCGAATCGGACGGGTGATGAATACCCGGAGGGCGGAACCGGGATCGGCGGGCCGCGCGAACCGGCGCCGCGGCATTAGCGGAAGGCACCGTACTTCGGGTGCGGCGCCGGCGGTCCCAGCTCCTGCCGCTCGAATATCCATACGTCTCGTGTGAGGCTCGCGTGGATGTCCACACGCGGCCAGATCCGCGATTCCCAAGTGGACAAGTGCGCCCATCGGTAGTTGAGCCGGCCGTCCCGCAAGGCGGCGAAGTAGCCCCGCGAGTCGGCATCCCCCTGCAGCCTCGACTCTTCCGGGGTGAGCACGCGGCCGTCTCTCTCGGTCGCCGCGCGGTCCACGAGATACCGCTCCGCCCAGAACGCCGGCACGACGACGAAGCGGGGCCGTCGCGTCTCGATGTCGGAGAAGCGGGCGCTCACTTCGACGACGCCAGGGAGAGGATTGCGACCTTCCGTCGGCGTCGGCTCGACGCGCTGGATCCGCTCTATCCAGGGAAAGCGCGGAAGGTGCACGTTGTTGCCGTACACTTCGACGCTGTCGCCGGAAGCAGCGTGCGCTCTCATCCAGCGCTCCGCGTCGTAGCGCGGGTCGAAGATCATCGCGACGTCGACCGATGCGCATCGAAAGAGGGCCGCCGCAAAGAACGGCGTCGCCAAGAGCCACGCGGCGCGCCCGAGCGCGGGCTCGAAGTGTTCGTGCAGCGCGTCCATCGCCAGGCCCACGTAGAGGCCCCACATGATCATCTGGGGGAGCACGAATCGATGCTCCGTCCTGCGCGCGGCCATGTTGAAAGCAATCGTGAACGAGACTGCGAAGCAGAGCGGCACGAGGCCCGCCGATCGCCGCGCGCCGTCCGGCGCGCGCAGCGCGACGATCACTCCGATCACCACGAGCGGGGCGAAGATCCACGGATAGTACTCGTGGAAGACGAGGAGGCTGTCGCGAAACGCGTAGGCGCGCCCGACCCAGGTCTTGGCGTAGTAGGCGTGGTCCTGGCTGGCGGCGCCGAGGAGCAGGTTCATCCGCGCGGCGAACCCTGCTTTGTTCCAAATCGCACCGTCGATCGTCAGCAAGAGAGCGATTCCGAGCGCTGCGCCGGTCGCGAGCCGTTCGACGATCGCGTGTGCGTGCGAACGGGCCTCTTGGTCGATGACGAGCCATGCCGCGGTGGCGAGCGGAACGCCGATGACGAAGAGCGCGTAGGCCTGATCTTTGGTCGCGACCGCCATCGCGGCGAGGACCGGGACTCGCCGTAGGGTGCGAAAGTCGCGATGGGCGATCGCGCGAACGAAGGCGCGGAGCGCAAGAATGGCCCAGAAGAGATAGGGAACGTCCAGGTTCGATGTCTGCGAGTAGTACGTGAAGACGGCGTTGGCGCCGCACGCCGCCGCCGTCCAGGCTCCGGCTCGCCGGGAACCGCGCAAGTCCTCCCCGATCTTCGCGACGTTCCACAAGAGTCCCAGCGACATCGCCGCGGTCGTCGCGCGCGCCACGATGGTCAGCGCGGTCATTGTCGGCACCTGGATGAAGGCCCGGATGATGGCCTGCGGCTCGAGAGATGGCGCGGCGATGAGCGCGGCGATCCACGCGGGCGCCGAAACTACGGTGAGAACGATGAGTTGAAGGGGCGGGTAGATGTAGTGGTGCCCCGGCCAGTACGTCATCAGCAGGCCGGCCAGGAAGTCGCGGGGCGCGACGCCGTCGTCGTCCCATCCGTCCGAAGCCGGGAGGCCCCAGAACAACCCCGTCACGCGCAAGATCAGGGCAGCCGCGAGAACTTTGCCGAGCGGTTCGCGCCCGATCTCGCGAATGCGCGCCCTCATGGCTCGGCGGCCCCAATCCGCTTCGCGTCGCCCGACAAGGCCCGTACGACGAACGCGGCCATCGCGACGAGGACGGCAAGACGCGCTCCGAGCGCGACGACACCGAGCGTTCGCATCTCGACGACCTGGTCGTAGAACCCGCGGAGATAGGCTTGCGATATCGCCATCGCCGCGACGAGCGCGGTCGCCGGGCGTCGAACCGAGGCAGCGACGGCAAACGGAATGCCCCACGTGAGGTACTGCGGGGAAAAGACTTTGCCGAACAGCCAGATGCACAAGAGGCTACCCATGCCCGCGCAGGCGAGCGCATCGACGCGGGCCTGCTCGCTGTTCGGCGATGGCCGCCGGCCGAGCCACGCGGTGAACGCCGCGATCGCGAGAAGCAGGACGATCCCGGCTGCCCGCGCCCAGGACTGCGCCGTGCCGTCATCCAGGTTGAACGAGCCGAACCCCAACGTGGCCGCCCGAGGACTTCCCGTGACGAGGCGAATGACCGAAAGGACGGTCCCGTAGGTCGATTCGATGTGAAGGCCGCGGGTGGCGTGGTACCGGACGAAGTCGGCGAATCCCGAGGGCGAGAGGGCGACCATGGGGACGAAGCCCACCGCGAGGCCGAGCGCGACCCCCGCCGCGACTCGGGCGATCGCGGAGCGCGAGCGCCACGCGTCGCGGTCCGCGGCCATCATCGGGAAGAGCACGAGAAGCGGGACAATCTTCGCCGCCGCGCCGAGCGCGACGCCGAGGCCCATGAGAAAGGGCCTGCGCCGAGCCGCTGCCCAGAGCGCGACACCCAGAAAGACGGCCGCGACCGCGTCCAGCCGTTGGATGAGGAGCCCGCCCTGGGCGAGAAAGAGCGCCGCGGTGAGCCACCAGCGCGTCGCGCGCTCGGTGGCGGGGACATCGGGGGCCGCGTCGATGGCCAAATGCGCCGACACGAGGAGAAGCGCCGCCATCAGCGCGCCGAAGCCCATGGCGAACGCGGGGAAGGCGGGCAGGACGAGCGCCGGGAGAAGGATGAACGGCAGGACGAGCGCCGGGTACTCGAAGGGCACTTGCGCATACGGGAGGTGCCAGCGGCCGTCGGCAGCAGGCAGCTGGCGAAAGGCCGCCGAGGCTTCGCCGCGCTTCGCGAGAAGCAAGTCGCGATCGAACGGGACTCCGCGGATCGCGTTGGCGACGGCGAAGTAGAGCTCTTCGTCCGCCGATCGACGGTAGGCGAATGCGAACGGCAGCCAGGCACGCAGAAACGGGCTCGCGGACGGGGGTCCGCGGGAGAGCGCCGCGTACGTTGCCAGCGACGGACCCTGGTTGAGCCACACGCAACCGATCGCCGCGGTCACGAGGAACGCGACGTGCGCCTTGCGGGGGAGGGCGAAGGCCATCGACGCGCAAGCGATAGTGTACGCCCTTGCCCCGTCAAGGCGCTGCAGGAACGCTTGGCACTGGTGATGTCCACCGTGGTATGCGGACGCGTGCCTGGGCGCGCGGGGTACCCGTCCGAGTTCGGGCAACTGCTCTTGGCGAGCTTTCTCCTGAGCTTCGCCGTGGTGATCAGTCACGGGAGGTACTTCGAGCCGGCGCTCGCGTGCATCGTCGTCGCCTTCGCCCTCCTCGTCTCGTGCTTCGCCGCGAGTGTACGCGCGACGCCCTCGGCCGCCGTGCCAAGGCCGGCCTTCGCTCTGATCGGCGCCGCGATCATGCAGCTGACGGCGCTCTTGGATCCCAAGCTCATCGTGTATCCGCACACGCCGGTGTCCGGCGTCCGCGCAGTGGAAATCCTCTCCATTCTCCTTCTCACGACGTACCTTCCCTTTCTCGGCACTCGTCGCGAGCCGCACGTCGTCCGGACCGTTCGCTTTGCCGCCTTCGGCGCGCTGACTCTCGCCGGAGGCCTGGCGACGATTCACATTTCACCGGCGCCTCTCATCGATGTCTGGGACGTCCAGATGCGCGG
>Ga0265332_10000488_pt1 | contig 27403 bp, 29 predicted proteins | sample 41926metaG_FD_202084 | JGI IMG/M metagenome (GOLD analysis project Ga0265332, IMG submission 202084) | Rhizosphere microbial communities from Carex aquatilis grown in University of Washington, Seatle, WA, United States - 4-19-26 metaG | ecosystem: Host-associated > Plants > Roots > Rhizosphere...
ACTGCTCGGCGCTGGCACCGCTGGTGTCGATATGCAGCTCGGGACTCTGCGGGGCCTCATACGGAGAGTCGATTCCGGTGAAATTGCGCAGCTGACCCGCGCGCGCCTTGCGGTACAGACCCTTGGGATCGCGCCGCTCGGCTTCTTCGAGAGTCGTGTCAACGAAGATCTCGATGAATTCGCCCGCCGCGAACAGCGAACGCGCGAGCTCCCGCTCCGCACGAAACGGCGAAATGAACGATACCAGGACGATCAGTCCGGCATCGAACATGAGCTTCGCGACCTCGGAGACGCGGCGTATGTTCTCGACCCGGTCTTCATCGGCGTACCCGAGATCACTGTTCAGTCCATGCCGTACATTGTCGCCGTCGAGCAGATAGGTGTGGCAGCCCGAGCCATACAGCTTCTTTTCCACCAGGTTCGCGATCGTGGACTTGCCGGCCCCCGACAGGCCGGTGAACCACAGCACGCACGGCTTCTGGTGCTTCTGCGCGGCGCGCGCCTTGCGGTCCACGTCCAGAGTCTGCCAATGCAGCTCCGCCTCGTGGTGCAGCGCGGCCTGCAGCAGTCCCGCCCCGACGGTCTGGTTGCTGATGCGGTCGATCAGGATGAATCCGCCAGTGTCGCGGTTGCGCGTGTAGGGATCGAATGCCAGCTGCTGGTCGAGGCTTAAGACGACGGCGCCGATCTCGTTGAGCGCGAGCCGGTCGGCGGCCTGGTGCTCGAGCGTGTTGACGTCGATCCGGTATTGCAGCGCCGAGACCGCAGCCGAGAGCGTACGCGTACCGCACTTGAGCAGGTAGCGTCGGCCGGGCAACATCGGCTCCTCACCCATCCAGACCAGCGTGGCCGTGCAACGATCCCCCAGCAGCGGCGGCGCATCCCCAGCGGTTATCAGGTCCCCGCGACTGACGTCGATTTCATCCTCGAGCGTGAGCGTGACCGACTGGCCCGCCACCGCCAGCGCCAGATCGCCGTCCGCAGTCACGATCCGCTGCACGCGACTCGCCAGCCCCGAGGGCAGAACGCGCAGCCGCTCGCCAACCCGCACCGAACCGCTGGCAATCAGGCCCGAGAAGCCGCGAAACTCGGGATTCGGACGGTTGACCCGCTGCACCGGCAGCCGGAACGCCTCTTCGGTGCCGGGCTGTCCGACGGGCACCTGCTCGAGATGCGCCAGCAGCGTGGGTCCGTGGTACCAAGGCATGGACGCCGCAGCCTCCACGACATTCTCGCCGCGCAGTGCCGACAGCGGGATGGCCACCACGTCCTGCAGTCCGATCTGCACCGCGAACTGCCGGTAGGCCCGCTCCACGTCGGCAAATATTTCAGCCGAGTAGCCGGCCAGGTCCATCTTGTTGACCGCCAGCACGACGCGGCGGATCCCCAGCAGCGAAACCAGATAGCTGTGCCGTCGCGTCTGCGTGAGCACGCCCTTCTGCGCGTCGACCAGGATGATCGCCAGATCGGCGGTCGAGGCGCCGGTTACCATGTTGCGCGTGTACTGCTCGTGGCCCGGGGTATCCGCAACGATGAACTTGCGATGCTCGGTGGTGAAGAACCGATAGGCCACGTCGATCGTGATGCCCTGCTCCCGCTCGGCCGCGAGGCCATCGACCAGCAGCGCGAAATCCAGCGCATCGCCCTGCGTCCCGAGCTTCTTCGAATCGCTCTCGAGAGCCGCGAGCTGATCGTCGAACAGCATGCGCGATTCGAACAGCAGCCGCCCGATCAGCGTGCTCTTGCCGTCATCCACGCTGCCACAGGTGATGAAGCGCAGCAGATCCTTGCGCGCCTGGCCCTCGAGCCAGAGCTCGAGCGCGCCCCGCGAATTCAATTCAGCGTTCATCAGAAATAGCCTTCCTGCTTCTTCTGCTCCATCGAGGCGCCCGCGTCGCGATCGATGACCCGGCCCTGGCGCTCGGAGGTGCGGGCCGACAGCATCTCCTCGATGATCTGGGACAGCGTGGCGGCCTCGCTGGGAATCGCGCCGGTGAGCGGATAGCAGCCGAGCGTACGAAAGCGTACCCGGCGCAGCTGCGGCCGCTCGCCCGGGTGCAGCGGCATGCGCTCGTCATCGACCATGATCAGCGTGCCATCACGTTCGACGACCGGGCGCATGGCAGCGAAGTACAGCGGCACGATCGGAATGTGTTCCTGGTGGATGTACTGCCAGATATCGAGTTCGGTCCAGTTCGAGAGCGGAAAAACCCGCAGGCTCTCGCCCTTGGCGATGCGCGTGTTGTACAGGCGCCAGAGCTCGGGGCGCTGGCGCTTGGGATCCCAGCGGTGCTGCGCCGACCGGATCGACACGACCCGCTCCTTGGCCCGCGATTTCTCCTCGTCGCGCCGCGCACCGCCGAAAGCGGCATCGAAGCCATGCAGATCGAGCGCCTGTTTGAGCGCCTGCGTCTTCATGATGTCGGTATGTACGGCGCCGTGCGTGAACGGATTGATGCCCTGCTCCACTCCTTCCCGGTTGATGTGGACGATCAGGTCCAGGCCCATCCGCCGCGCCGTTTCGTCGCGGAATGCGATCATCTCGCGGAATTTCCAGGTCGTGTCGATGTGCAGCAGCGGGAACGGCAGGCGGCCCGGAAAGAAGGCCTTGATCGCGAGGTGCAGCATGACCGAGCTGTCCTTGCCGATGGAATACAGCATGACCGGCCGCTCGCACTCGGCCACCACCTCGCGAAAGATATGGATGCTCTCGGCCTCGAGCCGAGCCAGATGCGACAGTTTGGACATTACCGGTCGGCTACCCCGCTGCGACGCGGGCGCGATTCTATATTTTCGCTGCCGTTATGTGCTTATTCTGGTTTTGAGACTGGAACGCGGTAGGCGGGGTGAAGGTCGTCATCGGCGCACTGTGCCCGACGAAATAGATGCGCGCGAGTTCATCGTTGGCGCGAGCCAGCGAAAGCTGCAGCCGGTCGATGAATTCGTGCAGACCGCCCTGCTCCAGCGTTTCGAAACGGGTGCCATGCAGGGCGCGACGCATGCGCGCCACGCGCCGCAGCAGCGGTTCGCTGTGCCGCAACCGGTGCAGGACCTCTTCCGCACGCCGCAGGCAGCATACGCAGGCACGGGGGAACTGCTCGTCGGTCAGCAGGAAGCGCACCACGCCAGCGCCGTACACGCGCTCCCGGGTCTTCAGGCGGTACATCTGGTATCCGGAAAGCGAACGCAGCACGCTCATCCACAGCACGGTCTCGAACGGCCGCAGCTCCTCGGCGTTGGCCGTCACCATCATCGCGGCCGCGCGCACATCCACGATCCGGCTGGTCATGTCGGCGCGCTCGATATTGCGGCCCAGCGTCAGGAACGTCAGCGCATCGCCCTCGTTGAATATGCCCTCGAACATGCCCGTCAGGGTCTGCGTCGAGACCGTCACGCGGCGCAGGAACGCGTATCGCGTACGCTTGGCCGCGGCCTCCGCGGCACGCTCGCCGACGTAGAGGTACAGCTCGTTGATATGCTCCCAGACCTCGCGCGGCAGGATGTCGCGCACCGTGCGCGCGATCTCTCGCGCCCGCGCGATCGAGGTCAGCATCGAACCATGGTTCTCCTCGTCGGCCACGATGAAGCGCAGCACCGACTGCTCGCTGTAGTCCTTGGCCTTCGCGAGGTAGCCAGCCTCGTTACCGGTAATGGTGATGAGCGGCCGCCACCCGGGGCTCAGCCGCTGCGGCAGGTCGAGCATCAGGCTGGCGCTCACGTCCAGCAGACGGGCGAGGTTCTCGGTGCGCTCCAGGTAGCGCGCCAGCCAGTAGAGGTTGTCAGCTACGCGTGAGAGCATTTTCGGCCGCTGTATCCACGATCCAGGTGTCCTTGCTGCCACCACCTTGCGAGGAATTGACCACCAGCGATCCCTTGCGCATCGCCACGCGTGTCAATCCGCCGGTCGTGACCTGGACCTGCCGTCCCGAGAGGATGAAGGGGCGCAGATCGAGGTGGCGGGGTTCGATGCCTCCCTCCACCAGTGTCGGCGTGGTGGACAGGCTGATCACGGGCTGGGCAATGTAGTTGCGCGGATCATGTTCAATCAATCCGGCGAAGCGCTCGCGCTCCGCGGCGGTGGACTTCGGTCCCATCAGCATACCGTAGCCACCGGATTCGTTCGCAGGCTTCACCACCAGGTTGGCCAGATTGGCCAGCACGTGCCGCCGCTGTACCTCGTCGCAGCACAGGAACGACGGCACGTTCGGCAGGATCGCGTCCTGGTCGAGATAGTAGCGGATCATCGCCGGTACAAAGGTATAGACCAGCTTGTCGTCGGCGACTCCGGCCCCGGGGGCATTGGCGAGTGCGACATTCCCGGCCCGCCAGGCACGCATCAGCCCTCGAACCCCGAGGGTCGAGTCCGGGCGGAAGGATTCGGGGTCGAGGAACAAGTCGTCGACGCGGCGGTAGAGCACGTCGACCCGCTGCCACCCTTCAATCGTGCGCATATAGACGACGTCGTCGGCCCCGACCACCAGATCACCACCCTCGACCAGCTCGCAACCCATCTGCTGCGCCAGATAGGCGTGCTCGAAATATGCAGAGTTGTAGATACCGGGTGTCAGCACGGCCACTTCCGGCTGCGCGACACCGCGCGGCGCGATGGCACGCAGCAGGTCGAAGAGCTGCGAAGGATAGTCGTCGACCGGCAGGATGCCGGCGGCCTCGAACACCTCCGGAAAAACGCGCTTGACGACCTGACGGTTCTCGAGCATGTAGGACACGCCAGACGGCACGCGCAGGTTGTCTTCGAGCACATAGACCGTGCCGTCCCCGCCACGCACCAGGTCGGAGCCGCAGATATGCGCCCAGATTCCCAGCGGCGGGTCGATCCCTGCGCATTGCGCGCGGTAGTTGGCCGAGTTCACCAGGTGCTCGCGCGGGAAGACCCCGTCGCGGACGATGCGCTGCTCGTGGTAGATGTCGTCGATGAACAGGTTCAGCGCCTGGGCGCGCTGCTGCAGCCCGGCCTCGATGCGCCGCCACTCATCGAGTGGGATCACGCGCGGGATGATGTCGAGCGGCCAGGCACGGTCGATCGATCCGCCCTCCTCGTGGTACACCGTGAAGGTGATGCCCATGCTGCGAATGGCAACCTCGGCGGCTTTCTGCCGTGCGGCGAGTTCTTCAGGGCCCAGTGCCGAGAGGAACTCGATCAGCGCGCGCGCCGCGATGCGCGGAGTGCCACCCGGCCCGATGAGCTCATCGAAGCTCGCCGTCGCGGGGTAATGGTCCCAGGCAATGCGCATGCAGTCTCGAGAGGGTCCCGTAGGTCCGATTTGCCGTTACAGTAACAGGGCGCGCGAACCGAATGAACAGCGGCACCACAAAGCATCCAAATGGCGCAATTCGGCTAGACTGACGCACGTTCCTGGTGCATAGACAATCCAAATTCATGGATCAGCAATGACTTACTGCCTGGCGTTGAAACTCAAGGACGGCCTCGTTTTCGCGTCCGACTCGCGCACCACTGCCGGTGTCGACTACATCAGTACCTATCGCAAGATGCACGTGTTCCGCCCGGCGCGGGACCGGCTGGTCGTCGTGCTGACTTCCGGCAATCTTGCGACGACGCAGGAAGTGCTCGACAACCTGCGCCGCGATCTCGCCGTGGGCGAGGATCGCGAGAACCTTGGCAATGTCTCCTACCTGTTCGAGGCGGCACGCTACGTCGGCAAGGTACTGTGCACCGTCGTGCAGCAGTATCGGGAGGCCCTGAAGCAGAGTGGTGGAGATGCGCGCGCAACGCTGATCGTCGGCGGCCAGATCGCCGGGCAGCCGCCGGAACTCTACCTGGTCTATCCGGAAGGCAATTATGTCGCGGCCACCGATGAGACGCCTTTCCTGCAGCTCGGCGAATTCAAGTACGGCAAGCCGATACTGTCGCGCATCGCCGGCGCGAACCTGTCGCTCGACGACGCCGCGCGTCTCGCGCTGATCTCGTTCGACGCGGCGATGAAATCGAATCTGTCGGTGGGACCGCCGGTGGAGCTGGCGATCTATCCGCAGGACACGCTGCAGTTCTCGCACCAGCTGGCCTTTGACGCCGATTCTGAGTTTTTCCGCGGCTTCTGCCGCCGCTGGAACGAGAAGCTCAAGAGCGCGTTTCGCCAGTTGCCGCGGTTCGACTGGGAGCGCACACCGCCCGCCGAGCGGTAGCGCAGTGACCACGCCAGGCGCCCCGCCCGATCCGCTCGCGCAGCGCCGGATCGCCGTGGCGGAAAGTCGTGAACTCGACCTGTTTGCGGCGCTGCTCGAGCGTCGCGGGGCCACGGTACTACGCTACCCGCTGGTGCAGATCATCGATGCGCCGGATCCGCAGCCGATCCTCGTGTGGTCGCGCCGATTCGCGGCCGGTGGCTGCGACGACCTGATCCTGCTGACCGGCGAAGGTCTGCGCCGGCTGCTGCACTGCATCGACCGCCACGAGGCCACCTTGCGGGGATCGTTTCTCGAAGCGCTGGCCCGGGTGCGTAAGATCACCCGCGGGCCAAAGCCGGCCCGGGCGCTGCGTGAGCTCGGGTTGCAAAGCGATCTTCCGGCCGAAGTTCCGACGACGCCGGGCCTGATCGCCCTGTTGCGCCCACTGCCACTGCGGGACCGTCGCGTCGGCGTACAGCTGTATGGCGGGGAGGCGAACCTGCCGCTGATCGATTTTCTGATAGAAGCCGGCGCGCAGGTATCTACGGTCGCCCCGTACCGCTACGCCGACCAGGCCTCCGACATGGCCGTGCAGGAGCTGCTTGGGCGCATGCGCCAAGGCGAGATCGATGCGATCGCCTTCACCAGCAAGGCCCAGGTGGAGCGGCTGTTTCGTGCGGGGAAACCCGAGGAGGTGCGCGCGGCACTGGCGGCGACCGCCGTGGCGGCCGTGGGCCCGGTGGTAGCCGAGAGCCTTGGCGCGCATGGCGTGGACGTGGGAGCGATGCCCCCGGGCAGTTGGCACCTGAAGCCGCTGGTCGCGGCGCTGGGGGAGCTGCTCGGCGCGGTGCGCGGCTAGGAATACATCCGCTGCAGATAGCCGAGGAACTGCTCGAGTTCCGGCTTCGTGAACCGGTTCGCCATGTGCTTTTCGAGCTGACGCACCTGCTGCATCAGCGCCTCGAGTTCGGCACTTCCGGATTCCGTCAGAAAGATACCCTGCCGCCGGCGGTCGCGCGTGCAACGGCGCCGTTCGATCAGGCCGGCGCGCTCGAGCCGGTCGAGCAGTGCAACGATGCTGGCCTTGTCCACTCCGAGGTGCGTACCGAGCTCGATCTGGGCGATCCCGGAATTCGAACGCACCAGCACCAGCAGGCTGAACAGTCCGGGGCGTATCTTGTTCTCGCCGATGAAACTGACGTAGGTACGCCAGGATGCCTGGTGGGCACGGCGCAGGTTGTAGCCGAGCAGCCTTGGCAGCATGCCAAGATCGACCTTGGCCCCCGCGGCCCGCTCCCGCGTCGCGACCCGCTTTGGCCCCGCTGGGCGCTTCTCTCGGCTGCGGACGGCATGGCTACCCAGTTGTTCCATAGCGCTGGCACTCCCCCCAAATGATACTTAATGCGAGACCGGCATGTTCGGGTACCTTGGACCGCGAGGCAGGCGCGGCGCATCAGTATATTTACGTTATTGTTCGCACTGCAAATAGATTGTCGCGAATAACGCGAATGCGTTCGGTTGCGTCGACTTCAGGGCGCAGGGCCGCTTCAGGGCGCAGGGCCGCCGCGGCCGTCATGGCTCGAGAGCGGGCCGTACAGGTCCGGCCGCCGGTCGCGAAACACGAACCATCCCGCCCGCCCGCGCCGCAGCTGCTCGAGGTCAAAGCTGGCAGTGATGATGGCCTCGCTCTCCTGGTCGGCTTCGGCCACCAGTGCGCCGGTCGCATCGGCGATGAAGGAAGAGCCGTAGAAGCGCAGGTGCAGCCCGACCGGGTCCTGGCGCGAGCGCTCGACGCCGATGCGATTGCTGGCGATGAGCGGCATCAGATTTGCCGCTGCATGACCCTGCTGCGTGCGCTGCCAGTGCAGGCGCGAATCGACTGGAGGGGCCGGCGGGGGCTCGCTGCCGATGGCGGTCGGGAACAGCAGCAGCTCGGCACCGAGCAGTGCCATGATCCTGGCGGACTCCGGAAACCACTGATCCCAGCAGATTCCAACCCCGAGGCAGCCGTAGCGCGTGTGCCAGACCCGGAAGCCGGTATCGCCGGGGCTGAAGTAGAATTTCTCCTGGTAGCCAGGCCCCTGCGGAATGTGGGACTTGCGGTAGATTCCCAGCCGGGCGCCGTCCGCATCGAACAGCGCCAGCGAATTGAAATAGGCGTTGCCGTCACGCTCGAAGAAGCTCACGGGCAGCACCACGCCCAGATCCGCGGCCAGCCGCCCGAAGCGCCTCAGCAGCGGACTGTCGTCCGCCGACTCGGCCAGGGTCAGGTACTGCGCATCCTGCTCGATACAGAAGTATGGCGTCGCGAACAGCTCCTGCAGCAGGATCACCTGGGCGCCGCGCGCGTGAGCCTCGCGCACCAGCCGCTCGGCGCGCTGCGCGTTGTCCTCGAGGTCCCAGCTGCAGGCGAACTGTGTGGCCGCGACCGTGACGCGTCGAGCCTGCGCCTCAGGCATGTGCCCGCCGACCGTCTGCGCCGCGCAGCCGCTCTGTAATCGCGATCGCGGTACGCAGCGCGCGCAGCCCGTCCTCGCCGCTCACCAGCACCGGCTTGTCGCCGCGGATTGCATCCAGGAAGGCCTGCACTTCGCGCAGCAGCGCATCTCCCTGCTCGAAGGACTGTTCCTCGATCTGCACCGGCAGCTGGCCCGCGGCGACCGGCCCTTCGCGTTTGCGAATCACGGTCAGGATCTTCTGCTGCAGGTCGATCGACAGATAGGCATCGTCGCGGAACACTCGCAGCTTGCGCTCGGTCTTCAGGCTCACACGGCTGGCGGTCACGTTCGCGACACAGCCGTTGTCGAAACGCAGCCTGGCGTTCGCGATGTCGATCTCGCCAGAGAACACCGGAGTCCCGACGGCATCGAAGCTCTCGAGCGGCCGGGCCACGATCATCTGCACCAGGTCGATGTCGTGGATCATCAGGTCGAGCACCACATTCACATCGGTGCCGCGCTCGCGGAACGGGGCGAGGCGGTGGCATTCGATGAAACGTGCGGCCGAGAGCAGGGTTTCGGCGGCGAGGATGCTCGGATTGAAGCGCTCGAGGAGCCCGACCTGCAGTACCCGGGCGTGGGTGCGCGCAGCGTCGATCAGCTGCTGGGCCTGTTCGCAGGTCTCGGTAATCGGCTTCTCGACCAGCACGTGGGCGCCGGCCCGCAGGAAATCCAGCGCGATCTCGCAATGCGTGGCAGTCGGCGTCACGACGCTGACTGCGTCCACGTGTCCCAGCAATACACGGTAGTCCTGCAGCGGCTGGGTCTGCAGCTCCGCGGCCACCCGCTGGGCGGTGTCGGCGCTGGCATCGACCACCGCCGCGAGTTCGCACCCGGGCAGCCCCGCATATTTCTGGGCGTGAAAGCGGCCGAGGTACCCCACCCCGATCACGGCCGCTCTGATTTTGCGCATGCGGCGGCTATTATGCCCGAAGGGTCGGCGGTGGGTCGCCCGGCCGGCCGCGTTGCCGCGCCGGGATTGTCCCGGACTACCAGGCGTTCGAACTTCCAGGCGTTCGAATTGAGGAGAGGTTTGAATTGAGCCCACGGCAGCGTGGTATCGCGCGTTGGTACGGCAATGTCCGCGGGGTATGGCGCGAAGTGCTCACGGCGCTCACGTGCCTGGCTCTCGGCGTGCTGGCGATGCCATGCCTGATCTTCGCCTTCGGGCGTATCGCTCTAGGGCCCTATGCGCATGGCTCGATCCTGTCCCTGTGGCGTGATTTCCTGATCGGTCTGGGGGACGGTTCGGAAGCCTTCTGGTTCATTGCCCTCGGGCCCTACCTGCTGCTGCTGTTGCTTCGGGGCGGGCGCCGGCTGTTGACATAAGCATCTAAGAAACAAGGGATTTGTGACTCAGTTCACAATTCCGGCGGCACTGGTAGGCAGGTCACCCGTCACGCTGTCATCCTAGGCTTAGGGGAAATTCAGGCGCGAGAAATCGCGTCGCCAATTGCCGACATGGGTACCGTAGCCAATCGCACCAACGCCCTGAATAGCACCGCCGAGAGTCGTCCATCGAACTCGGAGGGGGCGCGTCGCCGCGAGGATGTGATCCACGAAATCAAGCTGGCACTGGTGACCGCGGAGCTCACGCTCGATGAGCCGCGGCGTGGCTTCGATCCGTACAACGCGAAACTCGGGCGCAGTCCGCGCGACGTCTGGGCACGCAGTCGCCACCACGGCTGAGGTCTGCCGTCGACCCCCTTGGCTCTCTGGCCGTGGGGACGGCCTCGCCGGCACTGCTGCAACCTCGAGGTTTCTTAAGGCCAGTACGTGTAGAGCAGCACCGCGATCATGCCGGCCAGCAGCAACTGCGGGCCGAAGCGCCAGCGCCATCCGCGCAGCTCGCCGATGAAGCACGTGACCGAGACGCCGGCGAGCGACCACGACCACAGTAATCCGCGCAGCAGGGGCACTCGCTCGCTTGCAAGCCGCCCGTAGTATTCGGGCAGCAGCAGGAACACGATACCGCTCATGGTCAGCGACACCGTCAGGGCGATGGCCGAACCCATCACGATGCCGATCAGTACCGACAGTGGCCGCATGAACTGCCTCGCAGATTACTGAAATGCCGGGCCGTCCGCGGCCTGCGCCGACTGCCATCCGGTGCGCAAAGATGTCAGACTGCGCCACACCAGTGTAGCCGCCGTCAAGCACCCCTGCAGCATGCCGCAATCGCCCGTTTCCGAACGAAGGCTCCATTCGCCCCTGGCGCTGGGAGCGTTGGGCCTGCTGGTGCTCACGGCCGCGGGCTCGAGCGGCGTGCCCGCCGCCACCGGTCTGCTGCCCGACGGGGCCATTGCCCCGACCTCGCAGGAGCGCGTGCTGGCGCCGCGCGTGGCGGGCCTGCTCGAGCAGTACCAGTACCGACATATCCCGATCGACGAGCGCCTCTCGCCGTCGGTACTGGACCGCTACCTGGAAAGCCTGGACAGCCAGCACAGCTACTTCCTGGCCAGCGACATTGCCGGCTTCGATAAGTGGCGGCTGAAATTCGGCGACATGGCGCACACCGGCGAGATCGACCCGGCGTTCCTGATCTTCAATGTGTTCCGTCAGCGCAACCGCGAGCGCATGGAATACGCGCTCAAGCTGCTGACGACCGAGCCGGACTGGACACGCGAGGAGGACTTCAATTTCGACCGCGAGCACGCCGCGTGGCCGACCACGGTCGATGAGGTGAACGAACTGTGGCGCCAGCGGGTGAAGAACGACGCGATCTCGTTGCTACTGACGGGCAAGAACTGGGCCGACACTGCGGATACCCTGAGGAAGCGCTATCAGCGCGTGCTCACGCGGCTCGACAAGATCGCGCCGGAGGACGTGTTCGAGACGCTGATGAACGGGTATGCGACCTCGTACGACCCGCACTCGAATTACTTCTCACCGCGCAGCTCGGAGGAGTACCGGATCCAGATGAGCCTGAGCTACGAAGGCATCGGGGCCTCGCTGCAGCTCAATGACGACTACGTCACCGTCAGCGGCGTGCTGCCGGGCGGACCGGCAGCTGCGGACGGCACGCTCAAGATCAACGATCGCATTACCGCCGTCGGCCAGGGACACGATGGCGCGATGTCCGACGTGATCGGCTGGCGCCTCGATGACGTGGTGCAGCTGATCCGCGGCAAGGTGAACACTGTGGTGCGGCTGCAGATCCTGCCGTCGGGCGCTGTGCCGGGCAGTACCGAGCGCACGCTCGAACTGACGCGCAATAAGGTGACCCTCGAGGCCCAGGCGGCCAAGAAGGAAGTGCGCACGATCCAGCGCAACGGCCACGGCTATCGGGTCGGCATCATTACCGTCCCCAGCTTCTACAACGACATGGAAGGCGAAGCCGAGAGCGCGAACAACCGCAGCACCACCCACGACGTACGCCGGCTGCTGCAGGAATTTGCCGAGCAAGGTGGCATCGATGCGCTGGTCCTGGATCTGCGCGGTGATGGCGGCGGCTACCTGCCGGAGGCGGTCGGCCTGACCCACCTGTTCATCAATCACGGTCCGGTGGTCCAGCTTCGGGACACCAACGGCCAGCTCGACGTGCTGGACGAGCCGGATCCAGGACAGGCCTATGCCGGACCGTTGGCGGTGCTGGTCGACCGCACCAGTGCGTCGGCCTCCGAGATCTTCGCCGCGGCGATCCAGGACTATCACCGCGGACTGATCATTGGCCAGACCAGTTTCGGCAAGGGCACGGTTCAGAGCGTGATCCCGCTCGACCGCTGGTCCTCGCGACCGACCGAGGGACAGGTCACCGTCACGATCGGCAAGTTCTACCGGGTCACTGGTGAGAGCACTCAGCTGCGAGGCGTGGTACCCGACATCGTGCTGCCATCGGCGATCAACCCGCAGGACGTCGGGGAGAGCATGCTCGAACACGCGCTGCCCTGGGACCGCATCGCGCCGGTGCCGTTCCGGGCGCTTTCGCCCGACGGCTCACTGGTGCAGACCCTCGCCTCCGAACAGAGCGACCGCGCCACGCATAACGCCGACTACCAGTGGCTGCTCTCGAGCCTGGCGACGCTCGACACGATGCGCAAGGACAAGATGCTGTCGCTGAACCTCAAGAAGCGCCAGCAGCAGCGGCTGGCGCAGGACCAGGCGCGCTTGGGCCAGGAGAACGCGCGGCGGATCGCCGATGGCCTCGCGGCGGTGAAGGCGGTCGAGGACATCGTCGCGAGCGACGAGCCCGATGTGATACTCGCGCAGGCCGCGAACATCATGGCCGACTCGCTCACCCCGCAGGCCGTCCACGGCACCCCGGAGGTCGCGCAGCAGGGCGCGCCGCCTGCAGCCGCGTCCACCCGGCACTAGTCCCTCCGGCAGCTGGCGATTATCGCAGCAGCACCCGGTAGATCTCCCACAGATCCTCGACCAGCACCTTCGAGCCGTCCATCGTTGAAGTCAGGCTCTCGGCGGTCGGTGCGGTCTCGCTGGCATTGCGGTACTTCGCCAGCTCGCGCAGCCGGTCCAGGCACTGCTTGATCTCCTGCGGCAGATTGGCGCGCTGCTGCAGCAGCGCTCGGCCGCGCGCGATTTCCGCCATGCTCGCCTCGCAGCGCGCGCGATCGCCGTACTCATCGCGCGGCGGCTCGCGGCGCCCCGCCGCCTCGCGCGCGAGTTCCACCAGCGTGCCCTGCGCCAGGCGGTTGCTCAGGATCTGAGCGTAGGCCACCGCGGCCAGGTTGATCGCGCGGCGCGCGTCGACTGACAGGCCCGCGAATTCGGGTGCCGTCTCGGCATCCAGCGTATCGCGCGCCGCGCGTGCCGCCTCGAGATCCTGCACGCACAGCAGTGCCTGAAGGTTCGCGGCCTGCGCCTGGCGGCGCAAGGCACGGCGCCTGAAGTAGTGCCAGAACCGCTGCAGCCGCTGCTCGCCCTGCTCCAGCACCGTAACCGCTTCGCGTGCCTGCGCGGCGCGTGTCTCAGCGTCGCGCAGCGTGGCCTCGACCGCCTGGCGGCGCACGAACTGGCGCCGGTTGAACTCGGCCAGGAATGCGCGCCGCTCGCGCTCCTCTTGCTGGGCTACGAGCTCGGCGACGAATTGCGTGAGCAACGTACGACCGAGCGTCCACAGCTCGCGCAGCTGATAGAACACGAGGGCCGGATAGGCGGTGTCGGGCAGCGCCAGGCGCTCCTCGAGCCCCTGGAGCATCTCCTGCACGCGCGCGGTAGCGCCTTCCTGCTGCTTGACCCGGTCTTTGAGGCGCTGAACCTCGTCCTGCAGCCCGCTATAGGACTTCTTGAGCTCGGCCCGATTGCGGAACAGCAGCAGCACGCGGTCGTCGTCGACGTCGAGCTTCGGCGTACCGCTGCCCAGGCGCAGGAATCCGAATTGGCGCATCCATTTCATGAGTAGTGGCATCATTCGCAAGGGGCCACTCCCACTCCACGCTCAGCTGAGCTTGCCGGCCCGGATCTAAGGCTCCGGCAACGTGAATCGATGGCCGCGGTCAGCGCAATATTCCAGCCATTTATTTAGCATCATGTTGCGCGACCAGCGCTGATGCAGTTCACGTTCCCCCGGCCGGGCAGCGGAACCGCGCACCGAGTCGCTGCCGGTCAGCGCCTCCGCTTCCAGCAGCCGCGCATCGTGATAGGCGCGCAGCCGCAGGTCGGGCAGCCGCTCCGTCGGTGCGCCGCGCCGGCGCGGCAGCACGTAGCTGAGATTCAGCGTACTGGTGTAGCGCATGTGCTCGAGCACGGCGAGCTGCAGTTCACAGTCCCCGGGCGGACGCGAGACCAGCGTGCCTTCGAGCCGGGCCGGCTCCCCCGCGAGCTGCACGAAGCGCAGGTAGTTGCTCTCGTACAGGCTCATCAGGGCGATGAACCCGCGCGGCCGTGTACGCCATGACACCGGAATGTCGGCTTCGCAAAGCATGCCCCGACTATAACACGGGGGTGCGACGCTCATGCTTGCGGTGCGGCAGATCGGTGCGCTGCTGCTCAGGGTGCGACGAACATCCGCTCGCGGTAGTAGCGCAACTCGTTGATGGACTCGTGGATGTCGGCCCGCGCGAGATGCGCCGAGGGCTTCGAATAGGGATCCAGTGCGGGCATCCAGCGGCGTGCGAGTTCCTTGAGCGTGCTGACATCAAGATTGCGGTAGTGGAAGAATCGCTCGAGTTCCGGCATCAGACGGGCGAGAAAGCGACGATCCTGGCAGATGCTGTTGCCGCACATCGGCGACAGGCCCGGCGGCAGGTGCGTGCTCAGGAACAGCAGCGTCTGGCGCTCCGCTTCCGCCACGCTCATGCGGCTCAAGCGCACGCGCGCGAGCAGCCCGGAGCCGCCGTGCTGGCGCTGGTTCCACGCATCCATGCGTGCCAGCACCTCCTCGGGCTGGTGAATCGCGAGTTCCGGGCCCTCGGCGAGCACGTTGAGGTCCTTGTCCGTGATGACGGTCGCAATCTCGATGATCTGGTCGGTCTCGGGCATCAGCCCGGTCATCTCGAGATCGATCCAGATCAGGTTCTCGTGATTGCTCATACCGGTTCACGTTGCGGGCAGTTCGGGCATCATAGCAAGTAATGTCCCGAACTTTTCCGCTGCAGCACCCGGCGCGCGTCACCATCGCCCATGGCCGACTGCTGCAGGTGCGTGCCGATGATGGCAGCGAGAGCACCGCACGCGCGGACCGTCGCCACCTGCAGGTGGTGTGCGGCGATCGAGTGCGGTGCGAGTACGACGCGCGGCACGACGAGCTGCGTGTGGTGGCGCTCGAACCGCGCACCGGAGCGCTCTACCGCAGCAACGCCCGGGGCGGATCGGAACTCATCGCTGCGAACCTGACGCTGCTGGTCGCGGTCGTGGCCCCGCTACCGGTACCGGACTTCTACATAGTCGATCGCTACCTTTGCGCTGCGCAGTCTGCCGGCATCGCCGCCTGCGTCGTGCTCAACAAGGTGGAACTCGGCGCCGACCTGACGGTCGAGAGCGAGCTGCGCGTGCTCGAGGCGATCGGGTATCCGGGCCTGCAGGTATCTGCCGAGATGGGCGTCGGGCTCGAGGCGCTGCGCACGCTGCTGCACGGCCAGGCCGCGGTGCTCGTCGGTCAGTCGGGAGTCGGCAAATCATCGCTGCTGCGCGCGCTGGTGCCGGGCAGTGTGGCACCGGTCGGCGCCCTGATTCGTGACGACGAAGGGCGGCACACGACCACGACCACCCGGCTGTTCGAGCTGCCGGACGGTGGCGCGCTGGTCGACTCACCCGGTGTGCGTGATTTCGCCCCCGCGATCGACCGCCTGGTGGCCCCGGCGCTGGGATTCCGCGAGCTCGCCGCGCTCAGCCCGCAATGCCGCTTCGCCGACTGCCAGCACCTGCGCGAGCCGGACTGCGCGGTGCGACTCGCGGTCGAGCACGGCACGATTTCCGCGCGGCGCTACGAGAGCTACCGCCGGTTGCACCGGCTCGCCGGACGCCTCGGATCGATTGCAGCGCCTGCCCGCTCACGCCGCGGCCGCTGAGCCGCGGCCGCCGAGCCGCGCCTGTCATCGGCGATGGTCGTCAGGACAGCGTATGGCGCCCCGCCAGCGCGTGGGCCAGCGTACCGCCATCGACGTATTCGAGTTCTCCGCCGACCGGTACGCCGTGCGCAATGCGGCTCGCGCAGATTCCGCGCGAACGCACGAGTTCAGAGAAGAAGTGCGCCGTCGCCTCACCCTCGACCGTCGGGTTGGTCGCCAGGATGACCTCGCGGACCTCGTGTGCGTCCAGCAGCGCCTCGAACTGACGCACGCCGAGTTCCTCGGGGCCGATGCCATCGAGCGGCGACAGATGGCCCATCAGCACGAAATAGCGCCCGCGATAGCCACCAGATTGCTCGATGGCTGCGACATCCGCGGGCGACTCGACCAGGCAGACCTGCGACGCGTCGCGCGACGGATTCACGCAGATCGCGCACAGCGGGCCTTCGGTGAGCATGCGGCAGCGCTCGCAGCGCCCGACACGCTCCAGCGCCGCGCTGAGCGCGCCGGCCAGGCCGCGCGCGCCCGGTCTCCCGGCCTGCAGCAGGTGAAATGCCATGCGCTGCGCGCTCTTCGGCCCAACGCCGGGCAGCGTGCGCAGCGCATCGATCAGCGCGGCCAGGGCCGGGGAGTGATTCATGCCGCCAGACGTGCCGCGCTTCAGAACGGCAGCTTCATCCCCGGGGGCAGTGACATTCCGCCCATGGCCGCAGCCATCTTGGCCTGGGACGCCGCCTCCAGACGATGCACTGCGTCATTGACCGCCGCAGCGACCAGATCCTCGAGCATCTCGCGGTCCTCAGCCGCGACAGTCGGCTCGATCTGCACCCGCCGCACTTCATGGCGGCCCGTCATGGTCACCTTGACCATGCCGCCACCGGCTTCGCCGATCACCTCCAGCGACGCGATCTCGGTCTGGACCTTCTGCATATTGGCCTGCAGCGCCTGCGCCTGCTTGACCAGATTGTTCATGTTTGCCATTGGCGTTTCCTCTGGATCTCAGCCTTCATCCTGGCGGGCCGGACGCACCGAGTCGACGAGCACGCTCGCACCGAACTGCTCCCGGATCACACCCACGGTCGCATCGGTCTCGAAGGCCGCCCGCGCGCGCGCCAGGCGTTCGGCCTCCGCCTGTTCCTGCACTCGCGCCGGGGTTGACACCGGATTGGCTGCCAGCTCGATCTCGAGCCTGACGGGCGACCCCACGTGGCGCGAGAGTGCTTGCGTGAGCTTGTCCTCGAGCGCCCGCGTTCGCAATGAGCCACTGCGCGGATCCAGTGCCAGGCGCCACGTCGAGCCCTCACGCCCGAGCAGCGCGCACTGCGCGGCCAGCTGCCGAGGTGCGCCCTGCAGATCGAGCGCTGCGAGGATCGCGCTCCAGTCCAGGGCGGCCGGATTCGCGGCGGCAGCCGGAGCGCCAGGAGACGCGGGAGCGGCAGCGCCAGCAGTCGCCCTCACCGCCCCTGGGACTGGCGCGCTAACCGGCGCCGCCGGGCCCGACGATCGGGCCACGGGCGGTCCCGCTCCCGGCGGGGGCACGGCGGCAGTGCCCGGCGGCCGGAAAGCAAGCATCCGGATCAGGGTCATGCGGAATCCGGTGCGCTGATCCGGCGCCAGTGGCAGGTCGCGCCGCCCGAGAATCGCTGTCTGGTAGTACAGCTGCACGTCCTCGGGCGCGATCCGGGCAGCGAGGTCGGCCAGAAGGTCCGGCGGGTGCAGTTCGTCGCCCTCGTAGGCTGGTAGCAGCTGGCGCAGCGCAACGCGCTCCAGCAACGCGGCCAGCTGCTCGAGCAACTGCGCATAATCGGGCGAGAATTCGTCCAGTGCGCCGGCATACTCTACTAGCTGGCGAGCTTCGCCCGCGGCCAGCAGCTGCGCGACACGTACCACCTGGTCGCGTTCCACAGTGCCGAGCATTGCACGCGCATCCGCCTCGAGCGCGCTGCCGGCGCCGAAGGCCAACAGCTGGTCGAGCATCGACAGCGCGTCACGCAGGCTGCCATCGCCGGCCTGCGCGATCAGCTGCACCGCAGCGGGCTCGTAGCGCAGGTGCTCGGCCTCGAGGATGTGCTGCAGGCGGGCGCCGATCAGCGCCACCGACAGCCGCTTGAGGTTGAACTGCAGGCAGCGCGAGAGCACTGTCACCGGTAGCTTCTGCGGGTCGGTGGTCGCGAGCAGGAACTTGACGTGCGGCGGCGGCTCCTCGAGCGTCTTGAGCAGCGCGTTGAAGGACTGCGCCGAGAGCATGTGCACTTCGTCGATCAGATAGATCTTGTAGCGGCTGCGCGTCGGCGCGTACTGCACGTTGTCGAGCAGTTCACGGGTATCGTCCACCTTGGTGCGGGAAGCCGCGTCGACCTCGATGAGATCCACACTCCGGCCCGTGTCGATCTCGCGGCAGCTCGCACATTCCCCGCAGGGCGTCGCGCTGGTGCCACGCTCGCAGTTCAGGCACTTGGCAAGAATCCTTGCGACCGTTGTCTTGCCGACTCCGCGGGTACCGGCGAACAGGAAGGCATGGTGCACCCGGCCGCTGTCGAGCGCGTTGGCGAGTGCGCGCAGCACGTGTTCCTGACCGGTCATCTCGGCGAAACTGTGCGGCCGCCAGGTGCGCGCCAGTGCGGTGTAGGAACTCATTGGCAGTCGGAACCCCGGGGAGGTGATCCGCACCAGCTTGGACTTCGGCACCCGACCCGAGCCGTTACCGCTGCTCCCTTCCGGGCCTGACGGGGTTCACAGTCAGTCGTCGCGAAGGAACCAGCGCGGATCACCGTTGACCCATGGCGGAGAGGGTGGGATTCGAACCCACGAACACCCGTGAAGATGTTACTGGAATTCCAGTCCAGCGCCTTCGACCGCTCGGCCACCTCTCCATGCAACACGTCGATTCCGGGCGCATCCTGCCCGCAGCGAATGGGGGCGCGGATTCTAGCAACGGGCGCCAGCCACGCCTACTGCGGGCCATTGCCGGCCGCACCCGGCGCTGGGGGCAGCGGCACGCTGGAACGGACCGGTGGTGCGTGGGTTTCCGGGACCGCAAAGCTCGGCGGCATCGACAGGCACGGAGCCGAACGCGGTCTGGACGGCTCCGGCTCATCGAGCGACGGAATCCGTACTGCATTGTGGGTATCGGGCGCGGACATTCCCGCAGGCACTCGCAGCGGCGGCAGGGTCGCGGCGGTGGCGGCCAGTGTCGGCTCGCGGCAACCGGCGGCCGACCCGTGTCGATGGAACAGCGAGCAACCCGGCAGCGCCGCGACGGTGAAGCAGAGCAACAGCATTCGAACGGCAGTAACGCCATCCCGGGTGGCCAGCCTCACGCGGACTGCGCCGTGGGTGCCTGCGTGGCGCGCAGCACCGAATCCAGTGCCGCGCGTACCTGCGGCCGGTACTGCTCGGACAGCACGGTCAATGGCAGCCGGATACCGCCCTCGAGCAGTCCGAGCTGAGCCATCGCCCACTTGACCGGAATCGGATTCGCCTCGACGAACAGCGCGTGGTGCAGCGGGCGCAGCAGCAAGTCCAGATGTGCGGCACCGGAGTGATCGCCGCGCAAGGCGCTCGAAACCAGCTGGGCCATCGGCCCGGGCACCACGTTTGCAGTCACCGACACGACCCCCCGGGCACCATTGGCCATCGCCTCGGCGGCGGTCGCATCGTCGCCCGAGAGCACGTCAAACCCCGCTGGCACGAGCGCACACAGTTCGGCGATGCGCGCAACCTGCGCCAGCGCTTCTTTGACCGCGACGATTCGCGGCAGTTTCGCGAGCCGCGCGACGGTTGCCGGCAGCAGGTCGATCGCCGTGCGCCCCGGAACGTTATAGAGCATCAGCGGAACGCTGGAGGCGGCAGCCACGGCTTCATAATGACGGTACAGGCCTTCCTGGGTCGGGCGGTTATAGGCCGGGGTCACCACGAGCAGCCCGTCCACGCCGGCTCCGGAGAGGCGCCGGGCCCGTTCGACCGTTTCGGCGGTGCTGCTGGTTCCGGCTCCGGCGAGCAGCGCCATCCGCCCGCGCAACCGGCTGCGCGCGCGCTCGATCAGTCCCGCCAACTCCTCATCGGTGAGGGTGGGCGACTCGCCGGTCGTCCCGCCGACGACGATACCGCTGGTTCCGGCCTCCAGGTGCAGCGCGAGCAGGCGTTCCCATGCCTGCCAGTCGATGCTGCCGTCAGGGTGCATCGGAGTGACGATCGCGACCAGGCTTCCGGAGAACATGACAGTGGACGCTGCGCTGTAAGGTTATTCAGGACGGGGCGCGGGATGTTACGGGTCCGGACCTTCCTGAGGCAAGCCGGACGAACGGCGAGGCCCTGCCCGCCCGCGAGGCACCGCAGACCGTGCGCATCCCGCAGCAGTCCCGGTACACTGCCGGACCAGATCGTGACAGCAGACCCCATGAAGCAGTATCTCGCCGTTTCCGCCATCGGCAGCGACCGGACCGGCATGGTTCACGAACTCACCCGGATCATTACCGATTGTGGCGGCAACATCGCCGAGAGCCGCATGGCAGCGCTCGGTGCGGAATTTGCCATGCTGCTGCTGGTCAGCGGCAACTGGCATTCACTGGCCAAGATCGAATCGGAGCTGGCCCGGCTTGCCGAGGTCGGCACCCTGAGCCTGCACCTGAAGCGCACGGAACCCAGAACGGCGCGGGCCGACCTGCTGCCCTACTCGATCGACATCGTGAGCCTGGACCAGGCCGGGATCGTGGCGGGGCTCTCAGGGTTCTTCGCAGGACGGGGAATCGATATCAGCGAGGTGTCCACGCGCTCCTACGCCGCGGCGCACACCGGCGCACCGATGTTCGCCGTCCAGATGGTCATCAGCGTTCCGGTAAAACTGCAGCTCGCGCAGCTGCGTGAGGAGTTTATGGATTACTGCGATACCCTTAACCTCGACGCGATTCTCGAGCCGGTGAAATCATGAGCAGTCGCAGGAAGCCCGCGCGCACGACCGCGCGCACGACCGCGCGCAAGACCGCGCGCAAGTCGGTTCGCAAGGCTGCCCCCAAGGCACCCCGCAAGGCGGCCCCCAAGGCAGCCAGCCGGGCCCCAGCGAAGCGCACTGCGCGGAGTGCAAGACCGGCGATGCAGCGCCCGGCCCGCACTGCCGCGCCGGCGTCCGCGCCGGTGCGCATCGATCAGCCGGTCGCCGATTTCACGGCACCGTCTACCGGTGGCGTCCGCTGGCGGCTTGAGGACGCACGCGGGCGCAAGCTCGTGCTGTACTTCTATCCGCGCGACAACACGCCCGGCTGCACGCTCGAGGGGCAGCAATTTGCGGCGCTCGCGCCGCAGTTCGCCGAGGCAGGCGTCACGCTGCTCGGCATATCCCGCGACAGTATCGCCTCGCACGAGAAGTTTCGCGCCCAGATGCGCTTCCCGTTCGACCTGCTCTCGGACCCGGACGAAGCCGTCTGCCGCCAGTTCGACGTGATCCACGAGAAGAACATGTACGGACGCAAGGTGCTCGGCATTCAGCGCAGTACCTTCCTGCTCGACGCCGCCGGCGTACTGCGACGCGAATGGCGCGGCGTGAAGGTGGAAGGGCACGCCCAGGAGGTGCTGATGGCGGCGCGGGCGCTGTGAAGGCGTCCCCGGCGGTGCGCAGGCTGTTCGTGCTCGACACGAACGTGATGATGCACGACCCGACTGCGATCTTTCGCTTCGAGGAGCACGACATCTACCTGCCGATGGTGGTGCTCGAAGAACTCGATGCGAACAAGAAGGGGCTGTCGGAGGCCTCGCGCAACGCGCGCCAGGTCAGTCGCTTCCTCGATGACATGATGCGCGGGGTCACCAAGGAGCAGATCGACGCTGGGATCGTGATTCCGAGTGGCCAGAGCGGGAACCACGGCAAGAAGCCCTCCTCCGGTCGGCTTTACTTCCAGACCCGTGAACTCTCCAGCGGGCTGCCCGAAGGGCTGCCGGGCGTCGGGGCCGACAACCTGATCCTGGGGCAGACGCTCGCGCTGCAGCGCCAGGAGCCGCATTCGCATGTCGCGCTGGTCTCCAAAGACATCAATCTACGCATCAAGGCGGCGATCCTCGGCGTCCACGCAGAGGACTACTACAGCGACAAGACGATCGAAGACGCCGACGTGCTCCACACCGGCATTGAATTGCTGCCGGCGGATTTCTGGGAGCGACACGGCAAGGACATGCGCTCCTGGAAAGAGGCGGACCGGACCTGGTACGAGGTTGCCGGTCCGGCTGCGGCCACATGGCGCCCGAATCTCTTCGTCTACGAGGACAGTCCGCAGGGAATCGAAGCGATCGTCCGGCACGTGGACGGCCAGTCCGCACGGCTCGAGCTGGCACGCGATTTCCGGGGCGAACGCCACAATGTCTGGGGCATCACCGCTCGCAACCGCGAGCAGAATTTCGCGCTCAACCTGCTGATGGATCCGGAGATCGACTTCGTCACGCTGCTCGGACCGGCCGGCAGCGGCAAGACGCTGCTCGCACTGGCGGCCGGCCTGACGCAGACGCTCGAACGCAATCGTTTCATCGAGATCATCATGACCCGGGTCACGGTGCCGCTAGGCGAGGACATCGGATTCCTGCCTGGCACGGAAGAAGAGAAGATGGAGCCCTGGATGGGCGCCCTGATGGACAATCTCGAGGTGCTCACGCGTAGCGAGGAAGGCGGCAACTGGGGCCGGGCCGTGACCAACGATCTGCTGCGCAACCGCATCAAGATTCGCTCGCTCAATTTCATGCGTGGACGTACGTTCCTGAATCGCTTCATCATTCTGGACGAAGCGCAGAACCTGACACCCAAGCAGATGAAAGCACTGGTGACCCGCGCCGGTCCTGGCAGCAAGCTGGTGGCGCTCGGCAACATCGCCCAGATCGACACGCCATACCTGACGGAAACCACCTGCGGCCTGACATATGTCGTCAACCGCTTTCAGGGCTGGGAACATTCAGGTCACGTGACGCTGGTGCGCGGGGAGCGCTCGCGGCTGGCGGATTTCGCCTCCGAGTCGCTCTGAGCAGCGCGCCGGCGCGCAACTGCGTACACTCCGGGCGGTGCGGGACCGGAACCATTGCCGTCCCGCCGCAGTCGAATCCGGAGGTTCGGTTGCCGCAGTCCCTCATGCCCAAGTCATTGTCCGCATATTTTGGTTGCTGGTTGACGCTGGTCGCCGGCTTCGCGAATGCAGCGGACATGAGCCTGGCCTCCGTCGGCACCGGCAGCAGCTCGATCAGCAGCGAGCTGCCCGACCTGGGCGGACCGGCCTATGCGATGGTCAGCCGCACCGATGAGACACAGATCGGGCGCATGGCGATGCACGAGCTGCGCGACCAGAACATGATCCTCGAGGACCCGGAAGTCAGCGACTACATCCAGCAGCTCGGACTGCGGCTCGCGGTGCAGTCGCGCGATGATGATCAGGCCTTCAGCTATTACGTACTGCGCGAGCCGGTCGTGAATGCCTTCGCGACCTTCGGCGGCATCATCTGCGTCAACAGCGGGCTGATCCTGCAGACCGAGGACGAGGCACAGCTCGCGAGCGTGCTCGCGCACGAGACCGGCCACGTGGTCCAGCGCCACATGGCGCGCGCACTGATGGCCGAGAGCCGCATGTCGATGACCACCCTGGCTGCAATGCTCGCCGCGGTACTGATCGGCGCCGCGGCCGGAGGCGGTGGGCAGGCCATCGAGGGCGCAATCGCGATGGGCCAGGGCATAGCCCTGCAGCAGAGCATCAACTACACGCGCGGCCAGGAAATCGAGGCGGACGCGGTCGGCATCCAGTTACTGGCCGGCGCCGGCTACGATCCGCAGGAAATGGCAACGTTCTTCGAGACCCTGGCGCGGGTGGTCGGGCTCGCGGACGCCGACATCCCGGCGCTGCTCAAGGACCACCCGGTCACCAGCGATCGCATCGCCACCGCACGTGTCGCGGCTTCCAAGCTACCCCGCCACCCGATGCAGCCCGATTCGCTCGGCTATGCCTTCTTCAAGGAGCGCGTGCGCGTACTGGTCACTCCGCCCGAGGCGCACCTGGCGCAGTACTACGAGGGGCTGCGGCAGCGACGCGATCTCACCCCGGCGGAGCGCTACGGTGAAGCGCTGGTAGAGATTCAGGGCGGCGGTGCCGCGACCGCCGTGCGCACGCTCGCGGATCTGCAGGCCCAGTATCCGCAGATGACGGTGCTGTATTCGGCGCTCGGACAGGCGCTCGCCGCTTCCGGGCAGCGCGACTACGCGCTGGCCCAGTTCCAACACTGGAACCGGCTATTCCCGCGCAACGTGCCGATTACCGTGCGCTATGCAGAGACGCTGATGGAGACCGGCCAGCCGACGCAGGCACATGAGATCCTGCTCGATTTGTTCAACAACATCGATCCATCCCCGGCCCAGATCCGACTCACGGCGCTGGCCGCCAGCGCGGCCGGCGATGCGGGCGACGCGTACTACTACATGTCCGAGTACGATCTGGCGGGCGGCGATCTGACACTGGCGAATCAGCAGCTCGAGCTGGCGCTGGCCGCACCGAACCTGACGACGATCCAGCGCCAGCGGTTTCGCGCCCGGCTCGAGGAAGTGCGCGGCTGGCTGCGCGAGCAGCAGCAGGCCCGCCGCACGCGCGGGAGCTAGCGCGGGCTGCTAGACTCACCAAGCATGAGATTGCTTCATCTGCCGGCGTTCATGGCCTGTGTGAGCGCACTGGGTGGCTGTGCCACGCTGCCGCCCGGTCACCAACCCGATGCACGTGACCGCTTCGAGCGGATGAACCGCTCGATCTATGCGTTCAACGTCACCTTCGACCGCGCCATCCTGCATCCGGCCGCGAAGGGCTACGTCAAGATCACGCCGACGCCGGTACGCCGCAGTGTCAGCAATTTCCTGAGCAACCTTGCCTATCCGCGCACCATCATCAACGATGCGCTGCAGGGGAAGTTCCGTGACGCAGCCAACGATGTCGCGCGCCTGCTGATGAATTCGGTCATCGGCATTGGCGGTCTGTTCGACCCGGCGAGCCGCGCGGGGCTGGACCGTCACGTCGAGGATTTCGGACTCACACTTGGCCATTGGGGCGTCGGCAATGGTCCGTTCGTGATGCTGCCGTTCCTCGGGCCCTCTTCGGTCCGGGATACCGTCGGGCTGATCCCGGATGAGGCCACGTATCCCAGCTGGTACATCTCCAATCCGTACGCGACTTGGAGTCTGTTCGTCGTCAACGCCATCGATATCCGCGTGTCCTTGTTCCCGACCGACAAGCCGATCGCAAGCGCGTACGATCCGTATGCATTCGTGCGCAATGCCTATCTGCAGCATCGCGACTATCTCGTTCATGGCGACAACGCGGCCAGCGACGCGCCGCCCGAGGATCCGGACTCGACGCCCCCGGACCTACCGCCGGCGACACCCGCGGCGCATTAGCCGGCGCACTGGAATCTCATTCAGGGGCTGATCAGCGCCTCGACTTCGCTCAGCGCGGCCAGGGCGCGCAGCGCTTCGGGCAGCCCGACGTAGCGCAGCGTGCAGCCCTGCGCACGGGCGACCGCGAGCCAGTCGATCAGCAGCGCCAGCCCGGCGCTGTCGGCGGCCGGCACCCCCTGCAGATCGATCGTCACCGCTGCGCCGCGCACCAGCAGCGCGAGACCGGACGGCCGCAGCCCCGGCACGCTATCGAAGGTCAGCGGGCCGTTCAGACGCCAGGTGCCGGTGCCGGCAGCCACGAACGCGCTGGCCGCCACCAGCGGCGGAACTGCCCCCTGCCCGGCCACGGACTAGCCTTTGCCCGGTGCGGCTTTGCCACCGCCCGGTTTGGCTCCGGATTCCAGCTTCGCAATGACCGCGTCCAGGCCCTCTTGGTCGATCTGCGCTCCAAAATCATCGCGAAAGCTCTTGACGTAGCTGATGCCTTCCACGGCCAGGTCCCAGGCCTTCCAGCCCGCATCGGTATGCCGCAGGCTGTAGTTGACCGCAACGTTCGATCCGTCGTCCTTGCGGATCTGGGTGCGGACCGTGGCGTTCGGCGCCGCCGGATCCCCGGTATAGGGCAGCACCTTGAGGCGGTCGCCGGTGAAGTCGACCAGCGCGTCGCCATAGTTATCGAGCAGGGACTTGTAGAACGCCGCGATGAAGCGCGTCCGCTGCTCGGGGGTGGCCACGGTCCAGTGCCGGCCGAGTACCAGTCGGGCGGAGTATTCGGTATCGAAATGCGGTAGCAATACCTGATCGACCAGCTGGTGGACCCGAGCCGGGTCCTTGCGGTACTCGGCGCGGTGCGCTTCCAGTTCCTTCAGGATCGTAGCGGCGGTGGTCTGCACCAGCTGGGCCGGTCCGCTGGCATCGACCTGGGAGTCGAGGCTGGCGGCCGGCCCGGACGGCGCCGCTGCCGCGACGCTGCCTGGCGCGTGCGCCCAGCCCAACGCGAGGACCACGACCAGACCCAGGCCTTGGGCGCGGGTGCGGCGCAAGTTTTTCATCTGCATGGGCGTCTCACTTGGCATCGCTGCCATTGCCTGAATCCTTCTTGCCGGCGGTATTGGCGAAGAACTTGTTGATCAGGTTCTCCAGCACCAGCGCGGATTGGGTCAGCTGGATTTCGCTGCCCGCGTGCAGGAAGCTGTCGGATCCGCCGGCGGTCACCCCGACATAGTTGGCGCCGAGCAGCCCGGAGGTCTGGATCGCCGCGTCGCTGTCGTCCGGGATGCGGGAATAGTGGCGATCGATCGCGAGACTCACCACAGCCTTGTACTCGTTGCCGTCAAAGCCGATGCCCTGCACGCTGCCGATACGTACTCCCGCCATGGTCACGGGAGCGCCGACCTTCAGCCCACCGATGTCCTCGAACTTGGCCTTGACCGTGTAACTTTCGGCCGCGCGGCGCAGCTGCAGTCCGCTGCCCGGCAGCTGCGTGGTCAGGAATCCGAGTGCCGCGAAACCCAGCAGCACGAACAGTCCGGTGCCGAGTTCAATTGTCCGTTGCGCCTGCGCCATGGTTCACTCCTGCCTGAAGACTCTACAGAAACGCCGCCGTCAGCATGTAGTCAAGCAGCAGTATCAGCACGGCGGAAGTTACGACGGTGCGCGTGGTCGCCAGTCCTACGCCCTCGGCCGTGGCTTCGGCGTGGTAGCCCTCATAGACCGCGATCAGGCTGCACGCGACGCCGAAGACCAGGCTCTTGACCACGCCTTCCTTGACGTCCGCGAGACCCACGGCTCCCTGCATCTGTGACCAGAAAGTCCCCGGCTGGATTCCCATCATCGTGACGCCCACGAGCTGCGAGCCATAGATGCCGATGCAGTTGAAGATCGCACTCAGCAGG
>Ga0265332_10000489_pt1 | contig 27398 bp, 33 predicted proteins | sample 41926metaG_FD_202084 | JGI IMG/M metagenome (GOLD analysis project Ga0265332, IMG submission 202084) | Rhizosphere microbial communities from Carex aquatilis grown in University of Washington, Seatle, WA, United States - 4-19-26 metaG | ecosystem: Host-associated > Plants > Roots > Rhizosphere...
AGAAGGCGGCGCACCTCTTTTTCGTCCACCCCCAGGCGCTTGGCCAACTGCACCTTGGAAATTCCTGACTCGCCCATTGCTACATACAATGCAGCCTTTGCCATTGTCTCGGCAGGCGGCGACACCCAGTGTTCCTCTTTGCGCAACCGGCTGGGCGCAGGAAGCGCAAGGCTACCCAGCATGTAGGCGGCAAAAACCTCATCCATTGCGTCAACCGCTTCGACCAGAGCATGCGCCTCGTCATCGCCTTGAGTGATCAATTGGGGAAGGTCACGGCAAGTCACGATATAGCCGCCCTCATCGGAGGGAGCCAGCTTCACAGCATATTGAAATTGATTCACTTTTAATCCTTCAAAGGTCTGACACCTTGATGCCGATCTGGCTACACATAGCGTGCAATGTGCCGGTCTTGAGTTCGTCTTTCGGGTTGCGAACAGTGGTGAAATGAGCACCGAAGTACAAGGTTTCATGGCTACCTTTGCCACGCGAAGGATCGCGTACCACTGGTACACCTCGCGCCTTACCAAGCGCCTTAACCTTGCGGATGAATTCGTTTCCAGTCACAGCACTATTGTCGGTCAAAAACGTCCGTTTTACAAGAACAATCAGCTCAAACCTCTACGCGAAGCCTTAAAGAGCAAAGACCGTATCCCCGAAGAAATGCGGCCTCCGAATGCCCGGTGACGCTATGACCTTATGGCTGAGGATAGACGACAGATGCGCCAGTGGTGAATGAGAAATTAACAACCTGATCAAGCAACGTCACCGAAGACGATGATTTACCAACAAGCGCATTCACGGTATAAGTTGTGTAGTCCTTCAGCGGCTGATTTGGCAGGATCACCGCGTAGCCAGTGTTCAAGCCGCCATTCACACCGTCAAACCACTGCACAGGGACAGGTGCTCCGCTGGAATCGGTCAGGGTCACGCTTTTGATTTTGATTGTCTCAATGTAAGACGAAACGAAAGTAATAGGTGTTCCCGTGGTCGCTGCGCTCAACGCACCGACGGCATAGGCTTCGTCGGCGTAGTTGACCATGGCGTTGCCCGTGGAATTGAGGGGTGCAACACCTGTCATGCCATTGCAGGGGTAGGTGGACCAGGCTGTCTGCATGGTAAATTGCTTGGTGGACATATTGCCAAAGAACCCGTAGCCCAGCATGGTTGTTGGATTCGTTGTGGGGTATGGTGCAAAGCTCAGGCCAGTCTCTTGAGCTTGCAGCAAGCGGGCAGCACCCAAGGTGGTGGACAGCACGGAGTCAACCCATTGGCCACCCGTTGCACCGAGAGGCACTGGCGAGAACTCGGGCAGGGAGATGTACTTGTAGCCCGTGGCGGCGATTTGCTGGTTGATGGAGGCTGCGGTGTAGCCGGGTTTGCCCGCCAGTTCCGCGATGGCGAAATAGCCATTAGCCGTCATGTAGTTCATGTGGGCAGAGGCTGCTGCGTCAAGCTGTGGCACCTCGTTGAAGCCCTGCGGGTTGCCGCACTGCTGGCGAACCTCTTGGATGCGTTGCATGGCTTGGGCTCGCATAGTGTCCGGCGAGAACGGGGCACCGACTGATGCGATGGAGTAAGAATCAATGTGGACCCGAACGTTGTTGTAGGTCTGGCCACCGACAGAGACTGCACCCATGGTTAGCATGTTGCTGGCCTGGTCGAAACTATCCGCCACAGGCGCACCGCCACCAACGCTCAACTGCGAGTAGCTACCGATTTTGACATTGGCGTTGTAGAACGTCTGCCCCCCGGTAGTGACCGATTGCAGCGTCAGCATGTTGCTGGTCGGGTCGAAGGTGTCGAGAGTACCCGCGTGCACGCCAACTGCGGCGAACGTGGCCAGAGCCAGGGCGGTCAGGCGAAACAGAAAATTGGTCTTGGTGGTCATTTGGATGCGTCCATTTCTTACTGAAGAAATTCACAAAATAATTGCAATTACCGTCTACATTTATTTAACGTTTTATGCCAGTTTTTGGTTGTCATTTCGTAGACTTATTTTCACTCTTTTTTATCTTTTTTTGTCGTTTATTTTTGCAATTTCTTGTGGCCATTGTGGCAAAAATGCGCCACCACCCAGGCATGGTTTCGCCGGGATCGAGGGACTTCCTCAATCCACAAAATCGGGGGTTCGTGGTTGGGCATAGCTGCCCTACTGCCTGGTCATTCAGGGCAGAACGATAAGCGCTTTATGTCTTGCGCAGACGCGGGTAAAAGCTCGCAGTCGTGTGAGGCGGCCCGGCCGGCGGGAGGATCTATGCCCGGCGGCGGAAGGGCACAACCTTGGGCGGGCGGATCGACTCGATGTAGCCTTGCAGCTCCTTGTTCTTGACCTCATACCCGAGCCTGGTCGCCAGTTTAGCCATTCGCTGGGTGAACACCTCGTCGTCCCCAGACAGGCTGACTTTGTTTTCCGAACTAAAAGTCGCCGCTGCATGGTGCAGAGCTGCAATGAGATCGTCGTCTGAAACGTATTCCCGATCGAACGTGATGCGTTCTGCCCATTCGATGAACATCACTTCACCAGTGATGTTCCGATGGTAGCGCGGGCTACTGTCTAGGTGCACCCGAGTTTTTGGGATAAAGCACAAGCGACCATCGTCGAGCCCTAGGCTCAACATCTGCTCATACAAATGAGCACCGGAGTCGCCAATGAGGGTGACGCCGGACGGAAAGTCGAGCACATTTCTTCCCGTCTCTGCGAATATGTCGTCCCGAAGGATCACCCGTGTTCGGCTGGCAATGGCTTGGTTCGTCATACGTATTTACTTATTTATGTATTGTCAATTCACAGTTTTTTCGGGGTATCCGATTCCGGCTTGATCTGTCGATCACTCAGCGCCCGCACAAAATCTGCAGCTTGCGTCTGCAACGCCTCTACCTGGCCCCGCAGCTTGGCCGCATCTTCACGCGCTGCGCCGGCGTCCTTGTTGGCTTGTTCCTGGCCGGCCTCGGCCTTGGCAAGCCGCTCGGCGGCTCGCTGGGCTTCCTGATTGACTGCCTTGAGTTGTTCCTGGTGAGCCACCACGGCGGCATCTGCCTTGGCCTTCACAGTAGCCAGCTCGGCCCGCACCTGGTCACGCTCGGCGGCTGCGGCTTGAGTGCCCTTCTTCTGATCGGCTAACTCGGCACGGAGTTGATCAGCCTCCTGCTGATGGCGTGCTCGATCTGCCTCGGTGGCGGCATTCATGCGCACCAGCTCGGCGGCGTGCTGTTCGGCCAGCGTTTTCAGAGCCTGGGCATGCTGCACCTCTGCTGCCCTGGCTGTCTGTTCCGTCACTGCGAGACGTTCCCGAAATTGCGCCAGTTCCACGGCCTGTGCCTGGCTGGTAGCCTGCACAGTGTCGAGCTTGCTTTCCAGCGCCTTGGCCTGTTCCATGGCCTCGTCCAGCTTGGATTCCAGGCCATCAACAGTCTGTATCGCATCGTCCTGATCACGCTTAGCCTGTTCACGCTGCTCACCAGCAGTGCGCTCAACCTCGTGAACTCGACGTTCCGCAGCCTTCACGGCCTTGTCGTTCAGCTGCACGGCCAGGGTCGCCAAGCGCTCGGTAAGTGCCCTGCTCACAGACGCAACTTCCTCAGCAACTTCAATGGGCAGCTCCGCAACCGGCTCCGCCTTGGTCACGGCCTGGCCGGCAAGGTGCTCATCCCAAACCTGTTTCAACCGGGTCGGATTGCCGCCGCCGACTTTCTGACGCAAGGCAAAACCGGTGATGTGTCGACCGGCAGCTTTCAGCTCCTCGCCGGCCTGGATGATGGATTCAGGTGTGAATTCGACTGGGCGCATGCTAGTTCTCCAAAATTTCAGAAGGGACGAAACAAGCCGCGATTTTGTTTTGCTCTACAGCAGCGCGACGAATACTGGAATCTGCTTTTATCAATGACTGCGGCACGTACTCAAGCGCCATACCATCTTTTTTCACAGCAGCAAGGCAACTTTCAAAAGTCTCATAGTGGCCAGCCACATAAGCAATCGGAATGAGCGCCGTTTGAATCTGATCACCTTGATGATCAACACCCAAATCCAGTTTTGCATTTGAAAAATTCATGGGAATCTCCTTGTTGAGCCTCAATTATAGCAACAAACAAAGAAACAAACAAAGAAACAAACTAACTAATTGTAAAGTTTTGCAACAACCAAATCGCGCCCCTCCCCGTTCAGCCAGTGCAGTGCGCCCCCCATGACTAGGCACGGGGCAAATAGGGTCAACCGCGTTTTGATGCATCTCGGTCTACGCAAGGTCTGCACTCTATAACTGTATTTGCTTAAATACGTATATACGTGCTACAATAAATAGACATTTACGCAGTTATGTAAATGTCTATTAAAGGAGGTACGTATGCGCGTAGTTGTGTTTGCCAATCAAAAAGGTGGAGTTGGAAAGACCACACTCTGTGGTCACATGGGTGTGATGGCCGATCAGAAACAGGCCGGCCCGGTTGTCCTGGTCGATGGTGACCCGCAGGCAAACCTGTCTGTCTGGTGGAATGACCGCCAGGCACAAACGCCTTTATTTGCTTCGGCTGACATCGCCAATCTCGCCTCTCAGCTCAAGGAGTTAAAGGCCAATGGCGTGCAGCTTGTCTGCATCGACACGCCGGCCGGCACCAGTGATGCAATCAAGGTTGCCATTTCCTTGGCTGACCTAGTCGTGATCCCGACCAGGCCTAGCCCACACGATCTTCGCGCGCTTGGCGCGACGATCGACATCGCCGAGGCGCATGGCAAGCGCATGGTGTTCGTGATCAACGGTGCTGCCAACCGTGCCAAGCTAACCGGGCAGGCGGCCGTCGCTCTATCGCAGCACGGCACAGTTGCGCCCATCATCATCGTTCAGCGCACCGAGTTTGCCGAATCGATGATTGATGGCCGGACAGTCCAGGAATCCAACCCGTCGGGCAAGTCGGCAGCGGAAGTAGAAGAGCTTTGGACCTATCTGGCTGGCCAGCTCAAGAAGATATAGCAGTTACGTATCTACGTTAAAAGCTATTTACGTACAAAAGGATTCATCATGTCAAAACCAACTCTTACCCCTGGATTGATTGCAACAAAAGGGCAGGCCGCACCGGCTGTGCGCCACGACCACCTGTCTGCACCGGTTGTTCCAGCACCAGTCGAGCCGAAGACTAGCTACTACAAGGCGTTGACCATCAAGCTGGACAAGGAGCACTACGAAGCACTCAAGAGCTTGGGCATCCAACTGGACAAAAAGAGCCAGGAGATCTTCGTCCTGGCCCTGAAAGACTTCCTGGTCAAGCACAATGCCATTTAAATACGTATCAATGCAAATATGCAATTACGTATATACATATGAATAATCTCTTTAAGAAGGTGATTTGTTGGTTGCTTGGCCACAAATGGGACGTGAAAAATCGTCGCTCCGGCCATGAGTTCGACACGGTGGACTATGCCTGTCAGCGATGCGACAAAAAGCATCGGTGCACAACCGACGCCATGGATCTGCCACGGGGAAGGATCATCTCCGGGCGATAGCCTTTAGGGCTTCAACAACAATGAATTGCGGATACCCAAAATTAGGTGAATTTGACCCGGGTAGGGTCATCCTTGTACGGAATCCGAGCAAACCTGTTCGGATAAAAAGAACGGCCCATAGTGGGCCGTTTGAACTTCACGTGGAAGCCCGTTCAGGGAGGATAAAGCGGGGGCCGAAGGCCGAGGGCATTATGCACAATCTGTAGCCCTCTGCCAGGCCGGCAATGGCCGGCTTGAATCGTCCGGCGCGGCAAGCGCCTGGGCTCGTTCAGACCCACAAGGGACACACCACCAGGATTGAGGCCACCAGTCGGCGGAACTTTTGATGCTGGGAATCCTGGTCATCACCTCCAATCCAGAGATCATGAACCCGTCTGTTGTCACCCGGCGGAGGCTGGCACGATCCAGCGGGGGTAGGGCGTACGTACCCCCAGCGTCGAGGACTAGCGTGGCCAGGAAGATGCCAGAGCGCGTCACACGCTCACGATAGAGCAGATCGCCGACCACCGGGCCGCGCTCGATCACCACCGCCCGCGCCAGACGCTGGCCCTTTTCTCGCAATCGGTAGACCTGCATAAACACTGTAAAAGCATACAGTAAACAAGTGCGGCATTTAAGGAGAAATCACGCGATTAAGCGCCCACCCCCCTGCGCAGACCCGGAAAAATCGCTCCTGCGCCCGATTTGGACGGCTTGGCGGCTCAATCGTTGGCGAGCAGCGGGCAGCAATCGGCTGTAGGGCAGTGCCGGACACGTGCACAGACCTCAGACAGGACGACATGCAGGGGAGTGTCTTCCCCGACAACGTGTACCCACTGGATGACCTGGTGGACCCGCACAGCCTGTAACTGTGCAGAGCATTGGAAAAGAATGGTGGTGGTTTGTTGCATGACGTATGCCTCCAGGTGTTCAACACAACCATCCTCGTGTCACGACGAGCAGAGCAGATTTTTTCTGCCTTTTCTGGGCGACTGTATTGGGTGAGACCTTGTGTCGAGGGCGAAGCCCTGGTTTGTGTGCCTGGTCGAAGCCAGGCAGGGTGAGAACCGCCGTAAGGCGGTTTGAGGGGCGCTTGCCGCCCCTGGGGGTTTGGTTTGTCCCCCGTGGGGGACTATTGAAGGGCTGTTTTCTCGCGCGCGCGTGTATCAATACTCCCGCCCGGCGTGGATAACCCATCCGCCCACACCACAAGGGTGTGGACGGCCCGCGAGCGGGTGCATGGGTTTTCCACCCCTCCCCGCGCAAACGACCTTGCCCCGTGGACAACGCCCCTGCCCACAATCGCTCCGCTCAGTGTGGACAGCCCTGCGGGTGTTAGGGCGTTGTCCACCGGACAAGCCCGCTACTACTATTTTAAAAATTCTGAATGCAAGATAGCCACCACATTGCAGGGCCTTAGATCATTACAGAGGGCCGTAAAAAATACTATATAAATCAATAAGTTACAGAGCCTGCCGGGTCACCAGCTATGACCCGGCCCGGATCACCAGCTATGACCCGGCAGAAAATTAAACAATTTTGCTCTGTATGCTTGCAGAATTGCACGATATCCATACAATTTGTGATGTAACTACCAAAGGTGTCCGATATGGTGACAATTAAGACCCAACCCGGGTCACAGCTTATGACCCGGCAGGAAATAGCCTCACCGGTCCGCCTGCCCGATGGGGAGAATCATACGGGCACGTGGGTTCAAACAGAACGGGCAGCGCATGAAGCTTGGTCACGACTTGTCATGGCCAACGGCCGCGCAGCAGCCTTGCTTCACCTCTTGGTGGCCAAGATGGGCGAACGGAACGCAGTAGTTGTCAGTCGAGGAACGCTTGCAAGCCTCATGGGCTGCAGCGAGGCGACAGTTAAGCGCGCGGTGCGCGATCTACGCGAAGACCGGTGGATTGAAACCGTGTCGCTCGGCGGTAAAGGCGGCGTCAATGCGTACGTGGTCAATTGCAAGGTAGCCTGGCAGCAGGATCGCAATCAAAAGCATCTGGCTGTTTTTGACGCAACAATTGTGGCCAGCAGGGATGAACAAGAACCAGAATCACTGCAAGACACCAGTGTCTTGCGGGAGATTCCAACCGTCCGGCCTGGAGAACTACAGTTGCCAACTGGACCAGGTGAAGAACCACCTTCACAACCCAGCCTTTACGGCCTAGAGCCGGACCTTCCCGCCGTTGGCGGTGCAACGGCTCAGAGTACACCGGCTGTTTCCAACCCCATGCCAGCCGGTACTGCCTTACCTCAATGGTCCCCGGAGTTGCAGGAGCGATATCATCAATTATTGGAGAGGCAGCTTGAGGAGCTTGCCCATAAGACCGCCACCGAAATTGCAAACCGCTCCGGCAACAGTGCTTGACTCAAGACAGCTCTCATTGAGCGTTTGTGGTTTGTTGTCGTATTGCTTCGGTTCCCCAATGAACCTGGGCAATTTGACCTCAGCCAAACCTCGAAGATAGTGCCGGCGGGCTGGTTTCTTGCCGCAGTTGGGAACCTCCTGATCGGAGCGTGGCGCATGTATTTAGGGATTGGCCGACTCAAAAATACGACTAACAGTAAATACGGAAAGCCAGAAAAGACAAAGGGCGCCGAAGCGCCCTAATTTGCAAGATCCGCCGGTTACGACCGATCCGATGCGTCGTCGTTTGATTCTGCCCATGCCTCCATGAACTGGATGACCCGTTCCCCGTCTGTGGTCTCTAGTAATTCGAGCGGTGTTCGTCCCTCATAGTGAGGGTTGGCTTTTCCAAGCCATTGGAAGGTTTTGCTTCGAGAACCGAGCTGAACCTCTCCCAGCTCCAGGGCACGCTGTAGCAAATCGGGGCGTGCATACCAGGAGTCAGGTTTGATCGCGGGCCGACGACTGCCCCCCGCAATAACACGCGGCAACTGGGCCGCCCTCAGCTCGGTCTCGGTGATATGTGTTCTGACCCAGTGGGCATGCTTGGCCAAGTCGGCGTTGGGGATGCGCTCATGATCCGTTGTAGGGATGACGAGGCCTATGGCAGCCTTGGTGTTGGCTCGAATCATCTCCAGAGCTGGAGCAATGTCGGTGTCATTGGTGACGATCACCACATGCTCTATGTCGCCCAGCAACGCGTCTTTGACCGCGTGCAGGGCAAGATTGACATCCGTTTGTTTTTCTTCCAGTTTCCAAACGTCAATTGACTGGCAATCCCGTGGCCATTTCTTGGGGTCAAGAGGGTCAATGACCTTGGCTCTGGCTTCTGTGAGGGAATAGTAGCCTTTGATGGTTTCGACGCGACCAGGCTGGTGTTTGCTCAATGCCGCGTGGTACTGCTCCTGGCACTGGATGGAATCGCTGGCTTTGGCCGCCTGTTCCAGGATGGGGGCCGTGAAAAACTTGATGGCTGCGGGCTGGAGATTGGATGCGATGGCATGACCATCGATCATCGCTGTTACAGATGGCAGGATACCTTTCTCAAAAAGTGCCAGCAAGTCGAGCCATTTGAGATGTGTTCCCTTGAGGCAACCGTAGTAGAGGTTATAGCCATCAATGTAGATGCGTGTCCGAAGCAAATCGTCCCCTCAAATGAAAAAACCGGCTTTCGCCGGCTTTTTCCCCCGCGCTTCAGATGGACAAGCCACACAGCCATCGCGGATTAGTTGTTGGGTCAAATATAGCACAGCAAGGGGGAGGCGTCAATATCGCCCCGTGGTGACAAAGTTACCTCCCCAGGGGGAGACGTGGGTGCCCTACTAAGCAGATACGCTGTGAAGCACACCACGCCTACCAGACACAGCAGATAAATGCGGGGGGAGGTGCAAATGTCTCCCCGTGTGGCGCTACGGGGTATTGCTGATCAAAGTACCTTGGTCGCATACTTCGCTCAACGTGAAAGGCAGATACCCATGACACCGAGAACAGTACTGAAGACAGCGACCAAAGAAACCGACAAGGTACTTGAGGCCAAGTGGGGAAAGCCGCTCATCGCGAACGGGTTCACCGCCATTCCAGACGCCATTTTTCGAAACCAGAAGGCGCTCAAACTCAAACCCCTTGATGTACTCATCTTGCTGCACTTGGCCAGCTACTGGTGGAAACCTTCGGAGAACCCTTGGCCCGCCAAGGGCACCATTGCCGACGCTATTGATATTGACCCCCGCACAGTACAGCGGTCAATCAAGAAAATGGAAGATCTCGGCTATGTGAAGCGCATTGAGCGCAAGGCTAAGGCAGGCGATAACCTGACGAATCAGTATGACTTGCGCGGTCTGGTGAAAGTGGCCACGAAATTGGCGGAAGAAGAAATCACGAGAAAAGCCAAGCGTGCTGCCGAGGACAAGAGCCGGAGGGCAGCACCCGCAGCGTTTGCCCTCATCGAGGGGGGGAAGAAAATTTAGATGGTATAGCTCAATGGAAAGAGCATCAACGGAACGCTGCCTGCGGAGGGTAGCTGTATATGCGGAGATCGACACCCGCATGATATGCCGTTGAAGATTCCAGTTCGAATCTGGATACCAGTTCCATTTACCCTATGGACGCACACGTTTTTGTTTCTGCACTGCTTGACTGCGGATACCTCGATACCGACTACCTGTTTCGCCTCACGGATGCCTAGGCACCAGACGCATTCGACCGTCACGACCACTTTTTAGGAACCGGGGACAGCGGGTTTTGCAAAAGTTTTAGGGAAGGGCGGTGTCCCCCCTTGACAACGGCAAGTCGTGACCTGAGACCAGCCAATTTGAGTGGCCAAATACAGGATAGCCAATTAACATCGCGAAACACCAAATTGGCTATGTGGCTAGCCAAATGACGGCCAAGTGACCCGAAATAGGTTAAATTGGGTATACCCAAATTGACCAAGGACAGGGCATGACAGCGCAGCGCAAAGGCCGACGGGGGTCAGACGAACCCAAGACGAACGACTGCCAACTGGCGCTTGCCGCCCAGGCGTCCAGCCCAGCCGCACCGGTCAAGGTGGCCCGCATCTACTTGCGCGTCAGCTCTGCCCAACAGGATCTGACTCGCCAGGCCGCCATCGCGCACGACGCTCGCGCGGCCGGTTACTACATTGCGAACATCTATGCAGAGCAGGCATCCGGCACCCTTGCAGACCGTCCAGCGCTGTTGCGCATGATCGCGGAACTGCAACCAGGTGAAGTCGTGATCGCCGAGAAGATTGACCGCCTCACTCGTTTACCGCTGGCCGAGGCCGAGCGCCTGGTGGTCGCCATCCAGGCCAAAGGCGCACGGCTGTCGATACCTGGCGTGGTGGATCTATCCGAGCTGGCCAGTGCCGCCGATGGCGTCACGCGGATCGTGCTCGAATCGGTCCAGTCAATGTTGCTGCGCCTCGCCCTCCAGATGGCCAGGGACGACTACGAAACCAGGCGCGAGCGGCAGCGGCAGGGCGTCGAGCTGGCCCGCGAGGCGGGCAAGTACACAGGCCGCCGCGCAGACAACACCATGCATGCGCGGATCACGGCACTGCGTGCCGGCGGAAACAGCATTGCCAAGACCGCAAAGCTCGCCGGCTGCAGCGAGAGCCAGGTAAAGCGGATCTGGGCGCTGCACAAGCAGAACGAGGCCGCTCCATGATTCTCATCATCGATCTTGAGGCCACGTGTGACCTCGCCGATGGCTTGCCCGCACAGGATATGGAGATCATCGAAATCGGTGCGGTATGGGCCGATGCACAGGGCAGGGTGCACGAAACATTTGAAATGTTGGTGCGTCCCGTAGTAAACCCCCAGCTCACGCCATTTTGTCTTCAGCTTGTCGGCATTCAGCAGGCCGACATCAACGCGGCAGATCCATTTCCGCAAGCCGCTGCCGCGCTGGCCAGCTTTGCACAGCGCCATCAGACACCGGGTGCCATTTGGGGCAGTTGGGGCGACTTCGACCGCAATCAGCTCGCCCGCGATTGTGAGCGGCACGGCATCCCCAATCCGTTGTCAGCGTTCAACCATGTGAACCTAAAAAGGGAGTTTTCCAAGATCCGGAAAATGAAGGATGTCGGCATGGCCAAGGCACTCGCATTGGTTGGCGTGCCACTCGATGGCGCACACCACAGAGGTCTGGACGATGCGCGCAACATCGCAAAACTGTTGCCATGGTCGTTGCGTTGAAACACATTGATTGCCACCCACTGTTCCCCTACATTCAAAGTGTCCTATTGGAGTCAAAACAATATTTGCTCGAATTAACTCGTTTTTGCGTTTTTGTCCTTGACTTGTCTATATTTGTCGTATAAAGTCCATTTACGTTCAAAAACGGGGTATCCGTAATCCGTTGTTGATTTCATGATTTCTTTCCATTGTGTTTATTTAGTATAATTCCGTAATTTGTTGTTGACACGGCGGCATTGTTTGTCTACAATATAACCGTAATACATTGTTTATTTCGGATACTCAAAATGCTGAGCAAATACACCATCGAAGCACTCGCGGAATCGCTACCTGACCAACAGAAAGTCCGTGCTTTCAAGAAGAAAGGTGCGGGGAGTCCAAGCCGGTTTCTGGGTCAGACGCCTGTTGACCAGATGAAGCGTCCGTGGGTCGTTGAGGTCAACGGCATTTGCCTGGATGATGAGCGTCAGCGCGAATTTCGCTTCGCAAGCGAAGAGGCTGCTCTATTGGCCGGTCAGAAGTACATCAAAGCACTGATGGACTCCACCTTTGGCTACTACTGGGAGAAAGTTCACGCTGAGTCCGGTACGGTGGTCAACAGTGGGTTCACCGTCGGATTTGGCTGTGACCGAGCTGGGACGCGGCCAGATGAAAAGTTGAAGGGGTATGAAATGCGCACAATGGCCGTGTACCGCGCTCCAACTCTGGGGGTCCAGAATGACTGACACAACGATTGCACGCAAGCCAGCAAAGGCCAAGCTGTACACGGTGGTTGGTGAAGCATTCGAGGTTACGGTGTACCGCACTTTGAAATCTGTATCCGAATCGCTGGCTGCGGAAAACATGTGCCTGGCAAACCAGGACTTCAATGAGGGTGAAACGGTAGTCGCATCAGCATCAGATATTGCGACGGCTTTGCGCAAGAACTGGTCAGTTTGTCTCTACCCGCAAAACGGCGGTGACTGGCAATTCAAAATTGAAAAACACGCACGGGTCTATTGAGCAGGTCCTTATGGAAACCAAACTTACCCTCCCAGACGCGGCCAAATTGTGGCAATACGATGGCGCGGACGTTTTCATTTTAGGGACTGCCGCGAATAGCGATGGCCTCACTATCTGGGCCGCAAACCGCATCACGGGCAAGCGCGTAGACGCCAAACTATCCAAGTTGGTGCCTTCACCCCTCGTCTCGCCCGACACCGTAGCCGAGCTTGTGGAGCGATGCAAATGGTGGGCGCGCGATGGCAACGCAGACGCCGCATGGTGGTTGGGTTGGTACTTCGACGGCACAAATCTAGCGAAATCGGTTTGGTACTACCTAGCGGCCATCCGCAGAGAGCCGAAGGCGTACGGTTGGTTCTTGCTAAACCTGTATTCCAACGCAACATACGGAGTATTTTGTGATGGCGTGCCCTACCCGGACATCACTTTTATGAAAGCGATTCCAGAGTTCAAAGATTGGAATCCTAGTGAAAATTGGCAGGAGGCTATTGGTCGCGCAGAAGCCGCTATGCATACGCCGGCCACCTTATCTCAAATGGAAGAGGCCTTGCACCTACTCGCCATGGGGAAGGCCATCCCAGAGGCTGCGTGGAGCGCCGGATTGACCAAAGAAGGGTTGCTGCGGTCGGCTGAATACGAGCAGTGGACCAAAGGCTGGTGCGATGCCGGTGGAACGTTGCTTGGATACGGAACAACCTCCGAGCCAGGTCACACAATTTCATGCGAGCTGTGTGGCAGGTCGTTGAAGGCCGTCGCTCAATTCGGCGACTTTGGCCGCCCAGCGTATCCCCGTCACAAAAGGTCGCCATCAAATAGAGGCTTAACATGACCACAAAACGAGTTCACTTAGCGACGGAGAAGGGTGGCCGTTCTCGGTGTCGGTACACTTCCAGGCCAAGTATTCGTGCTCTCTTTGTATCGATTGAGCAGTTCAGGAACACACCGGAAGAACATCGCTGTAAAGAGTGTGCCGCCAAACTTCAGTCTATTAGCGAGCGGCTAAATGAACAATGAGGTTGCTCATGTAGAGTCAGAGGCTTGTCACACACAAGCCAATGATTACATGCCCGCGAACATCTTGAACCTGCCACGCCTAAAGGTCACCCAGGTCGAAGAAACCGACCACGACTATCACATCAAGGCCCAATCGGCGGTAGACCCTGCCGCCTGCCCGGCGTGCCACAGCAAGGCCCTGGTGGGCTTCGGACGCAACGAGCAGTTGGTCAAAGACCTGCCCATGCACGGCAAGCGGGTCGGCATCTACTTCGACACCCGGCGCTTTCGCTGCAAGGACTGCAGCAAGACGTTTCTGGAGCAGCACCCCGACTTCCACCCGGAACGGGCCATGACGGCTCGCCTGGCGGCCTGGATAGGCTCCCAGAGCCTCAAGCGCACCTTTGCCAGCCTGGCCGAAGAGACTGGCGTCGTCGAGGGCACCATCCGCAACATCTTCCGGGACTACGTGAACGAGCTGGAGGCCACTGTCAGGTTTGAAACGCCCAAGTGGATGGGCATCGACGAAATCCACCTCATCAAGCCCAGGGGCGTCATCACCAACATCCAGAACAACACGGTCGTGGAACTGCTGGCCAACCGAAACCAGGACACGATTGCCAAGTACCTGACTAGCCTGAAAGGCAAGGACCAGGTGCGTTACGTGGCCATGGACATGTGGAGGCCTTACAAGACCGCCGTCAACGCGGTGCTGCCGCAGGCCACGGTGGTCATCGACAAGTTCCACATCGTCAAGATGGCCAACGAGGCATTGGAGAAGGTCAGGAAGGCCATGCGTGCGGACCTGACGCTCAAGCAGAAGCGCGGGCTCATGCACGACCGGTTCGTGCTATTGAAGCGTGAACGCGACCTGACGGATAAGGAGCGGTTCAACCTGGACGGCTGGGTCCAGAACTACCCGCTATTGGGCGAAGCCTACCGGCTCAAGGAAGCGTTCTATGGCGTCTACGACGCCAGGGGCATCGACTCAGCACACCGCGCCTACGCGCTGTGGCAGCGCTCCATCCCGCCTGAGCTGGTGGACCACTTCCATGACCTGACACGGGCATTCCAGAACTGGATGCCTGAAATCCTGAACTACTTTGAGCATCCGGTCACCAATGCCTACACCGAGTCCCTGAACAGCCTGATTCGGGTCATGGACCGGATGGGCAGGGGTTACAGCTTTGAAGCCTTGAGGGCCAAGATTTTGTTCACCGAAGGCGTGCACGCCAGGCAGAAGAATCGGCCAAAGTTTGAGCGGCGCAGTGAGTTGGATATCCGGTTCAGTGTCTGTGTCGATGACATGGAGTCCCTCCAGACAATGGAGCGTTGGTCTCCAACGTCCGCACCCCGAAATCAACAGTTCGTACCCGAAGAGACTTTGAACTTCGGAGCCTCAATATCAACACTGGTCCGCATGATTGAAGAAGGTAGCCTTTAGGGCTTCAACAACAATGAATTACGGATACCCCAAAAACGGAAGTAATAGCATGAAAACGCAAATATCAGTACCGATCGACACCGAGCTGTTTTTAAGTTGGGTGGAATTCCTACGCAGCAACGGCGATGCCCGTGACCCGGTCATCGCAATTTGGGACGCTATGGACTACTACATGGACAACGCCAGCTGGAAGCCCGAGCTACTCACGAAGAGCGTGTCGCGCGGCTACCAATGGAAAAGTCTGTTCTTACCCGACCACACAGAAATTCGCATGCAATACAAAGGTGTCTATTTCTACGCGACCGTTGAAAGCGACGAGCTTGTCTACAACGGTAAGCCCATCTCACCGAGCAATCTAGCCAACACAATTGCAGGCAGCAGTAGAAATGCCTGGCGTGACCTCTGGGTTAAGCGCCCCGGTGATGCTGACTGGTGCTTGGCTGATGAGTTACGCACTCAGAAGTGACGCGTGTATGAATACCCAACACGCCTCAATTCGCGCCCAGCAGCGCTGCATCCCTCCACTTGTTGACCGCTGGCTTGATGAATTTGGTGAAGAAGAACACGATGGCCATGGTTATGTGAAGCTGTATTTCAGTCGGCGCAGCGTGCGGGCAATGGAGCGCGCATTGGGACGCCAACCCGTTTGTCTTTTCAGCCGCTACCTCGATGCCTACAAGATAGAAAGTTGTGCCGATGGCGCGACCATCACCATGGGTCATCGCACTTGCCGACTCTGGAGAAAATAATGCATTCACACGCAATTACGGTCACGGTGGGTTCGGGTCTCCCGGGCGGTCCATCTTCATTCGGTGTTTCATTTATGACAGCGCTCGAAATGATTCACATCTATGGAATGGCCAAATGGGAGTCTACGGCCCCTGCACCCGGAACGGTAGGTCTGCGTAGCGGCACAAGCTTGAAAAACAGCCAGCAGGCACGCCTCCAATTTCTTTTGGAAAACGTCGGGGTGCCCAATCCAGAGCAAGCCTATTTCACTTTGGCATTGAAAACCAGGAATGCCAAAGGAAATGGCGATTCAAAGGTGACGACGAAAAGGCCAGCCCAGGGGTTGCCCCTTCTTGGCTCGTGGTACCTAGATACTTGCCTAAGTTTGCCCCAAAAGTTGGAGATTGTTGATGCCCTTAGACATCTTGACTACTCGGGCCGCTTCGTCGCGATTGCAAGGAAATTCGTGGCGGGGAAACCGATTGCGGAAGTGGCGTGACGATTGCATGACTGGCGCAAATGACTCCATTCATCAAGACACTCGTGACGGTCATATCCATGATGTTTGCCTGGCACTACCGAGATGAATTTCGAGCGTGGGGGAGTCCACAAAAGCGTCTCGGAGTGGCCTTTGTTGCTGCATTTCTGTGGACGATCGCGTTCAGTGCGCTATCTGCGTTACTCACCAAAATCTGGCAGTAACGCAATAAGGACCAACGGTTGCAGGTGATCCTGGCACCCGAGGCCAAACTGGCCCTCGATCGGCTGGCCAAGCACCAAAACGCAACCGCGAAGGAGATCCTGGAACAGGTCTTATTGCAGGCCGAATCTGACTTGTTGCTTGACCTGAGCGATGAACAGGCAGCGCGGTACCGCAGTGCCGTCACACCGGAAAAGTGAGGCTCAGCGCTCAGTTCCAGGCCTGCCCTTCTGCACCTCATCAGTGGGTTGGTTCTTATCATTGCCGCTCCCGTTTTCGTACTCGATGTGCGCGTCTTGACCAACCGAATATTGACCGTTGAGCTTGCCCAGCTCGTGGACCACGACGACGCCAGGGGCCACACGCTGCACAACGAATTGATCGCTGACCTGGTGCACATGGCCAACGAATTTTTTGCCCTCGACGATTTCGCGGATCTTTAAGCGCCGGCCGCGCAGATCTGCGACAAGTGCAGCGCGCGCCTCGTCAAGAGACTGCTGTTTCAGCAACTGAGGCGACTGCAATTCGCTGACTGAAGACTGAGCGACAGGAGTTCGGTCTTCTTCGCCGTGCTCTTTGAGGGCAATCTGATCCTTCGCATCTGGAACGCGCTCATCCCCGCCCGCTGACTCTACTGGTGGACGGGACACAGCATTTTTCTCAGCCAACAGTTGTATACGGAATGCCTCAAGTTGCGGATCGACAAACCTAACCTGAATTCCCTGCGCGACCGCAACAGCGACAACACGCCGTTTAAACGCCGCGTCTCCTGTCAACGTAAGGCCGGTACCGAATTTTTCGCGTGCAAGCAACAGTCCCGCCGAAATCGCTTGCTCACTATTCTGGTCAAGGACCGCCACGTGGTGGCCTTCATCGCGCAAGACAGCACGCCCATGGCTGCTATACGTAACATCGCCGTTGATCTCCACCTGGTGGCTCAACGCTTTGAGGGTTTCGGTCAGCGTTGCACGGGACCTGACCTGACGCTTCCTTTCATCATCGCCGTTAGACAAGTGGATAGTCCCGGTGATTGCGTGTGTCGGTGTAGAGCGCGCCGAATCATCAAGCCTGCGAAGTTGCTCCAGGGCCTTGGCATCGCCTGCTTGCGCTTTGGCCTGCAAAAACAAACGCCACGCCTCGGCCTGGCGGGGCCGAAGCGACTTCCGTACTTCACTGCGTTTCTCGCTGAACTGGGCCTTAACCGTAGCCGCTTCAAGCTTGGAGAGCGAAAGTGCCGACTTCCTGGCAGCACCGAATTTCCCCGCAAGCGCCAGAACTTGCGCGTTTTTTAATTCTTGTTGCTGAGAGGCACGCAGCAGCTTTGTCTCTGCATCGAACTGCTGCAGTTTTTCCATTTGACCGGCCTGCCCAAGCAATTGCTCCGCCTTGAACGCCTTCCAAAGGGCACTCTGCAATGAATGCTCACGCCCGCGAACAACCTTCATACCAATTTGTTGCTCGTAGACGGTACGTAAGATCGGTGCTGCCTCTCTCCAGGGCAAGCCCAGTTCTTTGGATAGAAAATCATTTGGCGTAAGGCTTCGAGAGCCGCACTGGATACGCGGCGTACCGTCTTTGGCCGAAACCACACCGTACCGATCAGGTGTCAATCCGTGAGAGTGGCTCAGGCTGCGTAGGAGTCGTGCGCAATCGATATTCTTGCGGATTTCAGCGTAACGCTCTTTGTCCGCTGCCTGCTCGTACCGCTCGTGCAATTCAGCATGAACACGACCAAGAACACTGGACGGCTGTATACCCGTTCCAGGCCGGCCACGTGATTCACCATCACCACCGCCCGGACCGTCTATTGCCCAATCGTCGAATCCATCTTTTCGCCCTCCGTCTCCATCTGCTTGTCGCATGCCAGTACCAACTTCTTCTCTTCCTGGTGCGGCTCGTACATCCACGCCTGGGTCACGGCGCAGTAGCATTTCGGTCCTCCTTTGAATGCCATCCATGTTGCGTACTGGCATTCTTTGCACGCGACTTCTGGTGGAGGTAATTTTTCTACCGCGAGCATCGCGAGGACTTTGGATTCCATGGTCGTTCCTTTCAATTTGGTCTAAAAGATGAAGCCGCGTTACGGCATCCGCAAGCTGATATACGTTTCTATAGAAGGCACTCCCGGTATGCAGGTACCGGTTTTCTCTGGCCTTGAATTGATGCCATTCATGCAAGGTATCCGCGATGTGCTGCGGGTGCTTGCGCGGCTGCATTTGTTCCAAGTACGCAATCCTGGCCCGGTCGGAAACGATGGCCACTTTCTCGGCAGTTGAGCGTTCTATGAATTGGCGTTGAAAGAACACGCCTTGCAACCGCATTGCTTTGGTCTGGCCATCAGGTTTGATGCGATAGCACTCGCCAAATTGCCCTTCCCGCACCTTTGACACGACACCATGCTTGGCCAGCAACTGGCCCAAGCCGGCCCATGTGGTGACGCCCTGAGCGATTACCGCCTTCTGGACAAAAACTTCCAGTGCGGCCTTCCTGGCATTGAAGGTGCCTAGAGCGTCAGGCCTCCGGCCGGAATATCGGGCCAGGATGTCCACCGCGTTTTCTGGCGTGATCTTTGGGTTGTCCTTTGGGCTGCTGAGCCCATGCCGAGCATTGAATGACTCCTGCCAAGCGTCGATGTACTTGATGTTGTCCGCCGTAGGCCCAAGGTAGCCCATTGGCTCAACAGCCGCGCCCGTGGCCAGATCGTGTTTACCCAGCCCGATGTGGATATGCGTCAGGCGTTCTATTCGCTCGCCAGTCTCGCAGTTGGTATAGCTCAGAATCCGTGGACGATGAGCCTCGGCATAGAACGCAATCCGATGGCGTTCAGACTCGGGCCACGCGGCCAACACATGGTCCCTAAATTCCGCAGCTGCAACTTGCAACAGTTCGTCACTGACGTGAGACTCCGAAAACGACAGTGTGATGTGGTCGTAACGATCGCCAGAGCCAACCTGGCAGGTGGTGGCAACTTCGAATACGTTCAAATCACCAACCAGGGCAATGCGCTGGTCCAGCTGGTCCCGATGGAACTCACGGCCCTTCTTCCGGCCATGCTCCAGGTATTCTTTCAGCCCGCCTTTGCCACCACCAACTTCGACAATCATTTCATTGTCACTTCCGTATTTTCCAGCATGAGCCGATTGAGCTGCTCCAGCTGGTTGATGATCCCCAAAAATGTGCTTTCTGACAGCACGCCGGCAAGATGTTCGGCGTTGGCTCGGTGTGCCAATTGGTTGATGTTGTTGGATGCTTTTTGAAGCAAAAATACTGCCCGCATGGTGTCTTGGGAAGTAGTTGGCCTGGCGATGACTTTTGTTGTATTGGTAAGGACATGCTCACGGAAAAACTCAGACTGAGTTAGGCCGGACGCAGAAAATTTCTGCTGATAGATAGCGTAGTCACCCAACTTAAGCCTGAAGGCTACGGTCTTTCCGAACTTATCTTCTTCTGATTTGGAAGGTCTTCCCATGTCTTTCTCAGTCAATTTTCAGTGGGCATCGCCCACGTCCAGCCATCGGCTGGCACCAAGCTTTTGAGGACCGAAGGGGCCTTAAAAGCGCCGGGGGTTAAGGGGGAAACCCCATTAGCACGTGCCATGATTGCAGAAACCTTGCCGTCAGGCAAGAGTTTTTGCAAACATGGCTATCGTGCCTGTATTTATGCATAGAATGCACATCATATGTGATAGAACGCCATCGAACGCTGGAAGTCATATAGAACGTTTAAAATATTCAATAGACTATAAAAACACGCTATAAACTACAAATCCCAAAAAGGCAGGAGAAATATCATGATCGATGAAACGATGATCTCTGAGATGCTAGAAGAAACACGTCGTCGGCAGAGAACGACTGACTTCACTCTTTTTAGGGAGAGAATTGAAGAGATGATGCGACTCAATATTTCGCTTCCGGTCATTCTTGACTGGTTAAAAAAGAGCGGGAAAGACACTACTCTACCGGCGCTACGGCGTTTTGTTGTTCGTGCATTTGGTGAAGACTGCTACGATAACTATGTTGCACGAAATGGCTGGAAGAAGAGCAAGAAGAAAAAAATTGAAGAAGAATCAAAAAATTCTTATTCCTCTAACTTATCGACGATAAATAGTGGCAATAATGTCAACGAAATAAACAAATCTGGCGTTATAGAAAAGGGTGATAATCCACTGCGCGCACTTTCTGGAAGTCTGCAACGTGGTGACTACAACCCAATACCAGAAGCGAAACCTGAATTTGACAACTGAAAGGAAAAGTCGTGCACAGTGTTCACATCATTCTTCAAGGAAAAGGCGGGGTCGGCAAATCGTTTGTTGCGGTCCTACTCACTCAGTACCTTCAACACAAAGGTGCAAAAGTCATATGTGCTGATACAGACCCAGTTAATGCGAGTTTCACGCAATATAAAAGTCTGGACGTTGCGCATGTTGAAATTGCAAAAAATGGCAACGTTGTACAAAGCAAGTTCGATCCGTTGATTGAGCTTATTGCGGGCACTGAATCGGATTTTGTCATTGACAATGGTGCTGCAACCTTCTTGCCATTGACTCAGTATCTCGCCGAAAACGACATTTATGAGGTGCTGACAAATAACGGAAAGAAGGTATACGTGCACACTGTCCTGACGGGGGGACAGGCAAAGTCAGACACGTACAACGGGTTTGACGCGCTTCTCAGCAAAGTGAATAAATACGCCAAAGTAGTTGTTTGGGAAAATGAATTTTGGGGTCAGGTGGAGTATGAAGGAAGGTCTATTGTTGAGACGAAGTTGTTCAAAGAAGCAGATAAATCAGGGAAGATTGGTGGCGTCGTGCGAATCATTGACCGCAGCGGGTCGGACACCTTTGTCGATGATGTGAAAAGAATGACTTCCAGTCACATGACGCTGACAGATGTCCAGGAGTCCAAGGAATTCAGTTTTCTTTCGAAAAACCGACTGAAAAAGGTCGTCGATGCAGTGTTCACCGAGCTTGACGCTGTGAAGTGGTAACGATGAACCGCGAAGCAGTTCGTGAGCATTTGAGATGGCGTGGCTTTGGCATTGACAAAGACGACACGCTACTCACCTTCGTTGAGTTGAATGACATCGTGCGCCGGGGAATTGAGAAACCGATTTTCAAAACCGACATTCCAGAGATGCAAGCGGTCTTAATAAAGCAAGGCATCCGAATTGCCGATGACGACCCGATTTTTAGCCTGCTCGCAATTAACGATGCCGTCCTTCGCGACGCGCTACAGACCATCCGAACAAAGCAAGGAAAGACGGTTGCCCAGGCTCGTCGTCGATCCTTCGCAATCACTGTCTTGCCAATGGCGGTAGCACTCGGAATTGGAATGCTGATTACAGCGGGTTACCAAGAGCCGTCCAATTTTTTAGTCGGGCTGATCGGTGCACTTCTTGGCGCCGGCCTGTGCTTCATCTTCACAAATTTGACAGGTAGCAAGGAGACACATAAATCATGAATACAAGAGGTGAACGCATTGCCATCCGCGACGAAGTTAAGAGCTTGGTCGAACAGATTTTGGCCAGCCGACAAGATGAGAACGCAGGCAAGGCCATAGAAAATAGGTCGCAATCTGAGTGGAGGCAATTGCTGGCCGATGCGATGGAAGCGAGAAAAGGGTTCTTCGATTTGTTGGGTGAGGAAGTGATCCTTCTCAAAGCTGCAAAGCACGAAATTCGAGCCGAGGCGTTGAGCACACTCGGCACGCAGCTTAATCAAATTCTGGACGTGGAGTGGAGGACGTCGGCGGGCTTGGTCGATGGACTGCTGTCACAAGTGGTTGTCGATTTCGATATGGCATTGAAAAACAATGTGGTTGGCCCAACCAAGGACTCGATTGGCAAGATTTTAGAGACGCTTACCGGTGACGTTGATCGTTTTCGTGCCGCCTATCGACAATCACAATTTTGGACCACTATGGCGGCGTGTGTCGGGACCGGCACGGTGGTTGGTCTCATCGTCGGACACTGGGCTCGATGATGTGCAACAATTTCAGCAAGATTAATGACTGAAATTGGACAAGAAATGGCAATAAAAAAAGAAATTCCTGTCGCGGTTCGAGACAAAGCGCTCAAGGCGCTGATGGCTTTGCCGCCCAAAGCACCAGCAACCGAACCGGTGGAAGTGGCACTTCAAACACTGAAGCCGGCAATTGTGAATCTTTTGACGACTGGATACAGCCGCCAGGACGTGATCGAAAAGCTGGGCAAAGAAGGTGTTCACGTCAAGATGTACCAGCTCAAGAAGCTGCTGGCCAGCGAGCGGAAGTCAAAAACGGAGTAGTTCAACAATTTAGTCGCTGCACTTGGCCAGTTGCAATGGCCAAGTGCAGCTAACCACAACCCTAGCAAAGGACTAGAGCAATGGCTTCTCAAATTCTATCCGCGCCCACGCGCGCGCCAAAACCCACGTACCGCCTGGCTGAATCTGCCAGGCAAAAACTCGTGGTCTCGGATCGACAGATCCCGACCGTCGCACTGGCAGAGATCGAACGCATGCGCCTCGCGTTTGCCGAGCGCCATGACGGCTGCAGCTTCGGGCTGCAGCCGCCGAGCCGCCGCCTCTCCCCTTCCCACAAGTAGCTAACTAGCCAAATCGGGCCGGAATCCGGCGTTCTTTCGCCTGGACTTTTGCAGCAAAAGTTCTGGCGTTTTGGCACGCCTCTGGATCTGCAAAAACACACCATCTGTCAGGAAAACTTTCGCTGCGAAAGTATCTGTAAAAGACCGCATCGCATGGAAATATTGAATTAAATAATGAACTCAAATACCGCTTGCAAAATTTTGATAATTGGTCAATTATAGCGCATGCATCAGCATGATTTAAGTGCAAAAAATATTAACACTTAATTAACACTTGAAAGCGAGGAATCATGAAAAAAACAGTTCTGACTTTGCTCGCAGCTTTGGCCCTTGCGAGCCAAGCTTTTGCGGGGTCTGTCGCAGGCACTGGTGGCGCCACCGAGGCGACGCAGTGGCTCAACAGAATCCAGCTCGGACTGGCGTACGAGAAGCAGATTCAGCAGTACATCACACAGGGCCTGCAATATAAAACCCAACTGCAAAATTTGATTCTGGCCGAGGCGCCCGGTTACTCGGACGTGATGGGGATCATCGGTGGCGTTAGCCAAATGATGGCGGTGGGCAAATCGATCGGCGGCAGCCTCGCCGATATTGATCGCAACTTCGCAAATACATTTAGGAACCCGACGGCCGCCAGTCTGGCGGACAATTTCACTCGCTGGAACAACAGTGGCCTTGACACCCTGCAAGGCGCCCTTCGCGCGGCCGGCAAGCATCGCGACCAGTACCCGAGTGATGCTGCCATGCTGCAGGAACTCTACACCACGTCGCAGTCCACGCAAGGCGCGCGGGACGCCATCCAGTTGGTAGCGGCCATCAACTCCGAACAGGTCAGCCAACTCCAAAAGCTTGGTGACCTGGTGGCCACACAGAACATCGCCGCCAGCTCCTACATGGCCAATTTGACCTCTCAAAGCCAGGACCAAATCAAAAACGACCAGGCAATTAAGGACGGTTTCAAAAAGAACAGCCGGGGCGAGATCCCTCGCCTGGATACCTCGGCGCGCACCATGCCGCTTTGGAATCTCTACCCGAAGAAGTGAGGGCGCCATGAAAAAGCTCCTCACTGCCGCCGTCGCCGTCTCGCTGGCCCTGTTTGTCTTGCCTGCGCTCGCAATCACACCTGACCAGACCATCCTCAAGGCCGTTCACGATTCGATCATCACCGCGTCTTCAAAAGTGCTGCCAATGGCCATTAGTTGGCTCGGTGCATTTATGGGATTGCAATTCGTCTTGACGAATTTCGCACTGCTCAAAAGCGGCGCAGATATTGAAGCTGTGTTCGGCAAGCTGATCGGCTCTGTCATCTGGTTTGGTTTTTGTATCTACCTGATGAACGAGGGACCTGGCTTCATCGATTCAGTGGGCAATTACGTGCACAACCAAATGGCTGCTACGGTTCCCACACCTTCTTCCATCATCAACAGCACGCTTGGTGTCTGTGTCGCGATTTTGACCGCGATAGCCGTGGTCGGCACAAGCGTAATCGGCATCGGCAACCAGGCCGTGGCGATGTTCCTGGTCTATGTACTCTTCGGAGTTTTGGCTATCGGGGTGTACATGGCGGTGAAGATCGCCATGTTGTATTTGGAGCTTGGCCTCATCGTGGCTTTAGCCCCGCTGAGCTTCTCATTTTTAGGCCTCAATGCACTCAAGGACCAGGGCATTGCACCTCTCAAATCGCTGATCGCGCTTGTGTACCGGATGATTCTTCTGGGCATTCTGGGTGGGGCGTTCGACGTGATCGTCCAGGGCTTGGGCGCAGCGTTTAAAAACATGAGCTGGGACCCAACGTCGATGGGCGACGCCGCAAAAGCACTGTTGGAAGCCGTTTGCGCTTTCCCGTTTTTAGCGTTCTTGGTTTACAAGAGCGACGCGATTGCAGCCAGCTTGGCCGGTGGCGGTTCCAGTCTTGGTGCCGCTGACGTGGCCAGCGCTGCTGCCGCTGGTGCTGCTGCTGGCGCGGCGATCGGTTCTGCAGGCACTGGTGCAATGGGTGCACTGTCGAAGATCCCGCAATCAATGTCCTCTGTCCTGGGCAACATGATGGGCGGCGGCGGCGGCGACTCGGCCGCAATGCGCAACGCCTCAACGAGTGCGACTGGTGCCGGATCTACTAGCGCAGCCAAACCACAAGCTGTCAAGCCGACATTCCCGACCAACAAGGCCGGCGCGCCGCAGCCGCGCGATTTCCAAGCCGGTGCAAATGCAGCACCAAACTCGTCATTCGCTCAGCCTGCACAGGCAGCCGAAGATGCCAAGAGTGCTGAAAGCTTCGCAAGCGGTTTGAGTAGCACCGCAAGCTCAAATGCTATGGCAGGAACTACCGCGAGCACAAGTGGCACACCGAGTAGCACTCCCGTAGGGAACGCCCCTGAGAGATCAACGTCTGGTACGACAACTGCCGAAAAGACTGACAGTGGCAGCTCCTCTAGCAGTGCACAGCGTAGCGGACCAGCCGGCACAGCGCCGTCTAAGGCGACACCAAGCGCAAGCGGGTCTCCAAGTGGCGCATCAACAGGGCCTGCCAGCACGAAACCAATACCGAGCCACAGCTCGTCTCAGACCAGTACGCCTGTTGGAACACCTCCCGCGAAGTCCGCACCATCTGCGAGTGGCGGTTCTAGCGCGGCGCCGACAAGTGCCGCACCAGCGAAGCCGGTTCCTAGCGCCAGTGGCGCGCAAAGCGCCGATCCTGTTGCTACTGCCCCTGTGTCTGGCCAGGGAGCATCAATAGGCGGAACTGGCAGCCTCCCGCCTCGCAAGACGGTCCGCGAAAACTTCGACGAAGCCAATCGCCACTTGGCGTCGGAGAAGGCCACGACCAGCATTTCCATCAGCACACACAACACCGATTAAGAAAGGTCTTTCATGAAGCTCAAATTTATCAAGCGCACGATCGTGATCGCCGCGGTGGCTCACTTGGCCGCAGCACACGCCTTCGACCCGATGGTTGACCCCAACACCGGGATTCCATATCCGAGCGGCACAACGGTCTACAAAACGCCCGAGCAACAGGCCGCTGAGAGCCTTCCCCCGCACATTTTCACCATTGACCGACCCGCAGCTCAGTCTGATTTCCCAAATCTCCCAACAACAGCGGGGGACTGCCTTGTTGGTCGCCATTGGGAACTGGTGCCCAGGGCGCGTTGTGTCTGTGATGGCGACCTCACCCACACGCCGGTCAGCAACGACAATCCCGCCGCTTGTGTGGGAGTGCCACCGCCCCCTCCACCCGTTGTAGCCGGCAATCCCCCATCTTTCGCAGTTGCACCGACACCAGATCAAGTCCTTGGCGGCGCACTGGCGTGCGACCAACTGGGCTGTTTGATGGCTGACGGGTCCGTGGTAAATGCCAACGGTCAGAATGTCGGCAGCTTCACAGTGGATGCCAACGGCAACATCGTGTCCACCATCATTGGTTTGGGACAAGTTAATTTCGGCGCGAATGGAGGCGCAACTTACAACGCAGCAACTGGACAGTACCAGACCACAAACAATATCGGCGGTGGCATTTGTTCTGATGCAGCATGTAGCGCGACATTCGGGGGCACCAACAACATCACTGTGACCACAAACCAGCAAGGTGTGGTGGGTGTCGCAACCGCCTCGGGTGGATGGCTGGACGTTGCAACCGGACAGGTATTCGATGCAAACGGCAATTTGATTGGAAGCGGATCGGTCGGTGACAATGGCATCAATGTATCCCTGAATGATGGCAGCAGCGGAACCATCAACCTCAACAATCCCACGAACGGTCAGATCATCAGTTCGGTGGATGGATTTTCTGGCTCTAATGCTGGTACGCTGAACAACGCAACTGCCGTCAACGGCGCTCCGCCGCAGATCCTCGCTCCAGATCCAGCCGCCATTGCAGCGGCCCAGGCACAAGCTCAGGCCGCCGCTGATGCGGCGGCAGCACAAGCGGCTCAGGCAGCCGCTGACGCCGCAGCAGCACAAGGCACCTGGTGGGGGAGTGGGGGGTAGAATTGAGGGCCTGCCTGGGAGGCGGATGAGAATGCTGGGATCGGAAAAACACCGACCGTTAAAAAACCCGCTCAGGCGGGTTTTTTTTGGCTCCACTCAGTAGTGGTAGCGGCACTGCACGATGTAAATCGTGCCGTCTTCTGGGAGGTACTGGCGCTAAGCTGCTTGCAGGCCAATGGTGAGTCGTTTGCCAAGCACTGCTATCGCTTGAGCGATGCGGGGTAATTTGGAGCCGTAGTGAGGGTCCAGAAGGCGGCGCACCTCTTTTTCGTCCACCCCCAGGCGCTTGGCCAACTGCACCTTGGAAATTCCTGACTCGCCCATTGCTACATACAATGCAGCCTTTGCCATTGTCTCGGCAGGCGGCGACACCC
>Ga0265332_10000494_pt1 | contig 27247 bp, 17 predicted proteins | sample 41926metaG_FD_202084 | JGI IMG/M metagenome (GOLD analysis project Ga0265332, IMG submission 202084) | Rhizosphere microbial communities from Carex aquatilis grown in University of Washington, Seatle, WA, United States - 4-19-26 metaG | ecosystem: Host-associated > Plants > Roots > Rhizosphere...
TGCCGCTGGGCGGGCAAGCGCCTCTGCGAGCGCCCGGGGGGTGGCGGCGTCATCGATCCGACCGACCCGCACGGCGACGAGTGGGTGATCGCCTGCACCGGCGACCAGCCGCGACGCTATCCCTACGACAACGGCCCCGTGGTGGCCCGCTGCGTGGATCGGCGCTATCCGCAGGCCTCACCGGATGTCCGCCCGGTCAAGGAGGCCAGCGGATGCGAGGGCGGCGTGGCCGGCGTGTTCGACATGAGCGGCAACGCCTGGGAGTGGACCAACGACTGCACGGCGGACCCCGCCAACGCGCCGACCGCGGCTGGCGGGGACGCCTGTCTTCCCCGCGGGGGCTCGTTCTCCTCGGACGTCACCGCCGCGTCCTGCTTCGACACCGTGGCCTTTCACCGCCAGGACTTGGCCGGCGACACCGGATTCCGCTGCTGCGGCGACGCGGAATACGGCGCCGCGCCCGCGCCCTGACCCGAGGTCGGCATGGGGCTCGGTCGCCGGAAGGTCAGCCTGCACGATCCCTCGGCCTGGGTCTTCAACCGGATGGCCGAGGTCTATGACGCGCGCCCCGGCTATCCGGACGGGCTGGTCGCGGCGCTGGGCAACCTGGCGGTCGACGCCAGCCTCGACCACGGCGGCGACGCGGCGATTCTGGATCTCGGCGCGGGCGTCGGGCACCTGGCGTTACCGCTCGCCGAGCGCGGCCTCCGGGTGACCGCGGTCGAGCCGGCGGTGGAGATGCTGGCCGAGCTGCGGCGGCGGGCCGCCTCCCGGGGCCTCGCCATCTCGACCCTGCACGCCGCCGCCGAGGCGATGCCGGTGCCGGCCGCCTCGCAGTCGCTGGTGGTCGTAGCCGACGCCCTGCATTTTCTCGATGCGCAGCACGCCGCCGAGGAGATCGCGCGCGTCTTGCGGCCGGGCGGCGCCCTCGCCGTGGTGACGTGGTCGTTCGACGACACGCCCTTCATGCGGGGCGTGGCGCGGGCCATGGAGGCCGCGGTGCCACGTCGCCCGCGCGCGCTCGCTCGGGCGATGGTTCACCTCGGCGCCGTCACGGGCGTCTCCCTCGGTCGGGTGCGCCAGTTTCACGACCAGACCCCGGTGTCCCGCGAGCGACTGGGGGCCATCCTGCGCTCGATCTCCTTCATCGGACCGGCCATGAATCCGGCCCGCTTCGCGGCCTTTCGTGCCGAGGTCCACGGGTTGCCGGAGCCGCCGGTGTGGTCCCGGATCTTCACGCTCCGCTGGGGGCACCGCTTGCCGAGCCGTCGAGCCCTATTGCGGGCGCTGCGCACGCGCGCGAGAAACTCCCCGGAAGTCGGGGACCCGCGGCGCGAGATCTCTTGACCGAACGGCTCTGGCCTCGAGCGCCGTCTCCCCTATCCGCGCAGGGTCTAACGCCTATTTCCGGGGCGTGCCGGCGCGAGGAAACCGCCCGGGGGTGTGCGCGATAACACGGCCGGGGCGGCGGCGGCCGAGATCTTTCGAGGCTGGACGGTGTTGGGGAGGCGACGGGATGGACAGGGGAATGCATGCGATGGCCGGGGAGTCCGGCGCGGGCGGTGGAGGCGCGCTGGCGCACGGACAGGTCCTGGTGCGAATCGAGGCCGACGTTCAGGCCGGGATCCGGGCCCAGACGCGAAGCGCGAAACCACCCGAAGGGCCAGCGCTCGAGCACAGCCTCGACGGAACGCCCTATCGGGCCGAAGCCCGGCTCGGCTCGGGGGGGATGGGCGAACTCTTCGCCGCCACCGATCGGGCGTCGGGGGAGCCGGTGGTCGTGAAGGTGCTGCGCCCGGAGCTGGCCGCGCAGCCGGATGCGCACGAGCGCATGCGCGTGGAGGGTGAGGCCATCTGGCAGCTGTCGCACCCGCACATCGTGGCTGGGCGTGGACAGGGGTTGACCGCCGATGGCCGCCCCTACGTCGCCATGGAGCGATTGAAGGGACGCACGCTGCGCGCCGAGGCGCGCCTGCGCGGTCCGCTGCCGGCGCCCGAGGCCATCCGCCACACGCGGCAGCTGCTGTCGGCGCTGCGGGCGGTGCACGCCGCGGGGGTCGTCCACCGGGACGTGAAGCCGGACAACGTCATGCTGTGCGAGACCAGCGCGCGCGGCGAGCCCCGCATCAAGCTGATCGACTTCGGGATCGCCAAGGTGATCCGCAGGCCGCCCGGCGGCGGCGCCGCGTCCGCGGTGCATCCCGGGTGCGGGCGCGAGGTGCGGATCGCCCCCCTTGCCATCCCCACCCTCGAGGGGATCTGCGTGGGCACGCCTCGCTACGTGTCCCCCGAACAGGCATCGGGCGCGCAGATCGATCCGCGAAGCGATGTCTACGCGGCGGGGATCCTGCTTTACACCCTGGTGGCGGGGCGCGGGCCGTTCGACGAGATTCGCGACGTCACGGCGCTGCTCGAGGCTCACCGGGATCTGGCGCCGCCGCCGCCGTCCTCGGTGGCCCGGGTGCCGATCCCACCGCTGCTCGAAGCCGTGATATTGCAGGCGATCTCCAAGGATCCCGCCGATCGCTTCGCGAGCGCGCTGGCCTTCAGCCACGCGCTGTGGAGGACGGTGAGCCGCATGTCCGCCCCGGTCGCGGTCGCCGCCGGGATGCTCGCCGAGCGGCCCGTGGTGGTCCTGGCTCCGCCATGCCTACCCCGACCGGACGGAGGGCCTGCTCGCGCGCTCGAGATCGCGGCGCGACGGGCGCCGGACCGCGCCCTTCCGCCCGCGGCACCGGTCGAGCCGGTGGTTCCGCACGTGGCTTCGAGGGCCTCGAACGTCGGCCACGCTCGCGCGTCGGCCACGCGCCGGCCTGTCCCGCCGCGCCCCCCTCGAACGCTCGCCGCGACCGGACGCCGCCGCCGAGCGGGATGCCGGCGTCGGCGCCAGCACCGGTGGATCTGCGACGCGGGCCTGGTGCTGGGGGCCGCGGCCTTCGCAGCCGCCGCCGGGGCCCTGTCCATGTGGCTGATATTCTGACCCAATCCAGTTGGGTTCGTCGGGGCGGGAACAATCTGATAGACGTGAGGACCGGTGATGAACGTCGAACAGGATGAGAGCGGCGCGGCATTGGCCGCGGTGTCCGCGAGCGCAGAGAAGCTTCACGTGCTCCTGGTCGAGGACAGTGAGGACAACCGCGAGATGTTGCGCCTCTTGCTGGAGCTCGACGGCTTCCGGGTGGACGTGGCCGCGGATGGAGAGCAAGGGGTCCAGCAGGCGGTGGCGTTGCGACCCCAGGTGGCGCTGGTCGACCTCGGATTGCCGGCGCTCGACGGATACGAGGTCGCCCGTCAGGTGCGGGCGGCGCTCGGACCGTCGATCCGGCTGGTCGCGCTCACCGGCTACAGCCAGCCGGAAGATCGGATGCGCACCGCCGAGGCCGGCTTCGATGCCCACCTGACCAAGCCCATCGACCACGACGCCCTGAGGGCCATCCTGTTGGCCTGAGGACCCGCGGCGGTCCTGACGAGATCCGAGCGTCGGCGGAGCGTCAGGGGAGCAAGGCCAGGCGAATCTGCTCGCGCAGGGTGTCGAGGTCGTAATGGCCGTCGTGCGGACGCCCGTTGAGGAAGAAGGACGGGGTGGAGTGCACGCCGTCGGCCTTGCCGCGCTCGACGTCGGCCTCCACCCGCGCGCGGATCGCCTCGATGTGGCGCGCGAGCGCGTCCAGCTCGACACCGACCTTGACCATCGCGCGCTCGGCCACGGGACGCAACATCCGCCGCTCGGCCATCAGCAGCTCGTGAAGGGGCCAGAAGCGATCCTGGAGGTGGGCGAGCTCCGTGTGCTCGGCCAGCCAGTCGGCGAGCGGATGCAGGTGGCGCAGCGGGAAATGACGGAACACGAGCTTCAGGTCCCCGCCCCGCTCCGCGGCGAGCTGGATGAGGTTGGCGTGCGCCGCCCGGGTATGCGGGCAGTCGTAATCTCCATACTCGACCACGACCAGGCCGGCGTCGGCGGGGCCAAGGACGTGATCCTCCGAGGTGACGGGGTGACTCAGCGGTCGCATGCTCCCCGGTATGGCGCGCTTTGGCCGAAGTTCAAGGGCCGCCCCCGGCAACCCGTCCGGGCGGGTCTCGGCTGGCTTGACTCGACGACGCGCAGGCACTATATCCGCTCATGCACATATGAGGATATGATTTCGTGAGCCTGTCCCGCACCATCGATACCCTGAACGTGCTCGGAGACGAGAGCCGGATCCGTCTGTGCGCCCTGCTCGAGCTCGGGGAGCTCTGCGTGACCGATCTCGTGCGGGTCACCGGGATCTCGCAGTCGCGGGTCTCGACTCACCTCGCTCGCCTGCGCGAGGCGGGATTCGTGGTGGATCGCCGGCGCGGCGCGCAGGCCTTCTACGCCCTGGCCGGCCCCTCGCTGCCCCCGACCGCCCGGGCGGTCCTCGCCGAGGCCACCAGCTCCGCGGACCCGACCCTGGCCGGCGACGTCGAGCGCCTCCGCGCGCTCGAGGCCGAACGGCGCGGCGGACATCCGGACGTCGACCTGCTCGGCGACGAGATGGAGCGCGACTACTCCCCCGGCAGGACCTGGCAATCCTTGACCATGGGGCTGACGGCGCTGCTCGAGCTCGGGGACGTGCTCGACGTCGGGTCGGGAGAGGGGGCCGCGGCCCGGACGTTGGCCCCGGCCTGCCGGTCGCTCACCTGCATCGATCGTAACCCGCGTCTGATCTCGGTGGCCGCGCAGCGCCTGCGCAAGTTTCCGCACGCGAGCGCGCAGGTCGCCGACGTCCACCACCTTCCGTTCCGGTCGGCGAGGTTCGACGCCGTCCTCGTGTTCCACACGCTCACCTACGCCGAGCGTCCCGCCCGAGCGCTCGAGGAGTGCGCCCGGGTCCTGCGTCCCGGCGGGCGCCTGGTGCTGCTCTGCCTCGACCAGCACGCCGAGAACGAGGTGACCGCGCGGCACGGTGAGCGTCACCCGGGGTTCTCTCCGCGGGCGCTGCGCCAGCTGCTGACGGGCGCCGGCCTCGAGGTGGCGAGCTGCGGGGTGGCCTGTCGCGAGCCCCGCACGCCTCACCTCCACGTGGTCCTGGCCTGCGCCATCAAGCCCAGAGCCAACGGCTCCCCCACATCCACCCGCGGCGGCGCCCAAAAGACCCGAGCCAGGGCCTGAGTACGAGTCCAATCCGATCCCGATCCGAGCAGCGAGACCAACCATGCCCAACCCAACCAGCTCTCCATCTCCTTCGTCTCACGCGTCTTCTCCGTCCTCTGCCCCCGGCTCTCCGCTGCCTGGGCGCGGCGCGCATCCCCTCGAGCGTCTCCTCGAGGAGCGGATCGCGATCATCGATGGCGCGATGGGGACCACCCTGCGCACCTACGGCATGACCGAGCGGGACATTCGCGGCGAGCGCTTCCGCGACGCCCCCAAGGATCTGCTCAACAACGGCGATCTCTTCTCGCTGACCCAGCCGGGGATGGTCGGCGACATTCATCGGCGCTTCCTCGAGGCGGGCGCCGACATCGTCGAGACCAACACCTTCGGGGCGACCAGCATCACCCAGAGCGAGTTCTTCGTGGACGATCCGCGCGAGCGCGGCGGCCGCAAGGATCCCGAGTTCTATCAGAAGGTCATCGAGGACCCATTCCTCGGCGCGCTGGCCTGGGAGATCAACGAGCAGTCGGCGCGGCAGTGCCGGCAGTGGGCCGACCGGGTGGCCAACGCGGACGGGCGCCCGCGCTTCGTGGCCGGAGCCCTCGGCCCGCTCACCGTGTCGCTCTCGAGCTCGCCCGACGCCGAGGACGCAGGGTTCCGGGTGGTGACCTTCGACCAGGTCAAGGCGGCCTACGCCGAGCAAGCTCGGGCCCTGCTGGCGGGGGGCTCGGATCTGTTGCTGGTCGAGACCATCTTCGATTCGCTCAACGCCAAGGCGGCCCTGGTCGCGATCCGGGAGGTGTTCGAGTCCACCGGGAAGGAGGTGCCGATCATGATCTCGGCGGCGGTCGGTCGTGGGGGCGAGACCATGATCTCGGCCCAGACCATCGAGGCGTTCTGGAACGCGGTCGCCCAGGCGCGGCCGCTGTCGGTGGGTCTCAACTGCTCGCTCGGGCCGGACCTCATGTATCCGTTCCTCTCCGATCTGGCCGAGGCCTCGAACGTGGCCGTCTCCTGCTATCCCAACGCCGGCCTGCCGAACCCGCTGTCGCCCACCGGCTTCGACCTCGAGCCGGCCGACATGGCGCGCTACCTGCGCGGGTTCGCCGACGGTGGCCTGGTCAACATCGCGGGTGGCTGCTGCGGAAACACCCCCGAGCACATCGCCGCCATCGCGCGCGCCCTCGCCCACCAGCCCCCGAGGCGCTACTCGCCGCGCGGCGGCGGCGGGGGCGGCGGCGGCGGCGGCGACGGGGGCGGGGGCGGCGGCGGCGGGGGCGGCGGCGGCGGCGGGGGCGGGGGCGGCGGCGGCGGGGGCGGCGGCGGCGGCAGCGGCGGTCGCAGCAGCGGTGGGCTGCAAGTCGGGGAAGATGCCCGGGCTGTCCCGGGCGGGACGCTCCCGCTGCGGCTGTCGGGCTCGCAACCCTTCACCCAGCAGCCCGGGACCTTCCTCATGATCGGCGAGCGGACCAACGTGGCCGGCTCGCCGAAGTTCGCCAAGCTCATCAAGGACGGCAAGTACGAGGAGGCGGTGGCGGTGGCGCGTCAGCAAGTCGAGAGTGGCGCCAACGTCATCGACATCTGCATGGACGAGGGGATGATCGACGGGGTGGCGGCCATGTCGCGCTTCCTCGCGCTGCTCGGGAGCGAGCCGGAGGTGGCCAAGGTGCCCTTCATGGTGGACTCCTCCAAGTGGGAGGTCATCGAGGCAGGGCTCAAGTGTCTGCAGGGCAAGGGCATCGTCAACTCAATCTCGCTCAAGGAGGGGGAGGACCGCTTCCGGCAGAACGCCCGGACCGTCCTGCGGTATGGGGCCGCCGTGGTGGTCATGGCCTTCGACGAGCAGGGGCAGGCCGCAACCCGCGACGACAAGATCCGCATCTGCTCCCGCGCCTACCGCATCCTGGTCGACGAGGTGGGCTTTCCGCCCGAGGACATCATCTTCGACCCCAACATCCTCACCGTCGCGACCGGCATGGAGGAGCACAACAACTACGCGGTGGACTTCATGGAGGCCACCGCCTGGATCAAGGCCAACCTGCCCCACGCCAAGGTCAGCGGTGGCGTCTCGAACATCTCCTTCAGCTTCCGCGGCAACAACAAGGTGCGCGAGGCCATGCACGCGGCGTTTCTCTATCACGCCATCCGGGCCGGCCTCGACATGGGGATCGTCAACGCGGGCATGCTGGAGGTCTACGAGGAGATCGCGACTGAGCTCAAGGAGCGGGTCGAGGACGTGCTCCTCAACAGGCGCCCGGACGCCACCGAGAGGCTGGTCGAGCTCGGCGAGCGCCTGAAGACCGAGGCCGCCGGCGGAGGCCCGGGCGCCAGGGGCAGCGGTCCCGGCGGGGGCCAGACGGCGGCGGCCGCCGCCGCCGATGCCGAGCAGTGGCGGACCGGCAGCGTCGAGGCGCGCCTGGCGCATGCCCTGGTCAAGGGCATCGACACCCACATCGACGCGGACACCGAGGAGGCCCGGGTCAAGCTCGGGCGGCCGCTCTTGGTGATCGAGGGTCCGCTGATGGACGGCATGGGGGTGGTCGGGGATCTCTTCGGCGCGGGCAAGATGTTCCTCCCCCAGGTGGTCAAGTCGGCCCGCGTGATGAAGAAGGCCGTGGCCTACCTGACCCCCTACATGGAGGCCGAGAAGGCCAGCATGGCCGCGGCGGGCCAGGTGGTGAAGACCCAGGGCAAGATCGTGCTCGCCACCGTCAAGGGCGACGTGCACGACATCGGCAAGAACATCGTGGGAGTGGTGCTGGCCTGCAACAACTACGAGGTCATCGACATGGGGGTGATGGTCCCCTGCGAGAAGATCCTGGAGCGCGCCCGCCTCGTGAAGGCCGACCTCATCGGCCTCAGCGGCCTCATCACCCCGTCGCTCGACGAGATGGCGCACGTCGCGCGCGAGATGCAGCGCCAGGGCTTCACCCTGCCGCTGCTCATCGGGGGCGCCACCACCAGCCGGGCCCACACCGCGGTCAAGATCGCCCCCCACTACGCGGCCCCGGTGGTGCATGTGCTCGACGCCAGCCGGGCCGTGCCCGTCACCACCAGCCTGCTCAGCGAGGATGGCAAGGCGGCGTTCGTGGAGCAACACCGCGCCGAGTACGAGCGGCTGCGCGCGCTGCACGGCACGACCCGCCAGAAGCTGGTCCCGCTCGGCGAGGCGCGGGAGCGACGGCCCAGGATCGAATGGCGGCAGGACGATCTCCCGGTGCCCGAGCGCACCGGGGTCGAGGTGCTGGAGGATTTCCCGCTCTCCGAGCTGGTCCCCTACATCGACTGGACGCCGTTCTTCCACACCTGGGAGCTGAAGGGCGTGTTCCCCCGCATCCTCGAGCATGAGAAGTACGGCGAGCAGGCGCGCCAGATCTTCGCCGATGGCCAGCGCCTGCTCGAGAGCATCGTGTCGCGGAGGTCCCTGCGGGCGCGCGGCGTCTACGGGCTCTTCCCCGCCAGCGCGGTGGGCGACGACGTCGAGCTCTACACCGACGACACCCGCGCGGCGGTGCGCGCGCGCTTCCACTTCCTGCGCCAGCAGGCCGAGCGGGAGCCCGGGCAGCCGTTTCGTTCGCTGTCGGACTTCATCGCGCCGCGCGCCAGCGGGCTCCGCGATCACCTCGGGGCCTTCGCGGTGACCACCGGGCTCGGCCTCGCGGAGCTGTGCGCCGGGTTCCGCGCGGAGCACGACGACTACAACGCCATCATGGCCGAGGCCCTGGCGGACCGCCTGGCCGAGGCGTTCGCGGAGGCCCTGCACAAGCGGGTGCGCGAGGAGTGGGGCTACGGGCGCTCGGAGAGGCTCGCCCCGGAGGACCTCATCGCCGAGAAGTACCGGGGCATCCGTCCCGCCGCCGGTTACCCGGCCTGCCCGGACCACACCGAGAAGGGCACGATCTGGCGGCTGCTCGAGGTGGAGCGCCACACCGGGATGCGCCTGACCGAGTCCTTCGCGATGTGGCCGGGCTCGAGCGTGAGCGGGCTTTACTTCGCGCACCCCACGGCGCGCTACTTCAGCCTCGGAAAGATCGGTCGCGACCAGGTCGTCGACTATCAGGCGCGCAAGCAGCTCCCGCTGGCGGATATCGAGCGCTGGCTCGGACCGAACCTCAATTACGATCCGTCGACGTAACTCCCGTGAAGAATCGGTAACGCCGGGCGCCGCGCGGTGGTGAAGGGCGCGTCATTCCGGCGTCCGGGCCCACCGAGGAGCGATCTGCGCGCGCCTGCATCGCGCGCGTGCGTATAGACTGTCCGGGACTGTGAAGACGGGTCACGACCAGTGAAGAGCTGGCCTCCATTTCGAACGACGACGCGACCGGGGAGGCGCGCGGATGCGCCTTCGCCGTGGGGGCGGGCGCACCCGCCGCCGCACCGCGCGCAGGCGCTCCCGCACGGCGACGGCCGGGTGTCCGGGCCGCGGCGCTACGGCACGGCCGTGGCGATCGCCGCGGCGGTCACCGCCATCAAGGCGGTGCCCCAGCTCTCCATCGGACAGGAGGCCCCCTTCGCGCTGCTCGGTCTCGGTGTGCTGAGCGCGGGATGGCTGGCCGGGGCCGAGAGCGCGCTGGTCACGGCGGTGCTGCTGACCGTGAGCACCGCGTACCTGTTCTTCCCGCCCCGCGGAGAGCTGGCGCTCGCGTCGCCGGTCGCGGCGTTCCAGCTCGCGCTCTTCTTCCTCGAGGGCGTCTGCATCACCGCCATCATCGCCGCCATGAACCGCTCGCGGCGGCTGCAGCGACTGACCGGCCAGCGCCTCGAGGCCCTCCAGACCCTCACGGCCTCGCTGGCGGTGGCGCGCTCGCTGGAGGAGGTGACCACCATCCTGGTGGTGAACACCGCGGAGTCGCTCGACGCCGCGGGCGCGCTCCTGGTGCTGCCCGCCGAGGACGGCGCGCGTGGCGGCCAGCCGGAAGGGGCCGGCACCCTGCGCGTGGCCGCGACGCACGGGAGGCTGCCCCCGTCGCTGACCGGCGCCCCGGAAGCGCCGGGCGGCCCGGAGCCCGTCGAGCGGTCTCGGGTCGAGCCCGGCTCACCGATCGGCCGAGCCTTCGCCACCGGTGAATCGGACTGGATCGACGACGAAGAGAGTTACCGCAAGCGGTATCCGACGGCGCTGCGCGAGGCGACGGCGACGGCAACGGCAACGGCAACGGCAACGACGGCGCTGGCGGAGACCGGGCCCTTCCCCGGCCTCGCTTGCTTGCCCCTCGTCGCCGGGGGGCGGGTGATCGGCGCCGCCGCCTACGCGTTCGACCACCCGCGTGCCTTCTCCCCCAACGAGCGACGGATGGTGCGCGGGTACGTCACGCAGGCGGCCCAGGCCCTCGATCGGACCCTGGTCGCGGCGCGCGAGGCCGCGAGCCGCCGCCGCCTGGAATCCCTCGCCGATCTCGGCATGGCCCTGTCATCGACCCTGACCCGCGAGGAGGTCACCAAGGTCGTGATCGATCGCGGCATGGCGGCGATGGGCGCGGACATCTGCACCCTCTACGTGGTGCGCCTCCCGGCGGGGCCCGGGGAGGGCGGCGCGCCCGTGGCTCCACCCGTCACCCCATCCGCCGCTGCGGCCGACCGAGGGGGCGGCGGTCCCGTTCGCGACCCGCGGGTGCTCGAGCTCATCGGCGATCGGGGGGTGGCGCCCGAGGTGCTCGACCGCATCCGACGGATCACCGCGGACTCGGAGATGCCGATCTTCGGGACCATCGCCAGTGGCAAGTCGACCTGGACCGAGAGCGAGGAGGCGTACCGGACCGCGATCCCTCGCCTCGCCACCCTTCCCTCCGAGGCACCGCGCGCCAAGGCCTACTGGAGCGTGCCGCTCATCGCCGAGGGGCGAGCGGTCGGCCTGCTCGGCATGGGGTTCTTTCGGCCGCGGCGCTTCTCCTCGGACGAGCGCTCGTTCGTCGAGACCTTCACCGGGCACTGTGCCCAGGCCCTGCTGCGTGCCCAGAGCCTCGAGGCCGAGCGCCGGGCCCGGCTCGCCGCCGAACGCGCCGAGGCCTCGCTCGGCACCACCTTGCGCAGCATCGGGGACGCGGTGATCGCCACCGACACCCGCGGGGACATCACCTTCATGAACCTGGTCGCCGAGCGCCTCACCGGCTGGTCGGCCGACGTCGCTCGCGGCCGACCGCTGCAGAGTGTCTTCCGGATCATCAACGAAGAGTCGCGCCAGCCGGTGGACAACCCCGTCGACAAGGTGTTGCAGACCGGTCTCGTGGTCGGGCTCGCCAACCACACCGTCCTCCTGAACCGAGAGGCTGGGCGGGAGATCCCCATCGACGACAGCGGCGCGCCCATCCGCAACGAGGCGGGCGAGGTCCAGGGGGTGGTCCTCGTGTTCCGCGACGTGACGGAGAAGAAGCAGGAGGAGGCGCGGCGCGCGTTCATCGCCGACGCCACGACCACCCTTGGCTCGTCGCTCGATCCCCAGACCACCCTCACCCGGCTGGCCGAGCTGTTCGTCCCGCGCTTCGCCGACTGGTCGGCCATCGACGTGGTCGATCCACGCGCGCGGCAGCCGCGCCGCCTGGCGGTCATGCACGTCGACGGCAGCAAGATCGAGCTCGCGCACCGCCTGGCCGAACGGTACCCCGAGCCCCTCGAGGCCACCACCGGCCTCGGGCAGGTCCTGCGCAGCGGACGATCCGAGCTCTACGCCGAGATCACCGACGCGATGCTGGCAGCCTCCGCCCGCGACGAGGAGCACCTGCAGCTCATGCGGAGCCTCGACCTGCGGTCAGCCATGGTGGTGCCGCTCGTGGCCCGGGGCCATACGCTCGGGGCCATCTCGCTGGTCCAGGCCGAGTCCGGTCGCCACTACGGCCCCGAGGATCTGGCCTTCGTGGAGGACATCGCGCGCCGCGCAGCCATCGTGCTCGACAACGCCCAGCTCTATGCGTCGGAGCGGCAGGCCCGCCTGACCGCCGACGTCGCCAACCGGACCAAGGATCAGTTTCTGGCCACGGTGTCGCACGAGCTGCGCACGCCGCTGAACGCCATCCTCGGCTGGGCGCGCATCATGAGCGCGGCGGCAGCCGACGAGGCTCGCCGGAGCCGCGCGATCGAGATCATCGAGCGCAACGCGGTGGCGATGACCCGCCTCATCGAGGACCTGCTCGACGTCTCGCGGATCATCAGCGGCAAGGTTCGCCTCGAGCGGGCTCGGGTCGACGTGGCCGACGTGGTGGTGGCGGCGGTGGATGCCCTCCGACCGAGCCTCGAGCAACGGGTGCTCGAGCTCGAGCTCGGCCGCGAACAGACCGCGGCGGACATGGGAGCGGAAGCGGAAGCGGGACCGGGAGCGGGAACGTCGGAGGGTGCCCCGCCCTGGCGCATCTTCGGTGATGCCAACCGGCTGCAGCAGATCTTCTGGAACCTCCTCACCAACGCGGTCAAGTTCACGGGTCGCGGCGGTCGCATCGGCGTCCGGATCCGGCGGCAGGACACCTCGGTCGAGATCGACGTGACCGATGACGGGCAGGGAATCGGCGCGGACTTCCTTCCCCATGTCTTCGATCCCTTTCGACAGGCGGATGGCACCATCACCCGGGCCCACGGCGGGCTCGGCCTCGGCCTCGCCATCAGTCGCCACCTGGTCGAGCAACACGGCGGCACCATTCGCGCCGAGAGCGACGGGCCCGGGCGGGGCGCGCGCTTCACGGTGTCCTTGCCCCTCGTCCCGGCGACCCACTGGCCACCCTCGAGCGCGGATGGGCTCCGCGCCGCGCCGGGCCCGGGCGACGCGGGCGCGCCCGTCCAGCCGCGCGGCGAGTCGGCCCTTCGAGGACTGAAGGTCCTGGCGGTCGACGACGATCCGGATGCGCGGCAGCTGGTGCGGACCATCCTCGAGTCCTTCGGCTCCGAGGTTCGACTGGCGGGCAACGTGGGCGAGGCGCTGCAGGCCATCTCCGAGCAGGTCCCGGACGTCCTGCTCTCCGACATCGGCATGCCGGGCGAGGATGGCTACGCCTTGATTCGCAAGGTGCGGCAGCTGCCGCCGGTTCGCGGCGGCACCATCCCCGCGGCGGCCCTCACCGCCTACACCCAGGCGGAGGACCGCGACCAGGTCCTCGGGGCGGGTTTCTCGGTGCACCTCGCCAAGCCCATCGAGCCCGCCACGCTGGTGGCGGTGGTGGCCGATCTCGCCCTGGCCCGGACCGGCCAGCCGAGCGAGTGAGCTCCAATCATTGGCGGGCGGCCACCACGTCGTCTCCGAGCGGGATGCGAACCATCCCGAGGGGACCGAGATCGACCGGGAGGCCGCCGCCCATCCAGTGCAAGGTCGAGCCGTCCTGCACGCAGTAGGGGCGTGCGGTGGTGCTGGCCCCGTCGAAGCTGACGGTGGTGGCCCGGTTCGCGAGGGTGGAGAAGGTGCCGGCCTCGTCGCGGCTCTGCGGACCGAGCGCGAAGGTGCACGTGCAGGTGAGCTGACGGGTGGTGGTGGTGCAATTGACGCTGCCGACCACCGGCGCGACGTCCAGCGCCAGCTTCAGCGCGAGGCCGGTCTCGGAGCAGGTCAAAGGCGTTCCGTTCAGGCTGAGGCACGAGGGCGGCAATTCGGCGCGCAGGGTCTGGGAGGTCACCGTGGACTCGGAGTAGGTTCCATCCGCGGCGAAGGTCAAGGTCCCGGTGGTCGAGCGAGCGAGCACCTCGATCACGAGATTCGGGCAGGCGATGAGCAGCGACGCCCCGGTGGTGAGGACTCCGGCCTGGTCGCAACCCGCCACCACCTTCCAGCTTCCGACCAGTCCGCCGCCGCATGGCGCGACCTTTCCACAGCTGGCGGCTCGCCCGTCGCCGCTGCCACCGCACCCGACGATGCCCACGGCCAGCGCCACCGCGAGGCCGAGGCCGAGGCCGGTCCCCGGCGGGAGGCCGTGCCGAGCGGCTGCAATCTCCGAGGCTCCCTGCGACTGCCACCAGCGTCGAGGATCGCGCATGCCTGATGATCGCGCACTTCCCAACCGGGGACAAGGACTTCCGTCAAGAGAGGCAGGTCGAGCAAGCGCCAGCGGGGACCGAAGGTATTCACCAAGGCCCCGGCCGTGAGACCGAAGCGACACCCCGATCGAAATACCGGTCCGAGGGACTAGGCTCGGAGCGCGAAGCCTGAACATGCAGCTCGAGACGAGACGCTGGAACGACCCGGCAAAGCCCGACGACGGCTTCCGATTGCTCGTCTGCCGGTTGCGCCCGCGCGGCGTCTCGAAACAAAACGAAACATGGGACGCGTGGTGGCCCGACCTCGGGCCGAGTATCCTGCTCCTCGACGCATTCCACGGAAAGGAGCAGCCGGCCATTCCATGGTCGGAGTATGCACACAGGTACATGGAGGAGATGCAAAGGGCGAGCGCCGTGTGGCGGATCCGTGATCTGGCGCGGCGGATCGCCGGGGGCGAACGCGTGACGTTGTTGTGTTCGTCGGCGTGCGTGGATCCCGAGCGATGCCACCGGACTCTCCTGGCCAAGCTCGTGACCTCGGCCCGACCTCCGCGCAGGTGAGCGCCGCGCGCAAGTCGCATGGAGGGACGCAAGTCGCGTCACGAGGACCGCACACCGACGGGCGAGGACGCGCGCCGCGTCGTCGGGTTTTCGTTTCCGGAAGGTCAGCCTTTCGGTGCTTGAAATCGACCCGGTCGCGTTGCATGTCCTCGGTGAGAACCATGCAGGAAATCCCGCGGCGGGAGACCTGACAAACGCGCCACCCGAATCCATATCTAGGGCATGAACATGAGCACGACTCACTTCGACCAGGCTACCGAGGCGGCCGCTGGCACCGGAAATCGAGTAGGGACGACCCTGGGTCATACAGCCATCCAGGGGATCGCCGGAGCCATCCCGGGAGTCGAGCGCCCCGCGACCTCGGAGGTCTCCGGCCGGGATCAGCGCCGTGAGCTCATCCGTCGCCTCGGCTCGTCCACCTTCAACTACTGGTTCGGCTACGTCGCGAACCTCACCTTGGTCGGGTGGATGGTCTCGCATGCGTTCCACGAGGGGCACCCGGCGCTCGGGCCCCTGGCCTTCGCTGGCTGCGCCATCCTCGGGCTCGTGTCCTGGACCCTCTCCGAGTTCCTCCTCCACCGCTACATGTATCACCTGTGGCCGTCGTTCCTGAGCGAGGGACATGGCCTGCACCACAAGCGCCCGCGCGATCTGATCGGGATCCCCTGGTACCTGACCACCATCGCGGTGATCCTGATCTTCGAGGGCCTGATCCTGATCTTCCCTCCGGCGCCGACCGCGGTGATCCTCGGCTTCAACTGGCTCGGGTACGTGGGCTACTGCATCGCCCACCATGCCAGTCATCACTGGAACGTGCGCAATCCTTGGCTGATGCGGATGAAGGTCCATCACCTGGTTCACCACCGTCACCCGGAGTTCAACTGGGGCTTCACCACGACCGTCTGGGATCACCTGTTCGGGACCGCGTACAAGTTGCCGCCGAAGTCCGCCCCCCCGACCATGCGCGCCAAGACCTCGGCCGCGATGAACCAACGCACGACGTCCTTCTGATCCCGCCGAGCCGATCCCGCTGATCCCGCCGATCTGTCGGGTCCGCCGGGGTCCACGCGCGACCCCGCCGTCAGGGTGGCTGCTGCTGGGTGGACCGCCGGCGGCTGGCGCGGTCTTCCTGATCGGCCAGCTCGACGTGGAAGTGGTGCAGCAGGCGGTGGGCGAGCGGCGCCACCACCACCCCGACGCTGGCGATGAAGATGACGCCGCTGAAGAGCGCATAGGCGCTGGCGAAGAGCTTGGCCGCCGTGTCGGGCAAGGGCGAGACCGGCCCCATCCCGGTCAAGATCATCGAGGCATTCAGCAGGGAGTCCACCCAGTCGAGTCGCGCCAGCAGGTGGTACCCGAGCACCCCGACTCCGAGGGACACGCCGATGAGCAGCACCGAGGCCGCGACGCTCAGCCCCACCCGGTGCAAGAAGGCCCGCTGCGAGAGCAGCGGCTGGTGCTTCTTCTCAAACATTCCGACCGACCACCGAAGCCGTGCTCTGCTCGGTCCGCTGCAAGCGGAGCTGCTGCCGCCGGAAGCGGAGCAGCTCACGCAGGACGATCTGGAGCGTGGCCACCACCGGCACCGCCACGATCGCCCCGGGGATCCCCGCGATCTCGCCCAGGAACAGGATCGAGAGGGTGACCACCAGGGCGTTGACGTGGACCGTGCGCCGGAAGATCAAGGGCCCGAGCAGGTTGCCCTCGATCTGCCCGTACGTGACGAAGTAGATGATGGTCGCGACCCCGTGCCAGCCTCCACCCGTGATCAACGAGAGGAGCGAGATGAAGGCCCCGGCCACGAACGGCCCGGCGTATGGGATCATGCTGGAGAGGCCGCTGAGGATGCCGAGCGGCAGGAAGAACGGCACCCGGTTGATGGCGAGAAACGTGGTGGTCAGGGTGGCGTTGATGACGCAGATCAGGGTCAGCCCACCCAGGTAACCACCGATGGACTCGTAGATCTTGTGGAGCAGGTCCTCGTAGACCCGCCGGTGCTCGGCTCGGGTCTCGGCGAGGGCGGCCCGTACCAGACGCTCCCCGAAGATGAGCATGAAGATGGTCAGGAAGAAGACCGTCACCGCCGCCCCGATGAAGCTCAGCACCCCGCCCACCGCGGCCAGCACCGGCGTGGCGGCGCCCTCGAGCATGCGGGCGGAGTTCTTCTCGGCCTCCTGGATCCGGTCGCCGAGGTGGAAGCGCTGATCGAGCCGCTGAAAGAGGTGGCTCTCGCGCGCCGTGCGGACGTACTCGGGGCCGTGCTCGACGAGGGATCTCCCCTGGGTCACCGCCGGCGGGATCAGCGTCAGCCCGAGCCCGACCAGGGTCACCACCAGCGCCAGGCTGACCGCCCCGATGGCCAGCGATCGCCGGAGTCCGCGCCTGACCAGCATCTGCACCCCGTGATCGAGGGCCACCGCCAGCAGGAGCGCGCTGCAGCTGAGCGTGATGGCGAGGAGCGAATGGATCACGGCCATCACCAGGGCGATGACCAGGACCAGGCCGAAGGAGATCGTGAAGACCGTCTTCAGCGTGACCTGCGAGGGTCTGAACTCGGGGCTGGATTCCTTGGTCTCTTGCATCGGCTACCACCATACGCACGATTTCATCCCGGGCGTAGCCCCGGCGGCCCCGCCGACGCCACCGACGGGGTCGCCGCCCCCCCGCCCGGCTGCTCGGCTCAGTCGGCGGGCAATCCGAGCTTGTGCTGGCTGACGTTGGCGCCGTCGTCGCTCCAGAGATCGCGAAAGACCAGCGCCGACAGGGCCGTCATCCCGCCGAGAGCCAGACAGGCACGGTGGATGCCGTGAATCATCTGGGCGGCCCCGGCGTGGGCGCGGTCCGGAATGAAGAACACCGCCGCCAGGGAGGCGGCCGCCACCCCGAAGCTCATGGACATCTGCTGGGTGGTGCTGGCGATGGTGCTGCTCATGCTGGTGTCGGACTCGTCGACGTCGGCATAGACCAGCGTGTTCATGCTGGTGTACTGGAACGACGAGAAGAAGCCGAAGGCGAAGGCCATGAGGACGATCACGGCGACCGGGGTGTTCGGACCCACCGCGCCGAACCGCGCGATCAAGAATCCGAGCCCCAGGGTGTTCGACAGCAGCACCCGGCGGTAGCCGAACCGCCGCAGGAGCGCGGGCATGAAGGGGCGCAGGCTCATGGCGGCCAGCGACTGGGGCAAGATCAGGAGCCCCGACTCGACCGCCGAGTAGCCGAGACCCACCTGGTACAGCAGCGGCAGCAGGAAAGGCATCCCCCCGATCCCGATGCGCGTGACGAAGCTGCCCACCACCGCGATCCGCAGGGTGCGGATGCGCAGGAGCCCGAGTCGCAGGAGCGGGAAGGGGGTGCGGCTGGCGTGCACACCGTAGCCAAAGAGGAGCAGGGTCGAGAGCCCGAGCAGGCCCACGATCTCGATGGCGCCGAGGGTGTGCTCCCCGAAGACCTCGAGGACATACGACAGGAGGGCCACTCCGCTGCCGAAGAGGATGAGGCCGATCGCGTCGAGGGGATGAGATTCGTCGCCCCGAAAGTCCGGCAGGCGCCGGTAGACGAGGTAGAGGCCCCCGAGGCCGACCGGGACATTCAGGAAGAAGATGGCCCGCCAGTGGGCGTAGCGCACCAGCAGCCCGCCCGCGAGCGGCCCCAGCATCGGGCCTATCAGGGACGGGATCGCCACGAACCCCATCGCGCGCACCAGGGCGGACCTGGGGAAGGTCCGCACCATGATCAGGCGTCCGACCGGGACCATCATGGCCCCGCCCGCCCCCTGCAAGATGCGACAGGCGATGAGCGCGTGCACGTTGGTGGACAGCCCGCACAGCAGGGAGCCGAGGGTGAAGATCCCGATCGCGGTGGCGAAAACCCGGCGGGTCCCGAACCGGTCCGCGACCCAGCCACTGACCGGGATGAACACGGCGACGCTGAGGGTGTAGCTCGACAGCACCGACTTCATGCTGAGCGGCGCGATGCGGAGCGCGTCGGCGATGGTGGGCACGGCCGTGTTCAGGATCGTCGTATCGAGCGACTCCATGAAGAACGCCACCGCCACCAGCCAGGGCACGAGCCGGGTGACGGTGGCCGCGAGCTCGAGCGGCGGCTCGGAGCCGGCGGCGCCGGCGGCGCCAGCGACGGCGAAGGCCGCCTTCTCGTCACCCCGGTCGAACATGCGGTGGATCTAACACCGATCGCAGGGCGGCAAAGACGTGTGTCGCGCGTGACCAGCGGGGCGAGGGGCGAGCCCGTGGCGAGGCGCCCCCTCCCATTTTATCCCTTCCCCCCGCGGTGCGGGGGGAGGGTCAGGGAGAGGGGCCCCTCCGGAGGGACTGCTCGCTCCTTCATCGACTCGGCGGATCGAGCACCAGGGCGCCCGGCTCGAGGCGAAAGCCGACGCGTCGCAGGGGCTCGGACAGCGCGCTGCGCAGCGCCGGCTCGCCGTTCACGCGCTCGATCCGCAGCGCGCGCGGACGGCCGCCGCGCCGCTGGAGCGCCTGGCGCAGGCCCGCGACGGCGGGCGCGAGCTCGGTGTCGGTGTGGTGATCGACGCCCGAGAACACCCGCAGCGCACGGCCGCCCGCTTCGATGAAGAGCACCGGGGCTCCTTCGACCAGAACGACGCGCGCACCCGCAGCCCGCCGGGCCGGTGCCAGCGCCTCGGCGTCGTCGGGCTCGTCGAGGCGCTCGGGGTGCCCACCGGGGTCGCGCCCATCATCGAGGGGAGGAGCTGCGAGCCCCGCGCTCGACGGAGCCGCCTTGGGCCCGGGCCAGGGAAGCAGTCCTCCGTACGGATTGGCGGGATCCACCGCGGACAGCACCGCGACCAGGACCGAGGCCGGGACCGTGTCATTCGAGCGCGCGCCCGAACCGGAGGCAGCGGCGGAGCCCTCCGCCGCGGGCGCTCGGGCGGCGCGCAACCTCTCCACCGCGTCCGGGAGCGCGAACTGCGCTCCACCGAGCCCGTCGACGAAGAAGCCGCGGCGAACCTTGCCGGCGTCCTCCATTGCCCGCAAGACCCGAGCGAGCTCGGAGAAGCCACCGCGGAGTCCTTCGGCGGCGACCATCTCGCGGCTGACGACGCCGTAGCGATCGAGCAGCATGCGGGCACGGGCGTGCAGGCGCTCCGTGTCGGTGACCGCCGGCGGAGCCGCCGGAAGGCCTTCCGCGCCCCCGGTCCGGAGCGCGGCGATCGGCGGCGAGAGCAGGCTGCCGACGGTCGACCAGCGCCCGGCCGCCTCGGCGGCCCAGCCACGATCGCCGCGACCGGGGTGACGGTTGGTGCCCGCGCGCGGTCGCGGAGCCGCGAGGGCGCGCAGAGGCTGGAAGGTGTCGTTGGTGACGAGCCCCGCCCAGACCAGCTCCCACAGGGCCGCCAGGACCTCCTCGGTGGAGATCTCGGGGGACACGGCGCCGCGCAGCTGGGCGAAGAAGGAGGCTCCGCTCGCCTGCAACGTCGCGTACAGGAGCCTCTGCAGCGGCGGCGCGCCGGCATCGGGCGCCGGCGGGGGATCGAGCAACAAGCGGATGCGCTCGCGCCGGTAGAGGGCGATGCGCCCATCTCCCCGGCCGAGGGCGCCGCTCGCCACCCAGCAGATCTCGCCGAGGGCGCCGAGCGCATCGAGCTCGGCGCCCTCGAAGTCCGGCAGGCGCGCCGGCAAGATCCGGCGCTCGAGATCGGAGAAGGGCAGGAAGATGCCTTCCAGCCTCGCCACCGCCTCCCGCAGGCGCTGGCCCCGGCGGGGCGCGCGCGCCAGCGCGGCCTCCGGACTGGCGCCAGCTTCCGCGCTCGCCGGCGCCGGGGACGCAGAAGGCGACGGCGACGACGACGACGACCACGACGACATCTGCACGCCGTGCCATTCCGCCAGAAAGCGCGCGAAGACCTCCGTCCCGATCGGGGCCACCTCGGCGCGCAGGCGCGCCAGCGTGCGCCGCCGCAGGATCCGCAACACCTCGGCATGGCACCAGGCCTGCCCTCCGTCGCCGAGGCCGGGGCGAAACGCGCCCTCGACCAGCGCCCCGTCGGCCTCGAGCCCGCGCAGCACCGCCGCCACGTCCCCCGGGGCCAGTCCGAAGCGCCCGGCCACCCGCTCGGCCGCGAACGGGCCGTGGGTCCGGGCGAAGCGGGCCACCAGCCCGGCGCGCGCGTCCGGCACCGGCTCGAGGAAGCGCGCCGGGACCCCGGCGGTCGGTGGCGCCACCCCGAGCCCGTCGCGGTACCGCCCGACGTCCTCGGCGGCGATCACCCGAGGCTGGCCGGCCACCACGACCCACGCCGCTCGCCCGCTCACCTCCAGCGCCGCCAGCCAGGGTCGCGGATCCTCGGTGGTGCGCTCGGCCACTTCCGCCTCGGTCAGATCGCCGATCCTCCGCAACAGATCGTGCAGGGCCTCGGCGTGGTGGGCGCGCCGCTCCGGCTCGAGCGCCTGCAGCTCCGCCTCGAGCGCGTCCATCACCCCGGGATCGAGCAACGCCGAGAGCTCGTCCTGCCCGAGGAGCTCGCGCAGCAAGGTGCGATCGAGGGTCAGCGCCTGCGCCTTGCGCTCGGCGAGGGGGCTGTCGCCCTCGTACATGAAGGCGGCCACGTAGGCGAACGCCAGCGAGCGCGCAAAGGGCGACGGGCTGGCGGTCTCCACCTCCGTCACCCGGATCTCGCCGCGCGCGATGGCCTCGAGGACCACGCGCAGCGCCGGCAGATCGAACACATCCTGCACGCACTCGCGAAAGGTCTCGAGGACGATCGGGAAGGCCGGGTGGCGCAGGGCCGCCGCCATCAGGGTCTCGGATCGCAGCCGCTGCGCCCACAGGGGCGTCCGCGCGCCCGGGCGCCGCCGCGGCAGGAGCAGGGCCCGGGCGGCGTTCTCCCGGAAGTGCGCCGCGAACATCGCCGACCGGGGCAGCTGGTCAAGCACGGCCTCCGACACCTCGGATGGGTCGGGGGTGAGCGCGGCCGCGTCGGGCCCGGGGGTGCCCGTGTCCGCGAAGCGCAGGACGATGCCATCGTCGCTCCACAGGGTCTCGACCTCGAACCCGGCCGCGCGCCCCAGGCGGGCCTCGAGGGCCAGCGCCCAGGGCGCATGCACCCGCGCCCCGAAAGGGGACAGGATGCACACCCGCCAGTCCCCGAGCTCGTCGCGAAAGCGCTCGATGGTGAGCTCGCGATCGGTGGGCAGCGTGCCCGTGGCCTGCCGCTGACCGTCGATGTAGCCCCACAGGTTGCGGGCCGCCCGCGCGTCGAGCGGGAAGCGCGCCGCCAGCCGGGCGATGCCCTCGGCCGCGCCGCCCGCGGCGGTTTCGCGCAGCATGGCCCCCAGCGCCCGACCGAGCTCGAGCGATCGCCCCGGCCCCTCGCCGCGCCAGAAGGGCATCTTTCCCGGCTCTCCCGGGGCCGGCTGCACGATCACCCGATCGCGGGTGATCTCCACGATGCGCCAGCTCGTCGCCCCGAGCAGGAAGGTCTCGCCGGCGCGGCACTCGTACACCATCTCCTCGTCGAGCTCCCCGATGCGTGGGCCGCCCGGGCCGAGGTGAACCGCGTAGAGCCCGCGGTCGGGGATGGTCCCCCCGTTGACCAGCGCGAGCAGGCGTGCATCCCGCCGGGGCGTCAGCACGTCGGTCGTGCGATCCCACACCAGGCGCGGGCGCAGATCGGCGAAGGCGTCCGAGGGATAGTGGCCGGAGAGCATGTCGAGCACGCCGGTCAAGAGCGCGCGCGAGAGCCCGCCGAAGCCGTAGGCGCGCGTGACCGTCTCGTGGAGCCCGGCGACGGTCCATGCCTCGAGGCTGACCATGGCGACGATCTGCTGGGCCAGCACGTCGAGCGGGTTCTGCGGCACGCGGATGGGCTCGACCGCGCCGGCCAGCATGCGCTCGGCCACCACCGCCGACTCGAGCAGATCGGCGCGGTGCTTGGGGAAGATGCGGCCCTGGCTGAGGGCCCCGACCGCGTGCCCGGCGCGCCCGATCCGTTGCAGCCCGCGGGCGACGCTGCCTGGCGATTCGATCTGGATCACCAGATCCACCGCCCCCATGTCGATGCCGAGCTCGAGCGAGCTGGTGGCGACGAGGCCGCGCACCTCGCCGGCCTTGAGGGACTGCTCGATGGCCTCGCGCTGGGCCCGCGCCACGCTGCCGTGGTGGGCGCGCACCAGCGGCGCCTCGCCGCCGGCGAGCAGGTTCAGGCTCTCGGCCAGCCGCTCGCACAGGCGTCGGCTGTTGACGAAGATGATGGTGCTGCGGTGCTGGCGCACGAGCTCGACGAGGCGCGGGTGGATGGAGGCCCAGATGCCCTGCCCACCCGGGGTTCCGTCGTCCCGCGGCTCCGGGCGGGCGCTCTCCATGTCGTCCACCGGGACCTCGATGGCGAGCGCGATGCGCGGCGGCTCGGAGGTGTCCACCAGCGCGACCGGCCGGGCGCCCCCGACGAGGAACCGCCCGATCTCGTCGAGCGGCCGCTGGGTGGCCGACAGTCCGATCCGCTGCGGGGGCCGCGCCGTCAGCGCCTCCAGCCGCTCGAGCGAGAGCGCCAGGTGGGCCCCGCGCTTGGTGGGGGCGAGGGCGTGGATCTCGTCGAGGATCACCGTGTCGCACAGGCGCAGGGTCTCGCGCGCGCTCGACCCGAGCATGAGGTACAGCGACTCGGGCGTCGTGATGAGGATGTCCCCGGGCGCGCGCAGCTGGCCGCGACGGTCACGGGCCGGGGTGTCGCCGGTGCGCACGGCGATGCGCGGGGCACGGAAGTCGGTGGCGCCGAGCGCGCGCGCGGCCTCCGCGATCCCCGCCAGAGGCGCCCGGAGGTTGCGCTCGATGTCGTAGGCCAGGGCCTTGAGGGGCGAGACGTAGAGGACCCGAACGCCGCCCCCGGCGGTGGCCGGCAGGCGCGCGAGCCGATCGATGCAGGCGAGGAACGCCGCCAGGGTCTTGCCGCTCCCGGTCGGGGCCAGGAGCAGGGTGTGCTCCCCCGCCTGGATGTGGCGCCAGCCGGCCACCTGCACCCGGGTCGGCCCGGCGAAGGTCGCCGCGAACCACCGGCGGGTGGCGGGCAGGAATCGCCCGAGGGGCTCGTCGTCTGTGGGGTGCTGGCCGATGCCCGAGGAGACTATTCGAGAAAGGAGAGGCCGTCGTGGCTGGTCAGGATGACCACGTCCCGGCCCGGGCGGGCCACGAGCTCGTGCGCCGAGCCCGGCGGCGACTCGACCGCCTCGCCTGGATCGACGCGCCGGCCATCGAGGATCAGGCTGCCCTCGAGGACCATGGACCGCTCCTCACCGAGGTGCTGGTGGCGCGGAAACCGGGTGCCCGCGGCCAGCAGCACACAGCCCGACTCGCGCCCGAGGGCCGCGGGTCCAGGCGCGAAGCGGAAGTAACGCATGCCCGGGAACGGCGTGTCCTTCCAGGCAGTGCCGGCGTCGATGCGGGCAATCACCGCCGACAGGCCCGCGGCGTCGAGATCGAACCACCGCTGCAAGGTCGGGAAGAAGGCGCGAAAGCGCTCCGGGCTCGACAGCGTGGCCATCAGCCGGGCCCGCCCACCCGCTCCGAGGGCCACCGCCGGAAGGGCGTCGACCAGGGCCGCCTCGACCGCCCGCGCCGATCGCCTTATCTCCGCGCCGAGCTCGGCGGCGACCGGCGAGCCCTGCGCCAGCTCCGCCGCGACGGCCCCCTGCTCCTCGGTCGGGAGAATGCCGAGGACCAGCTCGGGCACCCGCGCGTGCGATTCGTGGCTCACGCATCCCCCCCGACGCCGCCCGCGGGAACCACGACGTCCAGCCTTTGCCGCAAGGTGGAGATGGCGCGGGCCAGACGCGACTTCACGGTTCCGACCGGCAGACCAAAGCGAGCGGCGAGCTCGGCGGCGCTCATGCCCTCGTAATACGCGCCCTGGAGCAGGGTTGCCAGCTCTTCCGGCAGTGCCAGCATCGAATGGCGGAGGACGCCCGCGTCGTAGAGGGTCTCCGCCTCCGGCGCGCCGGAGCGACCACCGTCGACAGGGGCCTCGGCACCGGTGCGGGCCACGGCCCGCTCGCCCCGGGCCCGGCGGCCGAGGCGATCGAGCGCGCGCGAGCGCGCCCGCACGGTCAACCAGGCGCGCACGTTGCCGCGGCTGGCGTCGAACGCGTGGGCATGGTGCCACACCTCGACGAAGACGTCGTGGACGACGTCCTCGGCCTGGGCCGGATCGCGCAAGATGTGCGCCACCAGGGCCGCCAGCCGGGAGGCGTGGCGATCGTAGAGGTCGGCCAGCGCCGGCCGATCGCCGGCGGCCACGGCCGCGATCAGCGCCGCCTCGTCGCGGTCACGGCTGGTGCCGCCACCGTCGCCGTCGCCACCGCCGAGCCCAGGACCGGTCGCCTCGGGCTGGGCGGTCTGTGATCGATCCATGACAGGAACGTACCAGCCCCTGCCCCGGACTTTCAACGCCGGGATCTGCACGCCGCGCCCCCCGCGCCGCGGGTCTGCGTCACGCCACGCGGTGGGTCGCGACTCCCCAACCTGTTCGTCCAAGTTGCGTCAGCGGAGCTGCTCAGGCGATGGCGCCGAGCTGCTTGAAGAGGGACAGCATGTCCCCGAGGTCGTGCTGCTCGATGACCTTGCCATCGGGTGCCATGCGAAAGGTGGTGAAGCAGTCGACGTCCACGTTCTTGCCGGTCGGCTTGACCCCGTTGAAATCGGCGGTGTGCTTGCCGGTGAACACCCAGCGAAACATGGCCGTGTCGCCGCTGCACACGATGGACCGCGGGGTGAAGCGCGGATCGCTGAAGCTGGCGTAAAAGCCGCCCACGAATGCACGAAAGCCGTCCTTGTTGATGGGCAACCCGAGCTTCGCGAGGCTCGGGTTGCGCACATCTTCCGAGTAGAGCGCGAAGAACGCGTCCAGGTTGCGCGCGTTCAGGTAGCCGAAACCGTCGCGCACGAACTTCTCATCCGGTGTCTGACCCGATATCTGACCCGATGTCTGACCCATTGTCTGCTCCTGTGGTGGTGGTGGTGGTGGTCGTGGTAGCGGTTGTGATGGGGGTGGACGCGCTCCGTTCGGTTCGCCGGCCCCGCCGTCGCCCGGGGCGCCTCGCCGGTCGGCGCGCACGGGAACGGTACGCGCGACGCCATGGATCGGATCACGACGCCCGGGGCGGATGGCGACGCCAATGCCGCGGGCGCCTTGGCGCCTGGCACCCGCGCATTGCGCCATCGCGGCGTCGCCACGTCCGTCACGACGCACGCGCTGCACACGCCGTGTCGAGCCGGCTCCTAACACCGTTGGCGCGTGCCCGGGGAGACCTTTGCCCGCTCCCGGAAGCCGGATACGCTGAATGGGCGATGGGGACTCGGTCCTGGTTTCGGCGGTCGGGCGGAGACGCGGCGGCGGAGACGGCGCTCGCGGCACCGCACGCGTACGCGCTCTACGGCGAGATCGCCCGCGGCGGGATGGCGACCATCCGCCTCGCTCGGGAGCTCGGCCCACAGGGTCCTGCACGCGTCGTCGCCGTCAAGGAGCTCCACCCGCAGTTCGCGCACGACGAGGACTTCGCGGCGATGTTCCAGGACGAGATGCGCGTGGCGGCGCGGGTGAAGCATCCGAACGTGGTTCCCATCCTCGACCTGGTGTCGGACCGGGTGGGTGCCGGCCAGGCGATGCTGGTCATGGAGTACGTCCACGGAGAGTCCGTGGCCCAGCTGCAGAGCCTGAACCGCGGGCCCTTCCCCCCGGCGATCGCCGCCACCATCATCGTCGGGGTCTTGCACGGGCTTCACGCCGCCCACGAGACCAAGGGTGCCGACGGCGAGTCCCTGCGGATCATCCACCGGGATGTCACGCCCCAGAACGTCGTCGTGGGGATCGATGGACGCCCGCGGCTCCTCGATTTTGGAGTGGCGCGGGCCAACGGTCGCAGTCAGACCACCCGGGCCGGGCAGATCAAGGGCAAGCTCTCCTACGTGTCGCCCGAGCAGCTGCAGGGACGAAGCGTCGATCGGCGGGTGGACATCTACTCGGCCTCGGTGATGTTGTGGGAGATGCTGGCCGGCCGCCGGCTGTTCAGCTCGCGGGATCGGCAGTTCCTCGAGCACCTGATCCTGAACGGGCCGGTGGCGGCCCCCAGCACCATCAATCCCGGGGTGACGGCCGCGCTCGACCAGATTGTGATGCGCGGTTTGCATCGAGATCCGGAGCAGCGCTTCGCCACCGCCCATGAGCTGGCGATCGCGATCGAGGCGCTGGGTGGCATCCTGCCCCGGACCGAGCTCGGGGCCTGGGTCGAGCAGACCTGGGGCGAGGGGGCGCAGGCTCGGGCGCGCCTGGTGCGCGACATCGAGACCAGCCCAGCCGCCGAGCCAGGCGCCATGGTCTTCTCTCGGGCGGCGGAGGCGGCGGAGGCGGCGGGCGGAGCGGTTGGCGGCGGTGAAGCGAGGGGCTCGAGCGCGCCCTGGTCCAGCCCGAGATCCTCGGAGAACAACGTCACCGTGAATTTCCGGCGATCGCGGCCACCGACGGCGAGCGATCTGCCCTCCCTCGCCACACCGCACCCAGCTGAGCCTGAGCAACCAGGCCAACCGCCACCCGGTTCGACTCCCGTGGCCGCGCGGAGCGGACTGGCGGCGGCATTGGCGCTGGTGGGCGTCGTG
>Ga0265332_10000500_pt1 | contig 27009 bp, 25 predicted proteins | sample 41926metaG_FD_202084 | JGI IMG/M metagenome (GOLD analysis project Ga0265332, IMG submission 202084) | Rhizosphere microbial communities from Carex aquatilis grown in University of Washington, Seatle, WA, United States - 4-19-26 metaG | ecosystem: Host-associated > Plants > Roots > Rhizosphere...
TCCGTCAACAACTTGGCCCTCCGCGGCACTGGAGGCCCCGCAGACGCACGCGGCCGCCTCACCCCTATCCGGCGATCGCCGCCTTGATCGCCGGTTGACCTTCAATTGAGGTTTTCGGGCTGAGTCGCCCAGCCGGCGCCGATCTTCATGGTCGGCATCGTGCCCCTTGTGTGTGACTCTGGGCAGACTCCTTCTTATGTCGCTCGCCGCTTGTCAAGGGCGCGCGGACGGGCTGCCAGGATCGGACGATACGTTACGCTGACGACGGGCGCTTCGCTGCAAGTGGTTAAGCGTTGCGGCAGTGGTTGTCGTGGGTCCAGCTTCCTCACTTCACCAACTCGATCTCCCCCGGCTTCCACGTCTTGTCATACCACGACTCGAGTGGGCCGTAGAGGCGGAGAATGCAGTTCCAGCCTTTGCCGGGAATAGTAGTAGGCTTCCTTGATGCGACTGCGAAAGGTAAGCGCGCGGGCCGTGGCGTTGCCCACCGCCGCCGCCTCCGTGAGGATCTTCTTCATCCGCGCGTCCGGAGCGAACGGCTTGCCTTTCTCGATGCCGATGGAAGCGAACATGCCCAGCGTTACCGGATCCAGCGACGCGTTCGGCTCTGCCTGGACGACTTCGTTGAGCTCGTTCCAATACTCGTAGTTGTTGGAGTGAATCGTGTTGTTCGGGATGCCGGAGACATTGATGAATGCGGTTGGCGGCGTCTCTTTCTTCTTTCCGAGCGGATAGATCTTCAGGGTTTTCTTGAGCGACTCCACGGCGGGTTTCGGGTCGCCATCGACCTTGAAGCCGCGCATCCGAGGCCGTGCATCCCCTTGCGCATGGCGACGAGCGAAGTGCCCGGCAGACCGGCAAGGAATGATTGCACGCCGCGCGAGAAGTCGAGATGGTCGATCACCTTCTCGACCGTGGAATCATCCGGGAAGCCGTCGGAGAACTTGAGCGTGCCCAGGCGCGTCTCGATCGAATCCGGTGTGATGAGGCCCGGAGGGATTTCCGTCGTCATCTTGAATTTCGGCGCGGTTTGCGCCGGCGCGGTAGTTGCGGCCAGGGTACAGACGAGCGCGGCGGCGAGGGGGGTCTTTGTGCGGGTGTAGTTCATTTGTGGATGGTATCGAGCGTAGCTAGCAAAAGAAAGCTGGCCTGCAGTCGCTACCACTCCGTCTTCCTCGCGGAAAAATGATTTGTGTTCTCGGCATCCGTTCCTCTGTCTCCGGCTGCTCTCTACTTTGCACAGCAAAGCCAGCAAGCGTGCGGCGGCTGGACGCCAACCCGGCTGGGTGCCGTGTAGAAGCGACGGTTGGCGATTTCATCCCAAACTGGCACAAGGCGCGAAACTTGGGTAAGGAGGAAGCGTGGGGTGCTCCCAAGGATCAGGCGTCGGCGGCGGACGCACGGGCGATACGCCCGGGAGCATCCTCGCTGTGAGGATTGATTGATATGGATCGGAATCTTGCGCTCGAGGCGGTACGGGTGACGGAAGCAGCGGCTTTGGCCGCATCTCGGCTGATGGGGCGCGGCGATATCGCCGCCACCGACCGCGCCAGCGCCGAGGCCATGCGCAAGGCGTTCCGCTCGATCGCCATCAGCGGCGCGATCGTCGTCGGCGAGGGCGAAAAGGAAGACAACGAGGTGCTCTACAACGGCGAGCGCGTCGGCAATGCCAGCGGTCCGGAGATCGACGTCGCCCTCGATCCGCTCGAAGGCGCCACCATCTGTGCCACCGGTGGCTTCAACGCCTTGTCGATCATCGCCTTCGCCGAGCCGCGCGGCTTCCTGCGCTGTCCGGCCGATACCTATATGGAGAAGATCGTCGTCGGCGCCGACGGCCGCGGCCGCATCGATCTCGACCGCTCGGCGAGCGAGAACCTGCGCGCCCTGGCGGAAGCGAAGGGCGTCTACGTCGCCGACTTGACCGTGGCGATTCTCGATCGGCCGCGGCACGAACATCTGATCACCGAGGTCCGCAAGGCGGGGGCGCGCATCAAGCTGCTCGCCGACGGTGACGTCGCCGCCGGCATCGCTACCGGCAAGCCAGACGCCGGCATCGACATGCTGCTCGGCGTCGGCGGCGCCTCGCAAGGGGTGCTCACGGCGGCCGCCATGCGTTGCAACGGCGGCGACATGCAAGCGCGCTTTACGCCGCGCAACCCGGAAGAAGCGCGCCGCATCCGCGAGGCCGGCATCCAGGACACCAACAAGAAGTACACGTTGGAGGAGATGGCGTCCGGCAGTGTCATGTTCGCCGCCACCGGCGTCACCAACGGCGATCTGTTGCGCGGCGTGCGCTTCTTCAAGGGCGGCGCCACCACCAATTCGGTCGTCATGCGCTCGCGCACCCACACCCTGCGCTTCATCGATGCGACGCACCGCTTCGATCTGAAGCCGGAATACTGAGAGAGATGACAGACAACAGACGACACACAACAGACGGGAGCGCCGCTGGGCCTGTTTTCAGCTCTCTCCGAGTCTGTTGTCTGTTCTCCCCAAGTCTGTTGTCCTCTTGAGGGCCTATGGCATACGAAAATCTCCTCGTTGAGCGTGAAGATGCGGTGATCACTGTCACCGTCAACCGAACGAAGGCACTGAACGCTCTCAACCCGGCGACGTTGTGGGAGCTGCAGCGCGTCTGCGAGGAGCTGCGTCAAGACAAGACGGCGCGCTGTGTACTGCTCACCGGCGCTGGTGACCGCGCCTTTGTTGCCGGCGCGGACATCGCGGCGATGCAGACGATGTCGGGAATCGACGGCCGCAGCTTCGCGCTCTTTGGCCAGGGGGTGATGCGCCAGCTCGAGCTGCTGCCGATCCCGGTGGTCGCGGCGGTCAACGGCTTTGCGCTGGGCGGCGGCCTGGAGCTGGCGTTGGCGTGCGACATCATTCTGGCGTCTGAGACCGCGAAGTTCGGCCAGCCGGAGATCAATCTGGGCATCATCCCGGGCTTCGGCGGCACGCAGCGCCTGGCGCGCCGCATTGGTCTGCAGGCGGCACGGCTGCTGATCTACACCGGCGACGTGGTCGGTGCGGCGGAAGCCTTGCGCCTCGGACTGGTGGCCCGCGTCATTCCGGCGGCCGACCTGCTGGCGCAGGCGAAGCAGTTGGCGGCGACCCTGGCCGCCAAGGCGCCGGTGGCGATGCAGCAGGCAAAAGCCGCCATCAACACCGGCAGCGATATCGACCTCGACGATGGCTGCCGCTACGAGGCCGAAGCGTTCGCCGTGGCGTTCGGCACCAACGATCGCGCCGAAGGCATGTCCGCCTTTCTGGAGAAGCGCCCGCCGGCGTTCAAGGGCAATTGAATGATGCCGGCGGCGTGGGAAGCGTGCTTCGCGACACCCGTCCAAGCTGAGGCGCACGTGGTCAAGGGTTTCCTCGAACAGTACGGCGTGCCCTGCATCTTGGAGAATCACACCTTCGGCGTGCAGCCGCTGACGTTCTGCGCGTTGGGTCAAGTGAAGGTGCTGGTGCCCGCGGATTGGCTGCGCGTCGCCCGCGGGTTGATCAATGGGCGGGGCGCGGCGCGCGGCACGCGCCGCCTACAATGGAGGGATGATGGCTGAGGCCAAAGAGGACTGGCTGCGCACCGCGTATCCCAAATCGACCGATCGCCTGCGGCGCTATACGACGATCTCCGATCTGGAGGTCGAGCCACTCTACGCCCCCGACGATTTGCGGACCTGGTCATACGACGACAAGCTGGGGCATCCCGGCGAGTTCCCGTTTACCCGCGGCGCCCATCCGAGCATGTACCGCGGCAAGCTGTGGACCATGCGGCAGTTCGCCGGCTTTGGCATGGCCGAGGATACCAACGAGCGCTTCAAATTCCTCCTTGCACAAGGGCAGACCGGCTTGTCGACCGCCTTCGATATGCCGACGCTGATGGGCTACGACGCCGATCATCCGCGCGCGCTCGGCGAGGTCGGCCGCGAAGGTGTCGCCGTCTCCAGCCTCGCCGACATGGAAACCCTCTTCGCCGATATCCCGCTCGACAAAGTGACGACGTCGATGACCGTGAACTGCACGGCGAGCGTGCTCCTGGCGATGTACTTTGCGGTCGCCGAATGCCGCGGCTTTCCCCTCGACCGGCTCGGCGGCACCATCCAGAACGACATGCTCAAGGAGTTCATCGCGCAGAAGGAGTGGATTTCGCCCCCGCAGCCGTCGGTGCGGGTGATTGTCGACATGATGGAGTTCTGCGCCCGCGAAGCGCCGCGCTGGAATCCGGTGTCGATCTCCGGCTACCACATCCGCGAAGCTGGCTCGACCGCGGCGCAAGAGTTGGCGTTTACGCTGGCGGACGGCATCGGTTACGTGCAAGCGGCGGTGGACCGTGGTCTGGCCGTCGACGACTTCGCCTCGCGCCTGTCGTTCTTCTTCAATCTGCACAACGACTTCCTCGAAGAAATCGCCAAGCTGCGGGCGGCGCGCCGGATGTGGGCGAAGATCATGCGCGAGCGCTTCGGTGCCACGCAGCAGCGCTCGTGGCTGCTGCGCACGCATACACAGACCGCCGGCTGCAGCCTGACGGCGCAGCAGCCGCTGAACAATGTCGTCCGCGTCGCCATCCAGGCACTGGCCGGCGTTCTCGGCGGCACCCAGTCGCTGCACACCAACTCCATGGACGAAACCCTGGCGCTGCCGAGCGAGCAAGCGGTGCTGGTGGCGCTGCGCACCCAACAGATCATTGCCGACGAGACCGGCGTCACCAACTTCGTCGACCCGCTCGGCGGCAGCTACGCGGTGGAGGCGCTCACCGACCGGCTCGAGACGGAAGCCTTCGACTACATCCGGCGCATTGATGAGATGGGCGGGATCATCCGCGCCATCGAGCTGGGCTTCCCGCAGAAGGAGATCGCCGAGGCGGCCTATCGCTTCCAACAGCAGTTCGACCAGGGCGAGAAGGTCATGGTGGGCGTCAACAAGTATCAAATGGAGAACGAGCCGCCCCTGGAGATCCTGCGCATCAGCCCGGATGTCGAACGCACGCAAGCGCGCCGCGTCCATGAACGCAAGCAAGCGCGTAATGCGGCGCAGGTGCGCACGGCGCTCGCCGCGGTCAAGCAAGCGGCACAGGGCGACGCCAACCTCATGCCACCGATCATCGCCGCCGTGAAACACGAATGTACCGTGGGCGAGATCTCCGACATCTTCCGCGACGTCTTCGGGGTGTATCGGGATCCGGCGTGGATCTGAGGAAGAAGACAACAGACGACTGGCAATAGGCAACGGATGACGCGCGTGACGACCAACGACCGATTTGAAGCTGCGGAGGCCTGCGCGGCGTCCCTGTCTGTTGTCTATGCGTCTGTTGTCTGTTGTCCGTCTTCTCCGCAGAGTGATTGCCGTGTCTAGCCGCCCCCTACGCATCCTTGTCGCCAAGCCCGGGCTCGACGGCCACGATCGCGGCGCCAAGATAATTGCGCGGGCGTTGCGCGACGCCGGGTTCGAGGTCATCTACACCGGATTGCACCAGACGCCCGAGATGATTGCCGAGGCGGCGGCGCAAGAGGACGTCGACGCCATCGGCTTGAGCCTGTTGTCGGGTGCGCACATGACGTTGTTCCCGGCGGTGATTGCGCAGCTGCATCAACGTGGCGTCGATGACGTGGTCATCTTCGGCGGTGGAATCTTTCCCGTCGAAGATATCGCCGAGCTCAAGCAGCAAGGCGTCAAGGCGATCTTCACTCCCGGCGCGACGACGCAAGAGATCATCGAGTGGGTGCGTGCGAACGTCAAACCAAGAGAGCAGTGACGAGTGGCGAGTGACAAGTGACGAGCGGGTAGGGTGGTTCACCACCCACAGTTGTCCTGGTATCGGCGAAGAACCGGTGGGCCGTGCCCACCCTACGGCTACTCCTCCCCACTCATCACTCGTCACTCATCTGAGGTACCCTTGACTCAGCACTCAGGACTCAGCACTCAGGACTGATTCGATGGAACGCCGTCCTGTCATCATCATTGGCTCCGGTCCGGCCGGTAGCGCCAGCGCGTTGTTCCTGCAGGCGCAGCAGCCGGCGCTGGCCCGCGAGGTGTTGATTCTCGAAAAGACGCGGCATCCGCGGCCGAAAGTCTGTGCCGGCGGATTGATCCCACATGCGTTGCACTGCTTGCGCGAGCTTGGTGTGCCGCTGCGCGTGCCGAACGCGGTGGTGAACCGGGCCACCGTCGAGGTGCCGGGACGGACGGTCGCATACGAATCCGCTGAGCTCTGCCGCGTCGTGCGCCGTGACGAGTTCGATCAATCGCTGGTCGAGGCGTGCAAGCAGCGTGGCGTGGATGTGCGCGAGGACGAGAAGGTGATTGCCTTCGAACGCGATGCGCAGGGCGTACGCATCGAGACCGAGCGCGGCAGCTACCACGCGCGCGTCGTCATCGGCGCCGACGGGTCGGGCAGCCTGGTGCGGCGGCAGCTGGTGAACGTGGGTCGCGACTGTGTGGGCAAGGCGGTAATGTGTGACGTGCCGGTGGCCGGCATCGATTGGAGCGGCTTCCACCGCGAGCGCTACGAGTTCATCTTCACCGCGGTTCCAAAAGGGCTGCGCGGGTATGCATGGGCGTTCCCGTGTCTGATCAACGGTGCGCCGCACGCCAACATCGGCGTCTATGCCGTCGATGCGCGCGGCAACGGCCCGTTGCTCCACCGCTTGCTGCGCGAGCATCTCGAACGCCTGCGTGCTCCGGAGGTCCCGCTGAAGTCTTTTCCCATCCGTTGGTACGGCGCCGGCGTCCGCATCGCGACACCGCACGTGCTGCTGGCGGGCGACGCTGCCGGGGTGGACGCGTTGATGGGGGAAGGGATCTCCTACGCGCTCGAATACGGTCGCCGCGCCGCCGCTGCCGCCGCCGAGGCCCTGTCCACGGGCGATTTTGATTTTGCGCGATACGAGCTGGGCGATTCGTGGATGGGCAAGAAGCTCCGCCGTCTCGAGATGGCGACGCGGCTGTTCTACGGCCGCACCTGGCCGTTGTGGTTCGCCATCGCGTCGCGCAGCCCGCAAGCACGCGAGATCGGTATCCGCTGGTACAACGGCATCGACAATTGGGACCGTCGTCGCGGACGCGAAGCGCTGCGGGCCTGGTGGCGTGGCGACATGAGGCGCGAAGTGGCGGAGCACATGCCGCTCTAGGGCCTGCTGGAGCCCATGGACACAGCGATGAGCGGACGGCGCACCGCTGCCTTCTTCGACATCGACCACACGTTGATCGGCGCCGATTCCGGCATTTTGTTTGTCCGGTATCTCATCGGCCGCGGCGCGATGCGCTGGCGTGATCTGTTGGGGCCGGCGTACTACACGGTGCTCTATCGGCTGAACTGGCTGGACATCAACGCGGTGTATCGGCGCTATCAGCGCTGGGTGCGCGGCCGCTCGCACGCGGAAATGGAACAGGTTTGCCAGGAATGGTACGCCGCCTGCGTGCGTCCGGTGATCTATCCGAAAATGGTTTCGGCGATCGACGAGCATCGCCGCGCCGGGCATGTGGTGGCCATCCTCTCCAGCGCGACGGCGTACGTCGCCGAGCCGCTGGCGCGCGAGTTGGGGATCGAGCACGTGCTGGTGAATCGGCTGATCGTGAAGGACGGACAGCTGACCGGCGATGCGGTGCTGCCGTTGTGTTGGGGGGCGGGCAAAACCCACTGGGCGCAGCGTTTCGCCGAGGAACACGGGATCGATCTGCAGCAGAGCTACTTCTACAGCGATGCGATCTCCGACCTGCCGATGCTCGAAATGGTTGGCCAGCCGCGGGTGGTCAACCCCGACCGTCTGCTGCGCCGGCAGGCGCAACGACGGGGCTGGCCGATCCTACAGGTGGAACGTGCGGCGCACGCAGCCCCTGTGGCTCGCGGTGGGGCATCGTGAGCCAGCCGCGCCGTTCGCTGGGGCCGGTGATCGCCTACATGCTGACGTTGCTCGGCTTGGTGCTTGCCGGGATCTGGTTGTGGAACGCGGTGCGCCAGACGCCGCCGCCGCGCAACCGGGCGGCGCCGCAGGCCATAAATCCGCCGCCCGGCAGTGAAGATCTCAGCGCTACGGAGCGCCAGCAACTTGACGACATTCTGCGGCGGAAATCGGGGGGCGGCGGCCATTGATGGCATCCTTCATCACGGGTAGCGCGCCCAAGCCAAGGACAAATCGCGCTTTCCTCATTTGAAATGATCCTCTACTCTAGCTGTCCTGAGGAATATCTGATGGCTGTGTTGGGAATCGAAGTTGAGCAGACTGGGACGCTGGGGGGGGTCCAGGTTGTCCCCGCGCCGAGAATGAGCGCTGCGGCGCCGTCTCGCAGCCGTGCCGAGGGGAGGGCGGAGGACCGGAAAAGCGACGATGCCGAGGTGATCGTGCGGCATGTCATCATCGCCTACGGGTTGACCTTCGCTGTGATGGCGTGCTTGTCGGTCGTGGACAACATTGCCGCTTCACCGTTCCTGCAGCTCAACCTCGTCGCGCGCGCCGTCACGCTGGCGTTTGCGGGAATCATTCTCGCACTGGGACTTCGCGGCGCGTCGTTGCATTCCAGTGCCGTCGCGACGCTCGGATTTTGCGCGGTCATCCTGGGCTCGACGATATGGCAGGCATCGTTCACTCACGAGGCCTTCGCCACCCCGATGGCGGGCATCGGGCTGGCGCTGGTTGCTGCCTGGAGTCTGCCGTGGCCGGTCGCGTATCAAGCTGCACTGGCGGCCCTGGCTGCGGCGGCGATAACCATGAATGCTGCACCGGCGCAGCGAATTGGCGACGAGACGGTGGTACCGATTCTCTTGGCGCTGAGCTCCATACCGATGGCGCTGCTCGGGAGGCGCCAGCGCGCCGCACTGGCGGCTGCGAAAAGCGAAGCACGGCAGGCAGGAGAGCAGCTTCATCAGATCGCCGAGAGCGCCGACGAGGTCTTGTGGGTTCTCGACCTGGCCAGCTCCACGATGGCCTACCTGAGCCCGGGCATCGAACAACTCTGCGGCGTCTCTGCCGAGGCCATGCGCGGCGATTTTGACGTGTTCCTCAGGCTCGTGCCGGAGGACGAGCGCGGCGGCGTGTCCGCCCAGATCGCCGCCGCCCGTACGACGCACGAACCGGCCCGTATCGACCATCGCATCCGCCGTCCGGACGGTACGCTGCGCTGGGTCCAGCTGCGGCTTGCGCCGATCCGCAACGAAGTGGGTGACGTGGTGCGCGTCGGCGGCGTGATTCGCGATACGACGGCGGAGTGGGAGCTGGCCGACGCGCAGGCGCGCGCCCGCGAGGAGGCGGAAACAACGGCGCGATTGAAGGATCAATTCCTCGCCAACCTGAGTCATGAGATCCGCACCCCGCTCAACGGCGTCATCGGGATGATTGACCTGCTGCGCGAATCGATTCTGGTTCCAGCCCAGCGGGCTCACGTCGAGACGGTCCATGCCTGCGGCAAGCAACTGCTATCCCTCGTCAACGACTTGCTGGATTTCGCGAAGATCGAAGCCGGGAAGCAGGAGGTTGGGAAGACCGACTTCGATGTCGGAGAAATTGTGGCCTATGCCGTTCAACTGTTCGCGGCGCGGGCGGCCGAGAAGGGGCTCGACTTGTCGCACCGCATCGATCTGCCGCCATTTGCCGCGTTTCGTGGTGATCCTGAGATCCTGCGACAGATTCTAACCAACCTGGTCGCGAACGCCGTGAAGTTTACCGAGAGCGGGCGCGTCGAGGTGCGCGCCGGATTGGCCGAGGACCTGAGTGGACAAATCCGCCTGCAGTTCGAGGTGGAGGACACCGGCATCGGCGTCGCGCCGGCGGCGATCGGGGAGATCTTCGCGCCGTTCATTCAGGCGGACGCCTCGACGGCACGCCGTTTCGGCGGTACGGGTCTTGGGCTGGCGATCGCGCAACGGCTGGCCAAGCTGATGGATGGGCAAATTCAATGTCGCAGCACGGTGGGCAGCGGCAGCACCTTCTGGTTTACCGTGCTGGTGGAGCCAGCCGGCGCCGATGCCGCTGATGGTTCCAGGTTGCCGAGCCAGCGGGTCCTCGTGGTGGCAACGAGTCCGCAGTCGCGCACGTGTCTGAGTGCTGAGCTGAACGGCTGGGCGCTGCGGGTGCATCAGGTGTCGAGCTTCGACGACGCGCTGGCGGCAGTCGATACCGGGATGCGGCGCAGCGAGCCCTACGACCTCGTGATTGCCGACATGGGCACCTCGGGCATGACCGCGGCTGAATTCATCCGTGAGGTCCGTCAGACGGCTGCGGAGTGTCCACCGGCCGTTGGTCTCATTTCGTCCGGGGGCCGGCCGCAAGATGGCCCGGCGGCGTGCGAGGCGGGGGCCGCCTTCTATCTCCACGTCCCGGTTCGCCCGTGGCGTCTATTCGAAAGCTTGCGGGTGCTGTGGGAACCCGGGGGTATGGATGACCTGCCGCGCGTCACGCAGGCCTCGCGACGCATCCTGGTTGTCGAGGACAATCTCTTGAATCAGCGCGTTGCCGTGGCGATGGTCGAGCGTGTAGGGCATCGAGCCGAAGTGGTGGCCTCGGGCAGGGAAGCGCTGCAGGCCTTGGAGAACGGGCGCTTCGATGCGGTTCTCATGGACTGCCAGCTGCCGGATCTGGATGGCTTCGAGACCACGGTGCGCATTCGCGAACGCGAGCGCGGCACGGGACGTCGCATCCCGGTGATCGCGCTGACTGCCAGCGCCACGCAAGCGGCGCGCGAGCAGTGCCTCGCTGCCGGTATGGATGACTACCTGACGAAACCCATTCAGCGTCCGCTTCTCGGCGAGGTACTCGGCCGCTGGATCAGTGCGCAGGATGTGCCCACGGCTGCGGACGGTCCCGCGCCGATCGTCGACCGCGTCCGTCTGTACGACTTGACGAACGGCGACCCTGTTCAGCTGGAGCGCTACACGCGGATGTTTCATGCCGAGATCAGCTGGGGGCTGCGCGAGATCCGCGACGGCGCGAAGGACAGCGACAGCGGACGTGTGCTGTCGGCGCTGCACCGCTTGAAGGGCGCGGCGGCGTGTGTCGGCGCCAACGGTGTGCTCGCCGCGGTGGCGCACATCGAAGAAACGGCAGGTGTCAACAATTGCGCCCACGTCGGTGATGCGTCGAAAACGATCGAAGAAGCCTACCGGGTCTACGCCGAAGCGTTGGGGACTTCCATCCACGGATTCTTGAGCGCGCGGTGATCCTGCCCGCGCATTGGCACGGGCAGGGTTGCCTGGTGACTGCTGCGCGCTTGCGTTGACATCGGAGCCCGGCGACAATCGCCCCGATCACCAACGCGAAGGGAGAGGGATATGGCTCGGACGATCAAATGTGGTGTGGTGTTGCCGCTGACGGATTTTGCCGCGGCGCGAGCGGTTGCGGAAAAGGCGGAGGCCTTTGGCTTCCATGCCATTGCCGCGGAGGACCACTTCTTCATGACTGGCTTCGGGCACGAGCGCAGTGAACCGCGCCTGGAATGCTTTACCTTGCTCAGCGCCCTGGCGCCGCTCACGCAGCGGATCACGCTGACGCAGTTGGTCGCCGCGAACTCCTACCGGCATCCGGCGTTGCTTGCGAAAATCATTTCGTCCCTGCATCACATCACCGGCGGCCGCGTCGAGTTGGGCCTGGGCGCCGGTTGGTTCCGCGAAGAGTACGACGCCTTCGGCTTGCCGTATCCCAAGCCCTCCGTGCGTATCGCGCAGCTGGCGGAGGGCCTGCAGGTCATCAAGCGACTGTGGGCGGAGGACGAGGTGAGCTTTGCCGGCCAGTACTATCAGCTGACCGCGGCGCCGCATGCGCCGAAGCCGGCGCCACGACCGCGCATCATGATCGGCGGCGGCGGCGAGAAGCTGCTGAAGGTCGCCGCGAAGGAAGCGGACATCGTCAACATCATCCCGCCGTTCAGCGGCGCCCGCGGTAAAGTGGTGATCGAGGACACCTTGGACTTCGACATGGACGAGTTCCGCCGCCGGTCTGATATCCTGGCGGCGCAGTGCAAGGTGATCGGCCGGAGCTTCGATGAGATCGAGCTGTCGGGCATGGTGTTCATCATGCTCGGCCGCACCGAGGAAGAGGCCGACAACATGATGCGTATGACGGCGCAGATGATGAACGTCGAGAACCTCGACGCCGTGCGCAACTCACCGAACACATTGATCGGCACTCCGGAGCAAGTGGCCACCGAGATGCGCCGCCGCGCCCGCGACCTGGGTGTTACCTACTTCTTCTGCAACTTCCTGAACCCGGAGATGTTCGAGCTGTTCGGCCGCGAGGTGCTGCCGCTGCTGAAGGGGTGACGGTTGCCGGGCGAGGCTACCGTGCCTCGCCCGGAGACCGTGCGCGACCGGCTCGACCCAAGGCCCGCTCGAGTCGAGTCATCTGATCTTCCCGGAGAAGTTCTCCCGACGAGGAGGAGACTTCCTGTCTCGTCGGGAAAAATTCTTGCGCTAATGAGCCATCGTGCGCTCGTTTTCCTCCTGCTCTGCGAGTGCCATGGCGAGATTGTTGTGTGCGTCGGTATACCCGGGCCGCAGGCGCAGTGCCTCCCGATATTGTACGATGGCCTCGCCAAGTCTCCCCTGAGCCTGCAACACATTCCCCAAGTTGTTTCGTGCCTCCGGATAGTTGGGTTTCGAGCGCAGCGCTTGCTCGAAATGCGTCAGGGCTTCTCCGAGATTCCCTTTGTTTGCCAATGCGATCGCCAGGTTGTTGTGCGCCTCGGCATACGTCGGTTGGAGCCGCAACGCCTCCGCATATTCCGCCAGGGCCTGCTCGATCTTTCCCTGTGCTACCAGTGCTCCCCCGTAGTTGGAGTGCGCTTCTGCGGAAGAGGGGTCGAGTCGCAACGCCTGGGTGTAATGCGCGACGGCCTCGCCGATCCTACCCTGCGCCGCCAGCGCCAGTCCGAGGTTGTTGTGTGCTTCCGCGGAGGCGGGCTGGAGACGTAGCGCCTCGACGTACTGTGTGATGGCCTCGTTCACCTTACCCTGCGCCCAAAGCACGTTCGCGAGGTTGTACACCGTTACTGCCCGTACCGTGGATTGCGGAATGACACTCCAGTTTGCGGGTACGGTCGCGCAGAGGGCTGCCACCGCAGCCGGCAGGAGTCGTCCCCATCGCTTGGTACGCACGCTGCGGACGGATTCGACGGTCCCCGCGACCGCGAACAGGAGCAGCAGCGGGAGCAGCGGATAGCGGTAGCGTGCCATCACATAGGTGGCGACAACTGTCAGTGCGTAGACGGCTAGCAGCGCGAGGAGCAGACCGAGATCGCGTCGGCGGGGCCACGACAGCACGATGCCGGCAGCTGCGAGGGGCACCAAGAGACCGAAGTTGAGTACCGGCCCGAGCACCGCCAGCAGGGGCGACCACTCGCCGTAGGTGTACTGATCCTCGGCGTCGCCCACTTCGATGCGGTTCACAAGCAAGACGGCCTTGCGAGCGAGCACCGCTAACCAAGCCCCGGGCTGGGTGGTGATGAAGTGGCCAGCCTGGCTGGCCCAGTACCGCGACACTTCGCCTGGTGTCAGCGAATGACCGACGGCATGCTCAGCTAACTCGGTCGCGTCGCGCTGCTCAAATTCGGGATCACCGCGGCCGGAGCGCAGCGGCTGGTACAGCCCCGTCGCGGTAGGGTTGTTGCCGATGTAGAAGTTCGGTCCGAACTGTACCGTCGTGAGATGCATCTCACCACTGACCACCCCATTGCGGAGCGCCACCGGAAAGAGCACGATCGCCAGGCCCAGAAGGAACGCCGCTGCCGCGCGTACCCGAGCAGACGCCCAACGGATGTGGCGGAAATGGAAGAACAGTCCAATGAGCAGCACGGGAGCGAATGCCAGGGCATTCTCTCGCGTCAGGATGAGCCCACCGAGGGCAATGCCAACCGTCAACCACCATCGCGGTCGAGGCTCCTGAAGCGCATAGGAGAGTGCGGCTAGTAAGCCGCAGAGAAGGACGGAGTCGAGCGCCGACTTTTGGATCAACGCGTCGGCAAAAAATTCGCTTGGCCAGAGCGCGAGCGCTACGGCGGCGCCGAGACCCACCTGCGGTGAGAAGAAACGGCTTCCGGCGATCCCGAGCAATACACACGACCCTGCGCCGCAAAGCGCTTGGACGATGCGCGCCAGCAGGAGGTTGTGGCCGGCGGTGGCATAGATGGCGGCCAGGAAATAGGGATAGAGTGGCGCTTGGTAAAACACGCCTTGGCCGATCCAGTCGCCTGCGGCGATGCGTTGCGCCCAGGCGTCGTACGCCTGGCCGTCACCGACCAGATGATCGAACAACGGTGTGCCGTGAATGGCCCACACGTGCACAAATCGGATGACCAGCGCGAGTGCGGCAACACCGCCCCACGTGGCCCAGGTAGGAGGCGACGAATCGAAGGCTGCTGCGCCGCGGTGCGCACGCAAGCGTGCGGCTTTTGAAGAGGCCACCCTCGTGCCTAGTCACCTGAATCGTCGACCAACGAGCCGCTACAATGAGAGTATCCGCGGTTGTAAGAGGTACGATCCTCGATCACCGCTAGTGTGTTGTCTGCCTTCGTCGGGTGAATGCGCTCCGTGGGACTTGCTGGCCGCACGAGGCTATTCGCCGACAATCGACAACGCCTGCCGCGGACAGCGGCGCACCGCGGCGTCCACCTTGGCGCGTAAATCCTCGCTGGGGTTCTCGTTGACGAGCCGGGCGCGGTCGTCGTCGCCGACCACGAACACCTCCGGGGCGACCTTCATGCAGACGGCGTTGCCTTCGCACAAATCGTAGTCAATGCGGATCTTCATCTCAGTGTCTCCAATTCGAGTCGTCAGAGCATCAAGAGCGAATCACGAAAGCACGAAAGTACCAAATCACGAAAGGGGAGCCTCCGTCCGGTTTCGTGCTTTCGCTATTTCGTGTTTTCGTGATCTCCCTGATTTCAGTCCTCGAGCCACCGTTGCGCCGGCTCGCCGCGCCGAGAGCTCTCTTCCTCCCGGCACCACATTGTCCATGCCCAGCAGTTGGCCGACCGCGTGTTTGAGGAAACGGCGCTGCCGCGCGACCGCCGCGGGACTCAAGGGATCGTGCTGCACCACCATCTCGAGCAGCTTCGCGTTCGCAAAATATCCGAAGATCAGATGGAAGAAGCCGGCGGCCACGTGCGGCAGATCGTCGGCTGCCCACGGCGCGTTCGCCGCCGCCAGGACCTGCACGCCCTGCGCGTACAACGGCCGCAGGAGCTTGGTGACGGTGGCGCGCAAGTATTGCGTGTCGTCGAGCCCGGCGCGTTGGATGAGGCGCGGCAAATGCGGGTGGGCGACGAGATAGTCGACGACGGGATCCAATGTGGCATCCATGAAGCTCGTATCGTTCGCGGCCCGATCGCCGTTGCGCGTCACCAGCCCAACGATGGTTTCCACGCCACGCGCCAGGACCGCTTCGTAGAGTGCCCGCTTGTTCTTGAAGTGATGGTAGAGACTCGCCTGGTTCTTCAGCCCGGCATCACCGGCAATCTCGCGCACCGACACCCCGGCAAACCCACGCTGCGCGAAGCGCGCTTCCGCGGCGTCCAAAATCAGGTCGCGTGTCGAGGGTGCCTCGTGCAGCGCCGGTGTCCGTGCCGCGGTGTCGCGCAGCTTCATGCGGGTCGGTGTATCCCTACGAACGTTTGCGTGTCAACGGCGCCCGTCGGGCTTGGCAGCCCGCAGCGACCCAACGGGAGCGGGCCATAGAAAGGCCGCCGGCCGCCGGCCCTATTTGCCCTTGAATACTGGTTTGCGTTTTTCGCGGAACGCGCGCGTGCCTTCGCGGCAGTCCTCCGACATCGACACCGGAATGCCGTACTCGCTTTCCTTTTCGAGCGCTTGCTCCGGTGGGAGCCCGAAGCCGTCGAGCACCGAGCGCTTCACTGCTTGGACCGCCAGCGGGCCGTTGGCGCGCAGGATGTCGGCATAGCGTACCGCCTCCGGCATCACTTGCTCGGGGGCCACGACCTTGTTGATCAATCCCATCTGCAGCGCGCGCTCGGCCGAGAGCTGCTCGCCGGTGAGCAAGATCTCCATGGCATTGCAGTATGAGATCTGCCGCGGCAGGCGTACGGTCGAGCCGCCCATGGGGAACAAGCTCCACTTCACCTCCGCAAGGCCGAAGCGCGCGTCGTCGCCGGCGATGCGGATATCGGTGCAGGTGAGGATTTCGGTGCCGCCGGCGACGCAGAAACCGCGCACCGCGGCGATGAGCGGCTTGGTGACTTGATAGTTGCGCAGCAACCCCTTGTAGATGATGGTGTAGTCGGCCTTGATGCGCTCGTCGAATTCGGACTCCGGAGGGCGCAGACCCTGCACCATGGGGATCAGCTTGCCGAGATCGGCCCCGGCGCAGAACGCCTTGTCGCCCGCGCCGGTGAGGATCGCGACGCGCACCTCGGGATCATCGTTGATGTCCTGCCAGGCATCGGCGAGCCGGCACAGCATCTCCGGGTTGAGCGCATTGCGCACCTCCGGACGGTTCATGGTGACGACCGCGAGGCCGTTCGATTTGTCGTAGAGCACTGCGGGTTCGGACATCGGGTCAACTCCTCAAATAGGCGGTTGGGCGGTTGGCGGTTAGGCGGTTAGGCGGTTGCGGATTTACAGCGACAAGGGTAGGCGATCCAGCAGGCACATATGGCGACATCCCATAACCGCCCAACCGCGTAACCGCCTATCTCTTCACTCTTCACTGCTCACAATCCACATCGCAAAATACTGCGCGCCGCCTCCATACGCATGGCCGAGCGCGGTCTTGGCGCCTTCGACTTGATGGGCGCCGGCGCGGCCCATCACCTGGAGCGCTGCTTCGCCGAGGCGGATCATGCCGGAGGCGCCGATCGGGTTGGTGCACAGCACGCCGCCGGAGGGATTGATCGGCAGGTGCGCCCCGAGCTTTTGCTCGCCGCGATCGATGATCTTCCAACCCTCGCCGACGTCGCAGAAGCCCAGGTTCTCGAGCCACATGGCTTCGAACCAGGCGAACGGGACGTAAATCTCCGCGGTGTCGATTTGCTTCCACGGATCGGTGATCCCGGCCTTGTCGTATACGGCCTTGGCGCAGATGCGGCCGGCGGCTGGGCTGACCTGGTCGCGGCCTGGCACCCACATGGCCTCGGCATAGGAGTAGCCGGACTTCACCCACGCCGGTTTGTGCGGGCCCTTCTTTGCCTGGTCCGCGGACGACAGGATCATGGCGATGGCGCCGTCGGAGGATGGGCAGGTTTCTCCGAAGCGGATCGGGTCCCATAACATCGGCGAGCTCATGACGTCGTCGAGCGTCACCGGCTCGCGCAGGTGGGCGTACTCGTTGAGCGCCCCGTTCGCGCGCGCGTTGACGGCGGTCACCGGTCCGATGTGTGGCGGGCACTTGGTCTTGGTGATGTAGGCGCGGCAATACGGCGCGAAGAATCCGCCGGCGCCGGCCACCAGCGGCGGCGTGAACGGCATGTTCGGCGACAACGCCCACATGGCGTTGCCTTCCGACTGCTTTTCGAAGGCGACGGTGAGGACGCGGTCGTACAGTCCCGAGGCGACGTGCGTCACCGCGGTGAGTGCCGTCGAGGCGCCGACCGAGCCGGCGGTGTGCACGCGCAACAGCGGTTTCAAGTGCGCTCCGAGCGCGCCGGCCAGAAACTGTTCGGGCTGGGCGATGCCTTCGAGCATGTCCGGTGCTTTGCCGATGATGACGGCATCGATGTCCTTGTGCTCCAGACCGGCGTCGAGCAGCGCCCGATCGACCGCCTCGCGGACGAGGCCGGGAATGCTGACATCGCTGCGCCGCGAGGTGTGATGCGTCTGTCCGACGCCGACGACTGCGACCGGGCGCTTCATGACCACCTCCGCTCGCTGCCCACGACCCAGACGATGTTGTGTTGCAGGCAGTGCCCTTGCGTGGCGTGCGCGATGCCGCGTGCGGCGCCGTGAACCTCACGCCCGACGGCACGTCCGGCAAGCTGTCGGAAGGTTTCGCCGAGTCGGATGCCGCCGGTCATCATGATCGGGTTGCCGCACAGCGGCCCGCCCGACGGATTGATCACCGGACGATCCGCGTGCGTATCGAGGCCGAGCGCGTCGCAAAGGATCAATTCTTCGGCCGGGGTCGCGGCCGAGAGCTCGACGACGTCGACATCGCCGGCGCGTGCCAGGTCTGCCATGGCGAAGGCCTTCTGTGCCGCCAATTGTGTGCTGGCGCTGCGCGACAAGTCGCGGGCGCCGAGGGTTTGCATTTCGGTGCGGTGGTCGACGCCGTGAATCCACACCGGGCGATCGCAGAACTTCTCGGCCTTACCCTCGGCCGCGAGGATGAGGCAGGTGGCCGTTTCGCCCACCGGCGGCACGTAGCCGCTGCGCAGCGGCTCCACCAACCACGGCGTGTGTTGTAACTCGTCTGCAGACGCGGGCGCGCGCACTTGCGCGTCGCTGTTGCGTGCTCCGGCGGTGCGATTGCGGGCGGCAATCTCCGCGAGCCGGCGGTCGGTTGTGCCGGTGCGCGCCATGTACGCGCTGGCCTGCAGCGCCGCGGTGGAGGCGGCGTCGAGACCGATGGCGGCGTGATAGTACGGATCGAGCTGCAGATTGAGGACGCGATTCGGTTCGCCCTCGGACAGCTTGCCGTGCGCCGCGACCAAGGCGGTGTCACACTCACCCGCCTGCATGCGCACCCAGGCATAGTAGGCGCAGAAGGCGGCATCCATCTCGAGATGGAGATCCTGCCGCGCCGGCCACGAGCCCATGACGTCGAGCGCCGCGACGAAGCCGAAGGGACGGCCGTCCATGTAGTCGGTAGAGCCGGCGATTTGATAATCGATGTCGTCGCGCTCGACGCCGCAGTCCGCCAGCGCCCGTCGAATGGCGGGGTAGAGCATCTCGGTCGCCATACGATGTTCGTCGCGCGCCACGATCGGTAGCTGCGCGAAGCCGACAATGGCGATATTGCGCAGGGCAGTCATCAGCAGCTCACTCTTTCCATTTCTCTTCCGAATTTCGTGATTTCGCTCTTCCGTGCTTTCGATCTTCTTATCGCCAGAGGGTCACAAGCGATTGATATACGAAGCCTGCGGCGCGTCCGGCTCGCCGGTGGGCCGAAAGTACTGGATGTCTTCGTGATCGCCCTGGCGCTCACCATCCGGTTTCCATACGGCTTCGACGCGCATGCCCATCCGCACATCCGCGGGCTTGCACTCCTGAATGAGCGCGAAGATGGAGATGGCGGCCCCGTCGAGCGCCACCGATGCGGCGACGTAGGGTATTTCGAGATCGCGACCGATCACTGGAATGTTGACGATGCAGAACGTGGTGACGACGCCGCGGTCCGCCACGTCGACGAACGTGTCGCACGGTGCGAAGCTTTCCGGTGAGCACACCAGCGGCGGTACGAAGACCTTGGCGGTCTTCGAACACTTCGAGCCGATGATGCGCTTGTCCTTGAGCGCCGCCAGATAGCGCGCCTTGTAGTCGCCGGCGACATAGTTGTAGGGCAGGTAGACCGCCGAGTCGACGTACTTGACGGGATCCTTCGGAGGTTCACTCATGCTGGGTTCCTTCATAGGCGCTCAGGCGAGAAAAGAATGCCTCACGCAAAGGCGCAAAGGCGCAAAGGCCAAGGCGCCGAGGAGACGCCCCATGCGGAGACTTGCTCCGACCGGATGTCGTCGAGGGGAAGCAACCATTGCTCTTATCCCTGGCGTCTTTCTTTGCGGCTTGGCGGCTTCGCGTGAATTCAGTTTCCCGGACCGACGCTGATGATCCGAAAACACGCGATGTCGCGGATGCTGCCGATGCGCGCGTCGTCGGCAGCCCAAAGCGCTTCGACGCGCGCGCCGACGCGCAGGATGTCGAGATTGTCCTGGACCACGTGCGCCAACGCCGTGTCGGCGCCGTCGAGTCGAACCAGCACGAAGGCGAACGATGTGGCGCACGGATGCAGACGCTCGATCGGTTTGCGGACGATGGCGAGCGCGGTCACGACGCCGGTGTTCGCCACTTCGACCCACTCCCCACCGGCGGAGCCGTCGGCTTCGGAATAGCCGAGAGGCGGCACGACGACGCCGAGACCGGCGACGCGCTGCCCCCAGATCTTCTTCTGCAGCTTCAGGCCGGCGAGGAAGCGACCGATGGTTTCGCCGGTGGAGTGCTTGTAGGGAAACTCCATGACCTGCCGCCGCTGCAGCGGCGCAATCGCATCTTCGTGCTCGAGCATGCGCGCATCTATTGCACCAAACGCTTGTTTGTCAATACGGGCCTGCGGCCGGCGTCTTTTCTATGGGCCGCTCCGCGTTGCGTCGCTAGGCGGTGCCGCCGCAAGTGTTGATTTGAGGGTAGCATGTTCCCTGTCACGAGCTGCCTCGGAGTCTGCAATCGCCGATCAAGGGGAGGTATGCGTCCACAGGTCCTGTCGAACTTGGCAGCTCCTAGCGACCAACGGGAGCGGTCCATCGAAAAGACGCCGGCCGCAGGCCCGAAACGTGGTTGATTCTTGAGGGTGGCTTGAGGCATGGTGCGGCATATGCTCAGCATCATGGATGTGTCTGGTTGCGCCGAGGTGCAGCGGGTGCCGCTCTCGGCGCGTGCGTTTCGAGTGAGGTCGGATTCTATGGGGAAGAAGATGGTCAGCAAATTCGTCGCGGTGGTTGCCGTGATTCTCGGTGTCGGCGCTTTGGGCCGGCCCGCCGCAGCTGCCCCTGAAGAAGTTGCCGCAGGGCTGAAGGTGGGGGATACGCTCGATCAGAGCAACGCGCAACTCGCGAAGGAGCTGTTGCCGCCGGAGATCCTCAAGCACTACGAGAAGGGTGAGTATCGCAACAAGATTGTCGACTACCCGCTCGGCAATGCGCATTGGGAAAAGTCGTTCCTCGAAGAGACGGAGAAGAACGGCTCGCAGCTCGACGTCGACGCCCGCGGCACGATCGTCGAGAAGGGCAGCGGGAAGCAGCCGGCCTACGTCTACGGGATCCCGTTCCCGATCATCGACCCGAAGGACCCGAAGGCTGCCGTCAAGATCGTGTGGAATCAGTTCTTGGCCTATTGGTACGGTGGCAGCAGCTACAATCGCACCTTGGTGGCGATGACAAGTCGCAAGGCGCTCGATCGCGGCATCGTGGCGGATGGCTGGTTCCACTTCCTGGATGGGCAGACCCCGAAGTACCGCGAAAAGAACCCGATGAATTTACAGAGCCAGTTTCTGGGCGTGGTCTTGAAGCCCACTGATCTCTCGGGCACGGCATCGCTGAGCTGGCGCTATCGTGAACCGGACAAGCGCGACTCTGTGTGGGCTTTCGTCCCGGCGTTGCGCCGCGTGCGTGCGGTTAGCCCGGCGAACCGTTCCGACGGCTACCTCGGCTCGGACATCAGCGGCGACGACGGTTTCTTTTTCGACGGCAAGCCGGAGGACTTCGATTGGAAGCTGATCGGCAAACGCGACGCGCTGCGCATCGTCGACCCCAATTCGGTGGCTGGACCGCTGCCGTTGCAACCGGCACCCGGCGGCGGTTGGAAGGTGCTGACCGATCTCAATCCGCCCACCGTCGGCTACGATACGCCGGGATGGACGGGGATTGCATGGGCACCGACCTCGAATGCGTTGGCGAAGCGGCCGTTCTGGGTGATCGAGGCGACGCCGAAAGACAAGTACTACCTGTACGGGCGCATCGAGCTGTGGATCGACGCCGAGACCTGGGACGGCGCGTGGAATCGCAAGTTCAGCTGGAACGGCGAGTTCGTACAGAACTATCAGATGCAGGCGCGCGTCAACCATCGTGCCGGCGACGGCAGCGATCCCGAGTGGCTGCCGAACAGCACGGACGTATGGGCGTGCGCGGAGAACGTCAAGCTGGATCGCGCCACGCTCGGCGGTCTGCGCGCCGATCCACAATCGCCGGCGTATCGGCGCATGCCGGTTGATCCCAATCTCTTCGAGTCGACGTCGTTGACGCGGTTTGGAAAGTAGCAAGCATGCGCCGCTCCCTGATCGCGTTCTGCACGATCATTCCGCTCCTCGCTGCCCTCAACGCGACGCCACTGGCGGCGCTGACGTCTCAGGATATCGACGCCGCGACCGGTCTGACCCCGGGACACGTGACCCCGATCATCAAGCTGCTCGCCGGCAACCGCATGCACGGGCGCGACAACAATTCGCCCGAGTCGTTGCTGGCGCAACGTTTCCTCATCGCCTTCCTGAAGAAGCTCGGCCCGGGACTGGACACCTCAGCCAGTGGTGACGCGGCATATCAGCAGCCTTTCTCGCAGTCCGGTCAGATCGGCACGAATCTGCTGGCGGTCATTCGGGGGCGCGAGCTGCCGGACGAATACGTCATGGTGGGCGCGCACTACGATCACCTCGGGACGCGCAGCACCACCGACGGCAGTTGCTTCGCGCGCGGGACACCGGGCGGGGCGGTGTGCAATGGGGCGACCGACAACGCCGCCGGCGTGGCGGCCACGTTGGCGATCGGTGAAGCGTTGCGCAGCTTGCCGACGCCGCCACGGCGTTCGGTGATCCTGGCGCTGTGGGATGCGGAAGAAGACGGCCTGCTGGGCTCACTGTACTATGTGACACATCCAATCGTGCCGCTGCAGCAGACGGTGGCCTACGTGAACTTCGACATTCTCGGCCAGGACTTGTTGCCGAGCCTCAGCACCATCAGCTTTGCCGTGGGAAGCGAGACCGGTGGCACCTTCCTGCAAGGCCTGGTCGACCGCGCCGCCGCCGGGCAGGACGTGGACCTGCGCAAGGTCAGCTACATCTTCGGCGAGTCACGCAGCGACTATAAGAACTTCGTCGACAAGCGGGTGCCGACGATATTCTTCTCGGACTCCACCGGGCCGTGCTACCACACCACGGGAGACGATCTCAGTATCGTCAATTTCTTCAAGCTGCGGGCGCAGACCAGGACGGCCTTCCGTGCGATCGCGGAGCTAGCGGAGTCGGACACCGCGCCCACGTTTGTGCCGCGCAATCCGCAGGGCGCCGTGTATGCGGATGCGCTGTCGTTGTTGCCGATCTACGTCAATGCGCAGAGCGATCTGGCGTTGTTCGGTGCCGCCGATCGCGCTGCGCTACAGGCGATGGCCACGCGCACGCAGCAGATTGTCGACCGCGGCACCGCCCAGTTCACCGCGACGGATGCTTTCACGCTGCTTGGTGACGTGACGCAGGCGATCGACATCCTGACGCGCTCGGGATGTAAGCGGAGATAGGGCCTGCGGCCGCTGTCTTTTCTATCGCGGGGTTGGGTCGCTGCAGAGGTCCTCGTCCGACAGATCGCTGCGAACCGTTGGCTGGTTACGGACTACGCGGAGAAGGCTGGGGCGACCTTCTCCGCGAACAACTCCAGCGTCTCCGGCTGATTGAAGTCACCGAACAGCATGGTGAAGAAGCTGACGCCTTGCCGGTGGCGCGCCTGGATGGCGTCGATGAGTTGATCCGGGGTGCCCTTGAGGGCGGTCTTGTCGATGTCGAACACGGCGCCGAGCGTGCGTTTGGCGAATTGGATTTTGCCGCGCAGGTCCTTTTCGGTGCGGCCGAGAATGACGATGCACTGCTCCGACACTTCGATGGTATCAGGATCACGGCCGATGGTGTCGCAGTGCTGCTTGAGTACCGCCAGCTTGTGCTCGAGCTCAAGGGCGACGTTGTTCGGGCAGTTCCAGATGCTGGCGTGTTCGGCGACGACACGCAGCAGGCGCTTTTCGCCGGCGCCGCCGATGAGGATCGGCGGGTGCGGTTGCTGCACCGGCTTCGGATTGTTCGCCGCGTCTTCGACCGCGTAGTATTTTCCCTGGAAGCTGGCGCGCGGCTGGGTAAACAGCAGCTTGATGACGACCAGCGCTTCCTCGAGTTGCTCGACGCGCACCCGTGCCGAGGGGAACGAGTAGCCGTAGGCGCGATACTCCTCGTCCATCCAGCCCGAGCCGAGGCCGAGCAGCAGCCTGCCGTTGCTGACGTTGTCGAGGCTGGAGGCCATTTTCGCGAGCAATGCGGGGTTGCGGTACGAGTTGCAGAGCACGAGCGTGCCGATGCCGATGCGCTCGGTGAGCGCGGCGGTCGCCGACATCAGGGTCCACGCTTCGAGGTGATCGAGGTCGGGCATCCCGCGGCTCCACATGTGATCAACGAACCAGATCGAGTGGTAGCCGAGCCGATCCGCCAACTGGGCGCGTTCCTTGATGACGCTGAAAGGTACGCCGACTTGCGGGGCGAACAGCCCGAACTTGACGCGGCTCATGAACGCCGTATCACTTTCCGCATGGTTGCAAGCGGGGCGACGCCGGCGCCCTGACTATCCCCAAAAGCATCCCCAGCGATCATGATCGATCTCCTTCAAACAGGCGTCGAGACTGCCTACGAAAGGTGCGTCCCCGTTCTCATACGGTACCCAACGACCGTTGGCGCGCTTCCAATAAAGATGAAGCTTTTCTCCCTTCGCACGGAGCCGCGCCACTGGCAAGGCGACCTCACGTCCATTCCACTCGCTGGTGTAGCGGTGCACAATCGTGAAGCCCAGCGGTGCCGAGTTGCGGACATCGATACGGCCGTGACCTTGCAACCGAGGCTCCAAGGCGCGCCGGATATAGGCTTCCGTGAAGCTCATCATGTCGTCGTCGCGAGAGTTTCTCACCACCCGAGACTTCTCCATCTTCCCATCCCCACATCTGGCGCCGAGTACTCTTCTCGGTCTTGAGGGTTGATTCCGTCGCGTTGGAGTGCGGCGGGCGCAGCCGTCAGCGCTGGTATCGTACTGAAGAACTTTTCGCTTGTCATCATGCCCGCACACCGCCGTCGAAGCCGGCGGGGTGGAGTCCCGGGGCCGGTGCGCCGCAGTTGCGGCTGCTGCCAGAGTTGCCGGCGGGCTCACGGCAAGCTCGCCCCGAGACGTGTCCGTACCACCGCAGTGAAGCGTGTCTGCGCACGGAGTGTATGGTCCTTGCGTCCGCTCTGCTCACGCGCCCTCCCGGCCACGTGTCTGCACCGCGTCCGGTGTTAGAATCGCCAGGCCGTCGTTGTCAATGCGGGGATTCCCGTATGGCGCTCCGCTGGCCGCCGTTCGTAGAAGGAAGGTTCGCTTCATGAGAATTGATTCGCACGCGCACCAGCACGGCTCTTCAGCGGCCGGAGCGCAAGAAAAGCGAGACGACTGTGGAAGCGGGGCCCGTACCGATTGACAATTGGATTCAGCTCTAGATCTATGGAAGTATCACTGGTGAGAGAGAGGGTATGAAGAAACGTGTTGCAGTAGTCGGGGCCACGGGGATCGCCGGACAACAATGTCTGGTGGCACTCGATCGCCATCCATGGTTCGATGTGGTAATGCTGGCGGCGTCGGAGCGCTCCGCTGGGAAGTCCTATGCCGCGGCGATTCGTGACGCCACGAGCGGCGCGCGACGCTGGTGGTGTGTTGAGGAGCCCCCGGCGAACGTCTTGAATATTCCGGTCGAGCATGCCGAGCAGGTAAACCTTGCGGGCATCGATGTGGTGTTCAGTGCCGTCGAGTCGGATGCCGCGCGGCAGCTGGAGCCGCGCTATGCGAAGACGACCGCGGTGATCAGCACCGCCTCGGCGTTCCGTTACGAAGCCGACGTCCCGATCATGGTGCCGGGTGTGAACCTGACGCACGCCGCGCAGATCGACGCGCAACGACGCGGTCGCGGCTGGCATGGGTTCATCGCGCCGCTACCCAACTGCACGACCATGGGGCTGGTGATCACGCTCAAGCCGCTGCTCGATCGATTCGGTATCGAGCGGGTTTTGATGACCTCAATGCAAGGGATCTCGGGAGCCGGCCGTTCGCCCGGGGTCGCGGCGCTGGACATTCTGGACAACATCATCCCGTACATTCCCGGTGAAGAGGAGAAGGTGGCGAAGGAGACCGGCAAGATTCTGGGGACGCTCGGCGAGGGGGGCATCCAAGCGGCGCGGTTTCCAGTCAGTGCGACATGCACCCGGGCCGCGGTGATCGAAGGGCACACCGAAGCGGTGTCGGTGTCGACGACGACGGCGTGTACCCCTGAAGATGTCGCAGCAGCGCTGCGCGAATACGCAGGCGACCTCGGCCGGCTCGCGTTGCCGTCGGCACCACAGCGACTGATTACCGTCCACGACGATCCCTACCGGCCGCAGCCGCGACTGGATCGCGACGCTGACGGCGGCATGACGACCAGCGTGGGCCGTATCCGCAAGGACGAGGCGTTGGCGAACGGCGTCAAATACTTGCTGGTCTCACACAATACCAAAATGGGTGCGGCCAAGGGTGCGGTGTTGACGGCGGAATACCTGACGACCGCGGGGTACTTCTAAGGCTCCCAAAACGCCGATGCGACGACAGACGACAGACGACAGACAACAAATCCTATGCGGGGAAGTGTCTCAGTCTGTCGTCTGTGATCGGTTGTCTGTCGTCTGGCCGTGTTTGAGGGCCACGCCATGATGGCCAATGCGGAGCTGTGCAGCGACCGGGTGCGCTTGCGCGATTTCCGTCCCGACGACCTCGACGACGTCTTTCAATACGCCTCCGACCCACTGGTGACGCGATACGCGGGGTGGGTGCCACACCGCACGCCGTACGACAGCATGGCGTATATTCAGCGCTGCCTTGCCGATGACTGGGGACCAATCACCTTCGCCGTGGAGTATTTGTCCGAAGGACGGGTGATCGGTGTCGTCGATATCCGTATCCTCAGCCGCTTTTGGGGGGTCGGCGAAATCGGCTACACGCTTGCCCGCCATTACTGGGGACAGGGGTTCAACGTGGAGGCCGGAACGCTGCTGCTCGAGTACGGCTTCAAACATCTCGGCCTGCGTCGCATTCAAGCGGTGTGCGATACCGCGAACCGGCGGTCCTACCGGACAATGGAGAAGCTGGGCATGGTCCGCGAACGCTTCGTTGCTGGCAGCCGTACAGCGAAGAACGCTGCTTACACCGACCGTCTCGTCTACTCGATCTTCTGGCGGGAATGGCAGCGACGCGGGCGCCGGGAGAATGAGCACGCGAGCGTCTGAGAGCTACCCCAAGCCCTTCCTAAACACCTGCCCCGCGCGTGCTGCGACAGACCGC
>Ga0265332_10000503_pt1 | contig 26765 bp, 18 predicted proteins | sample 41926metaG_FD_202084 | JGI IMG/M metagenome (GOLD analysis project Ga0265332, IMG submission 202084) | Rhizosphere microbial communities from Carex aquatilis grown in University of Washington, Seatle, WA, United States - 4-19-26 metaG | ecosystem: Host-associated > Plants > Roots > Rhizosphere...
CGCGGTGCGCCAGGCGTCAGTTCGAGGCCGGCGTGGGATCCGCGATCGCGTCGATGTAGACGAGCTTGCCGTCCTTGGCCGAGGTGTCCGCGGTCGCGATCATGTACGCCGCCGAGCCGCGATCGTAGCTGATCCCCGAGATCCGGGTGGTTGGCCCGAACACGTAGGTCTGCTTCAGCACGGGCCCGCTGCCTCCGTTGACGTCGATGACGTACAGGTTGCCAGCGGTCGTCCCCGCCACCAGGATTCCGCCGATGTAGAAGGGCGGGCTCGAGAACACATCGGACGAGCTGCCGGGGCGGTACGGATAACCCGTCAGCTCGGCGCCGGTCCCGCCGCTGTTGTACGAGGCGTAGAGGTGGCCGTCGCCGTCGCCGTAGAAGGCCCGGTCGAGGGCAGGGTCCACGTACAGCGATCCGATCGCGCAGCTGCTCCCGGCGGCGCACCCCGCGTGGTTGGTGGTGTCGTGGTAGCTCCAGAGCGTGCTGCCGAAGCTGGCCGGATCGGCCACCAGCAACGTCCCGGCGCTGTCGGCGGCGTAGACCTTGCTGTTGATGACCGAGAGTCGGCCGCTCACGGTCCCGGTCAAGGTGGCGTTGTCGGTGGTGAGCGTCTGGGTCGTGGCATCGACCTTGTAGAGGTGCGCGGCGCTGCCCATGAACGCATAGGTGTCCCCGCTCGCCCACAGCGCCGGCGCCGCGCCGCTGATCACCGTGGTGACCGTGAGGGGGCTGCTGCTGGCGAGCGCGCGGCTGGTCTTGCCGAGGGTCCAGATCTTGTTGTTGCCGCTGGCGGTGCCGCCCCAGTAGAGATTGTTGGCGTCGAGGCCGAGCGGCGTGCTGATCGTGCAGGAGCAGTCGAACGGCCCGGGCGACCAGTTGCCGGTCGTGTCCTGGGTGAGGGAGGTGCTGCCGTTGTCGATCAGGCGGTAGACCTTGCCCGACGACGTCGCGGTGTAGACGTAGTGCACGCCGCCCACGGTGTCGAAGCGCGGGGTGCCGACCAGATCGACCCCGCTCGGGCTGTCCCAGGAGTACAGCGCCGTGCCGTTGGTGTTGCGCACGTAGATGCGGTCGGCGGTGCCGCCGCCCACGTCGTGGAACAGGACGTAGGTCGAGTAGTACGTGAAGGTGTTCCAGTCGAAGGCCGCGGCGGGAAAGCCTTCGAGCGTGCCGCTGGTGTCCGCCATCGATGCGTGGCTCCACTGCACGACGGCGCCGTTGGTCGCGGGGTTGTCACCCACGCCGTCGTTGTTGGCGTCGTCGTCGTCGTCGTTGGCCTCGCACAGGGCGTAGGTGGGGCTCGACCCGTTGAGGCAGGTCGCCCCGCCGAACACCGCCCGGGTCTCGGTGGCGCTACCGTCGCCGCGCAGGGTGACGTTGCTGGTGGTCGTGCCGCTCGACGCGCCGGCGTCGAACGAGCACCCGTTCGACACGAGGTACAGGCTGGGGGCATAGATCTGCAGCAGGCGAGCGCCCGTACCGCTCGAGAAGGCCAGGTTGTCGAAGCGGCTGAAGGTGGTGGTCGACCCGGCGACCGCGTTCACGTACATCCCGTTGGTGTCGGTGTTCTTGACCGCGAGGCCGGTGACGTCGAGGGTCGGGGTGGCGGTCGAGGTCGAGCCCACCTTGAAGCTGTAGAACGTTCCGGCGCCGCCGGCGGTCTGGATGGTGGCGCCGGTGCTGGACGCGTGGAGCGTCCCATCGACGATCAGCGTCTTGGTGCTGCCAATCTGGATCGCCCCGCCGCTGGTCGACAGATCCAGGGTGCCCTGGGCCCGCGCCGTCAACCCACCCGCGAAGGTGCTGGCGGCCGAGCCCACCGCGTAGGTGCCTGAGTTGATGGTGGCGACGGTGCTGCTGGAGGAGGCGTCGAGGGTGAACGAGCTCGTGGCCAGGGTGCCGGCGTCGAGCGCGAAGGCGCCGGCCACCGTGGTGTTGGCCCCGAGCGTGTAGGTGGGCTGGCCGCTGAGCCCGCCCGGGTAGCGCCCGGCCGCCAGCGCCGCCACCTGCGCGGCGGTCAGCGCCACGTTGTAGATGCGCACGTCGTCCAGCACGCCGTTCAGGTAGTTGGTGCGCGCACCGCTGTACTTGCCGGCGCCGAGGATGGTGTGGCCGGTCGCGAGCCACGAGCTCGCGAAGGTGATGGCGCCCTCCATGGCCCCGTTCACGTAGAGCCGCAGGGCCGCGGTGTCGGAGGTTCCACACAGGTGGTACCAGGTGCCAGCCACGGGCGTCGTCGTCCCGTCCGTGCTGGTGACCCCGGCGCCATTCGCGTCCGGGGTCTCACCGATGAGCGCGAACCTCCCGGTGACGCCGCTCTTCACCATGGTGTAGGCGCTGGTGTTGGTTCCGTCCTGGCTCACCAGCGCTTGCCACCCGCTGGTGGAGTTGAGCTTGACCCAGGCGCACACCGAGAAGGCTGCGTTGTTCGGCGTGGCGGAGGCACCGACGTCGACATAGTCGTTGACACCATCGAAGGTGATGGCCGCCGGGTCGTCGTAGGTGATGGACGACGCGAGGTTCGATGCCGTCCAGAGCGGTCCGTTGGTGAGCGTGGCGTCGTGCCCACCCGAGGAGAAGTCGCGGGCGATGAGCCCCTGCCCTTCGTCGAGCTTCCAGTATCCGACGAGCGCGGTGGCGGCGACCGGCTCGACCCGCAGGTCGTTGAACGATCCGGGGCCGATGGTGGCGCTGGCGTTTCCGTCGAGGACCACCTTGCCGGTGCCGGTCGACAGCGTTCCACTGGTGCGGGTCAGGCCACCGGTCCGCACCGTGTACGACGAGGTCGCGAGGGTCCCGGCGGTCAAGGCCAGCGTCGAGCCGACGTTGACCTCCAGTCGATCCTCGAGGGTCCAGGTGCCGGTCCCGTTGAAGGTGATGCCACCGAAGACCTGGCCCGCCGAGCGGATCACGCTGCCCGCGCCGCTGCCGTTGAAGGTCACGAGGCCGGCGCTGCCGGCGGTGAAGAGCCCGCCGTGGTTCGACCAGCTGCCACCGACCGTCAGGCTGTTGGTCCCGGCGGCCAGGGTGCCGCTGGCGATCACCAGGTTCCCGGCGATGGTCGGGCTCCCCGTGAGCGTCTGGGTGGCGACGCCGGTCCCGGGCTGTCGCCCGGCGGCGAGCGCGCTGATCTCGGTGGCCGCGAGGGCGCGCTTGTAGATCCGGACGTCGTCGATGTTCCCGTTGAAGTAGCGCTGATCGCCGGCGCCGCGCGCCCCGATCGCCCAGTTGTCGGTGACGGTCATCGTGCCGTTGGCGGTGGTGCTGGTGTTGACCAGGGCCCCGTTGCGATAGAGGTTCCAGGCGCTGCCGTCGTAGGTGCACGTGAGGTGGACCCAGCTGTTGACGTCGGAGACGGAGGGCGTGTAGTTGGCGAGGTAGCTCCCGCTGCCATTCCAGACGCCGCAGTCGTAACGGCCGTCGACGATGCGGAGGTACACCTCGGCGGTCGGGGAGGTGGTGAAGCCGTGCGCGACGATGTCGTTGGTCCCGACCGAGCTCGTGTTGTAGACCCACGCCGCGATGGTGATCTGACCCGAGAAGTTCAGGGTGCTCGGGTTGCCGAGGGACACGTACTGCGACGTCCCGTTCAAGGCCACGCTGCGCGCGTCCGTGAACGTGAGCGATGCCGGAACGGAGGTGGACAGGGTCGGGGTCCCGGTGTGGGTTCCGTTGTTGCCATAGCCCGACGAATCGGCCGCCGTGCCCACCGAGCTCTCGTCGAGCTTCCAGTATCCGACCAGCCCATCGTTGATGTACAGATCGTTGAAGGTGGCCCCGTTGCTGGCGAAGGTCTTGGCGGAGCCGGCGCTCAGCACCACCCGCCCGCCGTCGTGGGTGAAGGTGCCCCCGGTCTTGTTGAAGGCGCCCTTGACCTCGAGGAGCCCGCTCGGCGCGTTCAGCGTCCCGGCCGACAGCGCAAGATCGCCGCCTATGGTGATGGTGCCGGTCGAGCCGGTGAAGGTCCCGGCCGCCTGGGTGAAGGTGCCGGTGGTGGTGAGGGTGGTCCCCGAGGTCAGCGAGACCGTGCCGCTGTACCCCGAGTTGATGGACAGGCTGACCAAGGTCGTGTTGGCGTTGATGCTGCATGCCCCGACGCCGTTCCCATCGAAGACCGCGCTGTCGGATGCCCCGGGGGAGGTGCCCGCGGACGATCCCCCCGAGGTGGTCGACCAGCGGGTGGTCTGCGCGACCGTCCCGCTCGTGCCACCGATCCAGTAGTAAGTGGTGGCTTCGGCGCTGCCCTCTGCGCCGGCAAGCAGCGCGACCGCCAGGGCCACCGCGCCGATCGCCGCGCGCATCCCGATCCTCGGCGGGGTGCGGGCACGGTCGAACGAGGTCGCGGCGACCATGCGCAAGCCGCCGGATGGCCGACCTGCCCGGCCTTCGGTGTCCCCAGGAGGAAACATGCTGAAGCCCGATCACATCGGCCAGACCCCCTCAAACGTGAGGCGGGCGCTGGCTCCCCCGCACCAGGGGCCTCGTCCCCGCTCCACAACCTGCGGGAGATCAGGTGCGCGTCAGAGAATCTCGAGCTGACAGGTGGCGCTACAACCGTCGCGGTCGGTCTGGTTGCCGTCGTCGCAGGCCTCCCCCCAGGCGCCATCGACGTGGCCGTCGCCGCAGCGCGGGACGGCCCGGCACCCCGGCCCGCATCCCTGCTGTCCGTAGGTCGAGCGGTTCATCCCGTCGTCGCACTCCTCGACGCCCGGCTCCACCTTCGCGTCGCCACAGGTCGGGCCGAGCCCCTCGCACCCCGGCAGGCAGCCGCCGTAGCTCCCATCGTTGACGCCATCGTCGCACAGCTCGCTGCCATTGATGATGCCGTCGCCGCACCGCGGATCACAAACGGTGCGCCTGGCCCCGAAGTTCCCGAGGGTCAGCTTGTACGACGACCCGCAGGTGTGGCGCTCCGCTTGAAACACCGCGATCTCGTAGACCCGTCCGACCACCAAGCCGAGGCGGGTCGCGGCGGGCGCGTCCAGCACCACCGAGCCGGAGACCGGGGAGTGGACGCCGCCGATGTCGACGGCGAGCTGTCCGTTCACGAACACCCACACGTCGTCGTCGCCGATGAAGTTCAGCGTCTCGCCCCCGGCGTAGGTGAACCAGTAGCGCACGGCGCTGGTGAAGCCGAAGTTGTGGGGAGCCCCATCGGAGTCGCAGGTGCCGAGGTGCGCCAGCTCCGGACCGGCGGGCGGGGTGGCCCAGCCGCGGTCGTCGAGCGGGAAGAACGGAGGCAAGGTCCAGCCGGTGGCCGTCGAGCCGCTCCACCGCTCGGAGTGGTCGAAGAGGTAGGTGCCGTCCGCCTGGCGGAGCAGCGTCAGGGTATCGGGGACGGTCTTGCCGAGCGGGGAGTCGTGGTACCACTCGGCGTAGTCCGCCGCGCTGGTCAGCACGGAGCAGCCCGGAGGCGGGTCGACCATCACCGGCGTGCGGTCGCTGCCCAGGATCGACTGGACCATCCCCGTGCAGTGGCCGCCGATCCCGGCCTCGAAGTTCGGGTGGCCCCCCGCGACGCCGCTCCACATGAAGTCGCGATAGACCACGTCCACCGTGAGCGACGCGCTATCCGCCGCGCTGACGTCGTGACAGTCCCACCTGGGCTCGAGCACGCAGGTGGCCGAGCACCCGTCGCCCGAGGTGGTGTTGCCGTCGTCGCACTCCTCGCCGGGGAGCGCGAGCCCATCACCGCACGGAGACGTGCACCCGCTCGTTCCGACGCACACGGGCTCGGCGCGACAGCCCGAGGAGCAGCCGTCGCCGCCCACCTGGTTGCCGTCGTCACAGGACTCATCGCCTTCCTTGACGCCGTCGCCACAGACCGTGACGTGGCAAGGCTCGCCGGCGATCGGGCAGGCAAACCCCGTCTCCACCCGGCACGCGCCGCTGCACCCGTCGCCCGAGGTGGTGTTGCCGTCGTCGCAGGACTCTGGGCCGAGCTCGAGGCCGTCGCCGCACAGGGGCAGGCACCGGGCTCCCACCACCGGACACAGCCAGCCCGTCTCGATGGTGCAGGTGGCGGAGCAGCCATCGCCCGCGGTGGCGTTGTGATCGTCGCAGGCTTCGGCGCCCTCGATCTGCCCGTCCCCGCAGACCACCGCCGAGGTGCACGGCGCGCCGGGGGTGGCGCAGACCCAGTCGCTCTCGATCCGACAGATCGCCGAGCAGCCATCGCCGCCGGTCTGGTTTCCGTCGTCGCACGACTCGCCTGGATTGAGCACCCCGTTGCCACACGGGTCGACGACCAGACAACCCGCCGGCAGGGGGCCGCCGCCAGCGCCGCCGGCGCCGATGGCGCTGGAGACACAGCCCCCGTCGGGCGAAGGCGTGACCCGCACATCGAAGCTGCCGTCCCACCACGGTCCGACCGACCCGTCGACCGCGCTGCCGGTCTGGCCGCCGCTCGCGGCGGCGCCGGCGCTCGACGAGCGGTTGATTCCCGAGCAACCTCCGGCGAGCGACAGGAGGCCGACGCACAGCACCCGAGACCACACCGACGACGTGGGCCCCTGACGGGGTCGAAACCGGGACGAAAACCGAAGCCACCGCATTTCGAATTCATCGGCAATTCGAGAATTCGCTCAACCCCGTCCGGTCGACACGGGTGCCGCCTCTTGATAGATCGCACCCATGAGCACCGAGAAGAAACTGTTCGTCGAGGATCTGCAGACCGAAGGCAAGCGCGTCATCGTGCGCGTGGATTTCAACGTGCCCCTCAAGGATGGCAAGGTCGAGAGCGACAAGCGGCTTCGCGAGTCGCTCCCGACCATCGCGTACCTGCGCAAGAAGGGCGCCAAGGTGATCTTGATGTCGCACCTCGGGCGCCCGGATGGTAAGCGCGTGCCCGACATGAGCCTGCGCCCGGTGGCGGATGCCCTCGGGGTGCTGCTCGGGGCCAAGGTGGCGTTCGCGGAGGATTGCGTGGGGCCGTCGGCCGAGCAGGCCGTCGCGGCCCTGAAGCCCGGCGACGTGTTGTTGCTCGAGAACCTGCGCTTCCACCCCGAGGAGGAGGAGAACGACCCCGGCTTCGCCAAGCAGCTGGCCGCCCTGGCCGACGTCTACGTGAACGACGCCTTCGGCAGCGCCCACCGCGCGCACGCTTCGACCGAGGGCATCACCCGGTTCGTGTCGCAGGCGGCCGCCGGCTACCTGATGAAGAAGGAGCTCGACTACCTCGGCGAGGCGCTGACCAGCCCGCGCCGCCCGTTCGTCGCGATCATCGGCGGCTCCAAGGTCTCGAGCAAGATCGACGTGATCAAGCATCTGCTGCCCCAGGTCGACAAGCTGCTGATCGGCGGCGGCATGACCTACACCTTCCTGAAGGCGCAGGGCTTCGAGATCGGCAAGTCCATCTGCGAGAACGACAAGCTGGATCTGGCGCGCAGCATCCTCGCCGAGGCAGGCCCGAAGCTGGTGCTCGGCACCGACTTCGTGGTCACCGACAAGCTCGACTTCAAGGCGCGCACGGTCGGGAACCTGCGGACGGTGAACAAGGACGCCATCCCGGCCGACTGGGAGGGGGTGGATTCGGGGCCCGAGACCGTCGCCGAGTTCACCAAGATCATCCTCGGGGCCAAGACCGTCGTCTGGAACGGCCCGGTGGGGGTGTTCGAGATCGATGCCACCGCCAAGGGGACCATCGCCGTGGCGCAAGCCCTGGCCCAGGCGACGGCGGCCGGGGCGACCACCATCATCGGCGGCGGCGACTCCGCCTCGGCGGTGAAGAAGGCCGGGGTGGCCAGCAAGGTCTCGCACGTCTCGACCGGGGGTGGGGCCTCGCTCGAGTTCCTCGAGGGCAAGATCTTGCCCGGCGTCGCCGCGCTGACCAACCGGTAGGGCCTGCAAGGAGCTTGCAAACAGCCTGCAAAGCCGGCCGACATGCGCGCGTCATGACCAGGGAGCGTCGGGCCTTCTCCGTCTCGATCTTCTGCCGCCACGCGGGCGAGATCCTGCTCGTCCAGCACAGGCGCCTCGCCAGGTGGTTGCCGGTGGGTGGCGAGCTCGAGCCCGGGGAGACGCCGCTCGAGGCGGCGCGGCGTGAGCTCCTGGAGGAGACCGGCCTCGTCGGGCGCTTCCCGGAGGGCCTGGGGGTGGATGGGACGCCCGCCGGCCTCATCGGCTACGAGGAGCACCCGGCGGGGAGCAAGGGCCTGCACCTCAACTTCGCGTTCGTGGCCGACGTGCCGGGCCGCGTCCTCGTCCCGTGCGCCGAGTACACCGAGGTTCGCTGGGTCGACGACCCACGGGCGTTGCCCTGTCCGACCAACGTCGAGCAGCTGATTCGCCTGGCTCTGGCGGCCCCGCCCGCGGGGTGACGGGAGCGTCCCGGTGGGCCGTGGTGAGCTCTCCCCACGCCCACGGATGAAGGTCGGCGGGCCCTTACGGCGACCGTGTGGATGATTGATTCCCCCGGGTGATGCCGCCAAGATGCCCGGATGATCCGTCGGGTCGAGCAGCGAGCCGCGACGAACCTTGGCTGGCGCCTCGCGAGCGGGTTGGTCGGGCTCGTGACGGCAGCGGGTTGCGGCATGTTCTCCGACTCGGGTCAGCAGAAGTCTCCGGTGGTGGTCGTCACCCCCGGCGGCGGCGGGGCCGGAGGCGCCCCTGGCGGGGTCGGCGGAGCGGGCGGTCTCCCGAAGGTGCCGCTCCCGGTCTGTGGGAACGGGATCCTCGAGGAGGGCGAGGCCTGCGACGACGGCAACACCGATCCCGCCGACGGGTGCGGGCCCCTCTGCGTCCAGGAGTCCGGCTGGACCTGCTCCGCGCCCGTCGCGAGCTCCGCCCCGGCGTCCGCATCCGTGTCGCCGTCGCCGTCCACCTGCACGGCCACCCACCCGAGCTGCGGGGGCGCCGTGCCGCTCGTCTGCCACGGCACCGACCCCGATTGCTGCGGCTCGGGCATGGTCCCGGGGGGGATCTTCCAGCGCGATGGCTTCCCGGATCCCCTGTACGCCGCCAGCGTGAGCGATTTCCGGCTGGACACCTACGAGGTCACAGTCGGGCGTTTCAGGGCGTTCATCGATGCTTACCCCGGCAGCAAGCCCGCGCCGCGCACGGGACGCAACCCCAATGACTACATCGATCCGGGCTGGGACACCGCCTGGGACGCCCAGCTCCCGGTCGACCAGGCGGCCCTCATCGCGTCGCTCCAGTGCGACTCCGTCTACCCGACCTGGGGAAAAGGTGACGATCTGGCCCTGAACTGTGTCACCTGGTACGAGGCCCTGGCCTTCTGCATCTGGGACGGCGGGCGTCTCCCCACCTCCGCCGAGTGGAACTACGCCGCCGCGGGCGGAGCGGAGGGACGCATCTTCCCGTGGTCGAGCCCCCCGTCGGAGGACCACATCGACGCGCGTCACGCGGTCTATTCTCCCGCCGAGGGGGTTGCCCACGTCGGCTCGACCTCGCCGGATGGGGACGGAAAGTTCGGGCAGGCCGATCTCTCCGGGAACCTGTGGGAGTGGACCCAGGACTGGTATGCCCCCTACGATTCGGTCTGTCACGACTGCGCCAACCTCATCCCGAGCGTCGATCGCGTGACGCGCGGTGGGAGCTGGTACGACGATGCTTCTTACCAGGTGGCGGCGAGCATCGACACCTATCCCCCGGCGTTCCCGGTGAACTACGTCGGGTTTCGGTGCGCCCGATCGCCCCGGGCCGGCTCCGCCGCGACCAGCACGGCGCCAAGATAGGCGGAGATAGGCGGAAACCACCCGAGCGGCGGCGGCATCCCACCACGCACACGTCGACGTCGACGTCGCAGTCCGAGCCCGCAACCCGATCAAGGAGCCGTCACATGATTCTCGTTCTCGGAGCTACAGGGACCACCGGTGGCGAGGTCGCCCGGCAGCTGATCGCGGCCGGCCACAAGCCGCGCATCCTGGTGCGAAGCCGCGCCAAGGCCCGCGCCTTCGAGGGCAAGGCGGAGATCGTCGAGGGCGATCTCGGTCACGCCGATGCGCTCGCCGCCGCGCTCGCGGGGGTGAAGAAGTTGTTCCTCGTCTCGGCGGGGCTCGACGGGCCGAAGCTCGAGGCCAGCGCCATCCAGCAGGCCGCCAAGGCCAAGGTCGAGCACATCGTGAAGCTGTCGGTGGTCACCGCGGATGATCCCCACCTGACGTTTGCGAAGTGGCACGCCCAGTCCGAGAAGCACCTGGTCGAGTCGGGAGTCCCGTGGACCATGCTTCGCCCCGGAAACTTCATGACCAACGCGCTCGGGTGGACAGATACCATCAAGTCCCAGGGCGCCTTCTATCAGCCGACCGGCACCGGAAAGTGGGCCGCGATCGATCCGGTGGACATCGGCGCGGTGGCGGTCAAGGCACTGACCAGCCCCGGATTCGCCGGCAAGGCGTTCACGCTCACCGGCCCCGAATCCCTCGACGGCGCCGGTTATGCGGCGATCCTCTCGAAGGTGACCGGCAAGAAGATCGCGTTCGTGGACGTGCCGCCTGAGGCGGCCCGCGACGGCATGTTGAAGGCCGGGCTTCCCGCCCTGTACGTCGACGCGCTCCTCGATCTGCTGGCGGTCATGAAGGCCGGGTACACCGACATGGTGGCGGACGGCGTGCAGCAGGCGCTCGGACGCAAGCCGGGATCATTCGAGGACTGGGCCCGGCGGCACGTCGCCGCCTTCACCTAGGCCGCTGGAAGCCGCGCGATCCAGCTTCTTTTCGAGGAACAGCGCCACACCGGTTCCAGGGTCGAGCGTGTAGGAGGCGAATCCGAACGCGGCGTAGGCCCCGCGCGCCGCGCGATTGGCCGCCAGCACCTCGAGCGTCAACTTGCAGCACCCCCGGGCCAGGGCGGTCGCCTCGACCCGAGCGAGTAGCTGTCGTCCGATGCCCTGACGCCTGGCCGAGGCGTGCACGACGATGTCGTGGAGGTTGAGGAGGGGACGCGCGGCGAAGGTAGAGAAGCCGAGGAAAGCGTTGACCAGGCCGACCGGGGCCCCCGCGCGGACGGCCAGGAACCCGAGGTAGCCGGGCTGTTGACGGAGCCCGGGGACCAGGGCCGTCCGCACCGCCTCGGGGAGGGGCTGCCCCCCGCCCATCGGATCGCGGGCGTAGTGATCGAGCAGCTCCACGAGCGCGCGCGTCTGGCGGTCATCACTGAGGTCGATGGGCGAGATCTCGGTGGTCGACATGCGGCAGAGAATAGCCGCGATTGCCGTTGCCAAGAGTTTGGCGTTCTGTCGCGACGAACGTTCACCGCCTGCGATACGACCTTGCGCAGGAGGTGCGGGATGAGAACGATGCACATCACGTTGGTCGCTGGACTGGGCTCGGCCGGTCTTCTTCTGTGGTCCGGGTGCGTGCGGCAGCCGGACGATGCAAAGCCGCCGGCGCCGCCGACTGCCGTGGTGAGCGCAGCACTCTCGAGCAGCCAACCCGCGGCCCCGTCGGGCTTCCTGGCCTTTCACGCGCCCGCTGGCGTTCGACCCGCGGCCAGATCCGCGACGGTCGACGGTCTGCCGGGCGCCATCCTGCCGAACGGACGGTTCGTCACGCCCGCCGGCACCGAGGTCAACGTCGGGGCGCCGAAGCCGTTCGGCCTCGCCGTTTCGCCCGACGGCAAGACCGTCGCCACGATCAACAGCGGAGCTTCGCGCTTCTCGGTGACGCTGGTGCGGCAGCTCGACACCGCGACCCCCGTCCCGACGCCCGTCTTCCTCGACTCGACCTTCATGGGCGTGGCGTTCTCGCCCGACGGCCAGCGCTTCTACGCCTCGGCCGGTGAGACCGGTAACCTCTGGATCGGCGATACCACCACCGGTCGGATCATCGGCTCCGTCAACCTGAATGGGCCCACGCACCCCCTCGGCAGTCCCCTCGACCCTGCGGCGGGTCCTTCCGTCCGCTTCAAGGGGGCGTTCCTCGGTAACCTGGCCCTGACGCACGATGGCCGCTACCTCTATGTCGTCGACCAGGGGAGCTTCTCGGTCCACGCCATCGATACGACGCGGATTGCAACCGGCGTGGACGCCACGGGCGGGGTCGTCGAGCCGGACAACTTCGCGGCGGTCGTCGGCCACACCAAGGTCGGCCGCTACCCGTTCGGGATCACCATCTCCCCCGACCAGCGCACGCTCCTCGTGACCAACGTCGGCGTGTTCCAGTACGCCCACCTCCGACCCGCGACACCGATCGGCGACAGCAACGCCGACTATCCGCTGTGCATCCCCGGCGCGGGTTATCCCGATGAAACGGAGGCGGCCAGGACCATCAAGATCAAGAAGATCGATGCCACCACCATCAGCGGTCTGTCCCCCGCCTTGCGCGATCCCGAGGGCATTCGTTGTGGGTACATCCCGGCCGATGTCACCTACACCATCCCGGGCCTCGGCAGCCCCAACGCTCCCGAGGCGTCGTCGGTGTACGTGCTGGATCTCGCGACACCCGCCCAGCCAGCGTTGCGAACGATCGTCAAGACCGGCCGCGCCGTGGGTGAGCCCGACGAGGGCCTCCGCGCGTACGCGGGGAGCCATCCCAACGCCGTGGTCGCCGGCGGTGGATACGTCTACGTGTCGAATGGAAACAACGACACGATCTCGGTCCTCGACCGGCGCGCCGAGCGGGTCGTCGACGAGATCCCCCTGGCGGTCCTGCCCGGCGCCGACCGCAAGCTCAAAGGCGTCGAGCCCGTTTCGCTGGCGCTCTCGCCGGACCATCGATTCTTGTACGTGGCGGAGGCGGGCCTCAACGCCGTCGGGGTGATCTCGCTGGGCAGCGATCGGCATGTCATCGGCCACATCCCGACGGGCTGGTGGCCGAGCAGCGTCAAGGTCAGCGACGACGGGGCGACGATCTTCGTCGCGAGCGCCAAGGGTCGTGGCGCGGGGCCGACGCTCGACGACCAGTCCCCCAAGCACAGCGTCTTCGGGACGCTCAACGTCATCCGTCTGCCGCACGCGCCGTCGGGGTTCCACCAGTGGACCGAGCAGGTGATGCGAAACAACGGCTTCGCCCCGCGAGATGGGGACCAGGACCCGGAACACGACCGCCAGGCCAAGCACGACGATGATGGCGACGCCGACGACCATCGCGACGGCGATCCTGACGATCGGGACCACGCCCGCCAGGCCCGAGGTGAGGACGCGGACCGTAGCCCGATTCCAGATCGGCCCGGGGTCGCCAGCCAGCAGATCAAGCACGTCATCTTCATCAACAAGGAGAACGCCACCCACGATCTCCTGCTCGGCGACGTGACGGTGACGCGACGAGGGGTCCCGGTGGACGGCGATCCATCCTTCTCGCTCGGACCGGCGGCGACCCCCAATCACCACGAGCTCGCCCTGCGCTACGCGTTCGGCGACAACTTCTTCCTCGAGCCCACGGTGTCCTCGGACGGACACCGCTGGTTGACCAACACCTACACCTCGGAGAACGAAGAGACGCACTGGCCCGCCTCGTACGGGGGTCGCAAGAACGACTCGGGCGACAACCCGGAGGTGATCGCCAGCTACCCCGGGCGCATCGGCTTCACGGACGCGAACAGCTCGCCCGAACCCAACGACCTCAACGAGCACGGCGGGATCTACGCGCACCTGCTGCGGAACGGGCTCGACTTCGTCAACTTCGGCAATGGCTACGAGTTCGCGCTGGTCGACGAGGACGGCGGGACCGAGGCCACCGGTATCCGCGAGCACGCCAACGTGCCCATGGAGAAGATCGTTCGCGATCGGACCGATCACCTGTTTCCGGAGTTCAACACCCACATCCCCGATGCGCCGCTTCCGGAGCAGCCGGATCGGTTCAGTCGCTTCGGCCGGTTCAAGCAGATCTTCGACGCGCACTACGTCGATCGCGACGCCGACGCGTGCAAGCTCCCGGCCTACGTGGATCTCTACTACCCCAACGATCACGGCGGGGGGGCCAACGACATCCATCCGACGGGGCCGGCCTGGGACTTCACGCGGTACGTGCAAGACAACGACGCCGCAGTGGGACGGACCGTCGAGCTCATCTCCAAGAGCCCGTGCTGGAAGAGCACGGTGATCTTCGTGGTCGAGGACGACACGCAGAATGGTCTCGACCACGTCGACGGCTACCGATCGCTCTTTCTGGCGATCTCGCCCTGGGTCAAGCGCGAGCACGTGACGAAGCAGCACATCAGCCTGGCGTCGATCTTCAAGACGGTGGACGTGATCTTCGGGATCCCCCCGCTCAATCAGTACGACGCGGCGGCCACCGACCTGCGGGAGCTGTTCACGAAGCGGCCCGACTTCCGCCCCTATGACTTCGTGCAACCGACGTACGTGGCGCAGGCCAAGGCGAGCTGGAAGCGCCTCACTCGCGGCATCGACTTCTCGCATCCGGACCGGGACGAAGTCGCCCTGCGCCAGGCGATCGAGAGGTCCGAGGGCCTGCCGCGTCGAAACCACGCGCGGCGGTCGCGAACCCTGACCGAGCGCGCCATCAGCCCGCGGCCCGTCGTCCTCGCGTCCCGGACGCCCGGACCGTCCTCCGAATAGGGTGGGGGGGGCCGGGGAGGCGGCAGCAGCCGCAACCCGGGCCGTCCTGGCCGGACGGCGGTCGCGTCAGCCTGGACGCCGCTGCTGCCCGTGGCCGCTTCGGTCTTCGGCCGCGGAGTGGCGCCGCCCGCCCCCGTTGCCGGCGGTGGAGGCGCCCCCCACGCCCCCACCGCCGGCCATCCCCACCGAACCACCCAAAGAGGCCGACACACCGCCCCCAACGCCCCCGAAGCTCGATCCGACAGATCCGTCGGCATGCGCCGCCGCTGGGTGCCGTACCGGATCTCGCCATACTCTGGCCACGCCGCACAGTACCAGATTCGTCCTGGAGGGGGCAAATGCCGTGCGGTCGGGCCCGGGCCACGGCCCGAGGAGCGGCGGCTCCTCGGCCGCAAATCATTGTATATTCCAGGCCTGCTCGTGAGGACAGTCATGGATTGGCTCGACCCAGGCGTGCGAGGTCGACGACGATGGCCGCGAGGGCTCGCCTTCGTCATCGCGTGCGCCGGCGCTTGCGTGCTCGAGGTCGGATGTGGAACGCACGACCCGGGGGGCGCCCCCTCGGTGGGCAGTGGCGCCGCCGGCGCAGGTGCCGCCGGCGGCGTGGGTGGAGGGAATCCGCGCCCCGGCTGTCTCGGGGCTGGCAGCTCGGCCTGTGCGCCGGGCCTCGTGTGTCAGCGCTCGGGCGCAGGAACCTGCGTGGATCCGAGCTGGGCCGAGTGGCCAATGCCGAACGCAGGCGTCGAGGTCGAGGCCGGCGCGCCGAATCCTCAGGCCTACCAGGACAACGCGGACGGCACGGCAACCGACGTGGTCACCGGGCTCATGTGGCAGCAACTCGCCCCCATGGGCGAGTTCACCCAGGCGCAGGCCGCCGCGTACTGCGCCGGGCTCGGTCTCGCCGGTTACCACGACTGGCGACTCCCGCAGTCCATCGAGCTCGTGTCGATCGTCGACACCGGGACCTACAACCCGAGCATCGACTCCACGGTGTTCCCTGGTACCTCGGCCGAGGGGTTCTACTGGTCATCCACGCCATACGTCGGGCTCCCGGACAACATGTGGGGCGTGTATTTCAACAATGGCTACGCCGCTTACAACCCGTCCTGGTGGGCGAAATCCGTTCGGTGCGTCCGCTGAGAAGGGGAGAGAGAGGAGCCCTGGGCATGAAGCGTCGTCGTTTCCAGTTCCCGCGCGTGCTCGGCGGCGTCGTCGGCGCCCTCGAGGTCATCGTCATCGTCGCGTTCGGGGGAACGCTGCTCCCGTTGCCGGTCCGGGCCGCCGCGCCGGCCGGTCGCTACGCCGTCGGTGGCGGCGTGGTGTACGACACCAAGACGAAGTTGAGCTGGCAACAGGTGGTCCCGCCCGGGATGTACGCACAGGCCGACGCAGCCAGTTACTGCGCGGCGCTGGAACTCGCTGGAACCACGTGGCGGCTCCCAACCATGCGGGAGATCCTCACGATCGTGGATCTGACCATCCCGCCGCCGAAGCCGGCCATTGATCCGACCGCATTTCCCGACACGCCGGCGGGCTTCTTCTGGTCATCCACCGCATACAGCGGAACCCCAGGGCTGGGATGGTCCGCCCAGTTCCAGTACGGCTACGCCTACGGCAACACGGTGACCGACACCAGCTACGTGCGGTGCGTACACACCGGCCGCGCCGCAACCATCACCCCGTGAGTCCGGGCGCGCGCGCGGGGCCCCGTCCTCAGGGCGTGCCTGCACACTGCTGGACGTGCTTGCCGGTCGGCGCCACCCGGTAGAAGAAGTACTCCGCTCGATAGGGCACGAGGATCTGCGCGTTGACATGGGCTGGGTCGCAGCCGGTCGCCGGCGCGCTCCCGCCGACGGTCTCGAGGCGTTGAACCCAGGTCGTGTCGGCGAAGACCCCGGGGCCGGCGTGGGTGGTGGCCTTGAGCAGGAGCTGGGGAACGGAGTGGCCATCGGCGGCCGGAGCCGAGGCGGTCTTGGCTCCGGTCACGAGGCTTCCGTCCAGCGCCTGCCAGCTCGGCCCGGCGGAGTGAATGGCGGCGGTCTCGCCGTCCTTGGAGAGGACCGCGTGGGGCGCCTTCAGTGTCCAGGTCGGTGAGCCCCCCGCGGCCGGGGCCGAACAGACATAGATCTGCACGCCGCGCGCCGGGAACCCTGCCGCCAGCGTCGCGTCGGCCGGAGGAGTGAGGGCGGCGGGGACCTGGGGTGGACAGCGCACGTGCGGCCCGTCCTCGTGGGTGGCGTCGCTCGACGCCACCTGCACCGACCGTTGCACGGCGCGCGCCACGGCTCCGCTGGTCGTCGCGGGATCGGATGCGCCAGCCTCCTCGGCGCCGCCGACCAGAATGAGGACGCTCCCGAGCACGATCTGGATCGACTTCGTCATGGCACCCTCCCGGTTTCCCATCGCACAAAATACCCGAAGCCCGACCCGGATGCCGAATGGAATCGCTCCGTCGCCCGGCGCTGGCGCCCTCGATTGCGTTCGAATTCCCGGGCGTGCTAGGCATCCCGGATGGTGGATCGCGTGGCGAAGGTGACGCGCCTGGCGCAGCTGAAGAGAGTCCGGTGATGTCCGCGGGGGTCCTCGTCCTCAACGCCGGAAGCTCCTCTTTGAAGTTCGCGCTCCTCGACCCGGAGTCCGGACACGTCCAGGCGGAGGGCGCGGCCGACCGACTCGGCGCGGACCTGCCCGACGGTCCGGACGGGCCGACGCTGCGCTTCGGCCAGGAGCCTCCCCGCGCGCTCGGCGCCCACGCCACCCACGCCGATGCCCTCGACGAGCTGCTCCCGCGCCTCGGCGACCAGCCAATCCGCGCGGTCGGTCACCGCGTGGTGCATGGTGGAGAGACCTTCTCGGACAGCGTGGTCATCGACGAGGAGGTCATTCGCCAGATCGGCGCCTGCGTGGAGCTGGCGCCGCTGCACAATCCAGCCAACCTCCTGGGGATCGCGGCGGCACGGCGCCGCTTTCCGAGGCTGCCCCAGGTGGCCGTGTTCGACACGGCCTTCCACCACGGCATGCCAGCCAGGTCCTACGTCTACGGAATCCCTTACGCGCTCTACGAGCGCTACAGGGTGCGGCGCTACGGCTTTCACGGCACCAGCCATCGCTACGTGGCGGGCGAGGCGGCGCGCCGGCTCGGCCAGCCGCTCTCGACGCTCCACCTCGTGACCGCCCACCTCGGAAACGGAGCCAGCGCCTGCGCCGTGCGCGAGGGACGCAGCGTCGACACCACCATGGGTCTGACGCCGCTCGAGGGGCTGGTCATGGGAACGCGCTCGGGGGACGTGGATCCGAACCTGCACCAGTTTCTCTTCGATCGGGCCGGCATGGACCTGCATCAGATCACCGAGCTGCTCAACCGGGAAAGTGGTCTGCTCGGGATCTCGGGCCTCAGCAACGACATGCGCACGCTGATCGCGGCGGCCGGGGATCCGGCCAGCCCACACCCGCGCGCCCGGCTCGCGATCGAGGTGTTCTGTCACCGCCTGGCCAAGGCGATCCTGGCTCTTGGCGCCGGGCTCGACCGGGTGGACGCGCTGATCTTCACCGGGGGCATCGGCGAGCACGCCGCGCCGGTGCGGGCCGACACCCTGGCGCAGCTCCGGGTGCTCGGGGCCGAGCTCGACCCCGAGCTCAACCAGGTCAACGGCGCGCCCCACACCGGCCGCATCACCCGGGAGTCATCTCGGCTCCTGGCCCTCGTCGTCCCCACCCACGAGGAGCTGGTGATCGCCCGCGAGACCGCGCGCCTGGTTGGGAACATCACCTGAGCCAGAGGCGCCATGCCACACACTCTTTACCTGGTCCCGAGCGGCAGCGGTGTCGGCCTCACCTCGATGGCACTCGGCCTCGTGCGGGCCCTCGACAACCGCGGGGTTCGGGTGGCCTTCTTCAAGCCGATAGGTCAGTCGGTGGGTGCCGACAACAGCGGCCCGGAGCGCTCCACCCACTTCATCCGGCGCACGAGCCCGCTCAGGCCCGCCACCCCAGTGTCGATGGAGGAAGCCTCGCGCCTGATCTTGCTCCGGCGCTCCGACGAGCTGCTGGAGAGGGTGGTGGGCGACTTTCACGCGTCGGTCGGTGACGCCGATGTGGTGGTGGTCGAGGGTCTGGTGCACACCCACGACCCGGTTGGCGAAACCGAGCTCAACCGGGAGCTGGTGCAGACCCTGAGCGCGGAGGTGATCATGGTCGGCGCACTCGGTTCGACCCCGCTCGCCGAGTTCGAGTCCCGACTGGAGCTGGCGGCCAGCCCGTATGGCGGGTTCGGCGGCGGCCGCGTGATCGGCTGCATCGTCAACCGCGTGCCGCCGCAGGCCGCGCCTGAGGGGAACGGGAGGCCCACCTGGCTTTGTGGCCGCCCGGACGGGGATCCGCGCCACGACCTGCTCAGCAAGGCCGAGTTCAACCTGATCGGGGTGATCCCGCAGAACCCCGAGCTGATGGCGTGCCGGACCGTCGACATCGCCCGTCACCTGGACGCGGTGGTGGTTCACGCGGGCGAGATGCACACCCGGCGTGCCAAGAAGATCGCGCTCCTCGCCCGCACCGTGCCGAACCTGCTCAGCGCCCTGGCCGCGGGCTCGATCCTCATCACGCCCGGGGATCGCGCCGACGTCGCCCTCGCCGTGGCGCTGGCGGCGACCAACAAGGTCCCCATCTCGGGGCTGATCCTCACCGGGGACATGGATCTTCCCGCGGGGGTCCTCGAGCTGTGTCGGCCGGGGCTCGAGACCGGGCTGCCGGTGTTGAAGGTGGCGTCGAACACCTGGGAGACGGCGACCCGCCTGGCCCAGATGAGCTCCGAGATCCCGGTCGACGATCTCGATCGGGTCCAGCGGGTCATGGAGTTCGTGTCCGCGCACATCGACGTGGACTGGCTGGTGCGCCGTTCGCAGGCGCCCGTCGAGGCGCGGCTGTCGCCCGCAGCCTTCTGCTACCGACTGACCGAGATGGCCCGGGCGGCGAGGAAGCGCATCGTCCTGCCGGAGGGCAACGAGCCTCGCACGGTGCGGGCCGCCGCGATCTGCGCCGAGCGCGGCATCGCCCGCTGCGTCCTGATGGGCGATGCGGCGGAGATCCGGAGGATCGCGAGCGCCCAGGAGATCGCGCTGCCGGCCACCCTCGAGATCCTCGATCCGGGTGCCGTGCGTGCGAACTACGTGGCGCCGCTCTGCGAGCTGCGCAAGCACAAGGCCCTGTCCCCCCAGCATGCGGCCGAGTTCCTCGAGGACAATGTCTGGCTCGGGACCGTGATGCTGGCGCTCGGCGAGGTGGATGGTCTGGTCTCGGGGGCGGTCCACTCGACCGCCAACACCATTCGTCCCGCGCTGCAGCTCATCAAGACCCGTCCGGGGGCCAAGGTGGTCTCGTCGGTGTTCTTCATGTGCTTGCCCGAACAGGTGGTGGTGTACGGCGACTGCGCGGTGATCCCCGATCCCGACGCCGAGACCCTGGCCGACATCGCCACCCAGAGCGCGGACTCGGCGGCGCGCTTCGGGATCACCCCGCGGGTCGCCATGATCAGCTACTCCACGGGGGAGTCCGGCTCCGGCACCGACGTCGACAAGGTGCGCGAGGCCACCCGCCTGGCGCGCCTGCTGCGCCCCGATCTCCTGATCGACGGCCCCCTGCAATACGACGCCGCCGCGATCCCCGAGGTGGCGGCCACCAAGGCCCCGGGCAGTCCCGTGGCGGGCAAGGCCACGGTCTTCGTGTTTCCCGATCTGAACACCGGCAATACCACCTACAAGGCCGTGCAGCGGAGCGCGCACGTGATCAGCATCGGTCCGATGCTTCAAGGCTTGCGGCGGCCGGTGAACGACCTGTCGCGGGGCGCCTTGGTGGAGGACATCGTCTACACCATCGCCCTCACGGCCATCCAGGCGGACCAGCACGAGGCGCGCGGGGCGGTCGAGGCCCCGGCGGCCGGCGTGGTCTCGGGACCGCTCGTGCTGCCGGGATGACACAGAGCTCGAAGGTCAGCCCTCGAGGGGACGCGACACATCGGGCGCCGGGAGGGCCAGTGGAGCGAAACCCAACCAATTGACATCGTGAGGAAATGAAGACATAAACCGGGCTCTCGCGGGATTAACTCAGTTGGTAGAGTGTCAGCTTCCCAAGCTGAATGTCGTCGGTTCGAACCCGATATCCCGCTCCGTAAAAGCTAAGTCATTGCGACGGTTTGTGGGCTTGGTGCGGTGGTCCAGCGGCGAATCGGGTTTTCCCACCACTTTCCCACCACCTCGGTCTTCGGGTGCCGTGAACCGCAAGAGATCGCGGTAGCCGGCGAGCGAGACGACCTTGCCGAGGGCGGCTTCCACCTCGACCTGGGCCACCGAGCTATAGCGCTCGGTCATCTCTTCGGTGAGGTGGCCGCAGATGCTGCGCTGGATGAGACCATCGATCGACGCCCGACGGGCGTGATCCTGGAAGGTCCGGCGCATCGCCCGGGCGGTCACTGTCTTTCCGAGCGCGAGGTGCTGGCAGACGTCCTTGAACGGCTTGTCGAGGACGGTGGCGGTTCTGAACCCACCGGTCTCTGAAGGGAACAACAGATCGCTGTCCCGCATCGCGCCTCTCGGAAGTCGGTCGGCGTGCCAGCGGAGGACGGCCATGACCTCGGTGGGCAAGGTGACCCGGAAGCACGTGGCATTCTTCGTCGCTTCGCGGACCTCGTCACCGCGGGTCTGTGACCGCCGCGCCAGCACCACGCTCTTTTCCCAGAGTACGTCCGGGGTGGGCCCCGTTCGCCGGAGCGGTCGCATCATCGACGGCCGCCACCCCGTTGCGAACCCGAGCGCCACCATCGCGAAGTGCTGCGGATGCGATCGCGCATCGCCACCAAGAAGGGATGAACCTCCTCGGGGAGAAGAGCGTTCGGCTCCTCTTCGGTGTAGGTGGTGTGGAGGCTCGTGTCGAGTCCCTTGACCTTGATGACGGGATGACTGGCGAGCCCGAGTTCGTCGACCGCTTCGCTCATGATGAGCCGAAAGAAACGCAACCAGTTGTTCACGGTGACCGGCGAATGGGTGCCCGCCCGAACCCTCTTGGCCTGCTCGCCAAGCCACCGCTCGACGTCAGCCTTGGAGATGGCGTCCACTTATGTCTCGCCGAAGGTGGGAAACAGGTGCAGCCGCAACATCAGCTCCCAGTTCTCCCGTGTCTGCGCCGAATCGAGCTCACCCTTCAGTGGCCCGATACAACTTGCTGCTTCGACGAGCCGGAGCCTTTCGGGGGAGGAGCCTCTCGAACCAGCGGGCCGAGTCGCTCGCTATGACGAAGTAGATCGATCTCGAGACGCAAGGCGGGACGGGCAACCGGCCCTTCAACGATTTCTGGTTGGCGCCGGCGCCCATCTTCGGCGTCCTGCCGCCGTCGCTGGGTAGTCAGGCGCAATACACCGGCCCGTTGCCCGGGTCGTGACCGGAGGACGCGCCGCCGAGCGTGCCACCACCGTGCTCCCCCAGAGCATAGGAAATTCAAGGGCGATGGAGGGTCCTGGCCGGACGGAACTGGGCTGGCCCAGGCCGCGGCGATGGCGCCGAGCAGCCCCCAAGGGCCAGTCTGCGCACCGCAGCGCGGGGGAGAACGCGGGAAAGGCCAGCACCCACCTGCCCGACATTGTAAGGCGCGGGCACGGACGGCGTCGGTCTTTGGATTCAGTTGTCCCTGATCGCAGTGACGCGTGGCGTGACGGTCGCGATGGGCAATGGTGACGGCACATCTGACGCCAGGCAGGCCCGCAGGTGAGCGTCCTGCTGAACAAAGGGGATGGGACGTTCGTGAGGCTGAGGGCGAGCGGTGTCACCTTGACCTTGGACTACCCGTAAGAAGCGTCTCGCCGCGCGAGCATTGGCGTGGGGTGGGGGCGTGCTGACCAGGCCGGCTTGGGACCTATTCGCGACCGCTCCGGTCCGCGACCGAAGATAGAGACGAAACATCTGGTGGGAGAGACACCAAGGAGACATGGACATGACCAACGAGGGCTTGCCGAGCACCGCTGCGCGGAGCGCGATCATCTTGGCGGCCATCGCAGGGACGCTCGGCGTGCTCGCCTGCTCGGCCGGGAACACCGCCGGTGACATTGGATACAAGAGCCCGAGCGGGACCGGGGGAGACGTCGCGCGGACAGGGGGCGGCGCCGACGGATGGACCGGGGCGCGGACGGGGGTTGCAGGCGTGGATGCGGGGAGTGGCGGGGGGCTCGGCGGATCCGGTACGGCGGGAGGTGCGATCGGATGGAATGGCGGAAATCTTGGAAACGGCGGAGTCTGGTCGGCCGCCGGCGGGGGCCACAGCAATGGCGGAAACGGCAGCGGAGCGATCGCAAGCGCCGCCGGCGCGTCCCCGGGCCGGGCAGGATCAGTAGGATCAGTGGGATCAGTGGGATCAGTGGGATCAGCGGGATCGGTGGGCTCGGGCGGCTCCGCGGGGCAAGCCGGCGCAATCGGTGATAGTCCCGCCCCGCCGTTGAAGGTGGCTTCCTTCGTGTTTGTCCCCAGCACCGCCGCGGGCTCCCGGCTCGCAGACATGAACGGCGACGGCATGCTCGACCTGTTGGGTTTGGACTCCGCAACCGGCGGACGCGTGACCCTGATGCTCGGCCATGGGGACGGAACCTTCGGCCCGATTTCGACCGTGGGCCTCGGGGTCGAGTCATTCGCCGTTGGAGATCTCGACGGCGACACGATCCCGGACCTGGTCACCACCAGCGCGAATTCCCCGACCGGTACCCCAGCGGACGCGCCCGGGAGGCTGGAGGTCTTCACCAACCAAGGCGACGCGACCTTTTCCGCTCCTGTCCAGCTCCTGGCGGACTCCCGCACCCACTCGGTCCTGATCGCGGACGTCGATGGCGATGGGCGCCTGGACATCGCGGCCGGTTGCGACATTTCCTTGCTCGACATCTTCGTGAACAAAGGCGGCGGTCAGTTTGCGCCCAAAGTGAGCTATGTGGACAGCGGGCCCGCTCCTGGCCGGCCCCCCGGGTCCCTCTGGGCTCTTCAAATTGCGGCCGGCGATTTGAACGGCGACGGCGCGACCGACCTGGCCGTGGTCTTCGGAGACATCGGGAAGTTGACGTTCCTCGTGAACAGGGGCGACGGAACTTACCCCACCTCGCTGACCCTACCCACCCCGGGCTTCGACCGGTTCCTGGTGAGTCCGCACTCCGTTGCCCTTGCGGACATGAACGGCGATGGGAAAGCCGATTTCGTGGTGGGAGGCAGGGAACAAGGGGGCCAAATCTTCTTGACCACGGCAGCGGACCCCGCGACGCCCGACCTCGGCAGTGTTCTCAATCCCGGCGACGTCTTGGGCGTCGTCGACATGAACGGCGACGGGCACCGCGACGTTGTCTTGTCCGATGGCAGGTTCAATGCACTATTTCTCGGTGGCGGGGACGGCATCGCGGGTGAACACGTGTCTATCGGGCCGTACATAGCCACGGCGGTCGGCGACGTGAACGGCGACGGTAAGCCCGACCTCGTCGTCGCGGGCGGTGTTCTCTTGAACACCACTCCCTGACGCGTGCGCCGCCGTGTCCTCGACCGCGGTGTCATCGGCCCCGAACAGGCCAGGGCGCTCGTGCTCCCGGGACACCACCGGGTCGGCTGTGCTGGAGCCCCAAAGTTGCGATGGTAAGGACAACTGTGGCTCGAAAAGTGACCTCCATGTACCTCGATTCAGTGAAGGGCGAAGGACGCCGAGCGCTCGACAAGCTCCGCAAGACGATTCGAACGATCGTCCCCAAAGCGGAGGAGTGCATCAGCTATGGGATTCCGACCTTTCGGTGCCTGGTCTGGATTGGGGGATGCTTCCGCGGAAGCGGCAATCAGAGCACGGGCATTGTCGAGACGATGGCCTTCGCCGACGTTGGTCGTTGAAGATGGGAGTCGAGCCCCGCCTGGCGACCGTGCTGCTGCCGACGTACTTGCGGGGACTGGAGGCAGAAGCCGCGATCGAGGCTCGAGGCAAGAACATCAACATCGTCACCCCCGTCCCCGAGAACCTGGCCATCGAGGCCGACCCGCGCCTGCTGCGGTCCGCCGTCACCAACCTCCTCCAGAACGAGCTGAAGTTCAGTCACGAACAGTCAACGGTTACGGTGAAGGCAGACCGGTCGGAAGGTCGGATCACCATCGAGGTTGCTGACGGGTGCGGCGGGCTTCCCCCCGGCAAGGCGGAACTTTTCGCGTCGCTGGTCCAGCGCAGGGACAATCGAACCGGCTTCGGACTGGGCCTTGGCATCGCTCTTCAGGCGGCCGAGACACACAACGGCACCATCAAGGCGAAGGACACCCCGGGCACCGGTTGCGCCTTCATCATCGACCTGCCGAGCACCTCGCCGACGAGCACCTCTACAGCGTGATGGACTCGTCGCAGTTGCTCGCCGAAGCTTCATAGTTCGAGCCGCCGCAGACGGAACGTTGTCGTCGTGGTGGTGGTCCAGGGTGGCAGGCGGCGGACCACATCTTGGACGGAGGACTCCGGCAGGGGCTCGCGTGCGACAGCGCGGAGTTCGATCGGCAGCGCCCGACGGCCGCGAACGGTGATCGCCAGCTCGGCGCCGCTATCGTCCAGACCCTCCAGGTGAATCAACCGTTTCCCGTCAACGGCCAGGACGGCCGCGGGCGGTGCACCCAGCGACCACGCGAGCAGGCGCGCCGAGGGAATGCCGAGGCGCATCTGGGTGCCGGGCGCCGTCACGCGGAAGGTCAGTCTCCGCTGATCGGTTGCTGGGTCGTAGGCGTCGGTGGTCAGGTCCAGCCGAGGAAGATCCACCTTGGGGGGTGGTGCCTCCGCTTGATGCGACGAGGGTGGGGCCCACGTTTCGTACGAGGGCCAATCTGGACGCGCGGGTACGAATTCCGGTACCGACGACAAGACCGGTCCGAGGGGAAGCGCGTCGCCCGATGCCAGCAACAGCGCGCTCTTCTGCGAGCCATTTGAGTCTTCGATGACGTGCGTGAGGCGGATCCGCTTCGGTCGTTGTTCCGTGTAGGGAGCGTGCACCGCAGTCGCCACAAGCCCGACGATGGTCACTGCCACACAGGCGAGCGAGGCGCGCCAGAAACCACCGATGTGATGGACGGAGGCGCAGGCGAGGGGGGCTACGGCCGCCACCACGATCCCGACCAGCGCGGCGACGGGTGCGTCGAAGGGACGCGGTGCCGGGATGATGCCGGTGATGGGAAGAAAGTAGGTCAGGAACAGCACGCCGAGCTCGATCGTCACCACCGCGCCCGGGATCAGGCTGGCGAGGGCCAGCACCGCGCGCCAGCGCGGGAATAACACCGCCGCGATCATCGCGAGGGCGGCTGGCCAGACCCAGTGCAAGGCCAGGTACCCGGCGCCTACCCCGCGCACCGCCGTCAGTGCCAGCCACAGGGACCAGAACACCAGCGCTCCGGCCGACGCCACCAAGGCCTGGGTATCGCCTTGGGCGCCCGTCTTTCGGAGAGCGCGGCGCCGCCAGAGCCCCTGGACGCCGAACGTCGCTGCCAGCGCGGGTGCCGCGAATGCCGGCAGCACCAGCGCCGGAGCGCTGAACCAACCGTGCGGGCGCCCGAGGCCCAGCGACAACAGAAGGCCTGCCGCCACAGCGCCCAACACCCCGGCGATGAACGCGACGGTGGTCCAGGCGAGCGCGCCCAGCGTCGCGCGTGCCGAGATCGCCTGGCGCCGGATCGCCAGGCCCAGCGCCACCGCGGCCAGCACCAGCGCCGCCAGTGCCAGCCCCCGCGCCGTCACCGCCGAATAGGCGACCATCGTCATCCCGAGAAGGTCGTAGAAAACGACGGTGCCGGCGCCTCCGCTCGCGGCGCGTTCGGGCGGCAGCGGTTCGGCGGCCAGCGCCCGTACCACCGCCACGGCGGTGTCGCCTATGTGCTGCAGCCCCCCGGGTTGCAGTCGCGCCAGGCGGTCCAACGCTGTGTGATACGCCCAACCGTCGCCGGTCATCGCGACGTCCAGGCCACGTAGGCCGGCCTCATGAAAGGGTGTGAAATCCCCGTTGTGGGGCAGCAGCCCGCTCTGCACCAGATCCTGACCGACGACATTGCCGAGCGGCGCCGGCGCCACGCGGGCATATGCCTTGGCCAGCCCCAGGGAAGACGCGCCGGGTCCCGCCCCGAACAGGCCCGCGCGCCCTCCCGGCAGCGCTTCCAGATACAGATACGCGCGGACGTCCGTGGCCCAGCGGTGCTGGAGGAATGCGGCGGCCCCGAACAGCCCCGCCTCCTCGCCCCCGTTCAGGTTGACGATGATGGTGTTTTGGTGGG